>Ga0265297_10000584_pt1 | contig 105383 bp, 140 predicted proteins | sample Munlanlwell13791_FD_192502 | JGI IMG/M metagenome (GOLD analysis project Ga0265297, IMG submission 192502) | Leachate microbial communities from a municipal landfill in Southern Ontario, Canada - Leachate well 137-91 | ecosystem: Engineered > Solid waste > Landfill > Unclassified | place...
GATGTGCATAAGGAACGAAGACATTCTCAAAGAAGTCGCTGAAGAGCGTGACTATCAAGTCGAACTTTGGGGTGTCCAACGTCACGATTTCCCAGTTTGGATGACAGTTCTGGGAGAGGAGTTTGGTGAGGCGTGCCAAGCATTGCTTGAAGCTCGGAGGATTCCTGAGCGCAGTGATGCTCATAAGGCAGCACTCATACCACTGAGAAAGGAGCTTATCCAGGTCGCTGCTGTAGCTGTGGCAGCCGTCGAACACTTGGATGAGGAAATACATCGAGATGCCTAAGATTCGATACCGGGACATCAAGTTCCAAAAGGCAACGCTGGCAATCATAGCACTGGTGAATGAGGTCATTGACCAGTACCGGGCGCAGGGCTATGAACTTACACTACGTCAGGTTTACTATCAGATGGTCGCTAGAGCTTATATTGCAAACAACGAGCGTGAGTATAAGAAGCTCGGAGAGACCATTTCTAACGGGCGTCTGTGTGGCCTGATTGACTGGAATGCTATTGAGGATAGGACTCGGAACTTGCGGGGCAATTCGCATTGGAATAGCCCTGGAGACATTGTTTCTGCTTGTGCTCAGAGCTTCCAGTATGACAAATGGGCCGGGCAAGAGTTCCGGGTTGAAGTGTGGGTAGAGAAAGATGCTTTGGTAGGCGTTGTTGAGAATGCTTGTCGTCCATTGGATGTGAACTTCTTCTCGTGCCGGGGCTATGTGAGTCAAACAGAGATGTGGCTGGCTGCACAGCGTATCACCCGCCGACAAAGGTTCAAGGACGGCCCGCCCACAGTGATAATTCACCTGGGTGACCATGACCCGTCAGGAAAGGATATGAGCCGCGACATCGAAGAACGGCTGAATCTGTTTGGGGCTTTCCCGATATTCCATCGGATAGCTCTCAACTATGACCAAATTGAGGAGTATTCTCCTCCACCGAATCCGACCAAGCTACAAGATACCCGGTCGAGTGTTTACGTCAGTGAGTTCGGGTATGAATGCTGGGAGTTGGATGCTCTCGAACCGTCCGTCATCAGTGCTCTAATCGAGGACTGGGTGCTTCGGTATCGAGACGAAGACAAATGGGATGCACGTGTCGCTGCCGAACAGGAAGTTGTGAGCTTCTTGGAGAAGGCGTCAGGCAACTGGGATAGCGTCACGGAGTTCCTAAATACCCTATAAGGAGGTAGTGCTGGTATGTTCGGACGCAAGCCGAAAGATGAGAAGACTCCTGTTGCGATTCCGGGACTGGATGAGGAAGAGACTCCGATGGCTCCAGTGAATCCAGAAGCATCTGTGGTTCATGTCAAGGCATCCATCAGTGAGCCTGAACCTACGGAAGAGCAGATTCATGAGGAGTTGGCAGAGGCTATTGCAGAGACCGGTGATTCGGTCGTAGCGTTGGCTGAAGCTCTGGCAGATGATGTTCCGCCGAATGCGGAGCCACTAACCGGAGTGGTAATGCCCCTGGAAATGGAAGCAGCGATTCGCCGCTACCAAGCGGGCCTAGTGCAGGGGCTTAGCCCGGATAGCGCATTCTTCGAGTCCGGTCTGCACGATGAACTGAAGAAGTTCTGAGGTGACATCATGTATGTAGACCAAGAAGGAAGTCGTTATCTACTTGTCCAAGACCCATTTAGTATGGCATACTATGTACGTCGGGTGCATGGGCGTGCCACATCTCGTTGTAAAGAGATTACTGGCTCTAAGGACAAGGAGAAAGTCGAGTTGAGGTTATCAGCGTATGCGAAGAAGCATGAATGGATACCTTACCCGGCTGCTATTTGCTCAGAGTGTGCCCAAGCACTGGGAAAGACTTGGCCGGAGGGTCACATAGCAACATTCTATACAGTGACCTGTGATGTTTGCGGGGAGACTGTTACCTGCACCGAACCACGTGATTGGGGACATTTCAATACCGTTGAAGAGTTTCAAGCTCTGTATCAACGTGCGAAGGGAGGTGTAAAGGTAGAATGAGAACACTCGCAGCAGTTCTTGGAGCGATAATTGCGGTCGCGGTGGTAGCAGGTATTTTGAGCTTCATCGCCGCATATATCCTCATGTATCTGTGGAACGTGGTGATTCCCTACTTTGGTGGGAAGGAACTCACGTACTGGGTAGCTTATGCTGGATACTGGCTTCTCATCGTGGTTGGTGGTATAATAAGGGGAGGCGTCAGCGTCAACAACAAGAGCTAACCGGTAGAGCCGGGAACAGTTGATAGGTCTTTCTCACTTCTACTATTAGCTGTTCCCGGCATTCGCGGCCCGGTAGTTCAGTTGGTAGAACACCGCCCTTTCAAGGCTGGAGGATTGCGAGTTCGAGCCTCGTCCGGGCTACCAGTTTCAATGTGGGCGAATGTCGTGGCGTGTGTAGCTCAGCGGATAGAGCACTGGGTTGTGGCCCCAGGGGTCGCGGGTTCGATTCCCGCCATTCGCCCCACCTATGGAGACGTAGGCCAATAGCAGAGTCAGCGGCTTCAAAACCCGTTCAGTGAAGGTGCAACTCCTTCCGTCTCCACCAATGCGGGAATGGCTAAATGGCAAAGGCAACGGGTTTAAGCCTCGTGATGTGCAGGTTCGAGTCCTGCTTCCCGCACCATTATTCTGGTGTAGCTCAACTGGCGGAGCGTCCGGCTGTTAACCGGATGGTTGGAGGTTCGAGTCCTCCCACCAGAGCCAGTATAATATGCAGGCGTAGCCCAATAGCAGAGGCACATGCCTTAGAAGCATGTCAGTGAGAGTGCAACTCCCTCCGCCTGCACCAGTTTTTGGACTTGTAGCTCAATTGGTAGAGCGGTCGGCTCATAACCGATTGGCTCCTGGTTCGAGTCCAGGCGAGTCCACGGACTCGTAGCTCAGTAGTAGAGCACACGGTTGAAGCCCGTGGTGTCCTTCGTGCAACTCGAAGCGAGTCCACCAATATGCGTAGGTGAGCGAGTGGTTGATGCAGCGAGTCTGTAAAACTCGTACCCTTGTGGAAAACATCGGTAGTTCAAATCTACCCCTACGCACCAGATAATTACTATGGCATACCCATATAAGCGTATAAAACTGCCAGATGGAACAACACGAGACGAGCATCGTCTTGTAATGGAGGGTATTTTAGGGAGACGCCTAAAATCCTATGAGCTTGTACATCATATCAACGAGAACAAACGAGACAATCGGCCAGAAAATTTGGAAGTACGATTGCGAAGCGGGCATTCTCGAATGCACGTATTGGGAAGTAAGCGGTCTGATGCTACTAAGCAAAAACTGGCAGAGTCTCGTAGAAAAGTCGGAGTTGAAGGAACGGCATGGTGTTGTGGTTGTCAAACATTTCATCCAATAAGTGAGTTCTGGAAGAATAAAAGTAAGTGGAATGGATTGCAACCATGTTGTAAGAAAACACATCATGATTCTCGTAAACGTAAGGGGGCGTAGCTCAATGGGAGAGCAGAACCTTTGCAAGGTTAAGGTTGAGAGTTCGACTCTCTCCGCTTCCACCAGTATGGAGCGTTGGCAGAACTGGATATTGCCCCGGTCTTGAAAACCGTGAGCACGGGAGAACCCCGTGGTGAGGGTTCGAGTCCTTCACGCTCCGCCAGGAAGATTGACAGAGCGGTAATGTACCGGTTTGCTAAACCGAAGTCGGCCTTTTGGCTGCACAGGTTCGATTCCTGTATCTTCCGCCAATATGCCGGTATAGCTCAGATGGTAGAGCAGGGGTTTTGTAAACCTCTTGTCGCGGGTTCGATGCCTGCTACCGGCTCCATATTTGCCGCATTGGTGTTAATGGCTGAGCACGTGACGCTTCCAACGTCGAGGGAAGAGTTCAAGTCTCTTATGCGGCTCCAAGTTAGCGTCGATAACTCAACGGCAGAGTAGCTGGCTTTTAACCAGTAAATGGGAGTTCGATTCTCCCTCGACGCACCACATAGCAGAGGAGGTGATATACCGATGGAAGAAGAGGTATACTGTGTTGAATGTGGCGAACCGTGTGATGGCAGCATCACCAACGATTGTGGCGAGCCTCTTTGCCAGGATTGCGGCGATGAGCTAGGCTACACCGACTAGGAGGGCGATACTGTGTGTGATGAACGAACACTTGTGCTTCTCAAACCTGATGCTACAAAGCGAAACGCTGTAGGAGCAATTCTGACCTACTTCGAGAGAGCCGGTCTCAAAGTGGCACGGATGAGAAGTGTTAAGTATCCATCCAGGTTTCTGTGTGAACTTCACTATCGAGAGCACGTGGAGAAGCCGTTCTTTGGGAGAAACGTAGAGTTTCTTCACTCTGGATTGGTGATTGCTGTAATAATCGAAGGTGAGAACGCAATTGCCAGGGTCAGGGAAATCATTGGGGCGACTAGCCCTGCGGATGCTGCTCCGGGGACTATCCGTGGAGACTTCGGTGGTGACTTACCGTGCAACCTGGTACATGGGTCTGACTCGCTTGAAGCAACTCGACTAGAAATACCTCTCTGGTTCTCGTAGAGACTGGCGAAAGCATATCTGGTCGGTGCTATAATAAGAGTACCAAATCCCATTCAGGAGAGTGGTCACTATGAAGCCGCTCTGCCTACTCTTAGTTATGGCAATGAGTGCATCTAGCCCGATTCAGTACATACATGGGACATTTGCTGGCGTGCCGATTCACCACGTTATGGTCAATCCCGCCAGCAATTCTCTTTTGGTCACCGTATGTCTGGCTAAGGGTGGTGTCGGACATGGTGAGAAGTTTGATTCAATGGTGGAACGCATTCGGCCTCTTGCTGCTATTTCAGGCGACTTCTACGATACCAAGACCTATAAACCGGTCGGAGACATTGTAATAGATGGTAAGGTAGTCTATGATGGTTGCATAGGCCCGGCTCTTATCATCCCCAAAGGTTCCAAAACACTCCGTATCATATCCCAAGAAGAATATAAGAAGACACCTAAGTCTACTCTTCAGCTTGGGATGCAGCTTGGCCCTACTCTGATACGTGATGGCAAGGAACTTATCAATCCTGAAGGATTCAAGCACATTGCCAAGACTGCCAGTCGCACAGCTATCGGAATTACTGAGCATGGTAAGCTGGTTTTGGTTGCTACTGATGTGCCTATCTGTTTGGGAAAGATGGAAGATGTGATGGAGAAGCTGGACTGTACTGATGCCGCTATTCTGGATGGTGGGAGTTCAACTGGCATCTATGCTGATGGGCGTGTTATGCTTCGACCGGCCAGACCTATGACCTCTCTACTTGTTGTGCTCGACAAAAACCAGTAGAATTACCAGGTTGCCTTTACTGATTCGATGTGTTACAATGTCTGTGTGGAGGCAACGATGAAAACTGTCTGTGTGTTCGGAGATGTGATGCTCGATACTTGGGTTCACTGCTCTCCGACCAAAATATCCTCAGAAGCTCCTGTGCTCATTTGCACACGAGAGAAAGAAACCTATTCTCCCGGAGGAGCCGCAAATGTAGCCGCTAACATTAAGTGTGGGTTTGGCCTAGATGTCGAACTCATCGGGGTGCTGAGCGGAGACAATGTTGGCTGTACTCTCATCGAATGCCTCAACACCCACTCTATCGGACACAAGTTAATGGTCGAAGCTGGCTACTGGGTGACCATTGAGAAACGTCGATTTGTGGACGGGCTTGGTCGGCAGATGCTCAGACTTGATACAGAAGGCAGACTTGACCAACATGCTAAGCTATCCCATACGGCACAGGTGCATCTACGAGATTCATTAGATGTCGCTTGTGAACGAGCGGATACCCTGGTCATCAGTGACTATGGAAAAGGAACTTGCACACCGGAACTGATTGAATATGCACTGAAGCAGTTTCGGACACGGGGCAAGTATACTATTGTCAACGGCAAACCGGATAAGCTCCCCTGTTATAGGGGGGCGGATTTGCTCATCTACAATCTGTCGGAAGCTGCGGCTGCCTGGACTCAGTTCGGGAACCAAAGTTGGAACGGCACAGATGTAGCGAGCCTTGCCGGTATGCTCTATAACTTCATGCATCAACCTCTATTCAGAGACTACGGCAAGACCCCATTAGAAACCGGCCCTGACATTCTCATTACATGTGGTGACCAGGGTATGGAGCTATGGAAAGCTGATGGCCCCTGGAGACAGGAAGCAGTTCCGGTCAAGGTCGCAGATGTGGCCGGAGCCGGTGACACGGTTGTAGCTACTATCGCTACTTATGGGCGTTGTGATAAAGAGGTTTTGGGCGTTGCGGCTATGTGTGCCTCCGAAGTGGTAAGTCAACACGGCACGAGTATCTGCAAGTCAACATTGCATGAATACGGCTTACCGCCAGAGAGGACATAGATGTTATGCGTTATTGGTACAATTGGCTACTCGGATTCCTAGTGCTGTTTGATACGGCACTTACACTGTTGTCGGTATACTGTTGGGGAGCAGCAGAAGCAAACCCCATAATGGGGTGGGTTTTGAGCCAGTCAGTATGGTTGTTCATTGCTGTGAAGGTGGTTCCAATAGGACTACTTATATATCTGGCTAACACCAGTCATAAGCAGCACTACGTGAAACTGGCATTTTGGGCTTATCTGAGCTTATATCTGTTTGGTCTGGTTGCAGTGAATCATCAAGGGCTTAGAGCAGAAGAACCAGTGAAGAAGAAAGCATCTGTTATCACTAAAGTCCCGGTTGAGCAACCTAAAGAGGTCATCAAGCCAGCAGTGGTTGAACAGCCTAAGAAAGCTCCTGCCCCAGTAGTAGAGTCGGGTTGGAATACGGCTGTAGTCACGACGTATGCGAACAAGTTTGAAGGGCGCACTATGGCGAATGGTAAGGTGTTCCACCATAGTGACCGTGTGATAGCTTGTCGATGTGGGTCTCTTGGAGACCGTGTAGAGATACGGTATGGAAAGAATGGTCGAAGCACGTGTACTCTATCTGACCGTGGAGGACTACCATTACATCGACATGGACGTTGGCAGTTCGATGTCAGTAAAGCCGTAGCAAGAGACTTGGGGTTATACCGTATAGTCAACGGCAAAACAGACAGAGTAGTTCGATGGCGGTATGTAAAGGAGCAGCAATGAAGTATGTGTTTGTAGACACAGAGACCGGGGGTCTTGACCCTCAAGTGCATGGCATCACAGAGATTGCGGCTGTGGCGTTTGATTTCGACCCGACACAGCCATTTCTTGAGCGTGCTCTGTATCGAAAAGAAGAGTTTCAGGTGCTCATTCAGCCGAATCCTAACATGGCGTACACACCGTATGCCTTGCAGCTTCAAGACCGGACTCTGCAATACTTGCAAGAGTATGGCACAGAAGAGGCGCGAGTGTGGGCTATGTTCAGAATGTTCCTGGACACTCATCTTGGTGGAAATTGGCAGGGACACATCATTGCGCAGTACGCACAGTTCGACTATGGATTCCTCTCCGCTCTTGCAAATCGGGCTGGAGATGGTAAAGTGCTACCTGCACATAAGCGGTGTGAGTGGATTTGCACGAAGAACATGTTCCGGGTCTTGTCCGGGCTTGGAATTGTATCGGCTACTGGCTGTGGAATGAACGACATTATGCGCTGGTATGGTCTCGACTTTGAGGGCAAGGAACATACTGCTCTCGTTGATGCCAGAGCCGGAGAGCAGGTGTTTCGTCACATGGTCAGTGACTTCAAAAAGTACTACAATAAGGAGGAATTGAAGTGACTATCGTAGCAGTGATTGTGTATCTTATCGGGATGCTGGTGACCTGGATTTACGCTGGGTATCTGACCGGCAGACAGTTCTATCGGATGAAAACGCTCAATCCAACACAGCCCATCCAGATAAACTGGGTGTCTGTGTTTTACCAGGGTCTTGCCTGGGTAGGTTTCTGGGCGTCTTTTGCTGGTGAAAACATCGAGAAGCGTTGGCCGATTCCGATACCTCAGCCTACGCTGGAAGAAGTGAACCAGAGAATGCGAGCGAAGTAGACATGCGTCTCAATGGCGGTTTTCCAATTCTATATGCCGACCCACCCTGGGAGTATGATAACCCACAGAACTATGATTCTGCTCGTGGTGGAACTCCATACCCACAGCTTTGTGTGCGAGAGCTATGTGCATTACGGCCTTTGATAGACCGGGTAATTGCAAAAGACTGCTCGCTATTGTTGTGGGCTACACTTCCAAAACTACCGGAAGCAATGCAGGTAATGGCTGCATGGGGGTTCAAATACACGTGTGTGCCTTTTGTTTGGGTGAAACTCAATCCGACAGGAGAGCTATGGAAACCGGATACCAAGATGAATGTGAGCCGGGCTGTGGCTGTTCCTGAAGAAGGTTTTGTCGGAACTCTTGGCATCAAGGACATCATTCTCAAAGGTGGAGTGCGGTCGGGGCAGGGTTACTGGACAAATGGTAACGTAGAACTTGTTCTGCTGGGAAAGAGGGGCCGTCCAAAACGATATGCAAAGGATGTCAAACAGGTCGTGTTTGCACCTGTCACTGAGCATTCTGCGAAGCCTGAAGAGGTGCGTAACAGAATCAACCAGGCGTTCGGTGACATACCGGGATTAGAATTGTTCGCTCGCCCGCCAAAGACACGGGGATGGTTGAAACTGGGCTTTGAGATAGATGGTCTGGATATTCGAGAAGCCCTTAGAAACTTAGGAGGCTCGTCTGATGGGTAAACATAGTGCGAAAGGGCATAACCGGGTAGTATTCGTTTGCATGGAGTGTGCTTACCTGGCAGGCAAGGTAGATGCCCAATATCACGGAACGAAGCTGTACAACAGTTCGTGTGATATTTGCCGTCGAAAGAAGGTGGTGACAGAAGCACGAGATTGGAACTTCTTCACACCTGACCAAGTAGCGCAGGCCAAAGCAAAGCTGCGCGAGTTGGGGCTAGACCGGCGAACGTTTGCCAATGTGTCTGATGTCAAGAGTCTGATGGCAGTCACACAGGACGTTCTGAAGGAGCATCAAAGTGCTGCTACCAGGGAGGTTATCAGGCAGATAACTGATATGCTGGCTAAGGGACAGCCAATCGAGATGTACTATGCTAAGCAGTTGACTTACTGCTTTACACAGGATGCTGCTCGATTGAAGGCGCAGAGAGACATCGACAAGGCCAAGAAAAAACGACGGGGTAAGGGTAGTGGACTCATCCAGAAAGCTCCTGGACTTGTGATGGTTCAAGGCGGGAAAGAAATCGAGGTGGAGCACGATGAAGACGTATAGGACGAACTTGATTGCGGCTCTGGAACAGCTTGACATGGATGCCTACAACAAGATTCTTGAAGCCGTTTTCGAGGTAGCTAACCGGTTCGGTGAACTGTTCCTCATCGGAAATGGTGGGAGTTCGGCTAACGCCAGTCATATTGTCAATGACCTGGCTAAGCTGGTTCCTGAACGGACTGGGAAACGGATTCGAGTGCGGTGCTTGTCTGATAATGTGCCGCTTATAACTGCGATGGGGAATGATGTAGATTACCCATCTATCTTCTCTGAGCAGTTGAAGACTATGATGTATCCGGGAAGTGGCTTGATTGCATTCAGCGGCAGCGGCAATTCCCCGAATATCATCAAAGCCGTTGAGGAAGCCAATCGACAGGGCTGCCTGACCATAGGTCTGTGTGGACGTGATGGCGGGAAGCTGGCTCAGGTAGCTTCGTTGTCACTGACAGTGCCCGTGGAGTCCATGCAACTCATTGAGGACGTTCACCTGGCAATCGGACATTCACTGTGCTTGGATTTGATTCACCTATTTCAGGCATAGTCGTGGTATAATGGTCTTGGAGGCATTTAGATGAACCTACGAAAAGTCTTGGTGACAACACAATATCGCAGACCAAAGTATTCGCAACGGTTCTTTGAGGCTCTGGCACAATGCTACGGCATCGAAGACTACACGCTGCTCATTTCGTGTGACTACAATGAGCAGTATGCAGCAGACTGCGATACAGTCATCGGTATGTCTCGTGAGTTCAAAGCCTGTGAGACACAAGTCCATATCAACAATCCCAGGCTAGGGATAGATGTAAACAAGCTGTTCATCATTCCTAAAGCCTATGAGATGACGGACTATATGATATTTCTGGAGGATGACACTATCCCCTCGAAGGATGCTCTTCGTTACTTTGAGTGGGCTGCAGTTCGATTCGCCAGAGAGCCAAGAATCATCTCTGTGTGTGGTTATAACCGCTACACAGAGATAGCAACTCATAACCAGGTGCTTCAATCTCAACCTTACGAGGTTCACATGGGCGGAGGTTTCTGTCCCTGGGGTTGGGCAATGTGGAAAGACCGCTATGAGCGGAAAATGGGTGACGGTTCTGCTTATGCAGAGCGTTGGGGTGAAGAGGTCAACGGTAGATTTGACTGGTGGTTCTACCACGGAATGGATGCAGCCCTGAAGGAGGGTAGCATATATCCGGTCTTGCCCCGTGTGCAATCTATTGGGGGTGAGAATGCAGAACATACGCCATCCCCAGAGTGGCATCAAGAGAACGAATATAATCCATACGGAGCCTGGAGTCAGGATATGCCAGACCCGGCTTTTGACGTGTGGAGATTCATCGACACATTGGCCGGAGAGATTCCAGAAAGGAGCAAGCCGGTGGATTGGGTATAGTCGGGGGCAACAAGGATGAATGATGATGCTTATACGAAAACTTCAAGCCTTGTTGCAGGCCAGACTAGAACACCTGGAGAAGCAGGAAGCTCGACTCAAGAATACTCGGACAATGCGTTTGTGGGAAAAGAATCAAGCACAGCAAGCTAAGGTTCGCCGTCTGCTTGAGGTGTTGTCGAATGTACTGGAGAAACCTTCGTAATGCCAAGAGAGTTATGTTTACAGGTCAAAGAGTTACCAGGCAATGTAGCAGAACTGGGAGTATATCAGGGCAACTCGGCACAAGCAATCGCTGAGACGTTACCTGATAAGTCTTTGTACCTGTTCGACACATTTGCTGGTATGCCAAATCTCGGTGTTGCTGGTGTTGATGACTACGGATTTGACACTACTGACTTCGCAGATACCTCATTAGTCGCTGTGCAGAAACGCCTGGAAGAGTTTCCGAATGTGCGTTTTGCGCCAGGTATATTTCCTGATAGTCTGGCACAAGTACCAGAGATAAATCAGGATACCTTTTGTTTCGTATTCCTCGATGCTGATATATATGAGTCTACCAAATCCGGCATCGAGTTCTTCTTTCCCCGATTAGTTGTGGGTGGTATTCTCGCAGTTCATGACTACGGGTTTGGTGGATGTGGTGGAGTTCAGAAAGCTGTGGATGAGTTCTTTGAGCTTCTGATACTGCAAAGTGTGGTAGACTTTCATCGTAGAGGACACGTAGCTTGGATTGTCAAGCGGGAGGAATGTTAATGTTTACAGGTATGCATGATGTGCAGGGAAGAGACACTGAACGAGACTGGGGTAAGACGACAGTAAAGACTCCTCAGTTTGACCCAACCACATGTCCGGTATGGGCACAACAGAATCCGTGGGAGCTTGCCCAATTGCTCCGTATCTATGCTGAGCGTAAACCTCAGCGGGTTGTGGAGATTGGCACTCATTCAGGGGGAACACTTTATCATTGGCTACAGCAAGCAGCCGAAGGTAGCAAGATAGTTTCTGTGGACTTGCCGGAACTCTATGACCCAGCACAGCAGCGAGCATTTTCCCCGGAGCAATGGGGGGAGTGGGTTAGGGTTGGTAACATCAACGCTTTTCGATTCTTCCCCGGTGATTCGAGAGACCCCCAACTAATCAGTCAGGTGTTGGAATTCTTGGACGGAGCCATCGACTGGCTGTTTATTGATGGAAACCACTTCTACGAGCCAGCGAAGGCCGACTTCAACAACTGGGGTAAGCTGGTCAGTCCGGGTGGAGTTATCGTGCTTCACGACCTTCGTCCGCGAGACCTGGGGTCTTGTCAGCTATGGACAGAGATACAACAAGCTGGCTTTGTATGTCAGGAACTTATTGCTAACGACAATGATGCCGGTATTGGCATCGTCTACGTATAGGAGGCAACGATGTTCAAAGACAAAAGCAACCGAGATACTGGAGATGATTGGGGTATCTCGACTGTGAAAACCCCATTCTTCAATCCCCAGGAATGTCCTGTGACTACGCTTGGCAGACCGTGGGAGATGATGAAGCTGGTCGAAGAGTTCAGGGCTGCCAAACCACAAACCGTGGTAGAGATTGGCACATTCAATGGCGGAAGCCTATGGCACTGGTTGAAGAATGCAGAGCCAGGATGCAGGATAGCGTCCATTGACCCACTTGGAGACCCCAGTTGTACTGGTTCGCCTGAGCAGTTCTACTCATGGGTTCCTGACCACGTGCTATACCGGTTCTTCCAAACCAGTTCACATGAACCGGCTACAGTAGAGCAGGTTATGGCGTTTCTCGGTGTGGAGCAGATAGACTGGCTATTCATCGACGGTGACCATCAATATTCATCAGCTTACCGTGATTTCACGCTCTGGGGGCCTCTGGTTCGACCGGGTGGAATCATCTGTATTCACGACTTGCGCCCGCTAGAATGGGGGCCAGCACAGTTGTGGAATGAGATTCAAGGTGAAGGTTACCTGACCAGAGAATACATAGCTGATGTCAACCAGAATAACGCTGGTGTGGGCGTCATCTATGTCGAGAGCAATGATGGCAGAGACAGCTAAGGCCAAACAACGTAGAATACGAGAAGGCTTTTTCGATGCTTACTGTCAAGGTAGAGGCATTGATATTGGGTGTGGTGATGACCCGCTCGATGGCGCAACAACCTGGGATTGGGGTGATGGAGATGCCGTTCACGTCAATGGATTAACACACGGGGTATATGACTTTGTGTATTCCAGTCATTGCTTAGAGCATCTAAGTGACCCTGTGTTGGCAATCCAGAACTGGTGGAGGCTTCTCAAGTCAAATGGGTATCTAATACTCTTTGTTCCACACAGAGACTTGTTCGAGCGAAGTAGAACATTACGGGTAGACCCAAGTGACTATGCCAATCCGGTAGTACATCGCTGTTTCATACTGCCGGATAGGAGTGACCCACCACATACCTGGGGACTCTTAGACCTGGTGAATCAAGCTCTGGGTAATGCTCCTAGAGACTTTATCTATATGAAACGCTGTGACGAGAACTACGAGTTTCGACCGTGGGGAGAACCACTTCCAGGAGAGTTCTCAATAGAACTCGTTATGCGGAAAGGAGTTTCCGATGCCGATTTATGAGTATAAGTGCCAGGACAAGAAATGTGGGCACACGTTCGAGAGGCTGCAGTCTATGAAAGCACCGAACTTGACATTGTGTCCAAAGTGCAAAAAGCTGGCAAAGCGGATAGTGTCTCATTTCGGAGGCACGACGGTGTACACCAAATAGGGAGGCAACTAAGTTGGAGATAGTCATTGCGTGTGGTAATGGAGGCCCACCATATTCGTGGGTTGACTCTGATGTAGAGAAAGGCATAGGTGGGTCTGAAGAATGCGTGATTCTACTATCCAGAGAACTTGCAAAGCTCGGTCATAAGGTAGTTGTGTACAACAACTGCGGCAGTCGGGCTGGGCGGTATAATGGAGTAGAGTACCGTAACTACGCATTCTATGACAAGCTCCCACCGACCGATGTCATCATAGCCTGGCGTAACTGGTACTTGCTTATCGGTAAGCAGGCTAAGCACAAGTGGCTGTGGTGTCACGACATACCGGTAGGTTGCCACTGTCCGTGCCAAGAGGAGATAGACCGGCCAGATAGTGCATTCAATCACATCGACAAGTTTGCGTTGTCTAATGGCTATCATCGAAGTCTATACCATCATATCCCAGATGATAAGATATTTATTTGTCCGGTGGGGACTGACCTCAGTGTGTTCGATGTTCCGGTAGAGCGTATCTCTGGACGAGTTCTCTACTTCTCACATCCTCATAGAGGGCTTGAACGTCTTCGTGCAATATGGCCGGACATAAAGGCAGCGGTTCCACATGCGACTCTGGCAGCTTTCTGGTGGGAACCGGAGTTCTGGCTGCCAGCAAATGAGGCCCTGGGTATACTCCCGATGAGTAAATTGGGATACCGAGATGTAGCTGCTGAGTGTTTGCGAGCAGATATATTTGGTTACCCATCCACGTTCGCACCAGAGACATTCTCGGCAGCCAGTTTGAAAGCTCAGATAGGTGGAGCTATACCTGTTGTGGTCATTCAAGGTGGTATGGTAGACACCGTGCAATATGGTGTCAAGACCAGTCATGAGTACTATGCACAGGAACTTATCAGTGCTCTCAAGATGAGTGCTGCTGGTGACCTGGATGCTGAACGAGTCGAGATGATGACTCGTATGCGTGAAAACTACTCTTGGGAGTCGGTAGCTCGCCGGTGGGAGGCAGAGTTATCCAATGATAGTTAGCCGGACACCACTCAGAATCAGTTTTGTTGGCGGAGGGACAGACTTACCAGAGTTCTATACAAGAGAGCTTGGGTGTGTTCTATCGGCAGCCGTCAACAAATACGTATATGTGGTTGCAAAGCCCCGATTCGATGATAAGATTCGTATTAGCTACTCTCGCACAGAGATAGTCGATTCTGTGGATGACCTCGAACATGACATCATGCGAGAATGTTTACGGAAAACTGGAATCGAGTCGGGGATAGAAGTCTGTACTATGGCAGATATTCCGGCTGAAGGGTCAGGTTTGGGGTCATCCAGTGCTTTGACCGTTGGATTGCTCAATGCGTTCTACGCCTACCAGGGTAAGTTTCTCTCTCAACTAGACTTGGCTGCAGAAGCCTGTGATGTTGAAATGGAGATTCTTGGTAAGCGTATGGGCAAGCAAGACCAGTATGGATGTGCTGTTGGCGGAGTCAAGTTCATTTGGTTCTTTCCCAGCAACAAGGTGGAAGTACACGCTTTGAATGTCTCCGATAATCAGCTTTCTGGCCTAGAATCAGAACTGATGCTGTTCTTTACCGGAATCACTCGTCAAGCCAGCACTATATTGAACCGGCAAGCAGAAAACACTATCCAGAAAATGGATGTGCTCCGACAAATGCGAGACCAGGCACGGGGCTTGGCTTATCGTGATGCTATTCAGCATGTCCCGGAGACTGTTGGTTGTGCGTTACAGACAAACTGGGAGATGAAGAAACAATTAGCTTCTGGAATCAGCACACACAAGATAGACGAATTGTACGAGAAAGCCATGCAATCGGGAGCCAGAGGTGGTAAAATAACAGGAGCGGGTGGAGGAGGTTTCTTCCTGGTTTCGTGTCCTTTGGAGAAGCAGAAAGCTGTTCGACAATCACTTGGTTTGCAAGAGCTTCCATTCGTGTTTGATTATCATGGGACTCGTATCATAGTCGGTGGAGAAAACCAGTAGAATTACCAGGTTGCGAAGCTCCATCACCTATGGTATACTGAGGATGTGAAAAGACGCAGCGGGTGCGTAAGCTGTGTTCGCGTTTATTGGCAGTGTGTGCCAGTTTACCCGGCTGGCACACAAACAATCTTGGGGGTGAAAGGTTTCGACTGAGGGGACAAGTGAATAGGTAGCGGACAGAGGACGGTCGTTGGCCTCTTAAATCATCGACCAAACAAGAAAAGCGAACAGTGAAAAAGTCAGTGCTACGATAATCCGTCAGATTGACGGACTGCTCCCGGTTGAGGAAGTTGTTGAAGAGCGGGAGCTTCTATTGGCCGCATAGAAGCGGCATTGTGTGTTCTTCGAGTGGTTGACATACCTGAACACTGGGTTGCTGCTTTAGCTGAATCAGGGGAAGAAGACAAGCAGCTACGTCCGTAGAAGCCTATTTGATTGACTCTTAGGACAGGGGTTCGATTCCCCTCACCTCCACCAATTTGAATGAATGACTAACAAGGAGGCAAAGACGAATGGCGCAGAAGTATGTAGTTACCGTTAATGGCGAAGAAGTCAAGTCTTTTGATAATCAGAAAGATGCTGAAGACTTTCGCCGGTCAGTTGCAGGAAGCGTCCAAAGCGTCGAAGTCACGACTGAGGGTGAAGATACCGCTCAGCGGGCTACCCAGTAGAAGATGAGTATGATTGTATTTGCGAAGCTCGACCCAGAAGCCAAACTACCTCAATATGCCCACTCGACCGATTCGGGAGCAGACCTGTATGCCAGTGAAGATGTAGACATCAGACCTGGTGATTACTACCCGGTCAAGACTGGTGTAAAGGTGTGCTTGCCACAAGGATACGAAGGGCAGGTGAGGTCAAAATCGGGCTTGGCTGCAAAGCACGGAGTTCATGTGTTGAACAGCCCTGGCACGATTGATAATGGTTACCGGGGAGAAATCTTCGTTATCCTCATCAACCACGGGAATCAGACGTTTGCAGTTCGCAAGGGCGATAAGGTTGCACAGTTCATCGTTAGTCCTTATGCTCAAGCAACATTTACCCAAACCGAATCCCTACCCGACTCAGAACGTGGAGAAGGTCGGTTTGGTAGCACAGGGAGGCAATAAGATGCTCAACACGGCCAATGACTTAGTGGTCAAAGTCGAAGCTATCCGACCTGAAGATATTCGGGCTTATGATATTGCTTGGGCTTTGCATCACATAAACCGTTTCGGGGGTCATTCCCCCGTGCCGTGGGATGTTCTATCACATACGGGCTTGGCATACATGCTTTACGTACAGGACGTAAAGGGCCAGACCGAAGTACCATTCTCATTGGCACTTTTACTGCACGATGCAGCCGAAGCCTATGTAGGAGATATGGTATGGCCGCTCAAGCATACTGTGATGGCAGACCAGTTCCGACAGTTGGAAGCACACGTCTTAGACGTAATCTACCAACGCTTCAATGTCCCGCAGGAACCTCTCGGCCCGATTGACTGGGATAAAGTAGCCCGGTATGATAAGCAGGCTGCAGCAATTGAATTCCATCAGCTATTTCCGAAGCTGCGGGGAACTCAGTATGCTCCTCCGCTAGTCTACGATATGTCCAAGTATCCCGTGCTGATAAAGGGCAAGGTCGAGGACTACATCACACTGTTGAAGCATATCAGCATCAACCACGGTGTCGAAGATGTTAGCGCACTCTTCAGTCTTTCAGATTCATTGCGGCCATATTTGACTGCAGAAATTGAAGAGGCTGAAGCTACCGCTGAACAGGGCACGGTTGACATCGACATTCGAGAGACCCGCTCTGTTGAGGACTTACGAGTATGATAGCTCGTGTCATCGTCCAAAAGAATGCAGAAGGTGAGAAGCACGTAACACTCACACAAGACCTCGGAACTCCTACCGAAGAGTTGTTGTTAACGGCTCCAGGGTGGGAAGATTCTGAAGTTATTGAAGGGCGGGTTCTTCTCATTCTAGGCATGGACGAGCCGGATGTTATACTCGATGAACTCATGGACACTGAACTACATACGGCTTGGACACAGCACAAAGCCAAACCACGAATGGTTTTCCCGGCTGCGCTGTTGGCACAATTGAAAACACTAGGAGAGGCCCCAAATGAAACTGTTTAACGACATCGCTGCTCAAATGCAGAAGTACTACTTGGAGCGTGATATGGATGCTCTGAAAGAGGTGGTACGTTTGGCAACAGCAGAGTTGGAGAACCCGGAGTTGCAAGAGGTTATCATCACTATTCCGGTCAAGATGGACGAAATAGAGCAGACAATCAACAACCAGGGCTATATCCGGCTCGGTCTTAACGATGCCGATTCTACGGGGCCGGTGGAGCAGGGAAAACTCATTCGTTTGTTCCCTGCTGACAAGCAAGAAGAGGATGGGTGCATGGTTCTCAATGTTGCCCATATAGACGATACACAGATTATCCTGGTTCCTTCTGGAGGTGGAGTATAATGCTGATAGATACAGCAAAGGGTGACGGTGTAGTCCAGAAAGAGGTACAGGTTGGTGGTGGTGTCATCATCGAAGTGCCCGGAACCAGATGGCGAGTGAATGCTGAGGTTGTAGCAGTTGCACCGGATGGGCAGTCACTCAGTGTGAAAGGAGCAGACTTTGAAGGATGGATTCCCAAAGAACAAGTCAAAGATGTCCTTTCCCCCGGCGCATTCCCAATCGACAACGCCATCAACGTCCTCACCAACACCGACGACCTCGAATAAGAACAGTCGATGGTTTCATGAGTGTGGACGCAAGAGAAAGTATATGAGCCGAAAGGAGGCTCGTTTAGCCAGGGATAGGTATGAACGGACATTCGGAGACAAGATGACAACGTACCGATGTTCCTTTTGTGGGCATTTCCACATTGGACATAAGAAGAAACCACAGGAGAGAAAAAAGTGATTAAGGGTATCGACGTTTCGCATTGGCAAGGGAAAATCAACTGGAAGAAGGTCAAGACGGCTTTTGCGTTCCTCAAAGCTACAGATGGGGAGAAGTACGTTGACCCGACATTCAAAACCAACTGGGCGGGTGCGCAGGCTAACAACATTCCTGTTGGAGCCTATCATTTCTTCGACCCAGCACAGGATGCTGGCATCCAGGCTAAGCACTTCTGTGAGGTATATATGGCTGTTCCAGGGCCAAAGCTGCCCCCAGTTCTCGATATAGAGAAGACTGGAGGAGTGTCACAATCGCTGATTCTCCTGAAAGTGCGAAAGTGGTTGGACTACGTGGAGCAGCACACTGGGCAAAAGCCCATCATCTACACGTATTCATCGTTTGCCAAGCGGGTGCGGCTGTGGAAGCATTTCAGCGACTATATGCTGTGGATTGCTCACTATCGTGTGAAAGAGCCATCTATAGCAGGCTGGCCTGATTGGGGTTTCTGGCAGTACAATGACAAAGGTAAGATGTCTGGTATCGCCGGAAACGTGGACACCAACTACTTCAAGGGGACAGCAAAAGACCTGGAAGTCCTACAGACGTAAAGGAGGCGACCTTCATGCAAGTAGGCATATATTTGGCGGGAGCAATGCGTGTTACGCCGGAAGAGGAAGATTATGACCGAACCTGGCGCACCGTTGTCACCCAACGGATGGAACAGTACGGTTCTGATGTGCTGATTCGTAACCCAATGGATGGTAAGATTGTCACAGCGGGTTGTGAGCCAAAGCTGTTTGGACAGTTTCATCCTGAACCAAACTCGGTGCTTCACCACGACTTTGCGAGTATAGTGCGGTCAGACATCATCTTCATGAATCTGATTCCACTGACAGACAAAACAGTGGAATACCAACTGAACGTAACAACGCCGGTTGGTAATGAAGTTCACAAAGGCACTATGGCGGGCGGCTACCCTCACATTGGCACACTCTCTGAACTTGGCATCAGCTATGCCAACAGAAAGCTACTTGTGGTAGTTGCAGACAATCCGTATGTAATCCGTCATCCATTTGTCCGGTCAGCATCCACTCGGATTCTGCCCACATTGGATGATGGTATAGACTACTTAGAGGGACTGGTTGCTGTGCTACTAGGCTCACAAGCTAAGTGAAAGGAGGGAACAATATCTAATGACTACTGATAATGAAGACATTGTGGTAGACGGTGAGGGGGAAGAAACATCACCAGAAGTTGTACTGATAACAGACGACTTCACCTTAGCTACCATCAATACCGAAACCGGCGAAATACTTGGTATCGAGGATGCCCCAGACGAAGACCTGGACATAATCGACATCATTGATTGGGTCGGTATGCGGCGTATGAAGGCAAATGCCAAACTCCAGGGACTACGCACTGAGAAAGCCGAATGGTCGGCTAAGCTCGACAAGCAATTCGACCCGCAGATTAGGCACTTAGAGCGATTTGTCAAGTATCTTGACGAGTTCTATACTCCTATGATGCGTGACTATGCTAAGAAGGCTCTGGACGGCAAGAAAACTAAGACTCTCAAAGTCTCATTCTTGGAGCTTAGTTTTGGTACGACGAGAGCCAGAGTTGACATCGTTGACAACGACAAAGCCGTTGCTTTCTGCAAGAAGAACAAGCTGGCAGAAGCTATTAAGACGACTACATCGGTGCTCAAGAGTGCCATACCAGCGGCTCTCCGGGCCAAGCTCACTGTTGACAAACAGGACAAGACCGGACTCTTCTTCTATCCGGGTGGAGAAGAGACGTTCACGATTAAGTAGGGTTTACTCCCGCACAGCCCCGGCCAATGGGAGGCTTCTTTCGCCTGTCAAGAAGCCTCCCACCACTTTAGAGAGGAGACCATTGTGGAAATAATCAGACCGTCATACCAAATACTCTTTCCTGAGACATCGGAAGATGTGGATAGGATGCTATCTCGTCTGGAGTATATTGGACGGAAATGCTACAAGTCTGAGGGCAAAATAACCGAAGACTCGAAGTTCGATTTCATCAAGATGCTCAGAAGTAGAGGGCATACGGCTATGATTGAACATAGCCATCTACAGGTGGAGTTTGTTACTGACCGTGGTATCACACACGAGTTGGTTAGACATAGAATTGCGTCATTTGCTCAAGAGAGCACACGCTGGTGTAACTACGGAGGGCGTGGTATCAAAGTAGTTCCTCCGGGAAATATCAGAACTCATCCTGATTCTGAGGTTTGGCAGCGGTGGATACAGGCAATGGAAGAAGACCAGGCCCACTATGAGTTCTTCTTGTCAAAGGGACTCAAACCTGGTGATGCTCGGTCTGTGCTGCCTACGTGTCTCAAGACCGAGATAGTGGTATCGACCAACTTTACGGAGTGGAGACATATCTTCAAGCTCCGAACGCCTCTTACAGCCCATCCTGACATGCGGGCACTCATGGTACAATTACATAAGGAGGTAACAGACCTGATTCCAGTAGTCTTTGACGACATCGAGGTGAGTTAGATGATTAAGTATCAAGGTGAACTCAAAAACTACCCGTTCAAGTCCATACGCCAGCATTATCCGGCACTTCAAAAGCGGGTATATGATGCCCTACTTGCGTTGACTCCTTCGCAACTACAGTTCGAGTTCGATGCTATACCGGATAAAGAGGAGCACATTTTCTCGTTTGACGGGGTAGACCAGGATACATACGAAATCATCGGCACGGTCATGTCTTCCGTTATGGATGAGAACCGCTTGATACTGACTCGTGACGACGTAACTATCATCTACCTCCGCTTTCGAGAGTTGATGTTCTTGTACGAGGCTGTACGTCAGGGCATTATGGTCAGCAAGCTAACGGATACTGATACCGACTATTTCTTTGACATCGAGACGGAGCCAGAGAACTCAGGTGACCAGCGTCCGAGAATCTATAGAACGTCTATTCGACGGTATCGGTAATCCCTGGTAGTATTACCAGGTGACAGCACTGTAGAAAGGTGGTATACTACCAGTATGAGTGAGGCAACATATACGGTCAAAGACTTCTTTGCCCCGGATGGATTGATAGCTCGTGTGAAGCCAGATTTCACACCACGTGCGGGACAATCAGAGTTCAGTGACCTGATAATGCAGGCGATAGCCGATAAAACGGATGTCATTGCTGAGGCTCCTACGGGTTTCGGCAAGTCATTTTCTGTACTGGTTCCAGCTATTCTTGCTGCTCTGGAAGGAAAACGAGTCGTTATCTCAACTGAGACGCTGACTCTGCAAGACCAGTATATCCTCAAAGACCTTCCCCTGCTGCAAATGGCATGTGCGGCTGCTAAGATAGAGTTCAGCTATGCCGTAGCAAAGGGAAGAACCAACTATGTATGTCGCACCAAGTTGGATGAAGATGAGTTTGCTGGCACACCTCGTATGATGGAATGGGCTAAGGCACAACAGATTAAGGTCAATACAGGTGACATGGCCTCTGTCCCGTTTGAGTTCGACATTGCAGAGTGGAAACAGGTTTGTGCGGATGAGGATTGTGAACGGAGTGCCTGTCCATTCTATGGTGGTGGACGAAAAGGGTTTAGTGACTGCTTTGTATATGCTGCGGCATGCCGATTCCTGGCATCTCAGATAATCGTTGCCAATCATACTCTGGTGCTTCTTGATGTGGCGTCAGAAGCAGGCTCTATTCTCGGTCACTACGATGTGTTGATAGTAGATGAGGCTCACGTGTTTGCGTCAAAGGCTCAAGACACATGGGGCACAACGCTGAAACCCAGAACAGTTTCCAGCACAATCAAGCTCATTAACCGGATGCTGGATAAGGTCGGAATCAACCACTTCACAAAAGGCTATCTTGGCCGGTATCGAGAGATAGAGGATAGGATATTCGCACCATTTCAGCCGGTGCTGGGTCAAAGCATTGCGCTTAAACAAATTCCTCCGGCCATTGTAGAGGAATCGAAAGAGCATTCCCAGGTGATGGTTGGCGAACTCCGAAGATTGAGCAAGGAGCTTTCCGACTACATAGTCAAGGAAGAAGCCCATCCTCAAACGGTTGTCATTCGAGCTTGTAAAGAGAAGCTATCAAAGCTCGTATCCGGCCTGAATGGAGTGTATGGTGATAACCTAGATGAAGCCTACAAAGATAACTGGCTGGTCTTTTTGGAGACTGGGTACTCTTCTCGGCGGGAACAGCATGGGATTCTCAACTTGAAGCCTATCAATGTGGCTCCGCTTATGAAATCGCTTGTGTACGACACAATTCCCACAACCGTGTTCATGTCCGCCACAATGCGTATAGGCCCCTCTTTCGGCTTTATGCGCCGGGAATTGGGCATTCCTGATGGGGTCTTAGAGTTCGTAGGAGCCAGCCCATTCAATTTCGAGGACAATGTGACTGGGTACTTCCCAACACATCTACCAGATAATCGAGAGTCATCATACTTGAAATGCCTGGCAGAAGAAATCGGACAAGTCTTGATACACAGCCGGGGCCGGGCATTGGTGCTGTTTACCAATAACTCGCACATGCGCTACTGTCACGAGTATGTCTCTACGCGAGTACCTCATCGGTGCTTCTTACAAGGACAAGCATCGAAAGCAGTATTGATTGAGATGTTCAAAGCTGACGTTGAAAGCTGCTTGTTTGCTACAAGGTCATTCTTCACTGGTGTGGACATACCAGGAGAAGCCTTGTCGTGCGTCGTGCTTACTAAAGCACCATTTCAGGTTCCGACTGACCCGATGTTCAAGGCGAAGTGTGACCTGATAGACGATGCCGGAGGCGATAGCTTCAATATGCTGTCTATGCCAACGATGCTATTTGATGTACGGCAGAGTTTTGGGCGTCTCATTCGTACTACCACAGACACCGGATTGTTTGCATTCCTAGATAGTAGGGCAACTAACAAGTCCTATGGACGACGTATTGTTGGTGCTTTGCCCGGTATCAGAATAACGGATAGTCTGGATAGTCGTGGGCAAAAGGCAAGGATTGACAAAAGCTACACACCCAAAGGGCGAACAGAAGCCGATATGCCCTCTCCTGAAGTTTCACGGAAGACGGCTTCTCTCGAAGAAGATTAGCTTGCGTTTTGCTGCTGTATGAGGTAGAATAGAGATATGAACAACGTGCTGAGTTGGACTCAAGGTACATTATCTGGGAACGCCTGCGAGTTGTTGGCTAAATTTGCCACAGAGATACCGTCTAACGGTGTAATTCTCGATTTGAATTGTGGCAGTGGTCGGTCAACAGTGGTGATGGCATTGGCCCTGCAGACCGTGAAACGTGGAGACGCAGCTATTCTTGCCGTGGATTCACATATCACCAACCCTTTGTCGGAGAATCCATACAAAGAGGGCAGTATTATGATGCTCCTCGAATCTCTCCGACATTTCAAGGTTGCCAATCGAGTAATCCCCATAGTATCACCACTACACCAGGCAGACAAGCTCATAGACAAACGTAGTGCCAACCTCATTGTTGTTCAATCACCAGTGACCATCTTATCTTCGTTCAACGAGGATGCTGTTGTGGGTGGTATACAGTTAGCTAAGTATGCAATTCGACGGGGTGGAATCATACTGGTTTGTTGCCCCAACCCGATTTATCGAGCACAACTCGACCGCATTTTAGCACATCAGTTTTACTTGGATGGGGCAGAGACCGTATGTGACACCTCTGAAATAGTGGGGTTTCGCTATGAATAGCTTGATGCAATGGCTTCTATCAGCCTTGTTGGTGTTGAACCTCTACTTGATGGGTAACAAGTCCATCTGGGGGCCTATCACTGGCGTAGGAGTGCAGCTTGCATGGGTATTCTATGCCGTGGTGACCAAGCAATATGGTTTGGTTCCAGGCGTTGTAGTATTAGCCGCCATTAACGTGAGGAATTGGGTGAAATGGTGGAAAGATATGAAGTTGACGTGCGATACGGTCTCCGACCATTGATTGTCTACCGTGCAGCCGGAATTGCACTGTCAAACTCATGAGAGGAGGTCATATATGAACTGGTTTACCGTGGAAATGTTGAAGACGGTTGGTGGGGCTGCGTTGGCAGTTACGCTGATAACGATGGTTCTCAAAGCCATCATACCTTCTGTAACTGGACGTATCACCCAGCTTGTGGCGTTCATCATCTCCCTAGCCATTGCAGCGGTCATTGGTAGCTGGTCATCGCCGGGTGCGGCGTTGGTCTCGATATTCAATGCAGTTGTGATATGGGCTACGGCGATGGGCGTTGACCAGGCCATGACCTACAAGTCTTCTTAGGATTGAGCACACGGAGAGGTGGAACAGTGTTACGGGACATACCATTTCCATTCTGGACAAGCAACCAGCCTATAAGCTACACAGAGTTGCAAGGTATTCGGCAAAGCAAGTACCAGCAACACTACATCTCTCTGCTTCAGCAGGTGAGAGAGAATCTTGAGCAATTTGGTGATGCACGGTCAAGGCAGAGTGCTTTCAAGATTCTCTTGAACCTTACCTCTTTGGCACTCGATTTGAGTTGCTATAACAGTATATGGGTGGATTTCGACAATGCTGTCTTTGAGATGCTGGTGTTGCCGTCAAAAGCCAGCATTCTATGGACACATAAGTATCTGTGTGGGATTCTGGATACAACGATGAGGAGGCTTTCAGGTGGACAATCAACTAGATAAAGGTGCAGAACAGCAACCTATCGAAGCTACGAAGTTTGAACCGGCTCCCCGTTACGTCGAGATAGAAGTGCCCAATGATTCGGCTATCTTCTTCTACAAAGCCGGTCTCAAAGCGGGCATAGAGGCAATGGAGCAGAACAAGAAGTTCCTTGCATTGGCTGGTGACGAAGGCACTTCGGCTCGAATCGGAAGCGCAATTACGGCCTTGACTGCCTTCTTGGATACTGTGCGTGAGGTCGAAGCCGACATCATCCAGGAGTTTCAGGAATTTCAACGCCAGAGTATGCAGCAGAATATGCCCCAGGGTATGACTGTTGGATTTGCTCCTCGTATAGAAACTGTGCCAGGAGACGAAGACTAATCTGTTGTCGGTGTAGGGGCGGTCTTCTTCAGACGAGCCAATAGTTCGGCTCTCCGTTCTTCTCCCAGGGCGTCAATAGCATCTTCTACAGGATTCATCGACTCTTCCTCGATTGACGGATTCTTCCGGTCAAGGTCGAGTCCCTGCAGTTTTGTCAGCTTCTCAATGACCTGGAGTTTGAGGGTTAGCAAACGTGGGTCTGGATTTCCAGCATTGGCAGTTTCAAGGTCGGCTTTGAGCTTAGTCAGTTCCACTATCATTCGACCTCGAACTACTTGTCGTGATTCCTCATCAAGCGGCTTTCCAAGTTCTGCCCACTCCTTGTTAAGAGCATCTATCTCTTCCTGAACCACGCTCAAAGACAAATCCATGAGACTTGCTATGGCTCCAGCGGGCAATCTCCATAGCAGCATCAATTGTTCGACTTTGCTTCTTATAGGAAGATTTGGTTGGATAGAGTACTCAGACCATAGAATTTCTTCTTTGCTCTTTGGTCGGTTGACATCAACAGATGGCGTTGGGTATCCATTCCATTCGTCAGACTCTTGCTGTTCTGATACTGGAATACCTGTAGAGCCTACTTTTGGTTTGGGTGTCTTCTTGCTAGATGTCCTGGTAGTCATTGATGCCCTTCCATTGAGCCACATTCACGCCAAAGGCTCGAACTCGTTCTAGGTCTAGTTTAACACAATTCCCCAAGACAGCGTGGTCATTCAGGAATTCGATAAAGGGAGAGTCCTCCTGGCGTTGATGGTTTTGTATCAAATTGGCGAATGCGTTCTTGTCCGTCAGGCTTGCGGCGTCTGACGAGCTAATCAACGGTCTAATTAGCCGGAACCACCGGGTCATATCCACGTAGATGTATTTGCTGTCATCGAGGTCATAGACATACAAGCTACCCTCATGTGGGCGTCCAGTTCTGTGACCTTCAACTATGACACTATCAGTAACCTCAAACAAGTATCGAAGAGTGATAGTGTCATGGTCGTGTCCGACCTGTAAGGAAGCATCGCCTTCATAGAGTATGTTCATAGTCTCATTCTTTCCTAACGGCCAATCCAAGTCGTACTCCTTGTAGATACGAGACAGCATTATCAGACCTGTTGCCGGGCATGCCACTCCTACTCGTTTACGATTCTGAGCCGATGGACACCCCTTATCTACCAAGCTCTTCGACCCATCAGCTATGCTCTGCACGTCTTCGATATGCTTGCCTGCCCACTGTACCAGTATGGCTCCCAGCCAACCACGATGCTTGTGACTCTGCAGCCAGCGGTGTTGCTGTATCAAAAGACGCTGCTCTTCAAGAGGCATTTTCTCAATCTCATTGACTCGTTTACGGTCAAAGGTCAAGATAATGCTGCGTTCAATAGTAGCTGTATCCTGGAATTGGTGTTCACCCACCAAACACCAGGGAGTCTGCAAGTCCGCACTGGTTAGTTGCTTTGATGACGATTGCCCTCTGGCAACAGTGTATTTATCGTAAGAAACTCGAATGAGGTCTAGGAGGTCATTGACCTTGCCTCTATCTTTATCGTTCCTAGCCTCTGTTCGGAACTCACCGATAATCAGTGGACAGATGTTGTTGGCTTCCAGCTTTGTGCGGAATGCAAAGGATGTAGACCCCTGGAAGCTCACAATGTTTTGGCATCCGTAGTGAACAGCAAGAACATCCTCAATGAGATAGCTCTTTCCAGAGTTATGCAAACCATTCACTACAAGAACTGGAAAACCATTCAACTGTGGATGTATCAAGCCTTTCACTGAGCAAGCAGCAAACCATCCTAATGCAGGCCAGATGTATTTTGGCTCATGGTAGTTGGCATAGTACTTGATAAAGTCACGTAAGTATTCTCGAACCTGGTCATAGGAAATCTCTTGCGTGAATACGGTTGGTGAGACAGCCGTATCTTCTCGATTGGGTGACCATATATAGCTGTCATGCTCTACGTGGGGCAGCACTAACGTTGGTCGGTCTTCTTCTGTGTCCAACCAGCCGTAGTAAAGGGTTTCTTTGATGACCATGTTAGGGCAATTACGCTGCAGAAACGCGATATAATGTGCCCACAACTTCGGTTCCTGAACAGACAATCCTACTGGCATTCCCGGCTTGAGTAGGAATCGCTGCCACTGGGAGTGGTCGGCAGTTGATATTTCTATACGTGTTGCAGGCTCACCGAGTGTGTAGACATCAGCTACCCAAGCTGAGGCTTTGGTGTCTGCTTTGATGACTCTTCCTTTGAGTCTGATAACGAAGTTACAGAACTGTTTATCTGTATCTGGCCCGTGAAACCAGGTTTCATTTCCTTTCTCGAAGAAATCGTCATCACTGATTACTGGTTGTGTGGGGTCTACATTCTCCGGGAAAAAGTCAAACCCACGCTTTTTGCAATACTCTTTCTTCAGTTCGACCCAAAACTCGATAGCCTTTGCTACATCCTCTGCAACACTGCGATAATCAGTGTGCAGAGTCATAATCTCGTTGAATGGCTTATCATAAGTCGAGTCGATGTCACCAGTGCGGTCTTCATCCCGGAAGTAGTTCTGCACTTCTCGGCATACCCGTTTGCAGGCTTCTTTGTTGATGCCGTGCCTACGAACAGAACCGATAAAACGCAGCATAATCTCGTGCCGCTCGCCCTCTTGCCAGATATTGGACAGCGCACGAATACAGGCATAGCCAACCACCCGTGGAACAATGTCTGGGTCAGGCTGGAATCGCTCTTTCAGTTCTCGTAGTGTGAATGTTGTGTCATTCGTGGTCAGAGTGCGGGCCATCACATAACTGCCCTTGTACTCTGGTTTGATGTTCAGTGACCCAGGTAGACGCATGAGTCCACCTAAACGAACAACCTTGCAGTCTCCGCCGTAGTACAGAGCCATATCATAGAGTAAGCCCGCTAAGTCTTCGGCAAAGCGGTCTTTATCCCCATTGGCTTCGTATGGTTCTGGCAGTTTGAAGTATGCTTGTAATCCACGTTCCGATGATTGCACCCACGCAGAGGCTTCTTCTGAGTTCCGAATATCTGAGTAGAACTCATCAGCCGGAATACCAGCTTTCTTACACCCGTCAATGTCACACCACAACGCCGGAATAGATACCGTGTTTGGGATAGCATTGTTCTTGCTCTTAGGCTTTTCAGCTTGCCGATTGACTGGAGTCTTGACGGTCGCTGTTGAGAACATCATTGTCCAATGATGTCCTTGTTCGTTCCACCAGTGGGAGTCAACCTTCTCAGGTGTTGAAAAGGTTGCCGGGTTCAGGTCTGGCTTTCCTTGTCGAGCTTCTACTGGGTCAGAGCTAGGACGGCTCCGTAAGATGTAGATGTAACCGTCAGGTTGGTCACCAAACATCCAACGCAGAAACTCAACCGCATGCGTTGCATCGGTCGAAGTCTTCATATATGGTTATACCTCAAATCTGCTCAGGGCAGAGAAAAGTGCTACAGGTATTATACCTGGACATCGCCAAAAATAGCAAGAGCTTCTTCCGTCCACGCACGAAAACCGGTAATTATACTGGGTTGCTGGTTCTGTCCGGGTATGTTATACTTCAAGTATGAAGAGACCCCCGATGTGGAAAAAACAGGCAGAAGCCCTGGGTTTCGCTGTCAAACGAGTAGACAGAGGTAAGGGTGTTTGCCTCTATATGGAAATGGGCACGGGCAAGACCCGTGTTGCAATCCACCTCTTGGAGCATCTATTTCGCAAGCATCATGCCAGACTTATATATGTTGCCGCTCCATTGTCGGCATTACATGTATGGGTTGAGAACTGGCATGAGTGGGGAACGGCTCCAGTAGCTTTCATCGACTTGCACGAGTCTGGTTCAGCCGGACTGCGCTTAGCCAAACGATTGGCTGCAGATGGATTCCCAGTTATTTGTCTGGTCAACTATGAAGCTGCTTGGCAGATAGGATACAAACGAATACCACGAAGACGGCGTGGGGAAACGGTGCGTGTGCTGGAAAAGGTAGATACAGCCATGCAAGACCTGAAATGGGATGTTGGCATACTCGATGAGAGCACGGCAATCAAAACTCCTGGCTCGAAAGTCTCAAAGTTCTTTCGGCGTAAGCTGGCCCCTCGAAGTACTTATCGTATTGTGATGACGGGTTCAGCTTATACCAAACGACCCCTCGATGTATGGGCACAAATCAACTTTGCCTGTGGTGATGAGGTATTTCCACCAGTCTTCTTACCGTTCAAGTCTGTGTACGCAATCCCACATCCATATATTCGTGGGGCAGTGTTGGGTTACCACAATCTTGGAGACCTGGTACGTAAGATGTCAAAGGTCGCTGTCATGTTGAAGAAATCAGACGTGCTCGACCTTCCTCCGGCTGTGCATGAAACTCGACTGATAGAGTTGTCTGCCAAGTCACGGAAGATTTACGATGACCTGGTGGAGCAGACCATAGCAGAGTTGGATGCCCAAACAACTGTATCTGCTGACCATGTATTCACGTCAATTCGGAAGTTGATGCAGATTACTGGTGGATTTGTATACCCCGACCCAGACGAAGATACACCAGACATCAAACCCGACCCAGTGCGATTGAGCACTGAGAAGTTGGACGTGCTAATGGAAATCTTGGAAGAGCGAGATTCCCCCACAGTTATTGTCACTCAATTTGATGAGGAGGAACGAATCATTGCAGCCGCTATTCGTAAACGTTTCGGGTTCACACCAAAGGTACTGAATGGTTCTGTAAAGGGGGCAGAAGCTCGACACAAGATGATTCAAGCGGCTGCTGAAGACTTGGCATTTATAGTGAAAGAACGTGTCGGAGCCAAAGGCGTTGACATGCGTTTCGCTGATATGATAGTATTCTTTAGTCACAGCTATGACACTGAGCGGTATGAGCAAATGCTGGCTCGAAATCATAGGGGTGGTCAAACCAAGAACATCACATATATCCATCTGCTCTGCAAGAACACCATTGACATGAAGATTATGCGAGCACTGGAACGTGACTTGAGCTTGGCAGCGTCTATCGAACACGACTGGAGGGCCTTATTCGCATGACAGTAACTATGTGTCCGGCAGTCGTGACTATCATAGACTATGCAACCGGTGAAGAGTTCGAGTGCCGGGGCAAGTACTATGGTGACGGGAGGGTAAAATGCGTCCATAACGACACCGTATTGATGGTAGACCCTGAGTGGTTCTACCCTAAAGACCCGAAGCGAATGTTTGCCTACGGGGAATCTCGTTGGACAAGTTTTCGCGTGAAGTCCATTCTGTTGGACTCAAAGGCAATCCTGAAAACCTGGTAGAATTACTAGGGTACAGTCAGAGTTGCCACATGTTATACTGATGGTGGACGAAACACCAAGTTAGTCATCGGGACAACCTACAAAGGAGGCAATGAACTATGAGCGATGACACCCTGAAACTGAGGCTGCCGTCTCAGACCAAACTGGAGCAGATTCGTGAAGTCCTACAGGACGACGAAGACTGGCGGTTTGGCCGAATCAAGATGGATGGCAAGAAGCCTCGTTTCGAGCTTCCCGCACCGACACGAGATGAGCCGGATAACGTCGAAATCGAAAAAACGTTCTATGGTGTAGTTCTCGTTGCCAAGAAGAACTTCTACCAGTCGGATGAAGACCGGGAAGCCGGAAACGAACCGAAAGAGAAGCGGGCACTCTATATTGTCCGTGTCGGCAAGTACATGCCGGAGTTGATGTATGTCTCTCCGACAGCCTTGCGCAACTGGAAGTACTTCGCTAAGGAAGTCTACCAGAACGACAAGAACTACTACGAGGTGCTGTGCGAATTCACGGCGGAACAGATAAAGGGCAAGCAGTATACCTGGTCGAAACCCAAGTTTGCTATTGCCCGCACGCTGACCGAAGATGAACTCGCCCATATCCAGGTTCTTCGAGAACTGGTTCTGGCTCGCGTCAAGGAGTACGAGGACAACGCCGAACTCGATAAGTACGAGGAGAAAGTCCTGTCGGTGGACAAGTGCAAGGATGACGACGACATCGACGAAGAGGACATCCCGAAGAGGCAGCGAGCAGCCGTCGAGGACGATGATGACGACGACACTCCTGCGGCCCCGGTCAAGGGCGGAAAGAAGACCTCAAAGAAGTCAACGGATGATGACGACGATGAGGACGAGAAACCCGCCAAGAAGACCTCAAAGAAGTCAACGGATGATGACGACGATGAGGACGAGAAACCCGCCAAGAAGACCTCAAAGAAGTCAACGGATGATGACGACGATGAGGACGAAGACAAGCCGAAGTCTAAGGGTCGAGCCGGTTACCCCGACCTCGATGAAGATGAAGACGACGATGACTTGTCCAGCGTGGGCAAGAAGGGCAAGAAGAAGTCTGTGGATGAGGACGAGGAATAGTCCTCCTGTAGGCCCCGGACACAAAGACCCGGAGAGCGGCTTCCTCCCTCTCCGGGTCGCTATTCTCAACAAGGCGGTTTCCTTATGCGTAATCCAAAATGTAATCTGTGCTTATTCGGAGTTGACAATGCCAAACCACCAAAGAATCCGTGCCTAATGCCCTCTGTGGAGAACATTCCTGAGAATTGTGATGTGGTGCTGGTAGTTGAACAACCTCCGATGCAAGATGACATTTATGGGCGCATATACTCTGGCAAGGGGCTGACAGAGATACGCTCTTTCTTCGAGCAGAACGGTATCAATGCCTACTGCACTTATGCTCTCAAATGTTCCCGACCCTCGAAGGATGTCAAGCCCGATGCAAAGCAGGTAAAGGTCTGTGCAGGTGAATATCTGTCTAAAGAGTTGGCGAGACTCAAGCCTAAGCATATCATCACGTTTGGTAGCAATGCTCACTATGGCGTTACGCACAGGAAGTGCCCGCTTGAGAAGATGGGTAATCGCTACTATGACGAGACTCTGCAGGCTTATATCTACCCGACTAATCACTGGTTGCAAGGTCTTTATAATCAGCAAGTCAAAGACCAGATATGGGCGAATCTGCGTCGTTTTGTGGAGTGGATTAGCGGGCAGTCTGAGACGTTGGAATTCAACCCACCTATATATGTGGCAGATACCCTCCGCTCGCTACGAGCAATACAGAAGAGAATCCAGCGTGATGCCGGAGGAGTTGTTGCTGCTGACATTGAAACACAAGGTCTTAACCCCTATACTCCGGGCAAGCACGTTCGTTCGATACAGTTCTGTTGGGACACAGATTTCGGCGGTGTGTTTGTTCCTTTGGGGATTGAAGACGACTGCTACTACACGAGCAAGAAGAATGGTTGCAGCTTTTGGCAGGGTGAAGAATCTCTGGAAGAAGCTGTAGAAATAGTCCGAGAAATCCTGGCGGAGTCTGCGTGCATTTGGCACAACGGCAAGTTTGACCGGCTGTGGTTGTACGAGTGGGGTAAACGAGAGTTTGGTAAACCGATTGAAGCTCCAAACGTCTACATGGATACTCTACATGTAGCACACAACCTCGATGAGAACCGGTCGCTGAAACTCAAACAGCTTATCACTTCAGAGTTGGGGTATCCTACGTATGACATCTCTGATAAGCTCACCAAAGACCTTGATGTGTTGATTCCTTATGCGGCCAGGGATACTGTGGCATCGTTACTACTGGCACAGAAGTATATCAAGGCATTGAAGACTTCTGACAAGAAGCGGATTCGGAAGCTCTACACACGAGTCATTCGACCGATGGACAGCATTTTCACTGAGATGGAATTGCAGGGTTGGCCGGTTGACCGAGACACGTGCTTAGAGCTTCGTAAGATAGTCACTTCCGAGCTTAAAAAGGTCGAAGCAGACCTTCATGATATTCTTAATGAACATGGTATAGAGGTTACATCCAAAGCCTTTGCCAGCCCTAAGCAGCTTGGAGACATCATCTTCACCCGCTTGAAGTACCCGGTCAATCCTGATAGACGTTTGTCTCGGACGAAGACTGGAAGTCTATCAACTGGCAGTGATGCTCTCTTGCATTTGAAGGGCAAACCATTCATCAGTAAGCTGTTAGAGTGGCGTGGATTGGCGAAGATGCTCTCTACATACATTGAGCCGATGCTGATAGCAGCAGAAACTCGTGGGAGAATCACTACATCGTATAGACTCACAGGCACGGTAACCGGTAGAACGGCATCCGGCAAAGAGAATGAACGGAAGACAGCAGCTAAGAGCAGAGACAATGGAATGAATCTGCAGAATCTACCATACACCAAATACGGGCCGAAGAAGCTCAGTGTGCGTCACTGCATTCGAGCACGTGAGGGTTGGAGTATCATGGAGGTGGACTTCAGCCAGATAGAGCTTCGTATCGCCGGTGAACTGTCAAAAGACCCATTGTTGCTGAAAGCCTATCAGGAGGGTCAAGACATTCACACCATCAGGGCTATGCGCATTATGCACATGACCCCAGAGGAGTGGGCACAACTCTCTCCTGATGAGCAGAAAGACAAACGTAAGAAGGCGAAGGCTGCAAACTTCGGATTCATTTATGGAATGCAAGCTGCCAAGTACAAGACATACGCTCTTACTGATTATGATTTGGACTTGTCGATGGCGGAATGCAACAAGACTCGTGCTGGATTCTTCGCTGACCACGTAGGTTTGGAACCGTGGTATGGCAAACAAGAACGAGAGGCACAGAGGCTTGGTTACGTAGAGAGCCTATCTGGACGCCGAAGACATCTGCCCAACATCAGACTTGACTCGGATTCCAGTAGAGAAGCGAAAGCGAAGTATTCAGAAGCGGTCAGAATGGCTATCAACACTCCTGTACAAGGGTTTGCATCTGACCTCAAGCTGATGAGCATAATCGAAATCCATAACTGGCTAGACCCAGAAGACGGATATATGTTTGGTGAGGTGCATGACTCTATCTTGTTCGAGGTGCGCAATGAGTCTCTTGAAAAGGTTGCCAAGAAAGTGCTCAAGATAATGAGTCATCCTCGAATACTGGATGAGTTGGATATTCAGCTAAATGTTCCTATTTGTGCTGAAGCCAAAGCAGGCCCGTCATTGGGAGAAGCCGTTGATTTGAAGATAGCAGCATGAGTGAAGGCTACATACAACGAAAGATACTGGAGTATCTGACAAAACAGGGAGCGTATGCTGTCAATATCCACGGCAACGAATACCAGTCTAATGTGCCAGATGTTCTGGTGTGCTATAGAGGCAGATTCATTGGTATCGAGGTGAAAGATGCCGATGGTAATTTATCATCTGGTCAGCGTAAACATCTGAGACGTATTCAGAAAGCTGGCGGAATTGGTGAGGGAGTGAGGAGCTTACAACGTGTCAAAGACATCATCCAAACCATCAACGACGGCGGAACCTGGAGTAACAATACATACTAAAAGCGGAGACTTTCATCTCGGCTATTCTCGTGTGTCGTGCTTCCAGGGATGTCCACGTCAATACAAATACAGCTACATTGACGGCATTCGGAAACCGGGTGGAGTACCTATGAGAAGAGGTCAAGCCTATCACTCCACACTCGATTTTATGCTGTCTTACAAACTTCAGCATGATGGAGAACTTATCTCTCCAGAACGAGCGGACAGGGCAGCCATTCGAGCAGCGAAAGCTGAAAATCTGTCAGAGTCGGAAATCTACAAGGTCATAGATGCCGTGCGCTACTATTATGCTGAGATGTATCCGAAGCATATCCCTGTCGCGGTGGAACAGGACTTCGAGATAGTGCGTGGTGGTGTCAAACTCACTGGCAGAATTGACCTTGTACAAGCAGATGGACGGGTCATCGACCACAAATTCAGTTATGATAAATGGGCAGAACCTCGTGCTAAGTACGGTTGCCAGCCCATTATCTATCAGTGGGCTGCACTTGACTATCTGGCTAAGAAGTTCAAGAACTGGACTTACACGGGTTTCTCTTACCAGATAATCCGTCTGTTCCCGACACCGCTCATTCAGGAGATAGATATTGATGTGATTCCCCAGTGGGAGTCTGACTGGTATGAGGAGCAGATAGCACAAATTGCGGCTTGTGTGCAGGCTGGATATTTCCCGGCTCGCCCATCCGATAAGGAATGCACACGCTGTAACCACAAAGAACTGTGCCAGCCTGCTATCTGGAATGTTCGTACCAGCGATACCAGCAAGGTTGACTTCAGTGACAGTATTGACGACTTCGAGGATTGCTAATGGAAAAGTACACTGAACAGGAAGCACTACAAGCCAGCCTTGACTACTTCGATGGAGATGACCTGGCTGCAAAAACGTTCGTAGACAAGTATGCTTTGCACGACGACACAGCATACTACGAACTGAGTCCAAATGATATGCACGACCGTATAGCTGCGGAATTTCATCGTGTGGAACGCAGCTATGACAGTGAGTGTCCACCCAACTTCTCGTTGTCTCTGGAACAAATCAGAGCAGCCTTGGATGGTTTTCGACGCATAGTTCCAGGTGGGTCTCCTATGTATGGCATTGGAAACCCATACGCAATTGTGAGTCTATCTAACTGCGTAGCCATTGATAGCCCGGAAGACACCATCTCATCTATCTATGAACGTGGAAGAGACTTGGCAAACTTGTTCAAACGACGCTGTGGAGCCGGACTCGACATCTCGACTCTGCGCCCGGATGGAACCCCGGTTACTAATTCGGCCAAGACCTCTTCAGGAGCTTGGTCATTTGCTGAGTTCTACAGCTATGTATCACGGCACACGGCACAACAAGGACGCCGTGGAGCTTTGATGATAACCATGAATATCGGTCACCCGGACATCGAGAAGTTTGTAACGATGAAACGGGACAGAACGAAAGTGACAGGCGCAAACATCAGCGTAATGGTCACAGACAAGTTCATGGATGCTCTCAGGAATGATGACTGGTGGTATCTACAATTCCAACCCACAGTCGATGCTGAATTGCCGATGGTATTGACTGGCACAAAGTACGAGATTCATCGTATACGTGCTCGTGACCTTTGGCGTCTTATATGTCAGACTGCGACCGACACAGCAGAACCAGGAATCATCTTCATTGATAACTACCGGCGCAATCTTCCGCTTGACTACTACCCACAATATAAGTCGGTTTGTGTGAATCCGTGCTCTGAGATTTTACTGAGTGCCTATGACTCCTGCCGACTGACTTCTATGAACCTCAAAGGGTTTGTGGTCAATCCTCACACGCCTGATGCAGAGTTCGACTGGGATTCGTTCAAGACACACGTAAATATCGCTATGCGGCTACTCGATGACCTGGTAGACCTGGAGATGGAGTGTCTTGACAAAATCATCGCAAAGTCGGATACTGATGATGAGAGAACTCTGTTTGCTCGAATGAAGCAAGCTGCTTATGGAGCTAGGCGTACAGGACTCGGCACACATGGCCTTGCAGATGCTCTGGCAGCCCTGGGTCTACGCTATGATGCACCGGATTCACGGAAAACCATACGAGAGATATATGCAACTCTCCGAAACGAAGGATACAGAGCCAGCATTCAACTTGCTATCGAGCGGGGGCCGTTTCCAGATTTTGACTGGGAGCGAGAGAAGGAATGTCCATTCCTACGCAATCTGCCGGAAGACATCTATGATTCACTCGCTATCTGGGGGCGTAGAAATGGAGCACTGTTGACTAATGCTCCTACGGGTACAGTATCAATAATGAGCCAGACATCATCCGGTATAGAGCCGGTGTTTGCGAATCAGTATACTCGACGGAGAAAGTTGACCAGTGAAAATGCTGGTCGAGTCGATTTCGTAGATGCTACCAGTGACAAGTGGGAAGAGCATACGGTTTATCATCACAATGTGAAAGACTATATGCAGGCGAATCCCGATGCTGATAGTCTGCCTGATTGCTTTGTCACGGCATCAGAGATTGACTGGACAGAACGGGTCAAGATACAGGGCCTTATTCAGTCTTACATAGACCACGGTATCAGTTCCACCATCAACTTGCCGGAAGGAACTGGTGTAGAGGTCGTTGAAAAGCTCTATGAGGAAGCTCATAAGAACGGGCTGAAAGGGCTGACTGTCTATGTGGCCGGTTCAAGAGACGGTGTTCTGATTACCTCTCGTCAGGAATGGTCAGAACGCCCGGAGGTCTTGCCCTGTGAAATACAGCAAGTAGAGGTTACTCATCATGGAATCACTCAGCAGTTTATCGTGCTGGTGAGCTTCAAGGATGACAAACCTTTTGAGATATTCGGCGGGGAGGCGCAATACCTCAACCTACCGAAATCATACAGTCAAGGCAGGATTACTAAGCATGTCAACAAACACAGCAAGAATCGTTATGAGCTAGAAGCCTTTGACGGTGGAGAAGACATTGTAGTGCGAGACCTGGGAAGTGCGTTCCAGAACAATGACTATTCTGCTGTCAGCCGTCTGATTTCAATGGCACTACGTAATGGCACTGCTTTGGTGGACATAGTTGACCAGTTGCTCAAAGAGCAGAATGCCGACTTCTTCACCTATACCAAAGTCATTGCACGGGTGCTGAAGCGATACATAAAGGACGGAACTCGCTCATCAGTTCGTTGTGCTAGTTGTGGTTCTAAAGCCCTCCGGTTTGAGGAAGGTTGCTTTGTCTGCACAGACTGTGGAAGTGCGGGGTGTAATTGATGCTAGTTATCGGAATTGCAGGAAAAAAGCGCAGTGGAAAAGACACAGTGGCACAGATGCTTATACGCTGTGCCGAACTTGCTGGAGTCAAAGCCACTCGCCGGGCATTGGCTGATGCTCTCAAAGAAGAGTGTGCAGCAATGGTAGCCAACCAGTTAGGCAACACCAAATCGGCAGCAGACATATTCACTGAGATGAATACTGATGGTGTGAAAGAACGCTATCGGCTACTGCTCCAGTGGTGGGGCACTGAGTTCAAGCGTGGAATGGTCAGTGATACCTATTGGGTAGACACTCTTCGTGCTTGGATTCAAACCAACTGCACCACTGACCGTGAGATGGTGCTTATACCTGATATTCGCTTCCCAAACGAGGTGGAGATGGTTAAGCAATTAGGAGGCATTGTCATTCAGGTGCAACGAGGTGGAATTGACACTGAAGATGGGCATGCGTCTGAACGGGCACTAGACGATTTTACAGACTGGGATACTATCGTGCTCAATGATTCTGACCTTGAATCATTGGAATCGGTGATTGCCCGGTTCTTCACTACCATCGCAGACTGGGCGTGGGGTTTGAAATGAGACATGTAGTCGTACCTACTTTGGCTCTGATAATATGTCGAGGAAAACATGTGGTCGCTGACCTGGTTCCTGGTGACCAGGTGCAAGGCTATGACTATCGAAACCGAAGGATAGGTATGGCAACGCTTACAGCTATCAATCGTGTTGAAGCTGCCAAAGAGGTGCTGTTGCCGATTGAGCACTACAAGATGATTCATTTCACCAGGGAGACTGTTGGCTTGACTCCAGCGGGGAGTGAGAAAACCCTGGTAGAAACCCGACAGTACATAGGGTATTGTCACGAGAATCCAGGAAAACTACTAACTCGTAATTTCAGTCCGGCAATCGACCAAGCTAAACTGACCGAGTTTGTAGATGGTCTAGCTACTACTGAAGCTGTCGAACTACAGTGGGAATGGCCGGAGTACATCTGGTTTGAAGGCATACTCGTGGGAACAGCATTATGACCACTGAGAAAGACGAAATCATAGGAGAGTTGGTGAACCTCTACCTTCGCAACCCTGACGAAGGAGAGGCATTGGCACGTGAGTATGACTTATGGGAATCTCTGTATGATGTCGTCTTCAAACCATTGCTCATCAAGTGTTGTTGGGAAGATGTCAACGCATTCATCGAGTATGTTTTCGTTGACGTAGAAACTGGAGAGCCAGTCGAACAACAAGATTTTCATAGAGAGTGGCAAACGCTTATCACGGATAATGACCGTGTGATGATTATAGCTCCCAGAGGGCACGGTAAGACCATCCAGATTGTTGGACGAGTCATTTGGGAACTGGGGCATAACCCCAATCTCAGAATCAAGATTATTGCGGCAGCAGACGACAAAGCCAAAGAAATCTTGGGCCTTATTCGAGACTTCGTTTCAGACAGTGAACGTGTACACGAGGTATTTCCTAACCTGGAGATTGATGTCCGAAAAGGAGACAGGGCCACAGACTTCTTTGTAAAGCGTGATGTCAAGCAGAGAGACCCTTCTGTAGATGCTGCCGGTGTTCTATCAGCCGGAGCCGGTGGAAGAGCCGACTTGCTGATTTGTGACGACGTTGTTGACCTGAAGAACTCGGTTATCAACCCGGCCATGAGAGAGCAGGTCATCAAAGCGATACAGGAAACCTGGTTCTCGTTGGTCTCTGCAACTGGGTCAATAGTATGGATTTGCACACCGTATCACGTAGCTGATGCCACACATGTGATAAAGGCTACCGGTCGGTTCAAGCTCTGGATAGTGCCTGCTATTCGTTATGAGCGGCACTATGATGAAGAGGGTAATCCACTTGTTGACGAGGAAACCGGCCAACAAGTGGTTACGAAGCACATCCTGTGGGAAGATAAGTGGTCAGAAGCAAAGCTCGATGACAAACGAGGGGAAGTTGGCGAGCGAGTCTTTGCCCGACAGTATCTCTTGAATGCTATGTCGGACGAGGAACGTACATTCCCGGAGAAGTCTTTGGAACGCAGCTTTGACCTGACTAGAGCCGACATAGGAGATGATGTAGATGATGAATGGATAACGTATGGCGGGGTAGACCTGGCGTCTGCTTTTGGGCGTAAGAACGCTTGGACAGTCATCTGGACGATAGCTGTGAATCCACATGACCATCGCTTCTATTTGAAGGAGATGTATCGACGGAGGATGTCCTTCCCGGATACTGTTGAGGCGATTATAGCTCAAGCTCGTAAACATAACTGGCGACTCGGTAAGGTTGAAAACAATGCCTACCAGCAGGCTGTTATAGATGCTATCGGTGAGCGAGATAAGACTTTGCCGTTGGAACCATTTACAACAGGGTCAAACAAGGCTGATGAGAAAGTCGGTCTTCCTGGAATGGCAGTAGCATTCGAGAAATCCAAGTTTGCTATTCCGGCAGCCAGATTTCCGTTGGCTCCTGACGACCCGTCGATGATAAGTATACTGATGACAGAACTCCGAACTCATCCGGGAGGAGAGTTTTCTGATACGATAATGGCATTGTGGTTTGCTTGGTCAGCCGCTACGTCAGGTTCAGGAGACTTCGAGGATGCATGGTTGGAGGCACAAAGAACAGCCTAAAATGGTCGATTTCTGTTATCATACATGTGAGTACGCTCGCAACGGGAGAATAAACTATGGCATCACCAATCGGTTCATACTACAATAAACTGCCATCTCCGATTGGCTCTTATGGAGGAACCAGTGGGGCAAACGAACGGGTTGCCGCTCCGTATTGGGCCAGGAAGATGGGAAGGTTCCTGAAGACCCTGTTCGACCCTGATACAGGGACTCCACAGAATCCGACCCTACATCCTGTACCGGAGATTGGAGACAATCTGGTAATCACGGGCATCACCGATACGACGACTATCACGTATATGGCAAATGCCTGGAGAGTTCACCAGAATCGCAAGTCCATCTACCAAGACATCGAGCGGATGGACTCAGAAGACGAAATAGTTGCTACGGCTCTGGACATCATAGCCGACTGCTCTGTGTCGTACTCTGAGCTTGCAGCTTCACAACGACACTTCAAGATTCGGGCCAAGACCGACCGTATCCAAGCTGTCCTAGATGCCATGTCTAAGCGACTCAATCTCCCGAATGAAATATGGTACATCTGCCGGGATATGGTCAAGCACGGCAATGAGTTCCGGGAAGTTGTAGTTGACCGTCAGGCAATGCAGGTAGTTGCATTTAAGCAGACAATCAGCTACCAGATTTACCCGAAGACGAACGCTCGTGGTGACAAGTGTCCTGGCTGGACTCTCAAGACAGATGGTGACGTTTTCACCGGGAAAGAGTATGACCTGGAAGAATGGCAGATAGTGCCATTCATCTTCGGTACAAAGCGTGGGTATCTCTCTATCCCGCCACTTGCTCCAGCCAGAAGGAACTGGATTCGTCTTGCCAAGATGGAAGATGGTATGGCGATAGCTCGTCTTATCAGAGCCTATGACAAGATGGTTCACAAGATTCCGGTCAAGCCTGAAATGTCTTCAGGTGAGATAATGGCCCGGATTCGTATGCACAAGGACGCAGTAACCAAGCGTCGAATCCTAGATTCCAGCGGACTGGTAACTCAGGTGGATGCTCCACTTGACGTGCAGACAGACTTCTATCTGCCAGACGATGGAACTAATAGGGGTGGAATCGAGTTGCTGAGTGCCAACAATGCACAGCTTGGCAATCTGAATGACATCATATACCACCGTGAGAAGCTGCTGAGCAGGCTTCAGGTTCCTATTGCCTATCTACAGATAACCACGGCACAGAAGACTCACATTTCGGCCTCAGCATCGAAGAAAGCCGATGTGGAGATACAGTTTGCTCGTATGCTCCGAAGAGTCCAACGCAATCTGTTGGAAGGGCTTCGCCGTCTATGTGACATCGAGTTGATGCTGAATGGTATTACACCGAGTGACGATGCCTACGAAATCGAGCTTACACAAATCAACACCAAAGACCTGCGAGAGGATGCAGAAATCGAGCTTACCTATGCGCAGGCAGCGGTATACTTTGTGGAAGCATTCGGTTCTCTTCCGCCAGAGCTACTGGCTGACAAGTTCATGCACCTGAACTCTGACCAGCAAGAAATGCTGCAGAAGTTCTTGGAGAAGTATGGCGACCGGGTAGTTAAGGCTAGGGTCAAGACAATCGAGACTAATGCTCAGCCAAAAACCAGCCCACTGGGTACGGCTCCGAAAGACCGTATTCCGGGTGACAACTCCAGTGGTACAGGTAATCAGAACAAGGGCCGGGCGCAAAGAACAACTGAGCAGCGTGGGGCTGTCAAACCTACGCAGTCAGATGAGACCGTGCCTATTGACGCCCTGGTAGACTTGTTCTATACTATAACTGAAGAAGTCCATCAGGATTTCCGAGAACAAGGCGTCAACGTTCCTGAACTAGATGATAGCTACCGAAATGCTATCAGAGCAAACCTGGAAGCTATCGCTGACAGAAAGGTGAGTTTGGAATAGATGGTCACCATCTTCAACGAAGACTGTATATCCGGGATGAAATCTCGGTTGACAGATGGGGCGGTGGATGTTGTAGTGACTTCTCCGCCCTACAACTTGGGCATAGATTACGGAACCTACGATGACCATGTATCTCGGCAAGAGTATTTGCATTTCATCGTAGATGTGGCAAACGAGTTAGGCAGGGTTCTCTCTGACAAGGGCAGTTTGTTCTTGAATCTCGGCTCTAAGCCAACTGACCCGTGGGTTCCGTATGATGTCCTATCTATATTCCGGCGAAGTTTCCAACTTCAGAATACGTTTATCTGGGTGAAGAGCATTGCCCTGGAAGATGGCAATTCGTATGGGCATTTCAAGCCGCTCAACTCATCCCGATTCGTCAATGATTGTTTCGAGTATGTCTTTCACCTGACCAAGAACGGTGATGTTCCGCTCAATCGGCTGGCTATTGGAGTTCCGTATGCCGATAAGTCGAATGTCAAACGCTGGAAAGGTGTCAGAACCGATTGTCGATGCAGGGGAAACACATGGTTCATTCCATACAAAACCATCCGCACTCGCAAAGACCGCCCTCACCCCGCTACCTTTCCGCCAAAACTTGTAGAAAACTGTTTGATGCTACATGGCGTAGAACACATACGCTTGGCGTTAGACCCTTTCATGGGTATTGGTTCCACCGGAAGAGCTTGCCGGATACTGGGCGTTGATTGCATCGGTTTTGACATTGACCCAAATTACTGCCAAGAAGCAGAGAAACTGCTGGGAGGACAGCATGGCTAAGAACAATTGGAAACCTGAGTCGATGACCCAGTTCATCGAAGATTACCTGGGAGGAGCTAGTGACTTTGACCTGGCTAAGACACACGACGGTACTCCTGACCAGGTAAAGAATCTCATCAGACAGCTACGCAAAGATGAGGGCCTACCGTCTCGAACTGACCTGAAAGAGGCTGATACCAAGCCCTCGTTCGAGTATAAGGGCATTAGAGAGCGACAGGAGTTTAGAGACCTGCTGCTTACAGCCCGCACTCGCCAGGAAATCGAGGATGTATTCGGCCCGTCAACGGATGCTCTGCTTGAAGAGACGTATCCAGGTCTCAACCTCTTCACACAAATCGACAACTACGGTAGGAACATCTATATACTCCTACCGGAAGTTGACCGGGACAACATCAGGATTAAGTCCCGTGAGTGGAAATTCTTCCATTCACAATCGACTGAAGGAGACTTCGTTCAGCCTTACCAGCTTGTGCAGCTACCAGATGAACTGTTTACAGGTGGTGAAGTCATTGTAGCCCCTCTGTATGATGTTCACTTTGGACACTATGGGCATAAGCGAGAGAAGCTGCTATCTTACATACGATGGATAGAGGAGACTCCGAACATCCTGACATTCCTGGGTGGAGACCTACAAGAGAATGCTCTGGATGACGGCAGAGGTATGATGTATTCTCAGGAGATTCCGCCAGACCTCCAGGTGAACGGCATCTGCAAGATTCTGGCCCCCATAGCCCACAAGATTCTCTTTACCTTGCCCGGAAACCACGAGAAACGGACACAGAAACGGGCAGGTATCGACCCGATGAAGATTGTGGCACAGACGCTTGACGTGCCCTACTTCTCTGGCCCGGTGTACTGTTCTATTCTCGGAATGGGGCACAGATGGAGAATCTACGCATTCCACGGTACAACATCATCTCAGACGAAAGGTGGTAAACTGAATGCAGCCGGTAGACCTCGTATCTTTACCGACTTCATGAACTTCTTCGTTTCCGGCCATACCCACGACCCTCTGGTGAACCCGGAGACCTGTATCGTGGAAGACCCGGAACGATGCCGACTCACATACCGGACTCAATGGACGGTCGTAGCTCCATCATTCTTGCGCTGGGAACAGACCTATGCGTACGAAGCTGGCTGGCCTCCTCCGGGACAAGGCGGTGTAGCGATTCGTCTCTATGCAAATGGAGACTACAACGCCACACTCAGGAACAAAGGCTAACCTAGTAGAAATACCTATTTTTCTCAATTAGTTGCTTATTCTATTGACACCGGGCAGATTGTGCGGTATACTCACTATAGAATAAGCAACTAATTTGCTTTTAGGAGGCAAACACAATGTCGAATCGAGTGGCGAGCCAATTTGTCCAGAAAGGTGACGTTGGTTCTATCTATGGTGGAGTTCAGGTTGATGGTGCGCTGGGGCTGAAAGACGCTCTGGTTACAGCCGGGCTGGATTGGACAGTCGCCATAGATAAGATTCGGATGGCAAAGAAGACCGGTGGGAAAGTCATCCCCGGCCACTTCGCTACATACCGAACTGATACTGGAGACCCCCTGGGAATCGTCAAGACCCGGTACACTCCTGTCCAGAACAAGGACGCATTCTCCTGGCTGGAGAACGTCATTGGACAAGATGGTGCGTGTATCACGTCAGCCGGAGCACTGCACGGCGGTCGGTACACTTGGGTGTGTATTGACCTGGGTGGATTCGATGTCCTACCGGACGACTCAGTACGCAAGCACATGCTTGTTCTCAACTCACACGACGGTTCCAGCAACCTGCTGGTGCAGCTTATCCCGCACAGAATCGTCTGCCAGAACATTCTGAACTTCTCATTTGGCAGCCGGGATGGAGCCGGGTCTGAGCCATTCAAGGTCAGGCACACGGACACTGCGATGGTCAAGATGTCAGAGATACAGCGAGTCATCTCCATCGCCCATCACAACTTCGATGAAGTGCAGGAAGCGTTCAAGCTGTTCAGAGAGACCCCGGTGACGGAGGAACAGAATCAGAATCTCATCTACGCAAGCCTGGGTGTCACAGAGGAAGACCTGGAAGAGTTCTCGAAGGGCGAATATAAGAAGCAGCCACAGTGGATAAACCACGCTGAACTCATCAACCAGGTTATCGCTGACGGCCCCGGAGCGGACATCCCCGGCGTTCGAGGTACTGTGTGGGGAACATTTAACGGCATCAACTCTTACTACGACCACGTGCGCATAGTTCGAGGAGCCGGAGTGAATCCCGACAACGCCATCGAATCTAAGCTGATGGGTCACGCAGCGAAGATGAAGACCAGAGCGTTTGAGGTATGCAATGACGCTCTGGAAGTCCTCAGAAACTAGAAATACCCCACAACTTTACCCCAAAAAGCCCCTGCCACACTGAAAAGTGGCGGGGGCTTCTGCATTTTTGGTATAATTTTTCAATGTGGACACCCCTTTCAGTTGCCTATCTGATAAAGTATCAGTAGCAACATTACTTACGTGTGAGGTCAGACTAAATGAGCCTACTCCTGGCAAAGCCAAAAGCTGAGCTTCTGCGGTCGAAAGTTCTGCAGATAGCGAAGCGCAAAGATGTCTCACCAAAAGCAGGTGAGAAGGAGTATGGGGATGTCAAGTTCGCTGACCCGACGAACAAGAAGTACCCATTGGATTCCGAGAAACACGTAAGAGCCGCTTGGTCGTATATCAATATGCCTAAGAATGCCAAAAAGTATTCTTCGGGGGACTTGAAGACAATCAAAGGCAGGATTCGAGCGGCTGCGAAGAAACTTGGAATCAAGATTTCCGAGAGCGAGAAGCAATCTCTAGCTCACGACACCTTGCTTCCTTTGGTAGGAGAGGACTGCTACACGGTTCTGAATCGACAGTGGTATTGTGCTACCTACCCAGGTAAGATGGATGGCTCGATTGAAGAGCATCTGGAAAAGGTGCATCACGAGTTCAGGGAGTGGTCTCGCAAAGAAGATGATTTCAAGTACCGTTGGGCACAGATTCTTGGAGTCTTTTCCGATGGTATTGTCTTCTACTGCGAAGACTACGGTTCGGAAATCGAGTATTACAAAGTTGGTTATGCAACCAGCTTGGATGGAGAAGTTTCCATCGAAGGAGACGTTGAACGGGTCGATGTGAAGCTCGTCATTGAACAGCTTAGCATGGAAGACGACGACTCCGATGAAGACGAAGAGGCAGAGATGGGAGACCATCCGATGCCTGGAACAGACGAGGAGCAAAGCATGGACAAGAACAAAGTCGCAAAGCAAGATGAAGTAGCGGACGAGACCGCTATCTCCGGGACTGCGGCTGCTGCCACACCTCCTCAAATTGGCGTTACCCCGAAAGCCAATGCGAAGACGACCGATGCCAGCACTCCGGGAGCTTCTGTTCCTGACGCTTCTGCTGAAGCTGAAGGCACGAAAGAGCCTGGACTTTCCGATGAGGAAGGTGTCGGTAAGGCGGCTGCTGATGGCAGTTCCGATGCTGAAGTGACAGCAGAACTTGGCAAAGAAGCTCCTGGTTACAAGGGTGAACCTGCCGGAACCGATGGCACTCCTACTCCTTACAAGGGACAGGACGACCCAAGACCGGTTGTGCAGGGTATTCCTTATGACCTAGCTGATGTGAGCATGTCTTACATCCAGAGTGTCAAGACTGCTGAATCTTCTGATGGTAAGAAAACCATGAAGATTCAGGGAATTGCAACTCGCGGCGACATCGTGAATAAGGCGGGTCAGGTATATCCTTCAACCGTATGGGAGAAGAACCTGCCGCGAATGAACGAGTTGGCGCAACAGGGCAAGTTCCTGGGTAAACTGGAGCATCCAGACGAGGAACAAGGACTTGTGGACACCGCAATCAAGTGGGATAAGTTCTGGCTCCAGGGAGCAGACGTATGGTTCGAGGCGACCGTTGTGCCGACCGAGCCTTACGGAAAGAACCTCCAGGCTTTGCTCGAAGCCGGAGTGCAGGTCGATATGTCCTCACGGGGATATGGAACCTTCAAGAACCAAGATTGGCGGGGAGTCGAGCGACCCGTTATGCAGGATGACTTCATTTGCACTGCTATCGACGCAGTGTGGAGGGGGGCATCCACAGGTAGCGGCGTGAAGAGCGTCGAGTACCAAAGCGACCCTAATCCTACACAAGGAGCAGAAGAAACCGTGGACAAAACAAAAGAAACCACACAATCCGATGTTCAGGCAAAGGCTGCGGAAATCCGGGCCATCACTGAACTGAAGCAGACTAGGGGCGCACTCGTTGACCAGGCTCAGCTTTCCGACCTGGGGCTGAAGGCTTACAAGCAGGCCCTTGAAGGTTGTGAGACGCTGGAAGCTCTGATTACTACGAGCGAGACCCTTCTGCCGCACCTCCAGAGCGTCTTCCCGCTGGAAAGCGCAAAGGAAGTCGTACAGTCGGACACGTACCAGCCGACCTTCTTCGTGAAGCAGACTGACGAGGAACGTGCCCCCAAGACGGTGGGCGAGTTGTTCGACAGATTGGTACAAGACCTGCCTGACCACTATCCGGGTCAAGAGGGTCTGCAGAACAGCAAGATTCCGAACCATTTCCGCAGTCCGAAAGAAGCCTGCAAGCGGTTGATGATTAACATTGCCCGCGAGCAAGCAGGTTCCTTCAACGGACGGGATGCGGCTCTGGGCTTGCTGGCTCTTGAGCAAGGTAAGATTGAGAGGGCACAGGACATCCTGACCCAGAGTCTTGCTGACGGTTCTACCGTTATCGGTGACGGGTCTGCGACCTATCCGGGAACTGGTGCTCCGTTGAGCAACTATCTCATCTTCCCGCTCATCCGAAGGGTGTACCCAATGTACATCATGAACGAGATTTGCTCGATTCAGCCGATGGACAGACCGGAAGGGAAGCTCTTCTTCCTAGACCACTGGCGGGCGAACGAAAGTCCGAGTGAGCTTCGTGTTGACCTCAACACGAGTGCGAACCCGTTCAACTCGTCTTACGCTGACAACGCAACGGAAGGCGCAGCGGCTAACCTAATCAGACTGAGACTGTCCAGCGTCCTGGTGTCTGCGCACACCAAGAAGTTGGGAGCAGCCTGGTCTATCGAAGAGATGCAAGACTTGAGGGCATACCACGGTCTGGATGCTGCACAGGAACTCCTGGGTGGTATCGCACGTGAGATGGCTCTTGAGTGGAACAAGGAAGTCTTGGACGACATGCTGGCGCAAGCTAGTGCTGCCGCTCTGACTTTCGGAACCACAAAGCCTTCGTCTGGCTTCGATAACCAGAAAGACTGGGATGAGTACCTGTGGGTTTACCTGCAGAAGCTCGACAATGCCATCTTCAGCAAGAGGAACGGCCCGATGACTCACATCGTTGCCGGTGTGGATGCTGCACTCGCAATGGCGAAGTCCATGAGAGGCGTGTTCACATTCTCTGGTGCAGAGGGCGTCGATGCAGCGGTTATGGAGCAGTTCCCCGGAACTACGTTCTTCGGGAACATCGCAACACCGAATGGTTCCAAGTACCGCGTGCTCAAGACCAACTTCTGGGGAACAGGCACGACCAACGGCAGCAAGATTCTCGGTATCCGCAAGGGAACTGAGTGGTCTGATACGCCTTACATCTGGGCACCTTATACCGACTACGTGACCCCGATGCTGACTGACCCGGCTGACTTCAGCCAGAAGCAGGGCATCGTTTCAAGGGCCGCAAAGAAGGTCGTGGTTTCCGATGCTATGGGCTACATCGACGTTGATAGCTCAACGGGCGTAGTTCTCTAGTCTGAACAAGACAGAGAAAGTGCTACGGGGAAGCCTCCTAAAAATACTTAGGGGGCTTCCTCTTTTTGTGGTATAATGATGCTATGGGAAAACACGTCTTTAACAGGGGCAAAGCCCCGGCAATCTACGGTATGAAAGTCAACATCCCACCAGAATCTTATGATGGATTTGGTGATGAGATGATTGACCAGCTAAAAACCACTAGCCTCCCTCTGATATATGAAGGAGATGAAGGGTTTTGTCCACTGTGGATTCGGAATTGTCCAGAAAAGACGCCCAACCAGATACTCGATTGAGTATAATGAAATGGAGGTGCATTCACATGGCAAACATCGGTACAAATCTCGGTAATGCAGTCAACGACATCATCAAGTGGCTGGTCGCAGCTATCAAGAAGGTGAACTCGTTGATTCAGGCAGGAGACACAACCAACGCTGCCTTGCTTCTGGCCGACATTCAGACTGTGATTACCACGTATCTGACGGTCATCAAGGCGTTTCTACCATCGCAATCGGTGGACTCAGTTCCAAGCAACTTCTTCAAACAGTTGGCGTGGTTGCTGAAGAACATTTCGTGGTTGCAAGTCCTTCTTCTCCTGCTGACCGGCACAGACCCATTCGAGATGGCAAAGGCACAAGCGAAGGCGGTCGCTATCCAATGGGGCTTCGTAGACGAAGCATACTAGAACTGAACGGCAGGGAGCATCATTATGGCTATAACTGTAGCAGACGTAAAAGCAGAATTGGAGCAGCGTAAGTTTCCGAAAATCCTGACAGAAGACGACTATCAGGGTATCATCAACGCTACTCTTCGAGAACTGACCCGATATTCGCCTATCCACAAGTTCGTATCGTTCCAGGCGAAACAACAGGTCAGTGACTACTACGTCTTTGACCCTGAAGATGCTACAACAGCCGGGATATGCGCCGGAGCCATAGACATTCTTGATGTGATATGGTCTCCGGGTGGAGACTGGTCTAGCCTGAATATCTATTCACCAGGCTGGATTATGCTTGCACAGATGGTCATATTCACCGGCTCATTCTTCCATCAGCCAAGCCAGATGATGCTCCTTCGCCAGAAACTCGATGCTTGGAAGCAGCAGTTCGGGTCTCAGGGTTGGGATTTGATTGGCATTTGCGGAGGCACAACGTCAGTGTTGCGTATTTTCCCTGTGCCACAACAAGATAATGCACAGGTTATGGTCGAGATGACGACCAAAGTGCAGTTGACTGACATCAACGACGCTATCTCAGACTGGTTCTACCAGTGGGCAGAATACTATACGGCAGATGCTCTGGCAAATCTGTATGCTACCACTGCCGGAGTAGACCTACTCAACTTTGCTGACAGCAAAGACGCGATGAGATATTGGGAATCAAAGGCGAAACGATACTACGATAGGGCCATCAATACCCAAGCGGGGCCTGGTGGAACCGTGATGCGGAGTTAAGGTATGGAACCAGGGTCAAAAGAAGCTATATTCCGGGATAGAGTCTTGGAAATACTGGACGCACTGGCCCTACAATGGCCTTCTTTGTCCGTACACGTCGATTTCTGGCGTCCTACCGTTATTAGCCAGGCAGATGACTATGCAGATAAGCAGGTCGAGACCTGGGTTCGTCTAGCGGAAGAAGTGCCCGCATTCTTTGTCTCCACTGTAGAGCGGTGGTATGAGAAAGATGTTGGTATCATTCGCATGAATACCGACTGGCTCATCATACCGGCTCTGTACAATCTGGAACCAAATGACCACGTGATACTCAATGGAGAACCGTGGTTGATATTTGAGGCAACGGAACAGGCTGGTATCGGTAAGCTCAAGATTGACCGAGTGAAATCCCGATTTCAAGCTCCACCGAGAACCGACCCTACAGTTCGGCAGCTTGCCATCAAAGCAAGAATCCTGTAGTAAACATCGGGGCGTAGCTCAGTTTGGAAGAGCACTGGTCTTGGGAACCAGGGGTCCCAAGTTCGAGTCTTGCTGTCCCGACCATTTCAACTATGAAACCGACAATACGAGTAAGATGGACAAAACTACCGGTTGAGAAAATCGTGCAGCAGGTTACCCGGCTGGAGATGGAAGCATTGGCACGTCTGAAAGAACCTATCCGAGAGGTGTTGGAAAGGAATGTCGGTACACAGTATTTCAGTCTGACTGACTTGCGAAAAATAGGTCATCCATACAAGGTAAATGGCCCTGGACGACCTGGAGGACTACCGGCTGGTGTCATTAACCGACAAAGTGGTGGATTCTTCGAGAGTTTAGTGCTTCGTGGGCCTCTACTGCTTGGCAAAGACCGAATCAGTATCACAGTCTACAGTCGGGGTGAAAAAGCATTGGGTAACTGGCTGCTTAGCGGAACTGACCGCATGAAAGGCAGACCGTGGACAAAGCATCTTCGGACAGAGATATTCAAGGTAACGGCTCCGGCAATCGCTGCACTTGAACGGAGAATCCGGTTACGGGTGAAAGTATAATGGCACAAGTACCTCTATTCATCGACAAGGTTCAAGATACTCTGGTGTCAAACGACGCTCTGACCGCTAAAGGTATCACAAAGAAGCGGGTGTATCGTCAGTACTTGCCACAAGTCAAAGACCCCGAATATCCTCTCATCACTCTCTCGTATGAAGTGCAGAGCACGGATGTAGGATTGAATGTTGACTCTGTAAAGCTCTACGTTCAAATCCAGTCTCAGCAATTCATTGACACTTACGAGATGCAGACCATCGTCCAGAACCTTCTTCATCTCTTTACGTATGCTGATGGCAACATCATCGTCTATAAATGCTTCAATGCGGGCGGGCCAACTGTGCCATTCCACGACAAAGACCTCAACCACTGGGAAAGTAGTCTCGAATTTGATGTAGAAGTGGGCGATGCTACATAAAATTCCTCAATGTGGACAGGTAATCGAGGCCCGAATGTAGTAAGCTAATGTTAGGCACACCGAGTCTTTCGTAGGAGGAATACGAGAAATGCCCATAGTCAACAAAAACAACATCAGCTTGGGCCTCGGCAACCTGGAACTGGGCACTTACACCAATGACGTGTTCGACGCGTACGTGGACGTAGGTGCTATCAAAACCGAACTTACGATTGCACACACAAGGGAAGTGCTTGACTTCGAGAGTGGCCGACCGTTGGTCACCATTCTCCAGGAAGTCATTCGTGAGAGGGTAGTGGTCACAGCTACGTTGGCTGAGCTTACAGTGGCTTCACTGAAGATGGCTTTGGGCCAGGCTGCTATCACCAGCGGCACTATTCCCACGTTCTTGGATGGGTCTAGCCAAGCCCTGAGTGGAACACTGCAAACCGGTCTAACAGACGTGGTAAGCGGTGACCTACTCAAGTTTGGTGGAATCCCTACCCATGCATACGTAGGACTTCGGTTCACTCACCGCAAGGCCAGTGGCAAGAGACACGTCTTCGAGGGCTACAAAGCCTCTCCGATGGGCGAATTGACTCTTCCGTTCCGGGAAACCGACTGGAACTTGTACCAGTGTCAGTTCCGCTTGCTTGCCGACACAACCAAAGACGCTGGCGAACAGTACTACCAACTGTTCATCGAGCAGTAAAGCGAGAAATAGCTTGCGCGAGCATTCTGTTTTATGGTAGAATGGAACCGGCATCAGATTGATTTCTGACGCCGGTTCACTCTTTTTAGGAGGCATCAAATGAGCGACACGAAGAAGTTCAAATGGGATGACTCAGCCCTGGTTCCTGACTTTGTAGATGTTACATTCCCTACGGAAGTAACAGGTGGAGAGCCAGAAACCGTTAGGCAGTGGGAGTTATCCCGGCCCGACCTGGTTGATTTCGTTTCAGAGGCTATGGACAGAAACTTTGTCCAAGAAGTCGAGAAAGAAGTCGAAGGGGTTATGCAGAAGGTCACAGAGCGTATACCTTTCAAGAAGGTTTCTGCTGACCAGGAAGCTCTTCTGTTCAAGTACCTGGCAAAGTCCAGCAGAGGAGCAAAGGACGAGAAGTTCTATAAGAACCTCAAGCTGGGTGCTGGGGGTCTCATCGCACTGGTTGATATGTTCCTACAACTCAACCATCTCGATGAGATAACGGCATCAGGGGGAAACTGGTTCATGCTTCCGACCATCCGACAGATGTTATCGGAAGCGGAGAAAGACGAATCCGAGTCCCCGAAACCGACTATGCCAGTATCGTAGAGGCTCTTACAGAGCGGGGATGGACGATTGAATATGTCCGCAGCTTGACTTACCGGCAGGTTGCTTGTCTATGGGAACGCTACTGGGAACGCAAAGTCTGGGACATCGAAGTGAGTGTCATAACAAATCCTATGGCCTCATTCAAGAAAGAAGGTGAAACTGATGAGGTAGAGACTTCTCCACTTCCGTCAGGCACGATAGATGCCACAACAGAAGCCGGAGTCTCGCAATTAGCGGGAATGGGCTTGCCTGTTAGGGTTATGAGGACGTAGCAACAATGGCTATCATTGTAGATACAGGCGTAGATAATGCTGGATTACGTGCCGGTCTAGGCCAAGCGGAGAGTATGATTGATTCTGCTGTCCGGCGTATGGGCACTCGCCTGGCTACAGTGGGGTCTGGCTTCGGTACTGGAGCAGAATTTGCTCTCGGTCGAATGGCGAAACTTGGTCAGGCGACCACTCACATGGAACGCATGGTTGGTGTGAGTGGTCGCCTTAATGCGTCTCTGGACAAGATGTCCGGCCTATTCAATAGTGCCCTGGGTATTGGTGCAACTTTGGGAGGCTTTGCGTTGCTTGAACGGGCGTTTACACGCTCTATCGAAAAAGCGAGAGAATTCCAAACTGCCCAAATCGCTATTGCTGCGACTCTTCAATCTGCCTATAAGATAACTGGCACATCCGGTCGAGAAGTAAGTGGGCCGGAAGCATTCCAGTTCGCCACACAGCAAGCGCAACGATTCAATCTCGACATCATACAACGCCAGGCTCGAAACATCTTGGTTTACCAAGAACAGTTGGGAGCTTTCCAATCATCTCTGGCGGCTGGTGCAAGAAAGGGCCTTGCTCCTACACAAATCCTGAACCTATCTGAAAGTGCTGCGGTTGTAGCTAAGACTCTCGGTCTACGGGGAGAACAGATTGCAAATGCGGCTCGTCTTTTGATGGGTGGTGGTGTCAACGTTGGTAGGTCTACTATTGGACGTGCGTTGGGTGTTTCCAATGTAGATGTTTCCACACGGTCTGGGCAAGAGCTTTACGACTTCCTGCAGAACAAGATGAAAGGCTTTATGTCCCCGGAGATTCAACAGAGTTTTGGTAAGTCTATCGAAGGTATCATGTCTACCCTCGAATCCAAGTTCGACATCTTCTGGTCTAAGGTCGGTGGAAAGTTCATGAAGAACATCAGTCCGGCACTGGAAGAACTTGGTGAGGCTCTTTCGGGAACTGATGCAGAGAAGTTTGCTGAGACGCTTTCCAATATGTTCATGTCCATCTTCAAAGCGTTGGAAGCCATTGTGCGGTCTCCAGCCATCCCTTACATAATGAAGTTCGTAGAGTTCCTAGCAAACTATGGTGACAAAATCATCATAGGAGCCGTGCTGCTCAAACTGGTTGGGATTCTGGGGTCTGCGAGTGGTCAGGTTCTTGGATTTGCCTCAACCCTTGATAAGCTGGCTGCTACGGCTCTCGAAACAACAAGAGCCATAGATGCAACAACAGCATCCATCGAACGCAATGCGGCTGCAGCAGGCACAGCCGGTGGTGGAGGTATGCTTGGTGGTGTTCCAGCAGCAGCCCGTATTGGTGGGAAAATGGCTGCCGGTGAAGCAGCTTTAGCAACTACTTGGGTCTTGTCCGAAAATCAGCAAGCGGCTGTTCGTAAGTTGATGCAGGCAGGAAAAGTCGAACAAGCCCAAAACTTGGCACAAGGATTCTATTCACAGCGATTGCGCACGGGTGCATTGGGCGGGATGCCACAATTCCAGGCTCTAAGTGAAGCGGAAAAAGCTCGAATCGTTATGGGAGCGGAAGGCAATATAGCCCGACAAGAACTTGGTGGATTTCTGGGTATGGCTGCAATGGGGACTATGGCTGGTGGAGCAGGTGAAGCGGCAGCAGCCGGAACCTGGTCGCAACGCAATCTTCCTACATTTACTAGCTGGGGTTCAAAACTCGCTCCGTGGGGTGCAAAAGCTCTCAAAGGTGGAATGTATGGAATGCTGGCTGGCACAGGCATAGAGCTTGCCAGTTCCAGCTTAGGATTGAACAAGTCACCTATGGGAGCAGGTATTACAAATGCCCTATCTTACGGTGTTGGTGGGGCCATAATGGGTTCTACTATTGCTCCGGGTATTGGCACAGCTATCGGTGGGGCAGCAGGTGTCTTGGTTGGTGTTTTCAAGAGTCTAGGTGATGCTGGGCGCAAAGCAGCGGATGAGTTTGAAGCGGCAGCAGCGGCTCTCCGGGAAACTCGTGAAAAGTTCCCAGCCGGTGCAAAGATGTCTGATTTGAAGCAGCAAGAACGTCAAATCAGACAGTCTATGAAAACTGGTAAAATAGCCAACTTGGACGAGCAGGGAATCACAAAAGCTACTCCTGGTATATCATGGATTCCTATTCCACTTTGGGGTATTGATAAAGCGACAACAACGGGAGCTATTCCTGGAGAAATAGAAGACCCACGCGGTCAAAAAGCTCTGCAGCATGACCTAAGAGAAAACCTAAAGGCTCAGAAAGAACTCAAAGAGCAAGGTAATCTGAAGTTTGAAGCTGACCGTAAAGTGTCGTCTGCCCAAGAAGAACTACAGTTCTGGCAATCAGCATCTAAGGCTCTTGACATGAGTTATGGTCGGGGCGCAATGATGAGACGGCCAGAAGTAGCTGCACAGCTTCAACTTGCTGAATTGAAGCAAATGTATACTGGTGGACAGCTACGTCCAGTTGATACTGACCTGGTAAAACGCTGGCAAGATATGCAAGCGGGAATGGAAAAACTCGCCAAAGCATCAGAAGCCCGTGGAGGTAAAACCCTCACAGGAACAGCAGCCGAACAAGAAGAAGCAGAACGTGACCGATTGAAAAAAGAGCAACAGAACATCATGGATGCTCAATACAATCGGTTACGCAGACAGATTCAGGAACGGCCAAAAGACCAGCAAGAAGCAATGAAGCTCGAACTACAGCAACGGGCAGCGGCTCTTGACCTTCGTCCTGTGGCGGGGGAATATATCAAAGGTCGTCTTTCGATTCAACAGCAAATGCTGGGGCAGAAAGAGTTACTAGGGCCAGACTATGAAAAGACCCTAAAACAGGCTCTAGCCAACTTCGATGCTCTATTCAACAAACCGCTTCGGAAAATCGAGAATGACATACAGAATCTATCGTTGGGCGTTGACTCTGAAAACGTTCTTGATGCCGCTCGTCTGGCATTCCGGGCTGTTCGAGAGAAGATACGCCAAGCTGTTCATGTGTTCCATAGCATGAGCAAGGCGATGGGAGAAAAGTTGCTGGCACAGCGAGAAGAGCAATTCCAGGCTATCCAGATGAAAGAAGCCTATGTTGCTCCCCGTAGATTGGGTCAGATACCAACAGCACAATCAGAGATTGCCCAAATGGAAGCCAGTCGGCTGTCAACAATGGCCGGAGCTATGCGTACGCCTCAAACAATGGGAGCCTATAATCTCATTGCACAACTTGAGGGTGAACGAAGAAGTCAAAGATGGACACCTGAACAATTCCAACAGTTCCAGACACAAAGTATCCAGCAAGCGAAACAGGACATATTCCGCAACTGGCAAGCTCAGACATTAGCAGCCCAACAGTTCAGACTTGAAGAACAGGCTCGTCCTATTCAAGAGCAGATGGCTCACATGGCTCTACCACAGGCACGATTGAATGTAGAGCAAGCTCAATATCAGACTGAGATGTATAACGCCAGCTTGAATCCACGAAATGCTCGAATGATGGAACGGGCAGCCCGTATAGTTGGACGTGGAGAAGAACGACTTAGCTTGGGTGAAGCTGAGAGTCTGGTAAGAAAAGGCATAGACTTGCAGCGTAAGAGTTTGGCAATGGCAGAGAAGAAAGCTCAGATGGATGAGCAGCTTGCTGAAATTGCTGATAAGAATATCGACGTTCTTAGCAAGCAGAATGACCTTGCTGCCGCAATTAAGTGGGAAGACCTAGCAAAGGTCGTAGATGACTCCACAGCGGCTCTACAGGCCCTTACAGACTATGCTAAGGGCATTGTGGGGGATGTAACCACTCCTGATGCCAAAAAGAAAGGAAAACCGGCTACATCAACAACAGAGCCGGGCAAAGAAGGTGGGAAGGGTTCAGAGCTACCTCCTATCAATATCGCAATTTCTGGTGGAGCTACTATCACCGAAAAAGACATCGACCAGTGGATGCCTAAGATTCGAGAAAAGCTCTGCCGATTGGCAGCACAAAGCGGGGGTAGAGGCTAATGGCGGGTATCTCTCAAGTAAAACTGAATTCCATACCGCTTGATATAGACCCGGACAACTATATCATGCTGGGAGGCCGTCGAAGAGGGTCAGTGCATCGGTTGATAGATGGTGATACCGTCTACCAAGACCGGGGCATTAACCCATCGGATTTGGTCGTCCAGATTTCGGGAGTTCTCACAGATGTGAACACACTGAAAGCCCTGTATGCTTTGTATCGTCTAAAGGGCTATTCATTTACCCTTGAAGACTACAAAGGAATGCAGATGACCGTTGTGTTCAGTCCTGGAGCCGAATCGTTTACAGCTAAGCCCATTTATGGGTCAAATATCGCCTACACATACACAATGTTGCTCTCAGTGGTATCAGTGGATGTGTGGTTCAGCACATCTCTCGGATTTCCTGCGGATTCTTAGTTGACTTGAATAGGGAAATCCGGTATACTATCACTGGAGGCAACCAGTATGAAAACCGTCATAATTCGTCAACGTCCAAGCATAGGAGACTGCCTGCTTCTGTCACCGTTGGTTAGCCAACTAAAACGGAAGTATCTGGATAACCAAGTAACGGTTATTACAGACGACCGTTACTTAGGCGGGGCGTTGCCTCTCATATTTCAAGGCATTCCCGGAGTAGACCGAATCGAGTGTATTGACTCTCGTGAATGGACTACCGCTTTGAATCAGCAAATCGACCCCCTCTTATTCGGGGCTGCAGTTGACCCACTACCCTACACAGTCCAGACGGCTGACTTAGTGCTAGACTGCAATGCAGATTTCATGCAGTTTGAGCGTGACTATAACGGGATGACACCCTATGGAATCGCACGATTCTGGCTAGAACACCACAAACTGTATGACCCCAACGTCAACCTGTTACCGAAGTACACGGTATCTGATGAGAAGGATGCAGAGGTTCGAGCATGGTTGGCAGAAAAGAATCCTGAGAACAAGCCTATCGTTGGTATCGTTCTGAGAGCCGGAATGTGGGCACGAGATTGGGATTACGACGGGATGTCTGGTCGGGTTGCAGACTGGCTCTATACCAAAGGGTATCTCCCAATGAGCATTGACTTCATCAAACCACTATCGAACAAATATGCTGTGTCTTGTATTGGCAAGCAGCTAGACTTCGTAGCGGCTCTGTTGAAGCATTGTAAGTTGATTCTCACGCCCGATACTGGTTTGCTTCACTTGGCACAGGCAGTGGACACTCCCCAGGTCGCTTTGTGGGGGATAATGCCCCCAGAATTGCGGGTAAAAGGGTATAATTGCATTGTAGTGCCTAAGAAAAGTCTCGGATATTGCCAAACGCCGGAGGAACTGAAGTCCTGCCAGTGCCAGTGGAGATTTCAGCAGTGGTCTTGCCTCCGGCGTATTACTTTTCCAATGATTATAGCCGGGCTGGAGGAGGCTTTAGTATGACAGTTCGTCCTACGGCCATCTTGACAGAACCACAAGTAATAGCCATCCTGGAACGCCTCAAACAAAAAGTTCCACATCGGTTGATTGCGGATGAGTTTGGAGTCTCGAAGAAGACTGTCAGCCGTATCAACACGGGAGAGACATGGAGAGAGGTGTCCTTACGGTATGGCTTACATCCACCAACTCAACCAACCGCACCTATCATCAATCTGATGGGTCTGCCAGCAGAGTTCTGTGACCTGCACGATGAAATCACAGCAGTGAAAAATCACTTTGCTCTGTCTTTTCAGCAGCCAATATACTGGGGTTGGTTTGAGGGTTGGGATGGTCTACATTCGTTAGTCAGTGATGGGTATATCATCTGGGAATCCGTTGACCTGGTGAACTATGCCCAAAAGATAGCCAGCACCAAAATAGGTGGAAGTCCTGTATGGTATGATAAGTTAGATGAACTTCCAACTTTCGAGTTGACCGAGTTCATGACTCAACCCATCGGAGAGCGTTATGGTGTTGATACCAGTGCAGGTGACTTGGTACGCCTAACCAGCCCAACTCGAACTGTTTTGATTCGTCAGAAGTATGTGACTGTAGCAGCTAAGATGAAACTCGAAATCCGAGAAGCTGGTAAAGAAACCGATACTGTGTATCTGACCCGGAACAAACCAAAATCCAAAAGCGACCCGATGCCTGTTGTCATCGCGTGCGCCAGTACTATCCAGGAGGCATAAGTTATGTGGCCGTTCAAGGCAAGAAAGAAGCAAGCAAATCCGGCTCCTACTACCATCACACGTGAAATTGGTGGTGTGCGAGTTGTGAAAGAAGACCGGGTAATCACTTCCAGAGTTCGCACCACAGCGGACGCTGCCAAACTCGACATTCTCAAGTCGTTCCTCGACATCATCGGGTCAGAGGACATAGACCCTATGTTCGTAGCTGTCCTGACAGAGGCTCAACACCTGGGTTACAACCTCAAAGACGAACCCGAAGCACTGTTACATAGGTTGAATAGGCAGCATGCGTAAACCATACATCCTTGCAGTCCGACAACTCGGTGGTATAGGCGATTGTCTGATGATGTCGTGTGTATACAGAGGTCTTCGAGAGAAGTATCCTCATCACACTATCAAACTGGCAACGGCAGAAATCTATCTGGGTGGAGCGTTAATGGACATTGCAGAACGCAATCCCTTCATTGACGAGATTCATCCGATAGAGCCATACGACTGCACCACCCAACGGACGAAGGATGTGTGGGGTAAATACTTCAGCGCACAGACGCCTAATATCGAAGATGAACTCATCTGGAAGATGGCTGACATCACCATCGACCTGAATACTGCTTGTGTAGACTACGAATGGGGTGCAATGGATAATGGCGGGATTGAAAAACCACGATATGTCATCTGGTGTGAACACGCAGGGGTTATCCCCAGTAGCTATGCACCAGTTTATCGAATCAACGATGCAGAGCGGGCATCCGCTCAGGCGTATGCTGCAGAACACTGGGAAGGTCAAACCGTCATCGGAGTTGGTTTGTCTGCCTGTGATAAGAAACGAGCACTCGGAATCGGAAAACTTGAGGCCATCTGTAAAGCTCTATTGAATGAAGGTCTCTATCCGGTCACTATTGACCCAACCTGCACCATCCCCGGAGTTGACTATCTTATTAACAAGCGTGTGCGAGAAGTTATGCCGCTCTTGGAACAGATGGCTGTCGTTATATCTGTTGACTCCGGGATATTACACATGTCCGGGACTGTCGGAACTCCTGTTGTTGGACTATTCGGCCCAACCGACCAACGCATGCGAATGGGAAACTACATCGGTAGCGCAACAGACAGTAGAAAACTCCTCGATTGTGCGCCGTGCTGGTACAAGTATCCCTGTGATTCCCAGCAATGGTTCCGGCACAAACCCTTTGAGTGTCTATCCAGAATCCCAATTGGAGGAATCGTAGAAGAGACGCTACGATGGGTGGAACACAGTCGAAAAACCTAGACAATATACCAGGTTTGATGGTATAATGGAGATGCTATGGCTGCATCAATCGAAATACAAGATGATACTGGTGCTCCTATCACGTCAGCAAACTTTGGAGCAGTAGACGGCGGGTCGAATCAGGCAATCAAGTTCACGGTGAAAAACGTGGGCGACCAGTCTGCCACATCCGTACAGGTATCCATTGCTCGCCTAGCTTCAAATGACGGGATTGATTTTGCTCAGATTGCCGAAGACATCGGAGGTAATCCGGGCACGTATGGAACTGCAGACCTCAATATCGGAACGTTGGCAGCCGATGCCAGTGCCGATTTTTGGGTTAAGGTAGCTGTCCCTACAGGCACAACTCCTGCAGGAAATCCCAGACAGTTCGATATTATCGCAACGTACACCGGAACGTAAGGAGGAAAGCCATGCCTGCAACCTTTAATTGGGCACAGACAGTCGGCGCACCTGCGGGGACAAGACAAGACTTGGGGTCTAGCGGAAACCTGATGAACTTCAAGAATGTTGATAGCATCGGGACATCCGACTATTCAACCTATCCTGTACCTGCCGGTAGTAACTCGTACGAGGTATGGCTGCAAGGCCACTTCACTGGAACATTCTCCTCAATCTACGACTTGAGGTTCTGGATGTCTACAGACTTCAGCCCAAACACAGGGCTTGTAGTCAAGTGTAAGGCCAACCAGCAGTCCTACAATCAGCCAACCAATGCCACTTCGTCTATTGCAACCTCTACCATCGGCACAAGTGACCCTGGAACCGCTAATGTGAGCTACGGTGGAAGCCTGACATCTTCTATCACCACAAGCGATTACACGGACTATCTCGTGCTTCAGTTGCAAACAACGACAGCGGCTCCGGCAGGCGATACGAGTTTGGCGACATTCAGTCTCTCATACATAGAGACGTAGAATGAGTCGCGTCAAGAAAAGTAGGCATCTACGGATGCTGCGCATGGGTCGTTATTGTCGATGTTGTCGATTGAACATTCACGACAGATGGCTCAAATGGAGACGCAATAAGTACACGATTGGAGGCAACCAAGAGTGAGCACAGAGCTTGTTCAATGCAACATTGATAAACTGGTCGCATTTCGAGATGATTTGCGGCAACCGAAAGTCGTTTTCGGACGATGCTGTCTCACAGGAGAATGGGGAAAGTGTGTAGCCCTGGACTTAGGTGATATTAGCATTCAGACCCCGGATACCGAACGTGGAGTCGAAGTAGACCCGGAAAGTGGAGAGGTAAAGTTCAAATACTGGAAGCCTGTAGTGTTTGAGAACCAAGCCACTTTCAGCGAATCCGGGCTGAAGAAGCTACTTGACTTCATGGCCTCACAAGACAACCCCATTCCTGGAATCTGTCCTGACCTTGTTTACAAGTGGCAGGCACAGTTTACTGATGGCTCAGTGATGAGTCAGTTTGTGGCTGCGCCGGATGGCACTGAAACGGAGATTCGGTCAACAGATATACCATTTGACCGTGTAGCACAGTTCAGTGTGGTTCCTCGATATGTGAATGAGGAATCCTTGCCGACATTTACACTGGTCAAGGAAACTGGTAAGATATTCAAAGCCGGAGAAGAAATCGACCTGATGTATGATGGTGAATATCTACCAGACAGTGATGTTGTGTATGCCCGTAAGGTTACACATACCTGGGGTTCCCAGATGAGAAGCGGGCTTGACCGAGAAATCACGAACACGCATACAACGGTGCTCCAGTTGCTTGGATGGAAGGTTGGTGGTCTCAAAGGCCCTGGGCCAGGACTTATCATAGCCATTGACGAACGGGGAAACTGGAGACCGTGGGAGTATACATAGTTGAGTACGAACTATCCGACAGCGTTAGATGATTTTCAAAACCCGAACGGGGGAGATGCACTAGCAAATGCTACCCCTGGACTGCAACATCACGTCCAGCATGGCAATGCCAATGACGCTATTGAAGCTATTGAGGCCAAAGTAGGTATTGATGCTTCAGCAGATAGTGATAGTCTTGACTACAAGAGTCGCAATGGTAGTTTCATTCGTAAGACAGCACAGGCAACGACAGACAATCTAGCAGCCGATGCCACAGATTCAGGGAAAAGCCTTGACATTGGGAAAGGATGCTTATTGGTTCAACTGGAAACCGATTATCCAGCATGGGTGCGAATATACTCATCAGCAGCAGCACAATCCGCAGACGCTAGTCGTAGTCGTGATACAGACCCAGACCCAGGAAGTGGTGTGCTACTAGAGGTAATCACAATATCGGGAACCCTAGTTGTGGGTCTATCACCAGCGGCTCTGGCTTATAGTTTGGAATCGACACCGGGCACTACACTGCCTATCACCGTAACAAATGACGACTCTGTAAGTAGAAGTATAACGGTGACTGTGACGCTAGTGCCAATCGAGGGATAACATGGCAACTTCATTTCATCAAAAAGCTCCGACCAATGCGTCAGATGCCTATTTCAGGCTATGGGGTAGTGCTATATCAGCAGCCTTTGCTGCGGTTGGGCTAGTTCAAACGGCTGATACCGGTCAAATCAACTGGACAACTGTAACGGCTCCAGCCGGTGCAACCACATATCAAGGCTACGAGATTTGGAGATTCGATGATGGTGCGCTACAAACATCAAATCCAGTCTACTTTCGTATAGACTATGGTAGCGGTTCATCAACAACGTATCCTGCTGTGAAAATCGTTGTTGGGCATGCTACAGATGGGGCCGGGAATCTAACTGGAACAGTAAGTAGCGATGCAGTAGTTCTCTGTGGGAGTGCTTCAACTACTGCGTATGACTGCTATGTAAGCGGTGATGGTGGGCGGATAAATGTCCTTCTCTACGTAGGAGCTTCTACCTCATACTGTTGTGGGTTTTACATAGAACGACTCAAGAATGACGACGGAACTCCTAATGCAGATGGAGTCAACATAGTAAGGTTTTCATCATTCAATGGTGCTCCATATTTTCAACAGATGTTACCGGCATCTGGTTCTGCTTATCCAGCTACACCACATACAAGTGCCATGTGTGCTGCACCTCCAGCCGGATATGGCACTTATGGTGCTAACATAGGACTGTACCCAATATACCCAAACATAGGTTACGCTGCAAATCCCGATATGGGCGGGTTAGCCTATTTTACAAACGACATCGCTTCAGGTGGAACGATGGTCGTAGTTACAATGTATGGAACTAGCCGTACTTTTGTAACTGGTGGGGTAGTGTATACTGGAATATCTATCAATGGAAATACTGGTGACTGGGCTGTAGCGGTGAGGTACGAATAATGGCTTATTCAATCGGTGGTCAAGATAAAGCCTACGCAACAGTCAAACTCATAAGGACTATCAACGTAGGCATACGTGTCAGCGGCGGAGGCGGTTCAGCACGACCCACGTCCGGTCAAGTATATCCGAGAGGAAAAGGATGAGCACGAACTTTCCAACCAGTTTAGATACGTTAACCAACCCAGCATCAACAGACGCGATGGATGCTGTTGGAGTTGAGCACGACCTGGAGCACGCCAACGCTAATGACGCCATCGAATCCCTAGAAGCTAAAGTCGGTGTAGATGATTCAGCCGTCACAACCAGTCACGACTACAAGATAGGCAAGATTGTCACTAAGTTGGATGAACACCTAAATCATCCCATTGATGAGGCTCTTTCATTCAGTGATGACTTTGATGGAAGTTCTCTTGATGGCAAATGGGGTTGGGTCAATCAAGGCAGCGCAGCCGTTGCTGTAGCTGGCGGAAGACTTTTGCTTTCTCAAGCATCTCATGCAGCCAGTGATGATGTGAAGATGATTGTCCAAACTGCTCCAGACGGGACTTGGAAAATCCGAATGAAGGTCTGTCTGGAATGGGAACTTGACACCGGCGCATACCCATTCGCTGGACTGTGTTTGCGGGAAAGTGGTACCAGCAAAATAGAACTGTTTGGTATCAACTGGAGGGCCGGAGTAAACTACCTCAATCACATGAGGTATACAAATGAGACGACATACTCGTCAGGTGGCTGGAGCAATACACGATTTCCTTATGGTATCTACTACTTCCAAGTAGAAAAAACGGCAACAGATTTGGTGTGGTCAATATCAACTGATGGAGCCTATTTCCACCAGGTGCTATCTGAGTCCATCACCACATTCTTTACATCTGGCCCTGACCAAATAGGCTTGGCATTGAACTCATATAACTGTGGTTCTGTGGAATCCATTGCGTCATGTGATTGGATTCGCAGAATCAGTTAAGGAATGCTGATGTGGCTATACAATACCGCTCTGGAACTGCATATAGAAGCTCAACTCCGTATCGAGCAAGCGGAAACACTATTGTACAGCTATCTGCCAAAGCTCGAATTCAAGCCGTCATCATCTATGACCAGTTAGATAGCTATATCTACGACGACACCCGGTCACCCTATGATGCTGGCATTTTCTCTAGCCAAACCTTACAAATGCGGGCTGCAATTGTCAGTGCTGCTCGAACCATTTCTGCTCGTGCTCGATTGAGTAAACTTCAAACAGCAATGCTGGAAAGCAAAGCCTATGTGTTTGCACCTCAACGAATCACAGCCGGAGCCTGGATTTCACGACAACAAGGTTGGCCGATTCCTGATACGGGTGACCCTGGATATGCCCTATGGCAGGACACCCGGTTAGATAGTCGAGCACGAGTGTACCAGTACATTGCATTCCCTGTGCAAACCCTACGAGCAAAGAGTCGGGTTACGTACGCAAAAACAATCGAGATGCAGGCTAAAGCACGTATTGTAGCGGCTCAGACACTTCAGGTGCGAGCAAACATCTTACCAAGATTCTTTACTACCCACGTGCCAGCATCTTTCAGCGTTCAACAAACGACACAACGCCATCTTCGTGTGGTATTCTATACAGGGGGGAAGGTTCGTAACTGGCAATTCACTGCCAAAGCACGTATTCTCCAGACTTATGGCTGTAGAGTTACGGGGCACTTTTCAGTACCTATGGCTGCGATATTTGATTCAGTTCTGGCTATTGCTGACCCAGTAACTACGACAAGAACGCAGCAAACTTTGAATGTGAGAGCGAAGGTAATCAAGTAATGGCCGTCATAGACTTACAACGACAACATGTCGGAATACAAAGCCTATCATCACAGTTTGCCAACTATGCAGCAGCGGGGCAAGGAGCGATGTTGTTGCATACAGATGGCTACATATACTGTGTTTTCGCTCGCAATTACTTGGGTGGAGTGAGCAATGAGCGGCGTTTGTATATGACTCGCTCCAACGATAATGGTCTCACGTGGTCAACTGAAGTCGAGATTTCAAATGGATACTGGGATGATGAACCAGCCATCATTCAGTTAGACCTCAGTGATTCTAGTTCTGACATCGGTGTTGTATTCATGCGTGACAACACTCTAACTCGATTTACATTCGACAAAGACACTGGTGCAGACACGTCTCCATACGACCCTATCACAGGAAGTCCAACAGACAAAAAGTGGATTAGCGTTATTCACATCACAGGTGGGTACTTGATTTGTTGCCTAGCCCGAAGTTCTATTAGCTCACCGTATGTTTACCAGTACACCAATACTGACTTCACCATCAATAGCTGGTCAGCGGCGTCCAAGACCGTCTTTCCTGCAAATGGAGAGCCAATGAGTTTGAGTGTGAAGCGGCTTTCTAACGGGCATCTTGCAATGGTGGGAGCATATCGAACTGCATTAGATGGAAGAGCCGGAGTTGAAAGTGGCTATGTGGGAATGTCCAACCTTCCGGCTGGTATGCTGCGGTGTGACGTTGGTGCATTCTTTTCCAGTGATGATGGGTCTACTTGGACATCTGTTCAAAAGCTAACCAACTATACAGGCTCACCAGCATTTGATTTGGAAGGAATTCTTAGCGTAGCGGCTGCAGACCTTCAAGAACTTTCAGACGGACGCATAGTTGTCGGCTACCAGGAACATACAAGCCCTCAGTATATCAGTTCAGAGACCACACTAGATGTGCCAAGCTCGATGAATGATGTATCGAATGTCATCTATCATGAAAGCAAAAACGCCCTACTGTGCGGTGGAAATGACGCAACGAACGGGGGCCTATTCATAATCGACCTTACAGCACAGACAATCACTCGTATCTACGATAGCAGTACTCCGGCTATCTGGACAAATGATGTGGTTGCACTCGACCTTAGTGCTGATGGTAACAAGTTGGCTGTAGCAATGACTACAGGAGGAATCTGTATTCTTGACATCTCTGATGCTGACCCAGCAAACTGGACAATCATCAAAGAGCTTAGAACTACATCCAGTCCAGCATTGGATGTCAACAATGTTACCTACCTCAAATGGGATGGTAGCACTGTGCTCTATTTCTCCTATGGAGCATTCAGCGGCTATCTACAATGGGGTGGTCGTTATGACACAGGTGACGACAGTCTGGTTACCATGCACGGGTCTTACAGCTTCAACCAGATAGCTTCAATGTTTGTAGTGCGCCCGGATAAGGTGGTGGACATCACCACGGCTCGTATCGAAGCCGTAGATAAAAGTAGTGGGAGTGTTCTTTACTACACTCTTACAGCCGCTACGTACGCTGCCATCTTCTATGATTCAGTCAATGATGAGTATGTATGTTTCGAGACTGGAGGTGATTTGGCTCGTTACAAGGATACTGGCAGTGCTTTTTCTCTACAACAAACTCTGGACAGTGCAACAACGCCAGCTTGGAGTGGGTTGGGTAATACTTATTCGTGGGCAGAGATTCCTGGTTATGGTGTGTTTGCACGAAATAACCATCAATACTGCTGGTACTCATACGCCAGCCAACAGCCAGCCGGTTATAGAGCACGAAACTATGCTCTGGGTCTGGGTGAAAACGTCAACAGCAATCAACTTGAACGTGGTATAGCCGTCAAAAGTACATCATGGCTTATACTCCCGGCTGACAGTCTTATCGTCATCCAAAACCTCGAAAACATTGGTCGTATTCGATATGGATACTTCGATTACGATTCGGGGAGCAAACAACTCATAACAACTGGTGTGGACTTCTATGATGTGTGCAATATCAACAAAGTAGGCACAAATATGAAGACTCTCCAGTTTCCAAAGTTCTGTAGAGACGCCGATGACCGGCTATATTGGTACTTCTCACGCTGGGATGTAAACCAACCCGGTGGAAATGAATTTGCGCCTGTTTTGGGTATCGTAGAACCGGATACTGTTAAGCTCACTGCAATGGCTCGTATCAAGCAGATTTACACCCAAACAGTCAGTGGGCAGAGCCGTATCAAGCAGACCTATACAAGCACTATCGACGCTCGAATGCGAATTGTCTTCGCACAGTGTATCAAAGCCAAAGCTCGTATTGTGCCCCGACAGGAACAAACCATCAGCATGATGGCTCAGATAAAGAACTGGAAATCAGCTATGTGTCGAGCCAGCTTCTCTGTCCAGAGAACCGGACGAACAAGAAAACTCCGGTTGAAATTCTGGGTCAATACCGGGTATACTAAGAGCAGCAGCTTTACAGCACGGGCCAATATCATCAAGACTTATACCTGGCGTGCCACAGGACACTTCTTGGCACGAGTAACAGCGTCCAATAGCAATCTGGACTTCTCTGTTGGAGGAAACTACAAACAGACGCTCGATGTTCGGGCAAGGATTATGAAGTGGTAGCGGTATGAGCTTAGGAATTGAACAAGTAACTATAGTAGACAGCCTGAGCGAGAGGGCCAAGACCTGCAATGCTGTATTGGCTCCTCTCGAACGTATTGGCGCACCTATTGGAGAGTTTCAATTCCCAGGCGATACACAAAGTCTCTCCGGGACAACAATTCGACCAAACGGAGCAATGCTGGATGTCTATGCCGGATACGGTACCGTGCCGGTACATAACATCTTCAGTGGCACAGTAGAGGATATGGATGACACTGAGAATCCTGACCTCTACAACTACACCATTGTGCTGTCATCTATTCCGTCAAACCAGTGCCACAGAACGAAACTGACACTGATGTTCGACCTGGCTGTCAATGAAAGCCAGGCACGAGCAAATACCACAACGCATGCCATTCTTTCAAAGGCTTGTAAAGCAGCAGGCATTCCATTTGGACGTTGTGATTTGCCAAACTGTCAAGTCTACGGTAACTATGAAATAGTCCATCAGAATGTCTGTGAGATTGCAGAACAACTATGCCAGCCATTCAACATGTTCGACTACATACACTATTTTGTGCGTGTATCAGAACGTGACGGTCTATCCATCATTGGCATCGACTACACTAAGGGTGGAGAAGTGTCGAATCTCTACGAGATAGCCAACATTGAAGACAAGCTGCGCAGTTTTCGTAGGTATATGCCGGATAACAAGCTGGGTGACACCGACATTCTGCTTACTGGGGCTGATAAATACACAGACGACCCAGACGCACTTACAACTACGATAACTTCATGGGATACTTGCTATCACACCTACCATAGCGATTCTCGTGATAGTAATGATGAATCAGGAACAGACCAATGGACAGAAACAGATACCACCGTCGAGTTCGTGGTGCAAGTTGTGAACAATGAAGGGTCATTCTATTCCGGTGGTAGTGACATAGACGAGTATATCCAGGCTCTTGCACAAGGTGCGATAGCTAACGTCATCATCTCTGAGTCTAACGTCATTCACTCGATTACGAATACCTTTGACTCTTACGAAGGCTTGGTGCAAGTTGTAGAGACCTGGTATACGTATGAGCAGCGAAAGTTCCCGATGCACGTCTACAAGTCTGGAGAACGAGTTGCACAAGTGCTGACCTATGAGGAAACGCTGACATCTCTATACCCAGATGAAAGCGAGTACGAGCAAACCCTGGTTAGAAAGTGGTACGGATACTCAGAAAGCGGGATACAGAATACGTCTGTCACCAAGACATACTATAACGACGGCAGAGGCTCATGGACTCTACAAGATACTCAGACTGAAGCAGCAGACTCTCCAAGTATGACGAATGCTGCCATCCAGTTCTATGTCGATAGAGCTAACCAGGGGCCGGACTTCGTGTTTGATACATCTCAATCGAACCTACGGCAGCAAAAACCGACAGTTCTGATTGGCAAATATAAGTTGTTGAACGGGGTAGCGGTCAATGTGAACACTCCACCGAGACAGACTGTAACCAACAGGAGTCTGTATAGCTACGATAGCACAGCATCGACCTATGATGAAGACCAACGAGAGAAGAAGTGTTTTCAAATATCTGTGCCATACATGGGCTATGACGGATTGAATAAACTTTGGGCTATGTGTGTGCGCCAAAAGGCGTTGGAACGTGCCGGAGCTTACTGGGAATCGGTCAAGGTAACAGCAACCATAGATACGAGTCCGGCTGCCGGAGAATCCATCATTGCATCTGGGTCTAGTGGCATCGCTGACTCAGTAGAACACGCTATTACGAGTGATTCTGCTATCACAACACTGAGCTTGCGCAGACTCATCGTTCCGGCATCGTAAGGAGGACTCTTATGGCTGAACAATTGGTAGACTACGGTGTGTGCATCGGATTTGAACCTACAAATGGGAATTTCGCCATCATCAGTGACGGCTACTTTACCATAAGAGCATTCATCAACACCACACAGCAGGTTCAGATAGGCAAATCCTATCACGTCTACAAGAAAGGCACTACATACTATGTAGGCACTGAGGTCACAACATAATGGGATGCAAGGAATTCGAGTGCTTCGTTTGCGGCAAATGCAAAGAAGAACTACCCGCTCCAGAAGGTAAATATACTGGTGAAACTCCTCCTGAAGGGCTGTTGAAAAAGCGAATCCAGACGCAAGGACAGATGGCCGATGCAACCATTGTATTTGTGCTTGGATACCTGGAAGATGAGCCTAACAAGAAGCAGATAGACGAGTATAGTGGCCTGAACGGGTATCATATTCGCACGCTTCCCGGACGCCGATGGAATACACCAGTAATGATAGGTGCTGGAGCCAGCTATCTGGCTGTAGTAGACCGTTTCCAAGATTATGACCTCATACGTGTTACGGACAAGTATGCTGGAGCAGGAGAAGCAGGTTTCGATACCAACGGTTTTCCTCTGGACAGTGTTGACTGGGAAAATCTTCCTGATATATGCAGCCAAGCAACACCAGCAGGCACACGAGTCACAGGACTGAAAATCACTCCTCGTGGGATGCTTATGGCGCACCTGGACAGCACAAGCACATACCTGAAGTTTGATGTTGTAGGCCGGGCAAGTGGTAAGGTAGCACGGGTAATGGAGGGGGTCAAGACCCTGAAAGCTCCATTCGATACATTGGGCGTATTGACTGGAACTCCGTCAGTGGTTGATGCCAACATTGGCCCAAAGCAATTCTATACAGTTTCTATCATCCGGTCAGGAGATGGAGGACAAGCTGTAGCTGTCGTGATGGACACGCTCAAACACAAGGTGGTAGGTCTCCAGGGTATTCCAGCCAGTCCAACTCCTATCAGTGCAACTATCACGAATAATGTCATGTCAGTTCTCTGTGGTGACAATGGGGTAGCCTCTCAAGTCATCCGATTTGTAGTGGACTTTGCTGGTGGGGGTCTGCTTGCTGGAATCAAATCGGGAAAGGTCACACCTATACCCCAGGACTACAATGTTGAACAATTCCCTAAAGTAAAAGACTTCAACGGGCGTGATTTCACTCCGGCCAAACTTGCAACATACTATAAAATCGCTGCTCGTATCAATGAGTCTGCAACAGCAGGTGACAGGAATATACCGGAAACATTTGACCCGGACGAGTTGCCAACAGTCAATGAGTCAAGCACGACGTTGAATGATGACCGAGTATCATCTGAAGCCCATATCGTTAGCGAGTACTACAGCAAGAACATGACTGTACCTGTACAGATTATCCCTGTGGATGAGTCACTTGGTCTGAAGCAACTAGATAGCAGTTATGGCACAGTGACCGAACTGTTCAATCGACAGGCTGATGATGGCTCTGTAGACCGCGAAAAACCAGTGTTTCGAGTTCTTCACGGTGGACATTATGATATTGTAGCTGAGGGTGGTTACACTTATGGCTCGAAAGAGCAAGCCTACACCAATGGCATGGTAGGTGAGTCCGTAGCTACCGACAAAGACTATGAGCTAGGAACTCTCAAAGTGGCTGATGCTAAAGCAGCGGCGATTGACTATATGACAGGACGACTTTTGTATCGTCATCCTAAGCCCTATGGTAACTACAGAGTCTATGGCGGTGACTACATATCCCTTGACCCAGACCATACAAACAGTGCTTTGGAAGCGGAAATACAGGCTGTTCAAGATGATATAAGTCGTCTACAGGGTGAGATGGAAGAAGCCTATGCAAATGGGATGTGGACATACGGAGATTCCATCCAGGTAGAAATTGGCATTCACTCGACCTGGAAGGGAACTCTAAATGCCCGTTTAACGGCTCTAGGAAGCTCAGGAATCGCTGTGAAGCGTAATCAGGCTACAACTGATGCAGAAAGTTCAGCAGCGGCCTTTGACGGCGTAGAGCGGCGTGTGGTCACTCCTTCAATCTCTCCGTGGTTGTATCCTGACCGAGACATAGAAAATGGAGACCCAGTAGCAGCATTCTCTTCTAAGGCAGAGTGTGCAGATGATTACTGGACTATGTTCATTCGCCGTCCGATTGTACCGGCAAAATTCGATGTGCGACTGCTGCGAAAAAACTGGTCTCGGCAATACTATGACGTTGAAGGCACGGCTCATCTGCTTCCCGAATGGGTAGACCATAATACAAATCCAATCGGAGAAGATGCTGACTATGAAATGTTAGTACCACCTAAGACTGCCAGTATGTTAGAAGAATATCCAATTCAGTTCAACTATACGGGCAGAGGTGGGTTCTATGCTTTGAATCTTGGAGCGGTTAGCATGAGCAACAAAGACCGTTACAATGAGGAAAGCTCAAGTCTGGGTCAGTTCAACGAGGAGTACCAGCGTATACTCGATGCTGAAAACGCCAAACCAGAAGCAGAGCGGGATGGCGCACTCATTGCACGCTACACTCAATATATCAGTGAGAACACCTCTCGTATCACTCAGTTATCGGACTTGGCCGGTTCTACAAGCACCAAAGACTTCAAAATGATACCACGAAGCACACTGTTGACTCTGTATCGTGGGCTAGAGAAGTCTGACGGCCAGGAGACTCCATATATCCCGGAGGAGATAACAGGCATAGGATATGATGATGCTCTCTCCGGGGTTGGGCAAGTCATTACTGTCGGGGAGTCAGACGCAAAACGAGCTTGTATTGTCAAAACCGGCCCCCAAGCATGGGTCGGCATCACACTGCAATTTCAAGCCGATAACATGGATGGCGTAGACCGTTGGGCACACCCTGAAGCTCGTAGAAACGGTCTTGGTATACGAGTAGGTGAGTTCGATTATGAAAGCACACACTCTGGCTACGCAGAGGCATTCAACATCATTGGCGGGAATATCTACGAAACTGGTTATATATGTAGTCCCTGGGGAGATGGAGCCTACGCAAGCTGGGGTTACAAAATCAAAGGTGTCCCTGCTGGAGGCGTGTCTGCTGGTCTACTCCAACAGTATGCGAATGCACCACGTGGGCCACTGATATTGACTGACCCGGCAACGATTCGATTGTTGGCTCCGTCAGATGCTCAAGAAGTGCTTCTGGAGGACTTATACTCTCCAGAGGTGGGGTCGATGTACAGTGAGATATTCTTCAAGAGGCTATACTTCTTGTCGTACATACCACTTGCATCCGTTGTCATCGAGTTCTGGATGATGCACCATGCCTTCGACGTATTCCGCTATGGTTACAGGACTATCTTCTTCGGAGACACCACAGGCGGGAGTCCTATCTGTGCAAAAACTGACCCAGGATATTGGGCAGGAAACAACTGTGAAGGTGCTGCATGCGGTAATCTGACATGCCCCAGTGTTATATTTGGGGGCAATCACAAACTTTATGCAAGTGACCCAACCTACCCACATGTAGAGCGAAAGATTATGCACGGAATGGCAGTTTTTACCTGTGATAATCCGTATGATGCTCTAGGTCTGGCGTATGGAACTGTGTGGAAGTGCAATGTGTACTTCAATCTCAATAACAACGTTCGTGGTTTCGATATTCCACTGCAACCATAGGAGTTCTCGGTGATTACAGTAACCTATCGACAACTTGATGCTATGGATACTGACTATCCCGGAGTCAGCAGTCGAATCGAGGCGTATACTGGCTCACGCCAATCATACGGACTCGATACGCCTATCAACGTCTTGGACATCATCGACAATGTAGGTCTGGACGAGGGATTGACAGCTATGCTGTACACTGATTCAGATATTGTCTATATGTCTCAGGCAATGGCCCTGGACTGTATGAAAGCCAGTATGTTGCCGTGGGAAGTGATATTCCCCGGTGATACTCGTTTACGAGACTTGTTACAAGACTTAACGGTCTACCTCGAAACCAAAGATAATCCGGTGACACCCAAAGAAGACTACTGTGGAGACCCAATTCCAGGATTCTATGGCGTTATTCCTGAGAGTCAGCTTACAGATACTTACAACTCGATAAAGGCATCATCAGATGCTCTCAGCATCACAGGGTCATACTATGAGGCAAGCTGGTGGATGACTGGTGGTGGGCCGTATTCTCAAGCCGCTATCGACTACTGGGAATGGCTGGGGGCTGGTCGTTGGTATGTTGACGAAAGAGAGCGAAATTCAACAGACTTTGCCAGCATTCCAAACCCACAACCACTTAGTGGATACCCAATCACAAAAACCATAGTAGAAGTTCTGGCAGAAGACCCGGATTACTTCTTCAAAGAGTCAGCGGAGTTTGATGCTCAGATTGTGCCTGGATATACGTATTATGGTGTCATCTTGCACCGTGTGTTGAACGGGTCATTCTCAAGCAGTGACCTGGATGAACCGATAAACTATATGCACGTAGCTGTGCAGATGTTGGTTGCTCAAGTTAAACAGCTTATCAACATGATAGTGTACGATGTGAACGTATTTCCGAGTTTGACTGTGGGCATTCGGACATATATGCTGGAGTACGAAACAGAACGCAGAATGCAGCTTGGCATCATAATTCCCCGTCTGCAGGAGCTTAGAATATCTGGCAAGTTTCCGAACAAAACCTACAACCCGACAGTTGATAGCTATGAACAAGCTGTCATTGATGCCGGACTCAACAAACGAGCCGAACTTCTACGAGACTACGCATATCTCAGTTCATTTGATGCAGACCTCAGTGGTACTATAACAGCATCCGAACGGGCTACAATGGAAGCCGATGTTCGAGCACGAATGCTTACAGCACGCAGTGAGCAAGCATCTACATTGTTTACGGAGGTGGAAACTGAGTTCAATAATCTGGCTCAACTATCGTCAGCACAACGGCTAGTGGACATTATTACCCCTTACCTGCTGTGAAAAGATATGATATACTCTAAGTAGCCAACAAAACGACAGGGGGGCGGAAATATGCTGCGCCCAAAAGGAGATTTACAGAATGAGTACGCAGAGCATGACTTTTGGGCAAAAGCTGGCAGATAAGGTGACGGCAGGATTGGGAAGCTGGACATTCATCGTTGTGCAGTCCATCTTCATCGTTTTCTGGGTAACATCGAATACCTTGATTTGGCATCGAGCGTTCGACCCGTACCCGTTCATTCTACTGAACCTGATGCTGTCATTTCAAGCAGCCTACTCCGCACCAATCATCATGATTAGTCAGAACCGACTGGCAGCACAAGATAGATACATCGCCAAAAAAGACCTCGATGTGAGCATCTGTATGCAGGGTGAGGTCGAACGTATCTTGTCAGGCTTATCCAAAGCTACTACCCTGCTTGAAGAAATCGTTGAGAAGGAGCGCACCCTACAAGAACTACGCGGCGGAGGGACATAATATGGCAATCTTTCTACAGTATGTGTTGCCCTCACTAATAGCGGCTCTTGCCGGAACTATCGGCATCTATCTCAATGTACAGGTGCAGAAACGCAAAGTCGAAAATGACGACGATGCCTGCCTACGTGATGCTCTTATGCAAGAACGGAAGCAGCTTGTTGGAGAGATAGCAGATTTGCAGAAGCGTTGTGATGCCCTGGAAGAAACCAATCGAGAACAAGCACGTGAAATGGCAGAGCTACGTGAACGCAACCGCAAACTCGTTGCCGAAATCAAGAACTTTGGGAGTGGTCTAACCAATGAGGAAGCCTAAGATACTCAACGAACAGGGCGAAGAGATAGAAGACTACTCAACTTATTGCCCTAAGTGTGGAACCACGGACATCAGAAAAGGGGCTATGTCCGGCCAAGACTTTGATGAGAACGGCTGGTATCAAAAGCAGGAATTCATCTGCAACGCCCCGAAATGTGGTTACCGATGGCATAATAGAGTAGTTCTAGCTGATGGCGGTGGTGGATTTAGGTTTCAAAACTGGTAATTATACCAGTTGCCAAGCTCCAGTGGGTCTGGTATACTATGAGTGAAACTGTTAGGAGGCGCACATGTTCAAAACTGCAATCTTCTGGTACGGTGTACTGTTAGCTCCAGTAGCCTGGTTCATTCTACTCAGCATCGGGGGCTTCTCTTTCCGGCAAATCAAGGCCATCAAGGAATGGTACATCGGACTTCCAATCGTACAATGGCCTGCTATGTGGCTGGTAGTTATCGGCTGCAAAGTCCTGCGTACCAAGAAATACTGCCATTTCATGCCCTATGACGGTCGTTACTGGCTCAGTCCTAACGTCGAGGGCTTCAAAGTACCTGAACCAGAGGTGACCAACAAAAATGCCGTATAAAGACTCCGCAAAACAGCGGGAGTCTGTGAGAAGACACTATCGTAGTCATCCAGACTACTACCGTAATCGCAACAAAAGACGATTAGAAGAATTGTTGCGTTGGTACAGAGAACTAAAACAACCGTTACAATGTGCGGTTTGTGGAGAAAATCATATAAGTTGCCTTGAGTTTCATCACAATAACCCAGCACAGAAAGAGATGACTATATCAAAGTGTGTGCGTAACGGTTGGAGCAAAACTCGTATCTTACAAGAAATGGCAAAATGCACTATACTATGTGCAAACTGCCATAGAAAAGCGCATTGGACTTTGCCGGATGGTGCAATTGGCAGCACACCGGACTTTGAATCCGGTAATTGAAGGTTCGAGTCCTTCTCCGGCAGCCAGTATAGGAGAACACGATGAATCTCAGTAATCCATTCAACACAATGGCTCCTGACCGAACCATGACAAAGGAAGAGGTAGCTAGGGCTATTCGTCAGGACATTGCAGCCGAACTCGATGCTGTGACCCTGTACGAAGCCCATATCCAAAATACAGATGACGAGCACGTTCAAGCTGTGCTCCAGCATATCGTTGATGAAGAGAAGACGCACGCAGCCGAACTGAATGCTCTTCTCGAATACCTCGATAATGACCAGAAGATGCTCAACATCAAGGGCTATGCCCATACAGAGGCGTTGATTGCTGGTGAAGAAGTAGAGGACTAACACACGGGCGGGATAGCTCAGAGGCAAGAGCGCACAGTGGGGATAAACCGTGAGGTGGATGGTTCGAGTCCATCTCCCGCCCACTCCAAGAAAGGAACCCAATGGAAATCCAGACTCTCAGTATCGTAGTTCCCACAAAGGGCAAATGTATCAACAAGTGCCCCTTTTGTGTTAGTCGCATGAGTAAATCGCCCTACAAAGACCAGATACAGGGCAATCAGCGTTTCATTCGACTCTACGAGGAAGACTATACCAGCCGATTGGCTTTTGCACGAGACAACGGCTGCAATACAATCATTCTCACGGGTGACGGGGAACCTTTACAGAACTTCCCGTTTCTACGTGACTTCAGCCATTGGAACATGGCTTTGGGAGACCGTAGATTTCACTGGATAGAACTCCAGACAACGGGAGTGTTGCTTAACGACGAAAAGCTCCGATTCCTACGAGATACGGTTCGTGTATCTACGATTTCTGTGTCTGTATGCAACATCTGGCATTCTCCCAGCAATGCAGACATCATTGGAATGCCGAAAAACGCACGGGTAGAAATTCCAAACCTCTGCAGTGAGATAAAGCGTTATGACTTCAATCTTCGGCTCTCCATCAACCTGATTGACTATTACGACACCCTCATTCACCGCCCCGGTGATATATTTCATCGTGCTCGTGAGCTTGGAGCCGACCAGATAATCTTCCGTGTGCTCTATTCTTCAGGTACTACTCGAAAAGAGTTCAACGACCAAGACACGTGGATTGCTGACCACCGGGCGTCTAAGGAAGCAGTTCAAAGTATCGAAGACTACATCAAAACGCACGGAAAACCTCTTGAGAGACTTCCATTTGGAGCAATTCGATACTCTGTGGATGGATTATCGACAGTGCTCGATGACAACTGCATGCCTCAAGAGGTGACTTCATCATTCCGGTATCTAGTTCTCAGGGAGAACTGCAAACTATACAGTCGGTGGGATGACCCCGCTTCACTGATATTCTGAAGGAGGCAACTATGAATCGAATAACTGTAATAGGTTCGTCCAGTATCAAGTCAGTGGGCTATGATGCTGCCAGCAAAATGCTGGAAATAGAGTTCAGCCAGGGAACTGTCTATCAGTATCCTGATGTTCCGCAAGAAGTCTATAACGACTTTGCTGCGGCAGAGAGTGCGGGCAGTTTCTTCCATGCCAACATCAAGAGTCAGTACGTGGGGACAAAGGTGCAGCCTGATGAGTGATGTCAAGATAGTGCATGCAACCCCGGAACTGCAAGCGACCAATTCATCGGGGAGAAAGAAGTTCTGGCAAGGCTTTGTGGCTCAGTGTGACGACGGCACAGTCATCCACTACACCACATCCTGGCAAGAAACGGCCTCTGGTAGTCTGAGCAAAAAGAACCGTTCAGAGTTCACCAAAGTGTCCGGCAAGAACATAGGCCGGGCCAATGAAACCACTCCGTTAGAGCAGGCTGTTTCAGAGCTTGAATCTCTGACCAACAAGAAGACTGACGAGGGCTACCACAAAGAAGGCGAAGTCTCTGAAGTGCTTCCACTCCCAATGCTCGCACACAAGTTCACAGAACGGGGCAAGGCTATCACCTATCCCTGCTTCGTGCAGCCCAAACTGGATGGTCACCGGGCACTCTTCGATGGAGAGAAGTTCTGGACTCGCAAGGGCAAGCTCTACTTGCCAGAGGTCACACAGCATCTACGATTTGATACTGACGGTATGATTCTGGATGGTGAAATCATGTTGCCCCCAGAGTTTACTTTCCAGGAGACGACATCGGCCATCAAGAAGCCGAACAAGAACACTCCACAGTTGGGTTACTACGTCTTCGATATTGTAGATGGCAACAACTGCACATTCCGAGAACGTATAGATGCCCTGGATATTCTTATTGGGTTAGGCCGAACTGATGCTGTTCCAGAACAGGTTCGTATGGTTAGCACAATCATGTGTGAGAGCGAAGATGAAATAGCTGGATGGCTAACTAAAGCTCTCAAGAAAGGCTACGAAGGGCTTATTCTGCGCAATGCAGCAGGTAAGTATGCCATCGGTCAGCGAAGCATCGACCTCCAGAAACTCAAAGACTTCGTGGATGAGGAGTTTACGATACACAGTTGTGTAGACGGCAAAGGCCGTGAAGCAGAGGCTATTCTTTACGTCTGCAAAACAGCGGATGGGAAAGAGTTTACCGTGCGTCCTGAAGGTTCAATAAAGGAGCGAAAGCAACTCTGGTATGATTTTTGTACCGGAAGCTACAGTCCACAAGGCGCACAACTCACTGTACGCTACCAAAATCTCACTGATGAGGGATTACCGAGATTCCCTGTCGGAGTTGCTGTGAGAGACTACGAATGAGAATCGCTGACAAGTATGACGTTCCTGATAGTTGTGCCGGATGCCCCTGGGATGATGACCCACAGGCCATCTCCCAGGGTGGTATCTGTTTTCGTTGCCCGGTAATGATTTGCTCTGGTGACGACCCAGTTGTTCCTCCCAGTGAGTTCCGGGAAGACTGGGCACAGAGTTTTGCGGACTGGTTTGCCGGTGACCGGGCTGATTACCCGGAACTCCCACTCTTACCGAAAGGGCACACATTGAATGAGCGAGCAACAGAAGAAACGCCGGGGTAGACCCCGAAAAGAGGCTGCTGATACGGTAGTCGAACAGTTCGATGAATCAATCTCGAAAGCTGGACGTAGAATCAAGAAGAACTCCAGTTCATCATCAGAACTGTATGTGGCAGTTACACAAGGCACAGATACAACAGGGTCATGCAGATTCGGTTACTGTGCATTTGACCCAGAGATGCTGTGCATGTTTCTTGGCCCTATCCCAGACGTATATCGAGTGATGAGGGTACCGATTCCAAAAAGCAAACGGGGAAATCCACAAAGAGGAGCCTTTGAACGCTGTGCAAAGCTGGCACAAGAGGTAGCTGTTGAGGTTTATGCTATGCCGAAAGGCACACGACCAAAAGGGTATCGAGAAATGGCTGTCTTGATACGCCAGCGATTAGAGGAATTGTGTCACCTGGAGTCGGAAGACGAGGATGACTCCTAAAACGCTCAGAAATGGCCCTAGAATGCCCTAGAAAGGGCATGACGGTATTTGGCCGCATATCCGGCCCATGTGAGGTAATCGAATGAAAATCAATGTCGCAAACTTCTCGTCCAAGCTACCGAACAAGCTGTCGATAGCAAACTCGATGCCGAAAGGTGTCAAGATGCGTACCGTTAAGAAGCTGTTCCCCACGTTAGCAGCATTCATCACTCCGTCGTGGGGTCTGGTGAAAGGCTACAAGGACGGCAAACTAACATGGTCAGCCTATACTCGTATATATCACGAGCAGCTAGAACATGTTGACCTACGCCAGGCTATGAAGAAGCTCTGTGACCTGGCGGGAAAAGATGAGATTACTCTGTGTTGTTGGGAGGGTGCGGCAGACGAGCACTGCCATCGAAAACTGCTGTATGATATGCTGCCCGATGACATCAAGGGGATTCGAGAATGATCCTGGTATACGTCGTTGCAGGTCTTGCCATTGGGATTTGGGGATACCTGCTGACATTTCATACTCACTGAGGTGTATCATGAACATCTGGAAAGACCTGGTGCTCCCGGCCTTGACCGGGAAGAAGACCATCGCCAAGTTCGAGGCTGGTGGGTTCAACGTCAGAATCGCTATTCTGCCTGGTGTCAATGACCCACGACAGATAGACAAGGAACGAATGGAGGCTGCTCTGAAGGAGGCTATGCAGAATGTTCTTGTGGAACTGGCTCAAGAGGCTGCTAAGAAAGCGGCAGTCGAAAACTGAGTGGCAGGTTCCGTTTTTGAAGCTGCGTTACATAGATGAACCACGGAATGTGGATGTCCGTATGAACATGGCTCTTATTGGCATTGACCAGGCCAGAGAGGGTATACTGGAAGAGACAATTATGCAGATAACACAAGGCTTCATCAATGCTGTAAAACAGGAGCTTCAAAATGGAACAGGAAACCACCGTTAAGATTGCAGCGACTTCTGGTTGCTTTGACATCCTTCACGCCGGGCATGTCTACATGTTCGAGGAAATGAGGAAAACTGTCGGTGAACACGGACGTGTTGTCGTGCTTATCAACACAGACGACTATCTGCAACGAGTCAAGGGTCGGGTGCTGAACACACTCAACAACCGTATGGCCGTATTGCTGGCTTTGAAGAACGTTGATGTCGTATTGCCGTTCTCTGATTCAGAGCCGTCTCAGATGATTCGCAGTATCGAGCCGGACTTTTGGTTCAAAGGGCCGGAATACGAAGGAGTAGAGATTCCTGAAACACCAGTCGTAGAATCCTACGGCGGAAAGGTTATGTTTGTGCAGGGAGGCCCCGCTGTGCATACCACAAACATCCTGGATAAGATACGCCAAGCATAAACAGGTAATTGTACTGATTGCTGAGCATCAGGATTTACGGTATAGTATGGAGGGTGCGACATGGGAAACCACAAACCGAGAAACAGGATGATTCACTATGAAGGTTTTCTCATTACCCTGGAATATGACCCAGGAAACTACTTAGGAATAGCTTCTGGCTGGGTATATTCGCTCGTGAATGAGGTTACAGGCATGGACTATGGCTCCAGTTCAAGTCGCATGTCGTTTCGAGAAGCCCTGAGCGAAGCCAAGTTGACGGTAGACGATATTCTCTCAGATGCCGAAGAGTATCTTGAAGAGACAGCTATCTTCTCAGGAAATGAGGATTATACAAGTGAGGCAACATAGATGGACAAAGCCCAAGAAATCAGGAATCTGCTGGACAAGATGTTCAAAGCAGAGCAGACTCCAGAAGGCACAGCACGCCTATCCATAGTCTGCGACACTTTTCCAGACTTATTATACGTTCTGAGCGATGCTCAGGACAGATACTATCAACTTCGTCTCAAACTGACACGAGATGATGGTGTTGTCGAGTATGATACCTGGGGCATAGTATGCTTCAGTAAGCAAGAATTGGCCGACCTGTTCCTGGAGGCAACTGAACGAGATGACCTCAAACCTGATATGAGGCTCTTTGATGATGTACGTCAGTTGGCACAGAGAAAAGATGTGTCGTGTCTCTTCCTGCTCGATGACCCAAATAGTGTAGGAGTACATTGGGTAAAGTAGAAGGAGCCATGATGAAAGATAATACGGATGATGTCGTCCACACGTGGATGGCTAAAGCAGGCAAACTGCCTCTGCTCAATTCTGAAGAAGAACTCGAACTAGGCCGTAGAATCTGGGAATACAACGACGAAGCTGCAAAGACCAAGCTCATTGAGCACAATCTGCGCCTTGTCGTGGATATTGCCTCACGTTACACCGGTCGTGGTCTCGATTTCTCAGACCTCATTCAGGACGGTAACATTGGCCTCATCAAAGCGGCGGGGAAGTATGACTACCGTAAGGGCTACAAGTTCTCTACCTATGCCACTTTCTGGATACGCCAGGCCATTACACGAGGTCTCAGTGACTCTGGCCGCACCATTCGTCTCCCGGCATACATCACTGAAAAGCTCTTCCAACTCAACAAGACCATGAACGACATGGTTCAAGAGCTTGGCCGGGAACCCACCAAAGAAGAACTTATTGAAGCGTCCGGGTTCGACCCAAAGATTGCCGACCTTCTGCTCAGAAACATCCTTGACCCGATTTCCATTGACACCACGCCCGTGGGTGACGAATGTGAGGAAGGCACACTGGCCGACCTCATCGAGGACGAGAGCCAACCCACAGCAGACGAAATTCTGAATCGTCTTATCGTCCGAGAGCAGATAACCGAAGAACTGCTGACGATGCTCTCACCGCGAGAAAAGGACGTAATTCATCTCCGCTTCGGGCTTGCTGGTAGAGCCAGTCATACTCTGGAAGAAACAGGTTGTGTTTTGGGGGTCACACGAGAGCGTGCCCGCCAAATTGAATACAAAGCTCTCACCAAAATACGCAATTCTTGGCGATGGAAAAGGATTGCAGAACTCACAATGGAGGTCGTATGAAAAGACTCATCACCATCACACTTCTCATTCTTGTAGTGCAGGCTGCCTGGGGTGCGGTGACGAAGCTGCCAGCTTCTCACGCCAAACATGTGGCAGCAGTCGAAGCAGCGAAGAAAGCTGAGCCATCTGACCCACCGTGGGCCGACCGAGCAGGCACAATCAAGCACGCTTTGACACAGAAAGACGGCGCATTAGTCACTCTCGATGCTGTGCATGTCGGGGCAATCTACAAGGAACCTCAGAAATACTTGGTTATCCATGATTGGTACACCAACCGCGAGACTCTGATTGTGGACATCCCAGCTACTTCTACTATGCGCCCCGGTCAATTGGTCGATGTCATCGGCACGCTGGCAACACTGTCAGATGGCAGACGTGTTCTTGAGTGTCCAACTATCTTGGGTTATCAGGACAAAGACGGCAACTTACTGGTCAGAGGTGGGCCTTGCATCAAAGGTATCACGGCTCCAGTAGCATGGGCATATAAATCCCAACTCACTAAAGTCGAAAAGGCCCCGGAAGTCAACTTGACAACAACGAAATCCACGGTTGATGACTCTCTGGTGCGTATCAAAGACCTCACAACATACAATTCTGTGGCCGATTTACTCGGTTCCAGCCCGGAAGAGGGCAAATGGGTCAGATTACGCGATAGACGAGTCGTCAGTGCCGGAAAAGACACCTCCGGGTCGTTCATAGTCATTCATGACGAGGGCAAGACCAACAAAACAGTCAAAGTATACACGGAACTCGTTCCGAAGAGCCGGTCGAGCCACATTGTCAGGCTGATTGCCAAAGTTCACCGTGTCAAGGACACCATCACACTTGAGGCCGACTGCGGCCCGAACATAGACCCTCAAATTGCCGTAGGGTCAATCACCATCATAGACTAAGGAAGGAGTCGTATCTGTTGAAAACACGTAGTTACCTGTTTATCTTCGCGTTCCTCTTGTTCTGTACAGCAGCCGTAGCCCAAATCATGCCTCCAGGTGGAGATGAAAGTGGCGAACCGCTGCCGTCTTCTCCGCCTGGCGTGCATACCATAGCCTGGGCCAAGACTCTGCCGGACAATACGGTCTTGACAGACACCCTGGATGACAAAGTGGTTACCAGGACATTCCCTAAGATGGGCCATTTCTACATCTCAGAGTCGAGCCGGGCCTGTGGTATCAAGGTCGAATCCGCAGCATGTCCGTATCCCGGTGATACAATCACAGTCACCACGGGCACAATGAACACCACCGAAGGCGAACGCTTCATCGACAATGCGTCATATACCGTGTCGTCTCACAATACATTTCTAAGACCACTTGGCATGACCAATAAGTCTGTTGGCGGAGGCGATTTCTGGTATGATGCTGGCCCACCTCCAACTGGTCAATCAGGATTCTGGGATGGCTATGGACTGAATAACGTGGGCCTCCTGATACGAACCTGGGGCAACGTCACAGAGATTGGTGACAGCTACTTCTACATTGATGATGGCAGCGGCGTAGACATGGCCGTTGACCTCGAAGTCGGCTCCGGCAAAGTTATTCCATTCACGAATCAGATAGGTGACTATCTTTCGGGACTCACCGGTATCTGTTCTCGTGTCGAAATAGAAGGTGTCGAGGTTCGTGTCCTTCGTTTGTGTGCGCCGGTCTTGACCTTAACTCGTGCTGTGGGTCAAAGCAGCCCGGCCAATAGGTCACCTGTCCGCTTCTCAGCGACATTTACAGAGCCGGTCATTGGTTTCGATGATTCAGATGTCGTAGTCACTGGTGGAACTGAGGCACATGTCACTGACAGTGGCGACCACCGGGCCTACACGATAGAAGTATCTGGTATGACCGAAGCCGGGGCGGTAGGGGTTTCTGTCGCCTATGGTGCTGCTGACAGCATGAACGCCGAAAAAAGTCTGGCAGCCAGCATTACCATCAGCTATGTTCCATCCACTAAGTTCAGGGTAATCAACAAGCGACTTGGTGTAGGGACAGGTCGTTTTCAACGAAAACCGGTAAAATAATAGCAGAGGCAGAAATAGTATAGTAGGGATGGTATTACACTGGTGATAGCGGTACAGAGTCAAGAAACCTGGCTTCCTGGTCTCCTGCAAGACAAGAACACAGGAGAAGGCATTACAGGAGTGGCATACAACGCCTCCGGGCTTGTTGTCAAGTACCAGAAAACCGGTGATGGTATCGTCACTAAGACCCTGACAGCAGCAGATTGGGCCGAAGGTATCGACGGTTCCTACAATATACGCTTTACGGCGGAGGAACTTGATACCATCGGCCTATTTAGTTATTGGATTGAATATACCCCATCTACTACATACCCAGGGGCTACGACCGTGGTGTCAGAGCCTAATCTGATAAACTACGTGCTCGGTTCTCTACAACAAGAGTTTGCTTCCGTAATTGCAGCAGCAAAGGCACAATGGGAAACAGAGCAGGCAGCCTCCAACACCGCTCTCCAAAACGCAGTAGCCTTATATCGTAGTATCGTAGCACAAGGTCACAGTCCTGAATCCGCATTCTGGCAGTCAGAGCTTCACAAGGTCATCATGGTTGAGTAGTATACTCAATACCGTGCAGTATTTCACTGTATTGAGAGGTTTCAGCAACCTGGTGAAAATGCCCGGTCGGATGTGGATACAGAGAAAACACGTTCTACCGGAAAAATCCTCTCAACAAAGTTGAATGGTTACACAACTCCAATGTTCTAGGTCAGGGGATTTCTGTACCTGAAAAACCTCTGTGTGACCTCCTGTAGACGTGAAAGTCGTCGTGTCGAGAGTGTGAGGGTAGCTGACCCGGTATTTGTACTAGGGGCCGGGTGGGGGGAATCTCGAACCTGGTAAATATACCTGGAAATCAGGCACGAGAAAATCCCGGTATTTCTACCGGAATGTTCCCTACCTGGTATTTTTACTCGACTCGCTTCCGGCCATTCTCTAAACCGGTCAAGAACGCTTTATACTGTGCAAGCATGACTTCCCTTGACTTCCTGCCCCGAAGATACATGCGCCCGGTCTGTACGGTAGCTTGCCATTCTCGTGCAAGGTGGAATATATCAATCAGGTTATCACTCACATGCTCATGGCATTCGTTGTACTGTGTCGATTCTTCCTTAGTTAACTGTCTACCCAAGATGTACTCCATAACATCTATCGGGCGAATGCCATTCATCAGCTTGATAGCACGCACCTTGTCACCATTTACGAAGTCATCAAGAATCAAGCGGAATGTATCACTACCCGCCTTGACTTGCGCTAACTCTTGATTGACTGCAAACTGTCCATGCTCATTCCGGGTATAGCGTCTTTGCATTCTTGCTTCAACTTCACTGTGATACTTGCTAGTCATTTTACCAGGTTCCTCTCATTCTGCGTTCTTTGCTTCTATATACATTATGCCACTATATCAGCAATCCGGGAACTGTCAAATATACCTGTTTTCTCTAGTTCCCAAAGAACGCATGAAGTGTGTTCACTATGCCAATAGCAGCATAGATAACCGGCGTAAGCAGCACGGCGATTCCGATAAGGGTAAGTTTCCAATTCATAGTAGACATGGTTTGTATCCTCCGTTCGTTGTCTTCTATATAGGTTATTCCACACAAGCCCTATATAGAGCCTGTGTGGAATACCTGTTTTCCCCTAGTGTGCGCAATCGCATGCTTCCGAGAACTTGAGCGGGTGCATCATTGAACCGATGTTTGAATCGTGCCAACGTGTGATACCCGCCTTGACTACCCCCAACGTAGTACGGACTTCGGTACCTTTGGGCAAACCGTCAAGGAAGTACCCATGAGCGTGCCAACATGCACACGCTAACCTCTGCCCCCTAAAGCCCCGTCTTGCGCCCGGTTCGCGGCTTGACTTGACGGTTAGTGTCACATTGAACTTTTCCCGTCTATCCCGCGTGATTCCGGCCTTGTCAAACCTCTTGAATTCAAGGTTTCCCGCAAACCGCTTGTTTGCGCCGTTCAATGCCTGTTGTATGTCGTGTTCACTTGCGCCAATAACTAACATGTCTGATACCCCCTATTCGACAGTTACGAGATTGTATTCCGGCCCGGCCAAACTCTGCACAAAGGCATGGAGTTCTTCCATGTTCCATATCTCACTAAGCACAAAAGCATGAATTTCGCCCCGATAGTGAACCTGGTTTCGTGTTTTGTCGAACACTACAACCGGTTTCCAGTTTGACAGTTCACTAAGGACGTTTTCCAATACCTCTACATCCTGTTTCCTTGCTTCCGGGTTATACATTCCTGATACCTCCGTTCTTTGTTCTCATGTAGATTATGCCACTTCCTGCGTGATTCGGGAACTGGTAAATATACCAGAAAACACAAAAAGCCGTCTGAGCGGAGGCAACTGGACTCAGACGGCTACCCGGTAAAATCACCAGGTATTTCCAGTATACCGTAGTACTAGCTAGTACGACTGTCCTTTGTTGGAAAACCCGGTATTTCTACCGGGCTTCCCTTGTGCGGAGGTATCAGGCTCGCACACACTCACAATCTGTATCAAGTTCCCCGCAAGTCAAACATACCCCGCCGATGATACATGACTTGTTTTCCATCGGCAAGCCCTTTTTGACCGTCTTACGCAACCAGGTTATAAGCCCAAACGGGGTATCCGGGTCGTTTAGATCGTACTCTTCTATATCCTCGTAAGAGTCGATAACTTGCCCGTCATTAGTCATCATGACCAGTTTCATACCAATACCCCCTTATCCTGAAGTATCGCCGTGAATTGCTCAAAAACACTCTGCTTGCTTCCGTGCAAGCCGAATTCTTCCTTGATTATGGCATAGCACGAACGGCCATGCCTTGTCATGCCCTTGCACTCCAAACGCAAGCCCTGCCTAAGCGTAAGCAGTCTTGCGCCCGTTATCTGTTCCTTGCCCGTCAATACTGTTGTCATGTCTGATACCTCCAAAGTGTGAGGGAAACCCGGTATAATTGCCTGACAGGGCTGGACTTCCCGAATTTCCCTCTCACATAAGTTATACCGCAAATTCCACGCCAACACAACTGGTAAATGTACGAGTCTTTGTCAGAATGCCCGGAAATGCCCCTGTACGCCCCGCCAGGCATTTTTACCGGGTTTTCCCTACCTGGTAGCCATACTAGCTAGTACCACGGTAAAGCATAAGGAAAACCCGGTATTTCTACCGGGCTTCCTCATCTCCTCCCTAAACAGGCAAACCGCGTGCTATGCGGTCTTGTTCTATCAGGTACGAATGGCCGTTGAAGCATTCCGGGATTGTTTCCCCTGTTCCGACCGCAACCAGGTAAGTGTTGTCATGTTCCTCTGCAAGTTCCCCAGTGTGGCGATTCCGGTATATCTTGCCATAATCGCCCCGTCTTCCTGTATCCTGCCAATTTTGCATTTTGAATACCTCCCTAAAGCGTTCTCATGTAGATTGTTCCATACCCCACATGAGAACGCCCTAGCAAGGATACCAGTTTATTCCGATTCCCAAGTTTCCGGTTCTTCTCCGTTTGCGATATACATGACGCAATCCGAGCATACATCCAAGTGAACTATGTTACCCTCAGAATCAATGCCGTGTGCTGCGTACCGGGTACCGCCAAGAGTCGAATTGCAACAATCGCAAGCCGACCATGAAAAGTGTCCCTCATCTCCGCAATCGGAATCATCTCCGCCTATTGGACATTCGCCACACTTTTCGTACGACATATAGCCGACTGATACATGGTCAAGCCCGCTTAATCCCCGTTCTACTGCTTCCGTGAATGCACTCATGGCTATCCTCCGAGAAGTCTAACACGCTTGCGAATCTTAGCGGCTTGCATTCTCTGATAGAACGCTTGCCCGGCCAAGTAGTTACCCAAACAGTATATACACAATCGCATGTCAATCCTCCAAATCTAACAGGCATGTTGCTTCCGTGCAAGTCGTGACTTCGATATACTCTAAGCCCGCCTTGCCAACATCCCTTGAAGCTACATCATAGTAACCGTCGGACTTCCGCCCGTGTACCCGGATACCCTCCGAGCGTAGTTCTTGCGCCTTGTCACTTGCGCATGCTAATGCTTCCGCCTTAGTTCTACAAGTGATGTTGTCATCAGGCATATAGCCATGCCCGCCCGATAGACAGTGATAATGCTTGATTCGTGCCATGCTAATACCTCCGGTTTCGATTCCGGGCAAGGGTACGGTTGCATATTGCACACTTGCCCATGCCAGTTAGCAGAATACCGTCAATGATAGTACCCCGCCATGTAGAGTCAATGGCAAGGGTAGCATGCCAATAGCACGCTGTATGCACCTTGCCCTTACCTCGAATTCGATAAAGCATTCCCGATACCTCCGTTCTACATGGATTATACCGCAAGTTATGTGCCTGTCCAACTGGTAAAAGTACGGGTTTTGAAAATTCATCCACCGTGGTACTAGCTAGTACGATTGCCAGGTATGAAAAAAGCTCCCTGGTAATTCTACTAGCCTGGGAGAATTACCAGGGAGAGTCCGGCCACATTCTAAGCCGTTACTGCTGCCTCTGTTGCTGCTGTTACTGCTGCTGCGGCCTCAGTCGCGGCCTTGATAGCCTGATACTTCGTTATCTTGTTGTACTCGCCGTGTGTGCCGATGTCGCCAGTTTCCGGGTTGAACTTGCGAACCGTGTAAAGTCTTGGCCCGGTATATGTCGAACCGACAAAACGCTCAGAAGTCACGAAGAACACTCCGCCCGGCCCCTGGTACACGGTTTCCAGTATGCGCGAGTTGAAGAACCGCATGGTGTCCTTGTCAAAGAAGTGTCCATTCATCTTTTGCCGATGTATCCGGCGAATGTTTTCCATCGAATAGTGCATGGTTACTTTACCTCGACAAGGCAACCGTCTTTCATTGTGCCAGTAGCATACCAGCTATGCGGTGCGGGATAGTGCGGCCCTTCGAGTGCGATTGAACCGTTCTCCGGGACACTACCAAGACCGGGCTGAAAGACTTCAACCGGCTTGCCCGATTGTAGATAGTTCTTCAGTGCCTTCTTGTTCTTGAAGTTTGGCCTCACGTAAGCCATGACGATACCTCCGAAGTTGATTGTTCTACTAAGATTATACCGCAACATGCACGCCAATGGAACTGGTACAAATACCTGTTTCTACAATCATGTGGGTAAACGCTCGTTTTGTGTCGGTTTGAGCACATGATTGTCCGTAGTACTAGCTAGTAACATTGCTTGGAGGGGAAATGGGTCTGGCTATGGGTCGTTGTAGGGTCTGAAGCAGGAGTAAAGGAAACATCCGGCAAGGGTAAACCAGAATGCCGGTATAAGCCCGAACAACGGATAGACAATCCCTGCGCCTATACCGGCCACTATGAACTTCGCAATCTTGATGTCACTAGGCATGAGTTACTTTCGTCTCCAACAGACGGAGACAAAAGATTTCCTCTTCCTCCGACAGTCCTACTTCCGAGATTCCCACAAGCTCACGCCAGTTACGCTCAAGCTCAGCAAACACGCCAACATAGACGTTGTACCCGACTTCACCTTCAGACTGTGCAAGGCAATGCCCGTCTACTGTGACATACAAGCCCACAATCGCCGGGTTTGTGTAGACTTCACCAATGAAGTACCCCACAATAGCGGCCATTTTGCTTGACATTCCGGGAAACCTGCGGGGATGTAGCTTCTTGACAAGCTCATCACGGTCAACTTGAATAGCCATGCTAACCTCCGAGTTAGATGTTCTACTAAGATTATACCGCAATATCCACGCCAATGGAACTGGTACAAATACCAGGATTTCAGCGTGCCCGTAGTACTAGCTAGTACGACTACCAGGTATTTGGCAAGCCCCGGATATTGCCACACCGGGGCTTGCCTTCTCGGAGGTACGACTACCAATACCCTGCGAAGAGGGTACCGGTAAGGCAATACGGACACAAACCTTGACCCTCCGAGTTGATATACAGATTCCCGCGTTCCCTCTCATTCTCAGCAGGGAACTCCTCCGTGTCAAGCTCTACACGGATATAAGCGTCTTGCTTCGTATCACGCAAGTACGACTTCTCATCAAGGTTCAACAACGGCCAAGGTACCCGTTCGGCCATGTCAAGCGGCAATGCCGGGTGTGTGTCATGCCCGTCAAGGAATGAGAGGTCAATTTGCTCAGCACACGGCGACCAATAGTAACCTTCATCAGATTCCCAATGAGCATAGCACACCGGGCAATGAATACCTGCCCGTGCGTTGTCATACAGCCCGTCACATGTGCGATAGACCTTCGGTACAGTATATCCGCCCCGAACATCGCAACCCCCGTGAATCTGAAGCAGTACAAACTCTGCACAGTCTTCCCGGCTATACCACTGAAAGTACTGGAGTGTTTGACTGAGCAAGTCTTCCCCGTTATAGGTGTTCACCATGCCCATGCAGTCTTGGTCAAACCTTCCGCCGTGAAGTCGTGCAAAGTCTTCAATGATTTCCGGCCAATAGCTGTCTTCGTACTTCTTCCTGCGAGTGAATGCCCGGAACTTGCGTGTCATGTCAGAGTCATACTCGACACGTTCCCTAAGCCAGTGGAATACGTTGTGCGTGACTTCAATACCGTACTTGAAGCTAAGCACCGATTCCGGTTCATCTACAAACTTACGGCCTTGATTCTGTTCCCAATGTCGGCCATAAGCCCCGCCCGAATCAAGCATGTGTGTGCCTGTGTTCTCTGTAAGCTGTGCTATCAGAGCTTTATCGGTCGGGGTTAGCTTCACCTTGCCTTTCATTAGAATACCTCCGAGTTGATTGTTCTACTAAGATTATACCGCAAGTTCCGTTCCAATGGAACTGGTAAGAATACCTGTTTTGCAACCCCGTACAATTGCCAGGGTAGATTGCAACCGTGGTACTAGCTAGTACGATTACCAGGATGCAAAAAAGCGGCACGACCAGGTATTTCTACCAGCCATGCCGCTGCTGCACATGCCGCTGCTGCTAAGGAAGTGCGGGCACAAACCCGTGAGTCTTTTCGGCGTATGCGATTATGTCCGCCTTGACTTCAGCGATGCACACAGAGCTTCCATCTGACTTCTGGAAGTAGTTAAATTGGGTACTGTGCTCAAGGTACCAACGATTCGAGTCAATATCCTCAAGCAAGACATCCTTGCCCATTTTGTACTTGACATCCTCTTTGACGGCCTTCTGGAACTTGTTCCACCGGGCTACCGCTATAGCATCCCATTCCTCTACCGGAGGAAGTCCCTGAACTATAAGCCAACCACCAGAGCGGCCTGCCCCATAGACCATGACCTTCTCACCAGGAAAGTATGCGTATTCCGGCGAGCCATAGAGACCGTTTTCAAAACAGCCCGTGGTATCCTGCCAGTATTCCCAGAAGGACTCACACTCCATTTCGTATGCGAACTGTAGAGCCTTCTCCGCCACTTCCTCAGAACATCCGAACCTGTCAACTACATCCTGTATAGTGCATCCCATAGAATACACCTTGACATTGACAGCCGGGTAAGGACATCCGTACCCACCTTCCGTGTGCCTCTCAATATCATCTTTGCGAAACCTCATAGCCTACCTCCGATATTGTCTATCTAACTAATTATACCGCAAGTTCCATTCCATTGGAACTGGTAAACGTACGGGGTTTTCAAGCCGCCTGTAGGGACTCCTCCGGGAGGGCGTAGTAGGGACTATTGCACTGGTAGTATTCCAGAATCCCTTCCCATGCCTCATCATACTCATCAGCTTTACAGCGTTGAGTAGCTTGTGGGAATACCTTCAGACGGTCAACATCATACACGTGAACATACATCACGGGTTCCGTGCAGAGTCTCCATTGTTCCTCTATCTCATCACGCACGGGTTCCGGGCAAGTCTCATTGTTGAGAATCGCAACGTCAAGAGCCTCTAACTCTCGTGAACCGGTCAACTCACAACAATGCACGACCTTGTTAGCATCAAACAAGTATACCCCGTATATCTTACCTGCCTGCTCTGCAAGCGTGCTATCCCAGTATTCCGTCTCATCTATCAATACGACTGTCGGCTTGATGTACATTATAGCCTTACCTCTTCCTTCATTGTGTGCAAGTCAGTAAGGTCAAGAACATCACAGTCTACCCACACCATGACCATGCTATCAGTAGCCGGGCGTTCCTCATCTATCCCATTGAATAGAGCAATCTCTTGACACTCATCTATAGTAGTGACTTCGTAACCTGCCCTGCGCAAAGAAGTGACTTCCTGCTCTGTAGCAGAGCCTAGAATCCATGCCATGTCGTGCCTCCGAAGTTGATTGTCTACCTATATTATATGCAATTTCCATTCCATTCGCAACTGGTACAAATACCAGAGTTTTCGAGTGAAAACAGAGCTTGACCGTAGTACTAGCTAGTATTTTTGGATAGAAATACCTATACTTGTGAACAAATGTAGGTATTTTTGTACTACTTTCCCTTTGGCCCTCTACCCTGCGTCACCAGTACCCTACCCACATGTGGAACTATCTCTATGAGACCGAGCCTCAAAAGTTCCGGTTCCACGAATGTGGTAAGTGTCTTAGGCAACTCTCTAACTACGTTAGCTATGCTCTGCACACTCATACCCTTACCATTAGATGCTTCGAGTGCCTGAAGGTATGAACGGTCAAGCTCATTGAGACCCCGGTTGTCAATTCCTGCGGCATCAAAGTAAGCCAACCCCAAGTCATGCACCGAGTCCGCAAAAGACAGCCCCAAACGTGCGATTCCACGACTACGGTTAGCCACTTCGGTAGCTGTATCCTTACTCATGGTAGGATACTGACGAGTTATCATGGTTACCAGTTCTGGAACTGAATATGTCTGTAGATGCAATTGCCACGAAAATCGTGACAAAGCGGGTGCTCTCAAGACATAGGGCGTTGTAGTAGCTCCGACCAGAGTCCAATCAGGCAACCAGTAGGTTGTGCCCTTCTCGTCATGTATCTCACAATCTTCCATCGCGTTGAGCAAAACCGATTCCCAAAGAGAGGGCTTTAGCTCAGAGATTTCGTCTATGAATACCAAGAACCTCTTTGCTCCGGGTTTCCATTGACCCCCAGACCCATAACCCCGAACATCCAAGTTAAGCAGTAGACTGCGCAATAGGGGCACGGTCATCTCTTTAGAAGCTGTGAGACCGACAAACTCATAACCTAGTTCTTTTGCCAGGATTTGACTCAAGGTTGTTTTGCCAGTTCCAGCGGGGCCGAATGCGAGCACGTGACCGAACTGCTTATTAGACTTCTTAGCCTTGTCTATTGCAATTCTGAGTAGCCCCTTAATGTGTTCCTGCCCAACGTACGTATCAAGTGTTTGTGGCCTAACGGTCACCGAACCCCTCCAATTGAATGATTGCCCAGAAGGGAGTACACAGAGTGCATTGCCCACTAGCCTCATGAGCAAGATTCCCCAACTTCTCCATGTCTCTTGACCGGGAACTGGTTATCCCTTCATCTTCATTATAGTGCAAGAACTCCTCCACGACTACTGGTAAAAATACCTGATTTCATGAAGACAGGTCAACAGTGGCGGAAAGTGCGCCCGGCATGGTATAATCGAACTGGCAGGGGCGGGGATACTACATAGTATATAGTAACATAGAATATAGCACATAGCTCATATTCGGGCAAAACTGGTAGTTTGACTAGCTAGTAACACGGTCACCGTAGTACTAGCTAGTAAGATTGCGGGGTGTGAGTGCGTGTGTGCCTGTCGTCTGTGTGACCGCGAGACGCCGAAACGACGCCAGCCGCCGCAGGAAAAGTCGCCGCAGCCACCGCAGTCGCCGCAGCCCATGAACTCCGCCGCAGCCCAAAATGCGCCGCAGCTTCAATGTCGCATAGTAGTGGGAATTCTTACTCCGAGAATTTTTTGAAGTGGGTGCGTATCGAAACACGAATGTTGTAATGTGGTATCGAAATAAGACAAATACACATTTGCATCGCTGATTTTGCCAAAAAGCAGTATGGTAAATTTTTCTATGTTGTATGGTATTGGAGTCCCTGAGCGTGAAGTTCGTTCCCATGTTGCATAGTACTGGTAGTTCTTACTACAGAATCGGAAATACATATACTCACATGTACAGACCCCGCGCACCATACCATGAAATCACGTAATCATGCGTCATGCACCACTATCCCTCGCATCACGAGTATATGTGTATCTGATTCCGAAGTAACATTTACCAATACACTACAACATTACAACACTATCCACGCTCAACATACACGTTACCATACATCATACATTTCATTTGCCTACCACTCTCACACGATTTATGCAAGTGGAACTACGTATTCTACCTATTACTCTACTTCTTTGTACAAAAAAGTAAGTAAGTAAGTATAAGGCAAATCATTTCCAAGCATCTTTACTGGGAAATTCCAGCCCTGCAATTCCTTAATGGCAAATTTTTCCTACAGAATTTGCTTGACAGCCAAGTACCCTTGTGGTATAGTGGAAATAGCTACGGGGTAACCATTGGGGCTAATCCAATAGGGAGTCACGTGGTTACGCAGTGAACAGGGGAGAAATGTCATGCGAGTACAAATCAAGAATCAACCATTGTATGGTGCTGCCCATAGCATAGCTCTGGCTCTCTGTACCTTATATACAGAGGACAGTTCGCCGGATAGCATCATCAAACAATACCGGGCGCAGAGGAACCGTGTGGGGGCATTCATGAAAGAATGCACGACCACTGACCCATCCCCTGACAATCCGATTCAACAGCGACTCCGGGAACTTTGCCCGAAAGCAAAGCGAATCAAGCTCTATATCCAACAGTGGGGTATGCAGGGGCCAAGCCATTATGTGCTTCTCCACCGAATATCAGTAGAATCACGTCCAGGAGAAGAAGTAGCTGTATTCAAATTGGGCTGTGACCGTCTACTTAGTTGCACAAATAACTCTGGCTCGATGATAGACGGCATCCTCATGACATGGCCCGACTCCAACCCGGAAGTTGGCTGCGGACAACAGGCGCAGGTAGTATACACACTGTCAGCATCGGCTCTGACAGACTCGGTGCTGAGCAACCTGGAAATCCAGCGAGAGCTTCGATTGGGTGTCGATGTCATGAATCTATATGGCTCGCCAACGAAGTATCCTGTGTGGACTCATCCAGGTAAGACGGTCTTTTCCATTGGAGAAGATGGCATACCGGTCTTACTATCAATCAAACCGTATCAGAAAACGGTGACCAAGCCGAACGTCATCCTGTGGGGGGATGTGACAAACGACTCTCTGCCGGATGCACCAGAGCTACCGAGACACATTGTGCCTCAGATAAAGCACGCTGAGCCTTTTGCCAGCCCGGATGCTTTGCTGACCAGACTGCTGAGGTTCACACTGGAAACGAGACTACTACCTTATATAGCAGTATCGAAAACTTCGACACGGGGCGACATCTACTCCTTATCATACGAACCTGACCGGGAGGAAGCATTCGTCACGTGCATCGCTGAAAACCACAAATGCGTGGGCTTGCCGCAAGTCTTGCTAATCGACAACGAGGGCACGGAGGTCTTTGTGCCAGACCTGGTGCTGGCTGCGCACCTGAAAACTCTGTTCTTCAACACCAGTGCTGGTGAGGATGTTCACAAGGCGCACGTCCATGCACTTAGAGGATTATTCAAGACGATGGGCTACACAACTTGGGAACATATTCAACTGGCATTCAAGAACTGGCGGGTGACACTCACGTCGGAGGAAGAAACTCAGCTTGAGATACTGGAGGCGGAAATCTGAGAATGTGTGACCACGCCAATACAAGTATAGTTGAATCGCTGCCGGGATTTACCCCGGACGCAGGATACTTCTCCGTCAAGAGTGATGGAGTGCATGTCTATTGTAGGCTATGCAACGACTGTCATGAAGTTGTCGGACGTGTGGGGTTAGCGGAGTTAGTTAGACAACCATACCTCACCATCCGGGACTTCCTGGAACAACATCCACAGAAAGGGGAAGCACATGCCTGTGCCTAAGACGAACAAGGAACCTAAGACCATCGAGGAGTTCATTCTGGGAGCCGAAGAGTGGGGCGACACGGAAATCTTCTCGGAGGAAACTTTGAAAGGCTACATCAAGCGAATGATGGAAGCCTCAGACAATTACGACTGTACATTCGAGAGCAGACTGAGTAAGAGCAGCAAGAAGATTGTTGTGACAGTCTACCACAACGATATGGGTAAGGCTGAGCAGATGGCAGACATCCTGGCTGGGGCCTTCACAGCACTCAATGGGCTGCTCAACGAGATATTCAGACTGCGGGCTGAGGTGAGGAGGCTGACATGAAAAACAAAGTGACTCCGTTCCTGGTAGAATGGGAAAGGATATACAATCTCGACACTGAGCGAGAAGAGGTTCGATGGAACCTTGACATCCTGCGAATAGGTGAGTATGCACTGTTGTCCGTGGGCAATCACGGTGACGGGGTGATACTCTATGACTTGCTGTTCCTGCTGGCTATTGCTGCGGGACTTGGTTGGATAGTTAGAAAGTTGAGGAGGTAACTAAGTAACATGGAAATGCGTAAAGTTGAAGTAGAGAGTAAAGGTGTCTGGCAAACTGTCGAAAGTTTGGCTGATGTCAAGAAAGGCCAGGGATTCAGAATGACAGAGCCGGATGGCACATTCATTGGTCGTTTTCGAGCTATGAGTGATGGCTTTGTCAACAGTAAAGGTATTCCTGAGATTATGTCTGGGGACTACTTCCCTGTTCTGGATGATGACGATGATGACGAACCGGAGCCTATCCCGGTGTCGCAGCAAGTTTCTGGGCCACATTGTTGGTGGATGAATCCAAAGAACCCAGAGTTTGCCGATGCTATGAGAAAACGTTCCACGTACCCTGCTCGTTGGGATGACCTCTTCATGGAGATTGCTAAGGCAATTAGCCAGATGTCTAAATGTGCATCCCGGCATATAGGAGTGGTCGTAGTTCGAGACCGGCAAATCCTGTCAATGGGCTACAATGGCAGCCCGGCAGGTTCACGTCTATGTCAGTTTCCAGAGGGCACTAACGGGGTATTCTGTCCTCGTAAGCGAATGGGATTCAAGTCTGGAGAAGGCATAGAGTTCTGTCCGGCGCAACACGGGGAAGAGAATGCTGTGGCAAATGCAGCTAAGAACGGCATCTGCATCGCTGGAGCAACTATCTACTGCTATTGTGGGCTGCCATGCCAGCGATGTGCTGGGGCACTCATCAATGCAGGAATCAAGAAGGTAGTATGCCTGGATACCGGAGAGTACGATACGATGGCAAAGCTGCTTTTCGAGCAGGCTGAGGTCGAAGTAGAATACTATAAGGAATCGTAGCAAAACAGGTATTTCTACCAGTAGACGCTGATACAGAACTTCAGTATACTGAAGTATGTAGTAACCCAAACAACTACATCAAAGGAGGCAACGGAAACAATGTTTTGGGGAATCGCAGTGTTTCTTCTTATCGTGGTAGGGCTGATTTGTTGGCTGGAGGATGGCAATGAGAGTGGGGCATGGGCTGCTCTGTGTGGTGTGCTTCTTCTCATTCTGGGCATCATTGCAATATGCAACGGCCAGATAGCCAAGAAAACCGACTACGTAACCGACATCGCCGGGGTGGGGAAACTGACCAAAGTCACAACTCATGCAACAGGCTTGCGGGCGGTCATCACTTTCCCATTCGAGGTCTCCGACAGCAACTACACGCTGGACACCGAAAAGGGCCAGGTCACTATTGACCAGAGTGACGCTGAGAAGCTGCTGGCAACGAAGAAGTAGTTCCGGGATTGTCAAGTTTTTTGTACTGAAAACTTGACAATCCAGCAATCATACTGGAGATTCATTATGAGCGTACCGAGAGACATTCTCAGAGACAATCCGGCACTGGACAGATGGTGCATTCTGCACGTATATCGTGGGTCGATTGCCCACGGGATGTATGTGCCAAACTCAGACCCACTGTCCTTTGACGATAAGGATACTATGGCTATCTGTGTTCCTCCAAAGTCTCATTATATGGGCCTGAAAGAGTTCGGGTCGCGGGGCACACAGGAAATCAAGCGGAACGAGTGGGATATTGTGGTCTATGAAGCTCGAAAGGTGATGTCACTGCTCAAGCAGGGCAACCCAAATGTGCTGTCGCTGCTGTGGGTGAACGAGAATCATATCATCAAGAACACACCATCAGGTAAGATGCTCCGTGAGCGGAGAGACCTGTTTGTAGGTAAGCATGTCTACCGGCCATTTGTAGGCTATGCCCACGCTCAGCTTCACAAGATGACGGCTTGTGCCTTTGAGGGCTATATGGGTGAGAAGCGTAAGAGTCTGGTCGAGAAGTTCGGATACGACACCAAGAACGCTGCTCATCTCATCCGGCTCCTGCGAATGGGGATTGAGTTCCTGACAGAGGGCGAGCTTTATGTAGAACGACACGACGCTGCTCAATTGCTTGAAATCAAGCGTGGGGCTTGGACATTGGAGCAGGTCAAAGATGAAGCCAACCGGCTATTCAGCCGGGCGGAGGAAGCCTACATCAATAGCACACTTCCGGCTCAGCCGGATGCAGAGGCTATCTCAGAGCTTTGTGTTAGGATGGTTGAGTATATGTGGAAATGGGGTGGAATGGAATGAGATTCCGTCGATGGTGTTATCGACAGGCAGTGAACCTGCTTATTCGCTGGGGTCGTGTGCCAGATGGCACAGCAGTGTTTCGATACATAGATAGACGCCGGTGTGTAGAGATTACCGGACGCACTTGTGAAGTTGTCATGCAGCGTGACTTTAATGAGTTAATGGCTCCTACAAGTGTCACCATCCGAATGCAGGGAGGAGATATTACACAGTGAAATACTTCAATGAAGACCGGCTTGTCATCAAGAGTTGGTGCAATGAACCGGAGAACGGAGCAATAGAGCAAGCTAGGCATCTGGCTAACTTGCCTTTCACAGTCAAGCAGATATGTTTGATGCCCGATACTCACCAGGGCTACGGTATGCCTATTGGAGGAGTCATAGCTACTGATGCTGTGGTCATTCCAAATGCCGTAGGTGTAGACATCGGCTGTGGAATGAAAGCGGTCAAGACCAATCTGCATGCTGAGAGTTTGACACAGGAGCAGCTAAAGGCCATCCTGGGGCAGATTCGTGAGGCAGTGCCGGTTGGATTCAAGCATCATTCAACCCCGCACACTCTACCGGAGGAACCAGGACTGGAAGACATTCACCAGTTCGTAGTGCTTCGGGAGCAGTGGGAGTCGGCCAGATACCAGCTTGGTACCCTGGGTGGTGGAAACCACTTCATCGAGATACAGCGAGACGAGGAAGGTATCGTGTGGCTGATGATTCACTCCGGCTCTCGGAACTTGGGTAAGAAGGTCGCTGACCACTATAACAAAGTGGCACAGAAGTTCAATGCTCAGTGGTATAGCTCTGTGCCAAAGGAGTGGGAGTTGGCATTCTTGCCGCGAGACTCATTCGAGGGTAAGCAATATCTTCGAGAGATGGAGTATTGCTTACAGTTTGCGGCAGCTAATCGTGACCTGATGACTGACCTCATAGAGCCTATCATCTACGAAGTGACAAAGGGTCTGTTCTTGACGGCCATCAACATCCATCACAACTATGCAGCGATGGAGAATCACTTCGGTCAGAACGTGATGGTGCATCGTAAGGGTGCAACACGAGCACAGGAGTATGAGTTGGGTATCATTCCCGGCTCGCAGGGCACGAAGAGTTATATTGTCCGGGGCAAAGGCAACCCTGACTCGTTCATGAGTTGCAGTCACGGAGCCGGACGACGGATGGGGCGCAAGGAAGCCATTCGCAGCCTGGACTTTGAGGCTGAGGTGCAGGCACTTGACAGCAAGGGCATTCTGCACGCAATCCGCAGCAAGGATGACTTGGAAGAAGCGTCTGGGGCCTATAAGGACATCGACGTAGTGATGGCGGAACAGAGCGACCTGGTGGATATAGTTCACACTCTGGAGCCTATGGCGGTGGTGAAAGGATGAACCTCTATTTCATCGTATGGAGAGTCACTGACCGGCGTGACAGTTCTCAGATTGTAGAGTGTGCGCTGGTGCTGGCTCCGGGACATGCTGAGGCCAGCGGGTGGGGCATAGCTGAGGCAAAGAGACGTTGGCCGGAGAACTTGGGCTATGGTGAAGCCAAGATGGAAGCTCAGTTCTTTTGTGGGGCTGCTGACAATCATCTCAACCTGGTTCCTCACGTGAATGGCGACCAGGTGAAAATCAAGCTGGTACCTTGTGATGTCGCTGCAAATTGAGCACTGCTACAAGAATAAGGCGGAGTTAGGGGCCTATAATAAGGGTTTTACTGCTGCTCGTCATGGTGAGACAGATGAGAGTAATCCTTATAAGTGTGTTGGCGGTAGTGGAGAATTTCTCCGTGCCAGATTTAGACATGCTTGGTATGGTGGATGGTGTGATGCTCACACAGTAGGACTGGGTATAGTCTTACCTGAGACCAAGCTAGAAACACACCAAAGGCTTTCTACTTCTACTGTTGTATACCGAGAGTACAATCTTCGATTTGTGACGTTGGGCATGCAGCGGAGAAGTGTTCGGATAACGGCTCTTATAGAGGAGGATGATTAGATGCCTTACATCAAGCAACCACAACGAAGAGTTCTCGATAATGAACCGGTGATAGATGTCGCCAACCACATAACGTTGGACAACATCACTGGGGAGTTCAACTACGTGATTTCTACCATTGCCAGCGAGTTGGTTCAGACATACGGACGCAGCTACAAGGTGATGTCGGCTATTCGGGCAGCAATGAACGATGCTTCTGATGAGTTCTATCGGCGGGTGATGGCTCCGTACGAGGATGAGAAGATAGCTGAAAACGGAGATGTCTATGAGAAAGCCTGAGCCGACTATCACGGTCAAAGAGCACAACAGAATCATAGCTGCTAAGGATAAGCTCATCACTGAGCTTGCTAATATCGTAGATGAGTTGCAGCTTGCCTGCAATGACTTTACCAAAGGGGCCACTCCTTTACTTGACCATGCTAAGAGGATAATCAACAGAAAGAGCGTGTCTTCTGTGGCATGGCCTCCGAGAAAGGTAGGCCAATGATTCGTAAACTCTTCCGCAAGCTGCTTTCCGGCAACTGGCATTGCTGGTTGTGCCAGGGAGAATGGACAGACCGGGGCTGTGGGATGTGGATGGCTTTCTGGAAGCATAAGGATTGGTGTCCATTGAAAACTCATCGTGTGCTGTCTGATGGCTCACGAGTATATGAAGGAGCAACTATGCACCGATACTGGATAAGCTGGGTTCAACCTGGAGACGACTATCGACCGTTGACATTTCCGCCAAATGAGCAGATACTTGGATGGTGGTGCAGTGGTTACGATGGTGAAGACAATGCCATTTTATGTGCTGTAGTTTCTGCAGCCAATGACGAAGATGCTCAGGATGCTATCCGAAAGGACTGGCCGGAAGCAGAGAAATGGCGGTTCATCAGTCAGCGTGAAGAAGGTTTTGTTCCTGGTGACAGGTTTGTGCTGGAGCCGTGGATGAAAGAACGTATGGGGTCATAGCTCAGTGGTTAGAGCGTCTGCCTGTCGAGCAGAGGGTCGGGGGTTCAAATCCCCCTGGCCCCGCCAAAGAAAGGAGTAATATGGGTAAACGAAGATTTGGTGATGGGGCCTACGATACTCCTATTCGTTGGCTCAAAGCAAAATACTATTTCTACTGCAAGGAGTGCGGAGAAGAGATTAGAGTTGGGGACTTAATTGCCTACAACGTGGACACTGGAACTGTTACGTGTGAAAGCTGCGGTAGAGCCACAGAACATATCTATTTGAGAGGGGTATAATGAAGAAACACTGGGAATACCTCAAGTACGTGTTGCTGCATAAGTGGTTGGTGTTCCAGGAATGCCGAAGATTGGGTATCACCTGGCGGGGCATTGTCCACGATATGAGTAAGTTCAGCGAAGAGGAATGGTCAAGCTACGTAGAGACGTTCTACGGCCACAAGGATAAGGTCAAGGCCAATTTTGCTGTAGCCTGGCTGCATCACAAGCATCACAATTCGCACCATTGGCAGTTCTGGATTGGTGATGACAATGAGCCGTTGCAGATGCCGGACGCTGATGTTTTGGAGATGGTAGCAGACTGGCGGGCAATGGCAAAGGCACGAGGAAAGGGCTGGAATGCTAAGCCCTGGTATGAGCGAAACAAAGACAAGATGAACTTGCATTTCCTTACTCGTGAGCGAGTTGAGGCGATGCTGTCATGGGAGGCTTTGAATGAAAGCAGTGATTCTGGCAGCCGGTAAAACTACTCGTGTGGAGTCCCTGAGCCGGGCAATACCAAAGGCTCTGTTTCCACTGGGTAAGACTCCGGTGATACAGCACATCTTAGATGAGATAGTTCAAGCTGGTGTTGAGGAGATAGTCATAGTTTGCAACCCGGAACACAAGTGGTTGTTTCAAACGGCTATCAAGTCAATACCACATGTGGGCATCAGTTTTTGGGTACAGAAGGAACCCAACGGCCCGGTTAATGCTCTGCAATGTGTCCAGTCAGTCATTTCTGATGACTTCATGCTGGTGCTGGCAGACTCGGTATTGCTGCCGGATGGTATAGTGTCCGTGCTGCCTATACGCACAATGATGAGACTCAAGAACTGTGTGCTTGTGCAGCATGAAGCTGAAGATGTCCAGAAGTATGGTGTCATTATCCCGCTGACCAACCCGGAGAATGGCATCTTTGAGAGTGGGGGTCTGGTGGAGAAGCCGGATAACCCACTGAGTCTCTATGCTATCGCAGGACGCTACATTCTGCCCCCAGTCATATTCGACTACTTCTCTCAGGGTGATGACTGGCCGACTGCACTGAACAAGTGCATCAAGCAAGCAGTAGTGCTATCGAATGTCACTCGATATGATGTTGGCACACATGAAGGCTATCAAGGGGCCTGGCGAGCCATCTTGAGGGAGAGGTGACCAAATGCGCTGCAAACGTTGTGGGGCTGAGCTAAAGAACACGGGTGGAGTTGAATGGTTAGGCATCGAGATGATTTGTCGTGACTGCTGTGGGCCTACTCAAGATGCCCAAACACCGGATAAGCGTAGTCACTATGGAGGGCTACCAGCATCCTCACCATCGTTCAGAAATTTTCTCTTCGGAAAGAAAGCTCGTAACTAGACAGCAATCGAACCTATAATGGCAAGTAGAACTGGTAATTATACCAGTAGACTTCTGCCAAAATGGGTGTTACACTTAGATAAGTAATGAGAAAGGAGACCTATATGCGGTATCTAGTTCTTGGATTGGTAGTATTGGCATTGTCAGGTTGTGGTCGTTATGGGACTGACCCGGCTTCTGAGGTTCAGGCATTCTATGGGTCACAGCATCAGCTTCGTAAGATGTTCTGTAATCCAGAAGTCAAAACAGAGCCAGCGAAAGGCGAACTCTCTGGCGGATGGTTCCTTTTCATGGGTGGTGTGGACGGTAAGTACACCGGAGAGAAGCAGTATGTCGTCACCAACATTCGGTTCGCGTGGGAGATTGAGAACAACACCTACACTATCACCACGCTGCCGTTGAACAGAGTCCGGGTGAAGTTGGATGAGACTGTCAAGGCTCCTACTGTCTCATTTATGGTAGATGGCAACGCTATCACAAAGGCTTACTTGAGTCATTCTAGCAAGGCCAGTTGTGGTGAGGAATACTATAACGAGTTCAAACGGTCTGTTACTGACTATTACAGCCCGCACAAGGTGTTCAACAAGTACCTGCAATACATCGTTATTACTGTCAGGCCGGAAGACTGGCCGAACGACATCAACCTTCCGATGCAATGATGTTGACCTTCATCAAAAAGCTGCTTGGCTTCTGTGACTGCTGTCGGAGGTTCTTCGTATACCCCAAATGCAGACGCCACTGCACGCAATATGAGACCGAAGAAGACAACTGGTCTACGCTTTGTCAGGACTGCTATGATGAACGAGAGGAGTACTGGAAGGAGCGTTGGAGAGAATACTACGGGGGCTGTTTATGAAACTGGAAAACATCG
>Ga0265297_10000585_pt1 | contig 105270 bp, 103 predicted proteins | sample Munlanlwell13791_FD_192502 | JGI IMG/M metagenome (GOLD analysis project Ga0265297, IMG submission 192502) | Leachate microbial communities from a municipal landfill in Southern Ontario, Canada - Leachate well 137-91 | ecosystem: Engineered > Solid waste > Landfill > Unclassified | place...
CAACAACAAATTGCGCTACCTGCGTCGCGTTACCGTAGCTGCCGGAGGAAACGCCGCTGGTTCCCAGCGTCGGGTTCGGATAAGTGCCGGTTAAATCGCCCGCCGCGCTGGTGGTCGTATAAATACCATTCGTTACCGTCGCCGCGTTGCCCGTGATGCTGCCCACAATTGAATTGCTAAACGTCTGCGTCGCGTCCCAGGTATGCGGGGCGGAATAATGACCGGCGGCTATCGTCGGGTTCGGGTAGGTCCCCGTCAAATCACCAGCCGCGGCACCCCCTGAGAGTATGACACCGGTCAAGCCGGCGCCGCTTCCTGAAAATTCGGTGGCCGCGACTGTACCCACAACTTGCAAGGCGCTTGACGGAGCAGTCGTACCTATACCAACATTGCCAGTGCCTTCCAGCGTCATCACATGTTTTGTGCCGGTGGTGGCGAAGTCCCAAAGGTAGAAGTCAATAGCATTGCCTGACTGGGCACCGGCGTTATGCCGCGTTTTAATCTCATGAGCGGTCGTGAGCGTGCCATCGTAGCCGAAAACTATTTGGTTCTTGTCAAAGGCGTCGAAGCCGTTCCCACGCGCAAGCCCAATGGCTCCCGGTGCAGTGTTGTTGGAGAATGTCTGTAAGGCCTCCCAAGTGTGGGCACCAGTTTGCACGGAGGCCAATGTGGGATTCGGATAAGTCCCGGTCAAATCGCCAGCCGCGCTGGTCGTGGTGTATATACCATTCGTCACCGTCGCCGCGTTGCCGGTGATGCTGCCGACTATGCTCTGGCTGAACGACTGCTCCGCCGTCCAGCTGTGCGGCGCGGAATAATGGCTGTCCGCTATCGTCGGGTTCGGATACGTCCCGGCCAAGTCGCCCGCCGCCGCGCCTACGGGCGACGCTTCTATGTTGACATTCGTCGCCGAGGTGATGCGCCCTTTCGCGTCCACCTCAAACCGCGCTACCTGCGTCGCGCTGCCGTAGCTGCCGCTGGTTACGGTAGTGGCGGCAAGTTCCGGGTTCGGATAGGTCCCCGTCAAATCGCCGGAGGCAACCGTGGTGGTATATATGCCGTTGGTAACCGTCGCCGCGTTGCCAGTGATGCTGCCGACTATGCTCTGGCTGAACGACTGCTCCGCCGTCCAGCTGTGCGGCGCGGCATAATGACTGTCCGCTATCGTCGGGTTCGGATAGGTGCCGCTCAAATCGCCTGCCGCCGCGCCCACCGGTGACGCTTCAATGCCGACATTCGTCGCGGAGGTGATACGCCCTTTCGCGTCCACCTCAAACCGCGCTACCTGCGTCGCGCTGCCGTAGCTGCCGCTGGTTACGGTAGTGGCGGCAAGTTCCGGGTTCGGATAGGTCCCCGTCAAATCGCCGGAGGCAACCGTGGTGGTATATATGCCGTTGGTAACCGTCGCCGCGTTGCCAGTGATGCTGCCGACTATGCTCTGGCTGAACGACTGCTCCGCCGTCCAGCTGTGCGGCGCGGCATAATGACTGTCCGCTATCGTCGGGTTCGGATAGGTGCCGCTCAAATCGCCTGCCGCGCTGGTCGTGGTATATATACCATTCGTTACCGTCGCCGCGTTGCCGGTGATGCTGCCGTCTATGAAAGTGGTGAACGTCTGCGTCCCGCTCCAAGTGTGCGCGTCGGAATAATGACTGCCCGCTATCGTAGGATTCGGATAGGTGCCGCTCAGCTCGCCCGCCGCCGCGCCGGTGGGTGTTGCGCCGGTTATCAATGTGTTGGTAACCGACATGACACGGCCCTTCTCATCCACACGGAACTGCGCCACATGCGTGCCGTCGCCATACTCGCCGCTGGTTACGCCCGTGGTAACCAGCGTCGGGTTCGGGTAAATCCCCGTCAAATCGCCCGCCGCAGTCGTGGTGGTGTAGATGCCGTTGGTGACCGTCCCGGCGTTGCCGGTGATGCTGCCTACTATGGGCTGCACAAACGCTTGCGTCGCGTTCCAGGTATGTTCGCCGGACTGCGTGAGCGCCAGCGTCGGATTTGGATAGGTGCCGCTCAGCTCGCCCGCCGCCGCGCCGGTGGGCATTGCGCCGGTTATCAACGTGTTGGCAACCGACATGACGCGGCCCTTTTCATCCACACGGAACTGCGCCACATGCGTGCCGTCGCCATACTCGCCGCTGGTTACGCCCGTGGTAACCAGCGTCGGGTTCGGATAGGTCCCCGTCAAATCGCCTGCGGCAACCGTGGTGGTATATATGCCGTTGGTAACCGTCGCCGCGTTGCCGGTGATGCTGCCGACTATGCTCTGGCTGAACGACTGCTCCGCCGTCCAGCTGTGCGGCGCGGAATAATGGCTGTCCGCTATCGTCGGGTTCGGATACGTCCCGGCCAAGTCGCCCGCCGCCGCGCCTACGGGCGACGCTTCTATGTTGACATTCGTCGCCGAGGTGATGCGCCCTTTCGCGTCCACATCGAACCGCGCTACCTGCGTCGCGCTGCCGTAGCTGCCGCTGGTTACGGTAGTGGCGGCAAGTTCCGGGTTCGGATATGTCCCCGTCAAATCGCCGGAGGCAACCGTGGTGGTGTAGATACCGTTGGTTACCGTCGCCGCGTTGCCCGTGATGCTGCCGATTATGGAATTGCTGAACGTCTGTTCCGCACCCCATGTATGTGAAGCGGAATAATGGCTGTCCGCTATCGTCGGGTTCGGATACGTCCCGGCCAAGTCGCCCGCCGCCGCGCCGGTGGGCATTGCGCCGGTTATCAACGTGTTGGCAACCGACATGACGCGGCCCTTTTCATCCACACGGAACTGCGCCACATGCGTGCCGTCGCCATACTCGCCGCTGGTTACGCCCGTGGTAACCAGCGTCGGGTTCGGATAGGTCCCCGTCAAATCGCCGGCGGCGGGGGCGTTTACGTCCAGTTTGCCGGATTGCAGGGCGTTGTCTGCGCTGATTCTTGCCGCGGTTTCAGCCGACAGGTCGGAGCGCAGCGCGGCAGTGCTTACCACAACCACTGACATGGTGCTGTTGAGGTTGTCAACATCGGTGCGCAAGGTTCCGGTGCTTTCGGACACGATAAACAGAATGCTGCCGTCGGCCAAAGCGCGGGCGTGCGCTTCCGCATTCAATGCAGCGACGGTGGCAAACGCCGTGGTGGACACCAGCGCGTCCGGAATAAGGCCGGAAGAGTCAAGCTGCACAAGCTGATACGGGCCATTGAAACCGCCGGAAAACGCGCCGGTGGTTATAAGAACGCGCCCGTCGGTAAACTGGCCCGCGCCCACCGCCGCGGTGGAGACAAGAACCCTGTCGTCGCCGAACAGGCCGGAAACCGTCGCGGCGGTTGAAACCGCGACCCTGTCGTCGCCGAATTTGCCGCTGGAAATTGAGCCGGTGGACAAATTCACCGCCACCACGTTGTAGAGTTTGGAACCGTCCAATGAGGGCAGTTTGCCGTCGCCGTCAACTTTGACAAGCTGGTCCACGCCGTTGAAGACATTCCCCCTTAACGTAACGTCGCCGCTAAGCCTGGCAGACGGCCATATGCCTTCCACCGTGGCGGTGGAAATGCCGGCAAGGAGGGAACCGTTCACAGCAGGCAGCGCGCCGTTTGAATCCAGCTGGACCAGCCTGCCGGCCACATTGAAAATGTTGCCCTGCAGGGTAACCGAGGAGGCGTTCAGCAGCAGCGGCGAGCTTTCCGTGCCCTGGCCGGAGAACTGGGCGGCGTCGCCGGTGACAAAAAGCAGGCCGTTGGCGCCGGTGGTGACGGGAACATAGGTCAGGCCGTCCAAGCTGACTTTCAGCCGGCCATCCGCCGCGGAGTAATAGAGCCTGCCCGGCGCGGCGGCGGGTTCAGGCGCGATATTGCCGAAAGTAAGATACCCCAGCGGCGACAGCGAGGAGGGGCCGAAATTCGCGTTTGCCAGGAAATAGGTCTGATTGGCGAAGGAATTCTGTCCGGTGAAAGTCTGCGTGTCGGCCAGCAGAACCGCCTCCTCCACATGCTTGGCGTAGAGGGCGTAGGGCGTGGAATAGAACCGCTCCAGCGGCAGCGCGGCGCCTTCCACCGAAACTTCCAGGTACGGGTCTATGGCCTGCCAGTTTATGCTTGCGAAAACGGCGGGATTTTTCAGCCCCAGAATGTAGCGGAATACGCCCTTGCTGACGGTTACCTCCACCTCACCGGACGTCCAATAGGTGGGGCCGCCGGTATGGTCGGTGATGCGGAACACCATATGGGTCTTGCCGTTGAATACCGCGGAGTTGGAGCGCAACGTGCCCTGATAGGTTACGCCTTCAGGCGGCGCCGCAAACGAAATGCCGGCGCAAGCCGCAAGCAGCGCGGCTGCGCACATTGACAATTTCATTAAGAGGCGTCTTATACCCATATCTATGCTCGGGGCGCAAGCTCGGCGGTGAAGTAAATGCTGGTTCCCGCGCCGAGCTGGCTTTCAACCCATATTTTGCAGCCGTGAGCCTCCACTATTGACTTGGCGATATAAAGCCCCAGGCCGGTGCCCTTGGGGCTTTTGGAATGGACAACCGCCGTCTTGCCCTGTTCAAACAAACCGAAAATGCGGTTCATGTCCGCAGGGGCTATGCCGACGCCGGTGTCTTTGACCGCGATGGTCGCCGTCCCGTCCGAAGAAGCTACGGCGACGGACACCGTCCCGCCTTCGGGGGTGAATTTTATGGCATTGGAAATCAGGTTTGTAAGCACCTGGCGCAGGCGCTCTTCGTCGGCGCGGAGGCGGGTGCTGCTGCCCTCCGGCGGGCCGGCAAGCGAGATTTTAAGGAAATCCGCGCGCTCCTTGAACAGGGTCAGCACGTCCCAGGCCAGTGTTTCTATCACAAAAGGAGCCTTTTTGATATCAAAGCGCCCGCGCCGGATTTTGGCTATGTCCAGCACGTCCGAAATAAAACGCGACAGGCGGAAGGTGTTGTTCTTTATATATTTTATGTCCTCTTCAAACTTGTTGTGGGGGAGATACTGGGATTTAAGCTCGTAGAGCATAAGCTCCAGATAGGACTCTATGGCCGAAAGCGGGGATTTCAACTCGTGCGTAACGGCGGAGACGAAATCGTATTTCATCCGCTCAAATTCCTTGAGCCTGCCGAGCATGGAATTGAACTCATCCGCCAGATAGCCGATTTCATCGTTGCGGCGCAGTTCCAGCCGCACATCCATATCGCCCTCTCCGGCTGATTTAAGCGCCATGGCGATTTTTTCAATGGGCCGCGTCAGCGAAACCGCCATAAGATAGGCGACTATGTAACCCAGCAGCATGGTGATTATAAAGGTTTTCAGCACGCCGGAGAGCAGCTCGTTGGTGTAGTCCGCCATCTCCCGGGCGGCGAAGTTGCGCGAAAATCCCACCACAACGAAATCGCCGCGGTACTGATGGGAAAGCTCCCGCGACAAAACATCGCTGCCGGCGCCCGGGTTCTTCAACCCGTCCGCTTTAGCCCCTATGTGTTTTTTATCGGAATGCGCCAGGACGGTGCCGTCCGCCGACACAACGTAGCAGAAATCCACGTTGGGATTGGCGCGCTTTATGTACTCGGTGAAATTCTGGACCAGCAGGTCGTCGTTGACCAGCAGGCCTTCCTCGGCTATCTTTGCCAGGGAATCCACCACGGCCTCGTTCTGGCGCTGCATGGCGTCCTCGTGAAACTGCCGGCCCGAAAAGTAGTAGAACCCCATGCTGACCGCAAGGGCGACGGCTATCGTCAAACTTATGGCAAGCGCGAATTTCATTCTGAGAGACATATTACTCCCCTATCTCCCGCTTTATCCGCTCCAGCGCGCGCAGCGCGCGCGGATGGGCCGGATAGGCTTCCAGACACTGCCGCCAGAGCGCCGCCGCCGCGCGCGAATCGCCCTTGGCGTAAAACCTGAGTCCCTTGGCATACAAAGCATCCGCCGCAACCTTTGACTTGGCAGGGCCGGAAGCCGGAGACGGCGCCACCGGAACAGCAATAACGGCACGTCTGGACGAAGCCGTCTCCTCAGCCGAAGCGGCAGGCGCTTTCATTGCGGCAGGCGCCGCAGGGGCCGCCGCGCTGACCGCCGGAACGGAAGCCTCCGGCGCGGCATGTTCCGCCGCAACAGCTGCCTTTTCCTCCGGCGCGGGAGCGGGCCGCGCGGAAGCGGTTTCCTCCGCAACTGCGGGCTGCGCCGCCGGCGCCGGTTTCACCGCGGAGGCCACCTCGCCGTAATGCGGGATGTCCGGCACGGACACGCCGCCGCCTCCAGTCAAGGAAACCACCGCGCCCGACACCCGGCCTCTGGCGCGCGGCCCGTAAAAAAGCGCCTGCTGGTTGGACGGGTCAAAAGCCAGCACCTCGTCCCATGAAACGGAACTTTCGGCGTAGGAGCCGGCGCGGTAAAGCGCCATCGCGTCCCGCGCGGAAAGCATGGCGGCGCGCGCCCTGCCCTCGCTTTCAAAGGCGCCGCGCATCGCGGCAAGCGCGGCGCGCTCGTCCGCGGAATAGGCGGCATCCTTCGGCGCCTTGTATGAAAGCGGTTTTTTCCGTATCTCGTCAAGAGGCGCGGCCAGCGCCGGGTAGGCCGCCGCGGTTTCCTTCATCAGCAGCAACCGCAAAGAGGAGGCCTGCGCGTTGAAAGCATTGGCCGGGTCCGCCGAAACCGGGGCCGCCGCCATCAGCCGCCCGTAAGCCTGCCAGCACAGCGCGGGAGATTCGCCGGAAACGGCCATTGAGGAAACCGCCACCGCCTTCGCCTGCCACGCCGCCAGGCGCGCCTCGATTTTCCGGCGCAGTTCCGGCAGGTAGACATTTATCATCTCCGCGTCCTTAAAGAGTTCGTCGCGCCTGGAGATGTCGCTCTCATATTCCTTCTCGGCGAGTTTCTGCCCGCTCCTGCGCATGAATTCAAGCGCCTTTTCGTGGTCCGGCTCCTCCTGAAGCGCGTCCATGAAACCCACCAGGGCCGCCTCATACTTTCCCGCGTTGTAGAGGGCCAGGCTTTCCTGATACAGCCACTCCGCCCTGTACGACCCCGCGTAAGAGGCCGGGGCTGCGGCAAGCGACAAGACCAGCAGCATCAACTTCATGGCAGGGTCTCCATCATATTGCGCAGCTTCTCCATCAGCTGCAGCGCCTGCGTGCACTTCGGATCCAGCTTGAGAGCCTCGTTAAGCTCCAGCACCGCGTCGTAATAGCGCCGCTCCGCCGAGAGTTTCTTGGCCCGCTCGTAATGCCAGAGGGCCTTTTCCTCGTCCTCGGTCAGATGCGGGGTAACCTCTATGGGCTTGCCGAATCTGGCGGCTATGCTCATTCTGTTGACCACATTGAATTTGCCCATGCTGGCAAGCGCATAGTCCAGCCGGAATATCTTCAGATCCATCCCCACGCCGCAGCGCAGCCCGTTGCCAAGGTCCTGCCCCGACATATACCCGCCCCGGAAGGCAAGCGAGCGCCACAGTATTACTTCAAAACCCGCGGAGTAGCGCATGTCCATATCGCTGTCCTTGACAATGTCGCCCGTGAGGGTAAGCGGGTCGCCCCATATAAGCGTCTGATAGCTCATGCCCAGCCGGTAGGTGGTGGGAGCGGGGTCTTTTTCCGCGTCAAACTGGAAACCGCCGCCCAGCGAACGCGCGCTGGCGCCGACGCCCAGTATCCCGCGCCCGAATTTGGTCATGCCCAGAACGCCCACATCGTAGAGCAGCGCGGAGGCGGACACGGTGTCTATGCTCTGATTGGCGTACTTCAGCGCCGCGCCGGCGAACAGGCCCTTGCTCCTGTCGCCCCAGGGGCCCGTGATGCGCCCGGCATAGGAAATGCCGTAAAGGCTGTCACCCGCGGTAACATCGGCGACCTGATTGCCGCTGTTGTCGTAACCGGCAAAGGGAGCCATTCTCAGCATTGTGCCAAACAGAGAGAGCGTGCCATGCCGGCCCATCGGATGCGCGTAGGCCGCTTCCTGCAGCGAGATGCCCTCCATCCACGCATTGTACGAAAACTGCGCCTCTTTCCAGTTCTGCAGCGCGAACAGGGCGGGGTTGGACTCCATCGCGCCCAGCACGTCGCCCGGCAGGGCGGCGCCGCCCTCGCCCATGGCGGAGAGGCGGGGGCTTTGCACTATGCGCGTCCACTCCGCCGCCACTTCTCCGGCGGCGCACCAGCCCGTTCCGGCAAACGCCGCCGCCGCGCACACGGAAGCGAGCGCGGAGCGAACGAGTTTGACGGACGGGCGAGAGGTCATTTTATCACCGCCAGTTTGCCTGTTTTGCGGTTGTCGCCGGACATTATTTCCCAGATGTAGACGCCGCTGGCGACCACCACGCCGCCGCTGTTTTTCACATCCCAGCACACATCGGTCGCGGGCGAGCCGCACATGGAGGAGGCCACATCAAGGCTGCGCACCAGACGGCCGGAAAGCGTGTAAATGTGTATCGTCCCCTCCGACGGCGCGTTGGCGAAGCGGATTCCGTCGGACCACCGCCCGTAGCGGGCCGCGTCGCCCGCATTGGGCCTGAACGGCACGGGATACGCAAACACCGGCGACACGTCGGTATTGAGAGACGCGACCATCGCGTAGGTGGAAACCAGGACTGTCTGCAACGTTACGCTCTGCGCCTGGGGATCCACGCCGGACTGCGGCATTCTGGCCCAGCGGTCCTGCGTTCCGTTGTACCACCACACCGACAGGTCCTTGGAATAGCGCACCGGCCCCGCGCCGCTGAGCACGCCCTTGCCGTCGGCCTGATACGAGAACGAATAAACCGCCGGCTTGGCCAGATCGTTGGGGAAGCGCGCGCCCTGCGCGGTATAGATGTTTGCGGCCAGGGTTTTAAGCAAAGTCCTGCCGCCGGGCAGCGGAGTGGCCGCAACCCCGGTTCCGGGCCCGCCCGTAGATGATGACAGCGAGAGGAAAAAATCGCTGGCCAGCGCGCCGGAGGGAAGCGTCACGTTGGTGGAGGAGTCGCCCTCGTCAACGCGGCGGTTGTCAAACGCATGGTCGCGGATTACGGTGAAGCGGCGGACCTCCTCGGACTGTATCTGCTCGCCGAGAATAGACACAAGGCCGGTGGTGAAGCGGACTTCGTAGGTGCTGCCCTTGCGCCAGGCGCCGGAAGAGGACTCAATATCCAGCTCCATCACATACTGCCCGCCGGAGGCGATGTTGAAATGGGCGGTGGTAGCCACGGGCAAATCCATGTGGTCAGTGATTTCCCGCACAAAGACGCCGTTGGCAACGGAGGCCGTGTCTATATCTACGGTGAACAACACGCCCAAGTTATCGGTGGACAGCGCGCCTACGACGGCTCCGTCGCGGAACGTGGCGGTGGACGCGACAAACCCGCCATCCGAAGCCAGCGCAAGCGGGTTCTGGTCTATGAACATCTGGGAGAGATAGCCGCTTGTTATCTGAGAACTGGCCTGCGGCGGATTATCCCATGCCGCAGGCTCGCCGAAAGTGTCTGCCAGCGTATAGGTATTCCCGCCAGCGTTTACCGTCACTTCCGAGCGGCCCAGGGTGCCGATGTAAGAATCTATGATTTCCCACCCCGCCTCCGCGCGCCCGGCAGCCAGACACAGGCCAGCCGCAAGAACCGCGAGCGCGGCAAAACCGCGGCGCGGCGCGCCGCGGGCCCGCGTTCTGAGGTGGTTCGGAAAACTGGAAACGCTGCATTTCATATATCCATACTATAGAAGCCCTTTCAGCAAGGAATAGTCAAGAATTAGTTAAAATTGTATCATCTCTTTTTTCATTTTTGCCACATAAACCCACACACAGCAATCCACCTCCATTACATTGTGTGTTTTTTGCAGTAATATCCCTACATAAAATTGCATGTTTGCCAAATCGCTTCACAAGCCCGGAACTTGCAGTTGGCAGCGGTAACCGGGGCGACGGACAGCAGGCAATCCATCGCGGAATTTGACGAGCATACCCGCAAGCCTGAAAGTTTCAGTTGGCGCGAGGACCGAGGCGGCAGCTGGCGCGGACAGTCCGACGCAGAAACCTCCGCCGGTTTTCAAAAACACCCAGTTTTGCAACAGGCTCTGAAATTATCCTTTCGTACAGTGATGTACGCGCGGATAATTTTGTTCGGCATTATTTTGCGCTTTTTCGCCTCGGTTCTCGCAATCAACTGAAATTTTCAGGTTAATCGTTTTCGGAATTTAAGGCGGGCGCGGCGCGTGTCAGGCGTTTATTACTATCTGATTTTTCCCTTTTCTTTTGGCCTGATATAAGGCCTCGTCAGCTTTTTTCACAAGCGATACGACCGTGTTCGCATTTTTACCGCATGCGGACGCGCCCATGCTGACCGTTACCCTGTAACGGGCCGACATGAAAGACAATTTTGACTGTATCCTTTTGGCCACAATATCCGCCGCCTTTATATCGCTCAAAGGCAGAATCAGCGCAAACTCGTCTCCGCCGTAGCGGCAGCAAATATCCACATCTCTTGTTGATTGCAGCAGCAGAGTTCCCAGAAGCGAGAGGAGAACGTCTCCCTCCTGATGCCCGTATTTGTCGTTGAATTTCTTAAAATCGTCAATATCAATTATCAACAGAGTGACGGGAGTGCCGTAGCGGGTATAATACCCCACCTGCATGTCAAGGTTCTGATACAAATGCGCGTGATTAAAAAGCCCCGTCAGGTTATCATACTGGGAAAGCCTGATAATGTCGCCGACATCGGCTTCGGTAATGAGGGTTACATCCTTCATCTCCGACGTGGAATTTGAAAGGTAGTCCAAAGCGGCGACAACCAGCTTGACGTTCCTGCTTAATTCCCTGGACAGGTTGAATTTATGCGAGAGAATCCGGCCCCACACATCCTCGGCGACTTCAGGCGGAAAATACTGGTGGGTGATTAAAAAGAGGATGTCGGAAAAAAACATCTTTCCTCTTTTATTGTGGATGTCTTCAACAAATATTTTTTCGGGATCCAGAAGCGTCCTGTCTCCGGCCATGGCGGATACCAAACCCAGCGTCAGGGCGTTGCCGGCAACAAGCCTGTCCAGCCGCGCGCTGTTCGTTTCGTAGGATGACGACGAATCCGTGTCCACGGTGTTACGCCTGTTTAAGAAACGTCAAGCCTAAGCTTTTGTTCTTAACAACTTGGCCAGCGTCTGCGCCTTGCTGCTCAGCCGGGTTATATCCGACCTTGTTGCGCCGAGTTCGCGCTCCACGCCGCGCAAATGATTTGCCAACGTGGCGTTCATCTTCGCAAGCGCTCTTTGCGCCTCCGGCCCCGCATGCTTTTTGAAGGCCTTTTTGAACTGGGTATGCAGGTTAATGCTTTCCCTGCTTTTAAGCTTGAGCAGTTCTCCCGCCCGCAGGTGTTTCCGGCTGACTTCCTTCAGAAGAGTTTCAAGCTGGATCCGCATCTGCCAGATTTCCCCTCCGGTCTCAGTCTGAAATCTGTTCCTGTTAGGCCAGCGTTCCTTCACCGCCGTATGAACATTTTTTGCTGAATTATTCCGCATTTGAAGTTCTCCTGTTAAGCAGGCCATGCCCGGCATGAAAAGAATACGTTATGCCGCTTTGCAAAAGGCCTGCCAGCCGTTGCCGCCGGGTACGACATTTGTATGCCGGATAAGTTTCCCGAAAAGAGTATACACTATCCGGACCCGTTTGGGGAGCCTGTTGCGAAACGGCAATTGCAGACTGGTGAAAACAAGCCCCGCTTTATGCTATAAATTGGGTGTGGGAGCGGGTGTAATGTATAAACCAAGGGACACCAAAACCGCGCCGCTGTTCACGCAGCCTTTCGCGCTATACGGCCAGTTGGACAAAAACAACCGCTGGCTGCGGCTTGCCGCATTGGTCAACTGGGCCGAGATGGAAAACGTGTACATGCGGCATTTCAGCCGTTTCGGCAGGCCGGCGAAAGACGCGCGGCTGGTTTGCGGGCTGCTGATGATCAAATGGCTTGAGAATTATTCGGACGAGCGAGCCGTCGCCGAATTGCGAGAGAATCCCTACGTCCAAGCTTTCTGCGGCTTCCCCGCCTTCTCCACCGACGAAATAGCCGATTCCGGCATACTCTACCGCGCGCGGCAACGGCTTGGCCGCTCCGAATTCTCCTTCTTTGAGGATGAAATCGCGGATCTGCTGCGCAAAAACGACACCCTGCGCCAGAAATTCCCGCGCGGAGCGCGCGCCCGGCCCGGCCTGGCGGGACGCTGCGTGGAATGGCTGAAACTGCTCTGCAACAGAAAATAAACCCGTTTTCCGCTATCCTCATGGCAGCACATGACCCGGATTTTGCGCGGGCCGCGAATCGCAGAATACATTTGGCAGACGTGCGCAAGCGCCCGGCTGAATGAGCGATATATACCGTTGATGCCAGGAAAAACACATCGGCTTGTTTTGCTATCCGCCGCTATCCTCATGCCCGGAACGGATTGCCGCGCACATGATGACCCGCGCGAGGGACGCTCCGTTTCCACAATCACTGTTACGGGCTGCAGGATAAATCCTGAAATCATTCTGAAAAAAATCCCGCTGAAAGCGGGGCAGCCGTGGTCGGAAAAGCTGGAAGCCGAATCGGTTGACGAATTAAACAGGACGGGAAATTTCAAGAAAGTTTCAATATCCAGCCGTTATGACGCCGCCGCGAATGCCGTTGTAACGGAAATAAATGCCCGGGACGGCTGGTTTCTGCTGCCATTGCCCCTGATATCTGGCGGAAGCAACGGAAGCGGCATGTCGCTTATGCTCATATCGGGCAATTTGTTCAGGCAGGGCGAGAACATAATGCTTGGCGGCGGCAAAATAAACGGCGCCTCATCCGGCATGCTGGGATACAGGCGGGACGATTGGTTTTTTAACGCCCGCGGCGGCGACGCCAACCAGACAGAAACGGTTTACGCCGACGGCGCATACAGCCTGGACAGGAACAAAGCGCCAAGCGGCGCGGCGCCGGTGGCAAACTCGTATACAAGGAAAAGCGCCATGGCCTCGCTTGCGGTCGGGCGCAAACTCAACAAATATAACTCCGTCGGACTTTCGTTCTCCCAGGCGCAGTATGATTTTTCAGGGGGGAATGCGCCGCCGGAGGAGCATGGCGCGCATAATGCGCTCGGCTTGTCCTATGAATGCCACCATGACACGCGCAGGGGCGCTTCCGTCCAGCCGGCGGGGTTCGGCGTGATTTTCGGGATGGGCCTTTCGGGGCTGGATGAGATGCTCAAACCCCTGCCCGATACGGCAAGAACGGATAGTTTCAGTGTAAAACTCGCGCAAGCCGGAGGATTTGTCGGTTCGGATTATAAGTATACGCTGGTTCATGTCCGCGCGGGGGAAATATGGGAATTCCCCGGCAGGGACAAACTCACACTCTCGCTGCAAGGCCTCAAAGGCTGGAATTTGCCTTTGACGCAACTGATTTCAAACACCAATAACCAGCTTTTATACGGAACTTACAACCGGGACTGGCGCGGGGATAAAGCTCTCGCGGCCACCGCGGGTTACACATACCATCTGCGCCGGACAAAACGCGGGATGCTGATAGCCGAGCCTTTTGCCGAATTTGCGAACATATGGAACGGCGCTTCCCGTCAGACGCAAAGCGGCGCGGGGCTGTCTTTCAGATACAGGTTCTGGCGCTTTCCCATGCCGATAGGCCTGACATTCACCCGCAGTTTCCATGACAATGACTGGGGCATTTCCGCCATGGCGGGGTTTGGACGCTGAATTGCAAACTCATACGACATCACCCGTTTTTTGAAAAGCTGTGGTGTATTGGCAAACGCCAACGAAAACGGAATCAAACCACGAAACACACGAAAGGGGAACAAAAAGTTTCCGGTAGTTGCTCCCGCCTTGTTCCAGAGCCTTTTCGTGTGTTTCGTGTTATGCCGTTGATTGACAAGGGGAAAGTTGTTCCTTTCCATTTTCGTGTGTTTCGTTCATGGGGGACGCCGCTATTTTGACATTTGTTTCTTCATTCGCGCGGCTGTTTCCGGCAATACAAAATACGGCATTGCGGAAAAAATGGGTGATGTCGTGTGATATAATGCCAACGGGCGCGGATTCGCGCAATACTGGCACGGAGGACGCTTATATGGAACAAGACAAATTCAAGGTTTACGCATATCTGCTGACGCACAAGAATTCAAGCAAACGCTCTGACGCGCTTATTGCGGAGCATGTGGCGTATGTTCGCAAACTTGACGCCGAAGGCAAGCTGGTCATCTGCGGCCCGTTTTTGAACTATAAAGGCGGCATGGTGGTGGTGAGGGCGGGTTCCATCGAAGAGGCGCAAAAAATCGCCGAAGTCGACCCGTTCGTGAAAAGCGGGTTTGAAAGCTACGACTTGCGGGTCTGGATGATAGGCTGCAAGGAAAACAACTTTCTGGCGTGAGCTTTCGCTCAGAAGCCATTGAGCCTCGCGTTTATGCGAGGCTCGGCGGTCTGGTTTTCGCAACTCAATGTTGCCAGCCGCGCGCGCTTTTTGTAGCGTTTATCTGATGAAAGGTTTTTTCGCGTTTGCCGCCGCGCTGTTTGCGACTTCTTCCGGCTATTGCGCGCCGGCTTTCAACTACGAAAGCGCGGTTTCGTCCGCTTCGCTCGCGCCGGAGCATATAGAGCCTTATGACGGCGGCTCCGCCTGGCGGCTGTATTATTCCTCCGGCACATACCCCTACGGCGGCTGGCAGATTTACAGCGCCACCTCCACCGACATGGCGAACTGGGGCATGGAGTCCGGCGTGCGCATCAGCACTTCCGGCATAGGCGGCGCCAACGTTCTGGGCGGCTTCGGAATGTATTACGATCCCAGCCCCTCGCTGGGAAATTATCACTACCGCGGATTTTTAGCCGCCGCAAACACCACGCTGCCCACAACCGGCTATTACCTGCTCTCCGCCCGGTCCACCGACCAGATAAACTGGGAGATGGTCAGCACCGCCGCCGTTTCAGCCGCTTATATGAACAGCCCGCGCCCGCTGCTCCGCTCCGACGGAAGCCTGCTTTTGCTTTACATAACGGATTCCGGCGGGGCCGGCAATCCGTCCGATTACAGGATTTATTATTCCACCAGCGGCGACCACGGAGTCAGCTTCGGCGCCGCCGCGCAGTTGAAAGACGACAATGCCTTCGCCGTTTACATCTCCACGCTTACCGGCGGCAGGGTGCGGCTTTATTATTCCGCCCCCTACACCTCCACGGGAACCGCGCCCTGCGCCATTTCCAGCTATATAAGCTCCAGCGGCGGATTTTATTTTTCAAAGGAGACCGGAGTTCTGCTTTCCACAACAACCTCCACGTCGCAATTTGCGGACTTTGCGGTGGCGCGCTCGTCCGAGGTATACAGCTGGCGGCTGCTGGCCGGGGTCAAAACCGGCGCGACCAATTATATCGCCTCCGCCCTGTCCGACGCGCCGTATGCCGTGTCGGTATCGCCAAACGTCGTTTACTATACCGATTCCTCGCGCGACCTGACGCTTTCCGGCGAGGTATTTTCGCAGACCATATCCACCATAACCGTAAGCAACGGCTCATACAGCATATATGTGGCCTCCGTAACGCGCAATTCGGATATTTCCGCCGCTTTCACGGTGCAGCCGGCAAGCGCGCCGCTGGGAAGCTATACGGTTACAATAATCAACGATAACGGCAAGCAGTCCGCCCTGGCAAACGCGCTGATTGTGGACTATCCCCCCGGCACGGAAACCATAACCGACAATCTGTTCCGCCCGCTAAGGGGCGAAACCTGCAAATTTGACGTGGCGGTTTACAATCCGGGCCGGCTGACGCTGCGCGCCTATACCATAAACGGCCAGCCGGTAAAGAAAATCTACGATGCCGACATTGCCTCCGGCGTCCAGCCGGCCATAATCTGGAACGGCGACACGGACGCGGGCAACAAGGCCGCCAGCGGGCTTTACTTCGTTACGGTAAAAGGCCCCAAGCTGGACAAGCTGGAAAAAGTGGTGATTGTGAAATGAGATTCATAACGGCGGCGCTCCTGACACTGCTGACCGCGCCGGCCCGGGCCGAAAACGGCTCGTCGGGCGCGGCTTTTCTGCTGAGGCCGCTGGGCGCGCGCGCTGCGGCCATGGGGCAGGCGGCGGTTTCGCTGCCGGCCAAAACGGCGGACGGGCTGCTGTTCAACCCGGCCTCCACGATTTATATCTCCAGCCGCACGGCCTCCGCCGACTATCTGCGCGGCTATGCCGATGATTCCACCGGCTTTGCCGCTTTTGCCGCGCCGCTGGGCGGCATTGTGCTGACGCCGGCGATATTCTATTACAACGCCGGAACAATGAACCTTAATCTTTCAAACGGCACGCGCGGAACCGTAACAGCCGAGGAAGACACCATGCTGATAGCCGCCGCCTCGGCAAAACCGCTGAAGTTTCTGGCTGTGGGCGCGGCGTTCAAATACTGGAGCAGCTCGCTGGCGCAGTCGGCCACGGCGCGCGGCACAAGCTGGGACATAGGCGCGATGGCGGAGTTGCCTTACGGCTTTATGGCCGGGGCCGCGCTGCAGAACGCGGGCGGCAGCATCAAATACGAGGATGTCTCCGACCCCGCGCCGCTGACGCAGCGTCTGGGCTTTTGCTGGCGCGGCAAAATAAACGGGCACAAGATAGACAGCACATCCGATTTCTCGGATATTGATTTTACGGCGGCCACGGATTATTCCAAAACCCTCGGCGAGGACGGCTATTTCCAGTCCGGCGTGGAAATCGGGATGAAGCCCGGAGACGAGATGTACTTCGCGCTGCGCGCCGGATACATGTTCGGGCGCGAGGTGCAGACGGCCACCTTCGGCGCGGGGGTGGAGCAATCCGGCTGGGGGCTGGATTACGGTTACGGCGGCGCGCGCGAACTGCCCGCGCTGCACCAGTTCACACTCTCCCGCAAATTCTGACCTTCCTTTAACCCGGATGTTTTGCATAACGTTTTACTGACCTTTCCCTGTTAACAATTTTTTGCGAAATAATGCCGAACAAAACTTAGGCGGGTATTTTGTAATAATGGCAGTAATGGGCGGCTTGCGCAGATTGCAGGAAACCCGCCAGGAATGGAAAGAATTAAAAAGCACAGGCGCGGAAATCAGCGCGAAAGCCGCGCCGAGCCTCGTATAAAAACAGGAGATACCATGAAAGAAGAAATCATTGCAGCAATGTTGTGCGGATTGCCGCTCGCGGTTGCCGTCGCCAATGAGCCGACAATTCACACATTCCCCTCACAAGGAATAACCAGCCTGAAAATGGATGTTGAAGTTGGCGCGATAAGTGTAGATGGGACAGCCGGTGATAAAATCACTGTGGAAGATTTGCCGGACAATGCGGCAGCTTGCGATATAACCATGGCGGTTAAGGGTGACAAATTGGTAATCACCGAGCGAAAAAAATCCAACTCGCACAATGATTGGACATATAAGACTGGGTTCAAGGTCAATATTTCATCCACGATGCTTGTGTCCATAACCGCCGAATCGGCCAATATGGTTGTTTCAGCCATAAACGGCGGCGTGGATATAAAGGCGGAGCATGGCAACATAAGTCTTTCAGGCGTCAAATCCACCGTGAAACTGGAAAACGATTCCGGTGTTATAAATGTGAAGGAACTGGTTGGGGATTTGACTGTGAAATCCGACCATAGCAACATAGACATTTCGGACTTGAAATCCACTGTGAAACTGGAAAACAGTTCCGGTGTCATCAATGTGAAAAAGCTGGAGGGAGATTTGACTGTGATATCCGATCACAGCAACATTGATATTTCAGGCGCGAAATCCAACATCAAATTGGAGAACGGTTCCGGTGTCATTCATGTGGCGGATTTGACAGGAAATCTGACCGTGAAAGCCGACCACAACAACATAGACATTTCGGACTTGAAATCCACTGTGAAACTGGAAAACGATTCCGGCGTTATAAATGTGAAGGAACTCGCCGGGGATTTGACTGTCAAATCGGACCATTGTTCAATAACGGCAGAAGCGCTGAAATCCAATCAAATAAGCATAGATGCCGAATCCGGCTCGGTGCGTTTGAAAGGACTGCACAATGCCGTTTACATCAAGTCAGGGTCCGGCGCAGTAAATCTCCAGTGGGATGCCGCGCCCGCCTCGGGAAAGGTGGAAATTGAATCCGGCAATGGCGACGTGGAATTGCATTTTCCGAAAACCGCTAAACTGAGTTCGCAGCTTTCAGCGTCAGGCAAAATTGTGAACGAATTTGAGGCCGATGCCGCCGGGATTCCGGTGATTGTCAAGACCGAGACCGGACGCATTTCCGTAGTCAAAAATTAAGCGTGAACCGCCTGTTGCGGGACCGGACAGGTCTTGCAACAGGCGCAGCGCGAAATGACGCGCCCAAATATGCCCGATTGTTTCAAACGGGTAATGAGGAGAAAACATGAAAGAACAAACGGCGGGGGTAAAAACCTCTCTAAACAAAAACTGCCACCGGAGTCCGGTAGCAGAATTTGGTCAAGACTGGCGGGGACGAGAACCCGCAAATACGACGGATTCATTCAGTTCCGAAGCCGCAAAAGCCGATTTCCCCTATAGCGAAATACCGCTTATGCCCGCCTTCAGCCTGCTTTGCGGCCTGCAAATCGGCATTATCGCCAATGGTGAGAGGCTGCTTACGGAAACCGTAGAAAGCTTTGGACTACCCGATTACGCCCGCCATACCCTAAAAGTTCCAATCCCGCCGTCTTACAGAACGACGGGATTACAACTGGCTATCGGAGCGTAGAATGCGTTCTTTTTCAGCTTGGCTTCCGGCGCGATTCATTGTAACCTTCCTTCTGACGGAGCAATTCATATATTCTAGGAGGCATTACTATGAACGCAGCGCGGGCAGAAATCGGCAAGAAGTATATCACCCGGACCGGCATACCGGTTACGGTAGTCAGCGTAAAAGACGGCAAAATATCGCTAAAATCGGCAACGACTGGCAGCGTTATCCGGGTAAATGGCGATTACGAGTTGAAGCCAATCAACGACCCCCAGCCTAGCCACACGCCCAAATCCGGCAAGAAAACCGCCCCCAGCGGCAAGTCCGGCGCACAAAAGCCTGCTTCTTTGGCAGCTATCATAGACCCCATATTGCTAGATGGCGGACACACTGTTAAGGAAATCGCGGCAGAATTGGGCCAGAAGGCGGGCGAGAATGCCAAAGGCAAAGACCTTGAGGCAAATGTCCGAGCCCGGCTGGTATCGTATAAGCGAAAAGGCTGGCAGGTCTTGAAGAACGGCAAGCAGGTGCAGGTTATTCGTAAATAAGGCTAGGGTTTGCGCTTGCGACTTTGTTTCTTGGGACTGGGAGCTGTTGCTGTCATGTCGGCGGTAATTTCTGGGAGATTCTGCGCGGATTGCGGATTCGTAGTGTTTTTGGACTCCTGTTCGTTCTTGTATGCGGCTGCCCGCTTCTTGAGAATATCAGCAGCAATCATGCGGGCCAGCATGCGAAGCCCTTGGTCGAATCGTTGTTGCTCCTCTTCTGTCCAACCTTTCTGTATTCTCGTCTGTGTTTGTCTCATAGACATTAATACCATCCATATTCTCGCGCAGATGTTTTTCCTAAAGTTCCGAACTTTAAGGACTGTTTCCGGATGGCTTGATATTTCGCTGACTTAACATCTAACAAGCGGAGCTTGAATAATCCTGAAATTTTGGTGCGTGTAAATACTGCTGCAAATGGGGACCGCCCAAGCTTTCCGTTGATAATTGGTCTCAAACCGTTGGCAACCTCTGGAATATCACTACTCAATTGCAGTCGCCACATACCATTATTCTGCCGGTATTTTAGCCACAAGGAAATGATGTTTCCATCAGAAGTTTTAAAGCTTTTTTCTACAGAGCTTGCACCATGAGGATTCAGCCCAAAAAATAGGGCTTGTTCCGATTTAAATTCTAACTCTCTGCCTAATGCCGTATTCTTTCCTAATTCAATCCAACACGTATTTGATAGGCTGGGGTCTTTCTCGGAATCATCATCTTTTAATATTTCCCTACCTTTCTGTGGTACTTTTGGCCCGTGCAAGGGCTTCCGGTGTTTACAGTATTCTCGTTCATAATTTTCAATCTCGTTCGAGGTGGGGTTATGTCCTATACGCCATATAGTATTCGCAAATTCTTTGAAATGTGCCTTTTCATCGGCGGATTCAGATGATGCTATAAATATTGCTTCTCCATTGCGTGTCAATCCTGATATTGTCAGATTTGATGACCCAGTAATTAACGTGGTCGGAGAAGCATTATCTTTTGATGATAACACTATCGTCTTGGGGTGAAATCTCGCACCCTTTTTAGCAAAGGATATAATTCGCAAAGACGAGTTCGCTAAATTTTTACATAAGCGCAACGCGTCCGGTTGAGTTATAAAATCGTCTGTGCCCAAAATCCATTTATACTCCATGTTTGGATAAGTTTCAAGCAAATTACGAACTCCAGCGACCGTTGCATATGCCATTGCAACAAATAATGTGTCCCAAGAATTTTTAGACGCGAGTAGCTCCAACGATTTCTTGATAGTGTGTGGGAACGATTTGTCTGGGGATTGGAAAATGAGTTGGTATTTCATGGTCGAGCCTATACGTTATTGCGTGCAGTTTGTCGTATATTAAATAGCTGGAGCAGTGACGCATATATCGTGTCTTGAAGATGCGATATGCCGAAAGCCGACAGAACGGCAGAATCAAAAGCAATCCGGTCATGTGAAGCCAGTTCTGCCGGTAGTTCCAAAACATTCCGCAGAAGAAGATGCCCGAATGCTGTTAAAATACTATTGCGATGTCGCGGCGATATACCCGCGGGATTAAGCATGTGCAGATTGGCACTTAGTTTGCTTGCGTTAAGGTCAAGTGCTCCAAGCCCCCTGCCGAAACCGGATGCCTCAATAAAAAACATGCCTATTATGGAATTCATAAGGGCGTGACATAAATCCAAATCAACACTATTCGCTATGGTCGTAAGACGTATAAGTCTTTGGTTTACAAATGACCTTTCTGCAAGTCGGTGAACACAAAGTCGCTTGTCCGGATTCATAGGTATAACAAAATCTGCAAGCGTTGACGGGCTCATTTCATACCAATGATGTCCTGCTCGTGCTAGCACCTCTGGCAATGGTCGTCCCGTTCCGTTGGTTTCGTGTTGAAAACGTCTTATCCATGCCAGAGTTCCCCGCATTCCCAGTTGCTGGAGTTTTGTTAAGTCGTCAGGACAGCAAAAAGCTTCTTTGTCAGCTCGGGCGATTAGACCATCAATATCTCGCGATGACATTAATACTGGCCTTATGTATCGTGATTCAACACCGTGTTCTTGCTGGGGATAAAACAACGCATCCCACCCACGTCGTTCCCCACGTTTAATTTCGAAAGAATTATGCATGGGGACTAAGTTATTTTCAATCGCTGCGACCCAGTCAAGATTGACAAAAAATGAGGGCCACCCTAGCCCAATAGATTCTAATTGCGTTATGCGAGAGATGGTATGCGAAAATTTTGTTACGCCAGTAATATTGGGCACAGAAGCTAATATCGCGTTAGCTAATGAATCAACGCCACCACCTGTTGTTGCCCAATCTTCAATCCGATTTGTAGTAGTGATGAATTCTATAAACTCATCGTCTGGTGGGTCTATTTGAGAAGGTCGTTTCTCTAAAATGACGATAGTTGTTACTACATCCGAGTTAGAGAACCATCGCCCTGAACCGGAAATGACAACTCTTATGACCTTAAAATATCGCAATAATATTTGACGAAATTCCTGTCCCCAATCTGTTCCTAGCCATGAATTGGAGACTATGAAAGACAGGCGGCCTGATACTGTAACCAAATGCCGAAGTTGCAGCAGTAAATAGGCATAAAGGTCTGCTCTTGTGCTAAGGTCGCGTCCTGTGTCTTGGTGTATATCCTGCGCACATCTGGATATGAGGGGATTCATGTTGCTGCTTTTCTCAAACCGCACAAAAGGGAGATTCGAAATCACGGCATGCATTTCTGGAAGACGGCGTTCCACTTCAGTTCCACCAGTTGGATTTGTGAATACAATAACCTCTCCAACGGACAATTCTAAGGCATCATGGCGAAAAACCTGAATTACTTCGCCCATCCCAAGCGGGTCAGATAAGGCTATTGAGCAAAGTTGAAGAGGAAATGCAAATTTATCACTGCCCCATGTTGAGCTAAGGGCAGTACCTATCGGCAACCCAACTTGTCTTTTCAAGTCGTAAGCCGCTCGAGCAATCGTTCCCGTTCCGCAACATGGGTCAATTATCGGGGATATGCGATTTTCTATTCCAATGCGGACTAATAATTCCGCTAATGGTTTTGGGGTCGAAAATTGTCCGGCAAGTTTTTTTCTGGAGTAAGAAAGTGCTCCTTCTATTACTTGATGGAAACTCTCTTGCGATATGTTTTCCAGTTTAAAGTCGGTTAAAAATTTATTCAAGTCAACTAGCGCCGACCATGTTGTGGAATCCAATGATTCTTGCCCTATCACGTGGTGAAAGACGTTCATGAAGTCACAGGCGGCTGAAATAGACTCAAAAACAGCAATTGCCTGTGTTATTGTTGTTCCGTGGTTTATGGTTTCAACTTGAACAGAGGGTGCATGAAATCGTTTTAGGTAGTGAGCAAACAAAAATCTGTTTATCCAACTAATTATATTAACTCTAGCTAGGCCTTCATATTTAGAGCAGTCAGGATGCTCCAATTTGTTAACTTCCCACCATAAATCGGTTTCAGCAGCAAATGACGCATTGCGTTGATATGCGTGCTGTAACTTATCTGAAACTGGTGATGTGAAGATGTTAAGATAGTCTAGAAACAAGGCATTGCTAATGGCCACCGACGGAGTTGCACCCTGCAAAGCTTGTCTCTCTAGTAGGCCATTTATATCATCGATAATCTGATGCAACAATCTAATCCATTCTGTTTTTTGTATGTAAACATCTGCGCGTCGGCTGATATTAGTCCTCGGCCATGTTTTGTTAGGTTCAAAAACATCTTGTGCAGTTTTCAAATACAGAACCGCTTCGTCTGCATTCCATAGTAAAAAACTATTGAGGCCCAGTCGACGAGCTTTAAGCTCTGCGTTTTGAATGAGTTCCGTGTCGGTGATGGGGGTGTCCGGCATTTTCAGTTCCCATCCCTGTTGGACAATGCTTCCGCCTTTGTCCCCGAACAATAACACATCCGGGAACAAGCTCCCAGCTTGTCCGGAAAGGGTATATTCCCCGCCAGCTCTAACTATCGCCCGAGTGCGTAGGGCGCAGTATTGATTGATTTCTGTGATGACATCAATTGCCCACGAGCGTTCATTATATCTTGGCGAAGTCGTTGGCATTGTTGAGAATACCTCTATTGGGGCAGTAAAGACGAATTTTCTTTACAAACTTTTGATTTTTAGCGATATTGGACAACCGCTGCAGAGCCACTTGAATGTAATCAATGGAGCTTTTTTTAAAGAGTGCGACATCCTGATTTTTTTCAATGCCACAGAATCGTCTGTTTTCAAGTGCGGAGGCTACGAGAAAGCTTCCACTCCCAAAAGCGTTATCTAATACCAAATCCCCCGGCTTGGTGAAGGTACGAATAAGATACCGGGCTAACTCAACAGGTTTTTGGGTTGGGTGCCACACAGGGCCTTCGCTTTCAGCTGTTTTGAAATAAACTACATCGGTAGGATATCTATCCCCGTCGCTTTTTACATGCACGGGAAGGAAGTCTCCATAGCTGCCTGAAAATTGGCTTTTTCGAATCCCTTTATCGTATGCTACCCCCGTCCCCATTTGCGGGTTGTATGTGGGTTGCTTCCGATAAAAAACACAGATATCTTCATGTTTGCGGAGCGGTTGTTTTTTTGCGTTGAGAAAATTGGTGGACTTGGATTTTTCCCATGTTATCTTATACTTAAATGAACTCTCATTCGACATGATTAATTTCGCGGTGAAAATACCCTGCGAAGTTAAAATTATTGCACCATTAGGCTTAACCACCCTGTGATAAGCTTTCCACAGCTTATCTAAATCAATAACGCTGTCCCATTTGTTTTGAGTCGTTCCGTAGGGCAAATCGCATAAAACCATGTCTATGGAATGTGCGGGAAATTTCTCCAAAACATCTAGGCAATCCCCTTCAAATATAGAATTCCCAAGCTGTTCCTTTGAAAGTTGTTCCGATATTGGCAAACATCGTTCAATATTGACCGGAGCAAGGGCTATGTGTTCTGCCCATCTCTTGCCTATGGTTCTATCTGGAATTTGCTCTTTGTGCCCAATGGTGGTGGGACGAATTGATTCATCATTATAGCTACTTCTCAAATTGTTAGATGTAACGACTACGCCGTTTCCCATTACAATCACCTCTAGCGTTCACATATCGCTCTTAATACGGTATTAAATACTATACCGAAAATCTCAAAAGAAAGGAAGTCTGGTCTTCATCCACGACGTATTATCTTTCTACCCAATCGTGCGGCTTGCATGAAATAGGCTGTTACCAAATCAGCTACGACCTGCGTTCTGCCGCCTATATGCCAGTCCCTGTTGGCTTTGGGGCAGGTTTCGGCCTTGTAGTCGTAAATCGTGAAGGCCAGTCCATTTATGCTGCCGGTCCATTCGGCTTGGATTTTGCCGTCTGCGGACAGGCCCTGCTGCGGCTTCCCGAACACGCGCACCAGCTCTTTGTAAGTCGTGCCGTCCGGCAAGCGGCCCACAAACCCGGTTCCTACAAGGCCGGGGTTGCCCATTTTGACTTCCAGCTCCAGCGTGATTTTGGTTTTCATAACGAATACTCCGAGTTTTTGGTTTCGCCGGTTTCGGCGTCCCGTATCGTGAAATAGCGCATGTTGCTTGGCTTGAAGCCGTTTATGAACTGCTCCTCTATCGTGATGCTCCACTTGGCCTTGGGCAGGGCCTTGCGGACCGCCGCCAGTTTCTTGAGGGCAAGCGGGATATAGTCCTCCGTCTTGCCGGTCACCGGCACGTCCTCGACATACATCTCTTCGCCGTCCTGTTTGAGACTCAGGTAGCGCGACTTCAGCGTTTTGCCGTTCATATAGTCCTCCGTTGTTTTGAGTATACGCGCCCGACCATCGTGTCGCCGTGCCAGATGTCTATGCGGGCTATCTCCGGCAAAAATGCTTTTTCTTTTGCCGCTCCGGTAGCGGCCTCCAGCGTTTTGAAGCTTCCCAGTTCCCGGTGTATGGTGCAGTCCGTTTTCGTCTTCGGTATTATCGCTATCAGCTCGAACCCCGCCTGCTTTTTGGTCTTCATAATGCCTCCCTTTCGTCTGGCCCTTTCTGCTGTCATCATGAACATACAATGAGTTCGGCGATTAATCCAGTCCTTTCCGGAGGCCATTTTACCGTCTGAGAAACAGCCCTTGACTTTATGGCGGAATCCCTTTATTTTCTGCCCGTCCGGCCCCATAAACCGGACGGGCATTTTCATGCTCAGGCGAGCTGCGCCAGCCAGTCCTTGCCGACCAGTTTGTTGAGCGCGGCGATTACCGCGTCTATCGCCCAGCCGATAAGCATGCCTTCCACGCTTTCCGGCAGGAACGGGATGTCGATAAGCGCGTTGAGTATCGCCACCGCGAGCGCCTTTTTGTCCGAGCCTTTGATATCCTCGTCCTGCCCGACGCCTTCCACCAGCTTCACGACGTCCGGCACGGCCTCAGCCGCGTCTTTAAGGCTTTTGACCGTCTTGATTTTGTCCTTCACCGCGCCCAGCTTGTCCAGCAGTTCCTTCGCCTTCTTTTCGTAGTCCATACTGCCTCCTGTTTTTGAATAGCGGCAAATCAAAGCTCCAGCTTATCCGCCATTTAGTGTCGCCGCTTTTGCCGATGACCAGCGACAAAATTCTTTCAAGCCATCCGGGCATATACGCCGTCCCTGAAGCCCAGCACTTCGCGCTTGCCGCCGGTGCTTGCGTGTATCCAGCGTTCGCCGTCGCGCCGCTCGTCTATAAGCTGCCCGAACGGGATGCCGGACTCGTGCCAGAGCCACGCAAATACATCGTCTATACTCACGCCTTCCACATGGAAGTCGGCGGCTTGGCCCAGCATGTGCTGGCTGTTTGCGCTACCGCCGACAGCGGTATTAAGTTCGAAGCACCGGAACCCGGAATGCACTATGACTGCCTTGCCGTAATGCGCCCGCACCGGCTCAAGGATTATCCGGCACAGGCCGGTAAGCTCGGCGGGATAGCAAAGCCCCTTCCGTCGGTTAAGTTCCTGAAATCCGGCGCGGTCGGTGCGCGTCAGCTCGAAGAACGTGAAATGCTCGCTTAATTTGAAGTCGTTCATTTGGCGCTCCATTTAAGCCCCAGTTGGAACAGCGCGTTGACCGCCAGCGTTATGCCGCCGACTATCCATGAAATCTTGGTCTTGACGGCGCGAAGCTCCTCGGCAAGCCCGACCTGCCCGTTGCCATTGACCGTATGCTCCAGTTTGGTTATGCGAGCCTTGTCGGCCTCGTATGCCTGCAGATGCGCGTCCTGCTTGGCTTCCATCCGCGCAAGCCGCTCTATGACTTCGTCTATCTTGCCCATGTTAAGGCCCTCCTCCGCTGGTTTGTCCCTGCCATTGCCCCGACTCCGTTCCCGTCGCTACGAACAACTCATACGGCGAATCGGACGACACCGCCATGCACGGCATTGTTTCGCAGGCCAAAGTTTGCAGTTCGGTGTGCGTCTTCGCGCCGTAGAACGCGACACCGCCCAGCAACGCCATGCCCGAAACCGCGATGGTGGAAGCGTTAACACCGGAGGCGGCGGTAATGGTGTCCGCCGAATAAACCGCACCGGTGTTCTCCACCGCGAACCGGACGGTTCCGGTGCTTATGAAGTTGACGAATTTGCCGGTGAACGGGCCGTTTATACCCATCTCTGCGTGGTACACGTCCGAGGATACGGCGTTCGCCGTGTACTGGTAGGTGTCGTATATCGGTAAATCCGTCCCATAGCCGGTCAGGTTCGCACGGATGTAGCGGACATGGCTGCTGTTGGGGTCTTGGGTAAGGCTAAGCCCTGCGCCGCCGTCATGCATGCTGCCGCCGAAAGCCGTCTTGGCCCGCGCGGATACGCCCATGCCGTCGTTGTCCGAGCCTCTGGCGGCAATTGCGGTCTGGTTGGGGTAGGTGTTCTCTACGTGAAGCACTGCGCCGAGAGGGATTGAGGCGTTGGTCGTGATATCCACGACATAGGCCTCAGGAACAGCTGCCCCGCCGATACCCATAGAGGTGAACATGCCCGCGCTGGCTTTTACGCTGTCAGCCGATACGTCCTTAGCCGTGACCGAGCTTTGGAAGGTCTGCGGCGCGGTGAAGTTATTGTCCTGCCCCTTGTAGGCGATATTACCCAGCGTGCCGGTGCCGTTTATGTCCGCGCCGTTGAGCAGAATTGCGCTGGTGGCGTTCACCACGGTAAATTGTCCGGTAGTCGCCTGAGCCAGCCCGGCGTAGACCGTCGTTCCAGAAAGCAAAGCGGCTTTCGCCGTCCCTCTGGCCTCGAAATCGGACAGCACGGTCATCGAGGACTGGAAGGTCTGCGTAACCGTGAAACCGTTGTCCTGATTCCTGTAGGCCACGTTGCCCAGCGTTCCGGCGGTATTGATATTCGAGCCGTTGAGCTGGATGGCGGATGTGGCGTTCATGACCGCGAATAGGCCTGTAGTCGCCTGCGACAGCGCGGCTTGAACCGTCGTGGACTGGATAAGCGACACCTGCGCTGTTGTCGCCGACAGCAGGTTGGCCTTGGCGGTGCCGTTTACGTCCAGCTCCGCCTGCGGGTTGGCCTTCCTCACGCCAACGAACCATGTCCCCGTGCTGACCGACAGTATCGGCAGGTTCTGTTGCGCGGTAGAACTTACACGCAGGGCATACGGATATTGCGCGTCCGCCACCACGTCCAGCTTGGCGGTGGGTTCCACGGTGCCGACGTTTATGCCCACGCCACCGGACTGGTTGAACAGGCTATGCCGTCCGCCTTCAACCAGTATCTGGTCCGTCTTGGAGTCAACATTGCCGATATGAAGCCGCGCCTGCGGGTTGGTCGTATGTATGCCGAACTTGCTGTTTATAGTGGGCGTGCCCCATTCCATTGTGGGAACGGCGATGCTGGCGGCGTTGTAGTCGTAGCGTGCGACGTATTCCAGCCGGATTTCGTCCATATAGCCGTAGAACCCCGCCGAGGTGTTGCCCCACCAGCCGCGCACATCGGTCATCCCGCCGATATTCATGAACCCGCTAAGAAAATTGGGCACGCCGCCATCCGAAGTGGAACCGGAGCAGGCCAGCCGGGTCCCGTCTATCCAGACCGTGGTCCTGCGCGAGCTTTGGTGGTTATATTGCAGGACGATGTAATGCCACTCGTTGGCGGTGAACCGCTGCGTCACTTCGCTGGCCTGCTGGGTGCTGGTGCCGGAGTACCAGTCGCGCAGGTGCATGGTGAAATACGGGCTGTTATTGTTGTAGCGCCACTCGAAGCTGAACCAGCGATAGCTGTCGGGATTGCCTATCCAGTAGAAAAAGAATGAATCGTCGTTGGACAACCGTTTGGCCCAGAACGACAGGGTGAATTCGGTGAGCGGGGTCAGCTTGTAGTCGCCGCTCCACGACTGGCGCAACCCGCGATAGAGCTGGAAGAACGCGGACCCGCCGCCGAACCGGTAATCGCCGGAGTTTATAGTCGGGCTGCCGCCGCTTGACCCACTCCAAGAGCCGAGCGCGTCCGAGAAATCCGTATTCAGGTTGAGGCTTATGCGCGTAGTGGACGGGAACTGGAACGGGACGGACACGCCGGTCATTACCATGTTGCCGTTATGCACGTTAAACCGTGCCGTGGGAGCAATGCCGATGCCGAGCGCGTTATTGAATGTGCCGGTGCTGCCGGTGAACGCACCGGTTACGTTGCCCGTGCCCTGAACTGAAAGATTTCCCTGTGCCGATATATTGCCGGTGACGGAAGTGTTGCCGCCGACATTCGCATCCGCGCCGATGCTGGCGTTGCCGCCTATCGCCGCGCTTGCTCCGATGGTCGCCGATTGCCCGACCGTCAGCGTATTGCTAACCGCAGCCGTGCCGGTCTGAAGCGTGGACGACTGGACATGGTTTGCCGTCGCCGTGCCGGATTCCACCGTGTAGAAGGTGCCTTTGCCCACAGGCCCGTCCAGCGTTATGGTGTAACTGTCCGCCGTCTGCGAGCTTGCCGCGATGCCCCATTTGCCGGATATATGGCCTTCCGCCGTGCCCGCTATTTCGTCCGGCTTCACGCCGTAATACGGCGAGTTAGCCGCGACCGCCAAAGCCGCGAACCCGACTACAAGAACGGCTATTATTTTCAGCCTATGATTATCCATCCGTTCGCCCCCAAGGAAGAATCCTTCGTGTAAAAGAACAGCTGCTTGCTGTCCGTCGCCCAGTAGAGCTGGCAATCCTCCGGTGTGCCTTTAGCCGCCGACGCGCCGGACGCGATGCCTTTGCCAGCGGCCAGCCAACTGAGCCACGCCATCAGCTTCGTAGCGTCGGGCTTCTGCCCGTTTTCTATGTCAGCCGGTTTAGCCATAAATCATTCCCACCAGACGACCTCGCAGTAGCCGGAGCCGCCCGCCCCGCCAGCGCCGGGAATATAGCTCGTGTATTCCCATCCAGAACCGCCGCCACCGCCTCCGCAGCCGCTGTTTGCCGATGCCGCGACTCCCGCAGTGCAACCGGGGCTTCCGTTTCCACCCAACTGACCGGAAACGCTGTTGCCGCCGCCTGCGCCGCCATATTGCGTATTTGCAGCACCGCCTTCGGAACCGTCCATACCTTTCTGTCCGTATGTGGAACCGGCCCCGCCCTGACCGCCTATGCCGGGATAGCTGGAATTGTTGCTGGGCATCCCGCCGCGACCGCCTTTCCCGCCGTAAGCGGTTATGGACCCGAATGCCGAGTTCCCTCCGTCCGAGCCGTCTCCGCCTTTCTGGGTCGAAGCTCCGCGCGTACCCCCGGTTCCGCCCGCGCCGATTGTAACCGCAACATTCCCGCTGACCGCGACAATGCCCTGATAAATCCCTCCGGCTCCGCCGCCACCTCCGCCAGCTGCCGCATACTGGTTCGCGCCGGAATTGCCGCCTCCCGCGCCTCCGCCTCCGCCAGCGACCAGCGTTATGCGGACGTAATCCACGCCCACAGGGCGCGTCCATGTCCCGGAAGCCGCGAATACCTGGCTTTTCATTCTGCCGACCATGTTCAAAACCGAAACCGTCATAAATCACCTCACTTTGCCACCGATTTCAAAACCCAGATGTCGACCACGCCCTGCGTGCCCATGTTCAGCGTGCCGTTGACCGACGCGGCTGTAACCCTGACCAGCGTGGCATTGGCGTGGCTTTCCGAAAACAGGCCCACCGCCATCTCGAACACGTCGTCGCCGTAGACCTGATACACGTCAAAAGGCGAGGCGTACTTGGCCAGCGCGCCGTCTATGCCGACGCTTATCGTGTAGCCCGTTATGGAATTGCCCGAAAAACAGTTCCTGTGCTTTATCTTCACGCCGTGTATAACCCCACCAGCCGGAAGCGTGAACAGCGTAATCGTGTTCGAGTACCCCGCCGATACAAAATCGGAATAGCTCTTGGTGAATTTCTCCCAAGCGGGGACGTTGTTTCCCTGCCCGTTGAGATTCACCGCGCCGTTGAATGCGTTCGCGCCGGTAAAGGTCTGGTCCGCCGAAAGGCTCGCCAGCCCGGTTGCGGTAAGCTCGCCGCTCAAATCCTTTCCGCTGGGAAAGAAGCCGGTTATATCGTCGTAATCCACCAGTACCACCGCATCGTAATACGATGTGCCTCCGGATTCCATGTGCAGTTCTACCGACAGCTCCGTCGCCGAGCTTGCCACCTCGTGCGTCAGCGAGATGAACTCCCAAAGCCCTGTGCCGTTATGGAATGCCGAAACGGAACTGCCAACGCCGTCCCGTATCCGCAGTCGTGCCGCGTTCGGCGTGGAACATTTAACCCAAGCCCATGCTTTCACCGTGTGGCCTTTGAGCCCGGCAAGTTCCGCGCTGGATTGCTTCAGATACGCGTCTGCCGAACCATAGGTCAGCGCGACGGCGTAATCGCCCTGCTTTCTGTCGGTCACTCTGGCTATGGACGCGCCACTGCCGAACAGCGTCCAGTCGTCCGGCGCGACGCTTGCACCGCCGGACCACTGCTCCATGCCGCCGTTGTTTATCAGGTTCCACGGGACAAGATTCAAATGGCTGAAATTGTTGTTGAACTTCGACGCCGACGGTATTTCAGCCGCGCTGTCCTGAAAGATAACCGGAATCCGCTTGTCGCCCATTACGCCGCCTCCCTTACCGTAAGCTCGGACTCCATGCGGACGCAGTCATGCGCCGCTTCTAAAACCTTGCCCACCACGTCATAAGCCGACTGTCCCTCATGGCCCCACAGGTGTATGTCCGGCTTGCCGATATACGCCGCTGTGTCGCCGATATGCCACGCTTTTTTCGGATTGCCCGGATATTTGTCCGTGTAGCGCAGCCGCACCATATCCCCGGCTTCCAACTGCGGCAGGAAGCAGGTTTTGAACTCATATTCCTTGTGTGGTTTTGAGTAGAGCCGGAAGTATCCGTGCGCCGTACCGGTTGCGATATCCGCGTCCTGTTCCAAAAGGAACTGCGAGCCGCCCACGGAGAGCTGCTTCACGCCATAGAGCGTCTGCGAATTGGGCCTCGGCATGTTGAAAGTGTCCGGGTCCGCGATGACGCTGTAATCGCCGTAATTGGAGATGATTTTGTTGTAGACGTTCTTCAGCCCGTCGTTTACGCGGGAAATCTCCTTGATGTCGCGGTTCGTCAGCGTAATGTGCGGGAACGCTATGCGCGTGGACAACATTCCGGCTATGTCTTGGTCGTAGTAAAATACCCGCTCGTCGCCCCAGTAAACGCCCTCGTCGCCCCACAGCCACAAAGCCGCTACGCCGGATTCGCGCGACCGGAAGAAGAACTTGCCCATGCGGTCGAATCCGAACTCGTAGGAGGCGATTTCCGCCAGCTTTTCGATAGCGTCCAGAACCGTCAGGCCGGAGCAATCCACCAGCCGCAGTTTCGTAGTCAGTGTGGCGTAAGTTACGCTATGCTCGGCCACCGCCGGGAAATCCTGACCGCTGTCCGAGCTTTTGCGCGTCAGTTCGATACGGAGATACCGCAACGCCGGACTTGCGATGCGCCCGTTTTCCACCGCCTCCAGCGACGTATATGCCGCGTTATTGAGCGAGGTCTGCGTTCTGTAGCTCGTTGAGCTGCCGTTGTACTGGGTAACTGTTTCGTCCAGCCTTTCGAACGCCGTTACGTCAGCCGACAAGTCGTCCGCGTCGTACAGCTTGCTCCCCAGCAAAGGCAGATTGGGCAACGCTGGCAGGTCGCCGAACTCGCCGCAGACGCGCACATAATCTATGTAGACCGGCGCGTTTCTGGGCGTACCGGTAGTCCAGCAGCCGAACTCGGCCACAGGAACCGCACCTGCGCCGGGCGTGTAGGTGTAATCCACTGCCTTCACGCCGCCGACAAACGCCACCACGCGGCCCGGCTTGTGGTAAAGCACATACTGCGCGTTGGCGGGAGCCCCGCCGCCCCATATCGCCGCGCCGTTAAGCAATACTTGGCAGTGGATGCCGGAGCCGCCCACCGCGTAACCCTGCCGGATTTCGGCCCTGTCCGCGCCGTGCGAAAGCGCGAAATAGGCGTATTCGTTGGCGTAGCCCGATATAACGCCGAATGCCATTACGCAGCCGCTTCCCGCCGCGCCTATGGTCCTGCGCCAGCGTTTGGTGGAGGCAGTATAATTAGGCGTGTAAACCGTCAGAATGTTGCTACCGCCGCCGGTCCCGGAAGGCCAGTAAGTGTCTATCTCCGCCGTGTAAGAGCCGGTGTCCTCGAACAATTCCCATTCGGGGCTGGAGTTCTGCGGCAAATCGTCGCATTCGTAGCGGATATTGTCCTCGGAGTGCGCGTGCGTTATTTTCTTGAACACCCTGTTCGGGAATATCACGTCCTCAACGGTGCGGTCGGTTATGCCTGCCATGTCCAGCAGTCCGTTCACAACCTCGTGGATTTGCAGGTTCGTGTGCCAGCAAAGGTAATCCGCGACAACCGCCTGCCCGGACGACGGCGCGGACACGAAGGCAATTTTGGCGGGCGTATCGTATGTGCTGAGGTCGGAAATCTCGTAATCCGTGCCCGGCGCTTTGAACACGCTGCCAGCCGTGACGCGTTTTATGCGGCCCACGTTTTTGCCGGAAGTGGTGAACTCTTTGGTGACACCGTCGCCGATGCCCAAGACTTCGCCGGTGATTGCGGTGGAATAGTTTTCCGCGTCAGCGTCGTCCAGCAAAATATGCGGCGCGTCGAGACTGATTTGCGCCGTCTTGTCGTCGGAATAAAAAGATATGCCGGACACATAGCCCGTGAACAGCCGGACTTCTTCGGATTCCGTGCCGTCGGAAAATTGGTAGACCGCCGCGACTTTGAACATTGTCCGGTATGCCGTGTAGCCCAACCGTGCAAGGGTGTCTTTCTTAAACACGCCGTAATCCGCGCGCTCCAGCCATTCGTTCGCGCCGTTATAAACCCGCATCGTCAGCGAGCCGGTGCGGAACTCGTTTAGGCGGACGGCGTCCAGCTCCTCTTTGGTTTTGCTGATGTCGCGGATATTCTTCTCTGGGATGACAGTCCATTGCGTCTCGTAGGCAAATGCCTGCGCCTCAATATCCCAGTACCGGCGGCGATACGCCACCAGCCGCCGCACCTTGGCGGTGTTCAGTTTTTGCGCCTGCAGTATTCCTTGCGATAGCGTTATCATGACTCCGCCGCCTTGAAACTGACCGTCAGTCCGCCGGATTTGCTTTTGCTCACATAGCCGCAGGACAGGCTGTCTTTTAGCGCGGAGACGCTATATATCGCTTGCGGCAGTGCCTCCGGTTCCGGGTAAACGACAAACTCGCCGAGGCTGTAGACCGCCAGCAATGCGTCGGCCTCCGCTTGGCTGAGTCCCGCGAAGGCAAGGCTTGCGCCCCAGCGCGTTACCCTGTCGCCCGACCATTTAACCAGCGCGGTTTTCACGCCGCCGTCCATCATCTGCGTGGAAATATCCGTCGCCGAGAAGCCCGGCTCGTAGCCATAAAAACCTTTTGACGCGGCAAGCAGCGTTTCCAAAACCCACACCTCGCCTATTTGTTTCTCTTGGTTCGGGGTCTGCGTCTGGCTGAAGCTTATGCGGATTCCGTAAGCCTGCTTCGCCGCAAACTGCGCCTTGAGCGATATGCCGATTCGATTGATTGCGTTAAGCGTTATGGCGTTGCCCCAGCCAGACCCGGTGTAGAACTCGACCACGGCGGTCACCGCGTTGCAATTTTGCAGTATCACCGTGTCTACGGTCTTGAGCGCGGATACGCCGTTTTCCTGAAACAGGATTTCAATGTACGCGGTGGAGGCGTCGCTGTTCTGTCCTGCCGTTTTCCAGAGCGCGTTATAGTCGCGGTCATAGAGCCGGTATTTAACCGCGTCGCCGCCGGAAACGCTTATCGCGTTGTTCTCGTTGACTGCGTTCGGACCGTAAAAGACGGGATAATCGCTCATACCGCCCTCCGTTTGTTGTCCGAGGCCGCGTCCCGGCTGTTGACCGCAAACGCCAAAGCGTTAGGCGTGCGCCTGCGTATCTGTTCCGCCAGTTCGCCAAGCACGCGCTCGCGCTCGGAGGCGTTCAAATCCGACACCTGCAGGGTCATGTTGATATTGAAAACGTTGTGCTGGTTCGCTCCCTCGCCGGAGGACAATGCGCTATTGGGTATCACCGTTCCCGCCGTGTCCGGCACGAAAAGTTCCGGGCCGTTCTCGCCGACAAGCGCGGCCTGCCCCACCGGCGGCCTGCCGCCAGCCGCGAACCCGCCGGAAAAACCGAGAATAATCGCCAGTATTGCCGCCGCTGCCGCCAGACCGATAGCAATCCCGACAAACGGGATACCTGCGTGCGCCGCGACCGCCTTCGCCTGACCAACAGCCGCCGCCTGCGCTATCTCGGCATGGGCCGCAGCCGCGTTTTCTGTGACTTCCTTTGCCGTCGCCGCGCTTTTGACCGCCGATACCGCCGTAGTCGTGCTGGTTTCAAACAAGGCCAATGCGGCAGCCTGCGCCTTTTCCAGCGTCCACATCACGACTTTCTTGGCGAGGATTTCCGCCAGTATCTTGTAAATGCTGGCCTTGAACGCCTGCCACACGCCTTCCATAATGTCGCCAAGATTCACCGTGCCCTGCTCTATGGCGACGAACAGTTCCTCGAACCCTCCGGACAGCGCCGATATCGCCGCGTTGAATGTGGCGGCAAGATTGTCCTTGAGCATGGTCGCCGACACGAACACTTGGTTGTAGGCGTCCTGCCACGCCTGCGCGAACTGCCCGGCCTGCTCAGGCGCGTCCGCCGCGAGGTTGGGCATCTCCGGGGATTGCGGCATATTGAGTTTCGGCGCGGCCACTGTGCCGGTGAACACGCTTTTCGCCGCGTCCAGTTTGCCGCCGACAAAGTCCTGCGCCTTGCCGTAGCCGTCGGCGACGCTTTGCGCTATGTCCTTGCCCGTATTGAGCGCGGTTTCGCCGATAATGCCGCCCCACTTTTTCACGTCATCCGCCACGCCCTTTAGCGACTGACCGACTTTCGAGCTGCCCAGCGCGTCCGAAGTGTCGTCAACGAATTTCTTTATCGCGCTGACAGCCGAATCGAGGTGCAGATACTCGGCCACGGTCATGAAATCCCGCACCCAGTTTTTGAAATAGTCCTTCAGGGCTTGGAATTTATCCTGAAAGAACTGCACAAAGAAGTCCGCTATGGTCAGTACGTCGTCCATGTAGCTTTTGCAGACTTCGCGGAAAGTCCGCATAAGCGATTCCCATGTTTTTACAATTACCGACCACTTGTCTATGACAATCAACCCGACGGCAACAAGGGCAACGGCAATCAATCCCACCGGCCCGGTCAACGCGCCTATTGCCGTGATAACCGCCTTGAACGCCGCGATTACCCAGCCAAGCACGGGCGCAAGCCCGCTCAGCGCGGACAGAAACAGCCCCAAAGCCCAGACAGCCGGGCCGAGCGCCGCGATAATCAGGCCCAAGGCAACCAGCCAGTCCCTTGTCGGTTTATCCAACCCGGCGATAAATGACGTCGCTTTCTGCACCGCCGAAGTCAGCATTTGGGTCAGCTTGATTACCGTCGGCAACGCTATATCGCCCAGCTTTATCAGCGCGACCTGCAGCACGGACAGCGCCTTGGCGAACTGCTGGCTGGCGTCCTGATTGGCGATATTGAAGGCGTTTTTGAGGTCCTGCCCCGTCGCCTTCGCCACGCTGGCGATTACCGCGCGCGCTGCCTCGCCGTTCTTGCCGATGAGGTTCAAAAGCCCGACAAGCCCTTCGGCCTCCGGGAACACCCGCGCCATCGCCTGTTCGTTATCGCCGAAGTGTTCCTTGAGTGTCTGTAGTACGGACAACAAGCCTTCCTCTTTTAGCTGGCGGCGCAGTCCGTCAAACGACAGGCCGACCCATTCCATAGCCGTGCGCGTCTGGTCCGTCGGTTTCAGCAGCGTCATGAATACGCCGCGCAACGCGGATACCGTCTGTCTTGCGCCCATGCCCAGCCGGGACATCGCCGCCACCGCGCCCGATACTTCGCCGAACGAGACGCCCAACTGGGCCGATACCGGCAAGAGCTTCCCGATGACCGGCGCAAGCTCATCCAGTTGCATCTTGCCGTTCTTGACAGTGGCAACCAGAACGCCGGTAGCCGTAGCCGCGCTAAGATTGGCAGGGCCATAGGCATTCAGCGCGGAGGTTACCGCGTCAGCGACTGTTTTCGTGTCGCCCATGCCTGTAGCCGAAGCCATTGCCGACACTTTCAATGCCTCCAGCGCGTCCGAGCCGCGCAAGCCCGCCTGCGCCACGGAATACATCGCGTCCGCCAGTTCTTTCGGCCCTTTGCCGGTCTGCGTGGACAGTTTCAGTATGTCCGTGCGCCATGCGTCCACTTCCTCGCGGCTCACGCCGAGTATGGCGACTATTTTGTCCAGACTGTCGTCGAACTCGGTGGCGAATTTGACGGCTGACAGCGCGGCACCGGCGAACGGCAGCGACAGCCCGTAGGTTATCTCCTTGCCGAGCGTCGTGAACCGCCTGCCCGCGCGGGCAAGCGTCTTCTCAGCTTTGGCTATGCCTTCCTCAAAGCTGGCTGTTCTCGCCGTCAGGTTCACTATCAGGTTGCCTATCGTCGCCATTTGTTCCACCGAGTGCCGCGTTTATCGCCTTCACCATCTCCAACTGTTCCCGCCAGTCCTGTTTTTCCTTGCCGAATTTCGGCATGAAATCCTGCGCCTTGTACGGCTTCGTACCGCTTTTTCGGGACACGTTCGCCACCGTGGAGGCCACTATCCCGGCCCGCAGGTCCGCCCTGTCCTCGCCGAACGGCTCCAGCTCGTAATACGTCTGCCATTCCGTCAATTCCCGCGAGCTGACCCGGCTTAACAACTCGCTTACCGTCATGCCCAGAGCAAGGGCTAAGCGGAAGTAGAACCTTCGCTCCGGGCGTCTTTGAAATTTCCGGCAAGCTCCTTCACATCGCTTTCGCTAAGTCCCGAAAGCTGCTGCGCCGCATTGAACAGCCGGTTCAGCGCTTTCGCCGACTTTTCACCGAGCCATTTCACGTCCTCTTCGGTGAACAGCGGCTTGCCGTCCTCGCCGATTGCCGACTGCGCCACCAGTTTCGCGCGCAGATTCTGCATGTTCACCGTGGTGTTGCGCCCCTGCCCCTGCACCACGCCCGCCTCAAACCTGTCGCGCTCCGCGCCAGTCAGCGATTTAAGCCTGACTGTGCCGCCCCATTCGGGGACTTCCACGTCCTGCGTCTCCAAGTCGGAAACGCTCTTTATCTGTTCTTTGTTGAGAAGCATTGCTTCCTCCGTTATGCCAGCGTCGGCTGGCCTGTTATTTTAAGCGTCACGCTCGCGCCCAGTTTGCCGTCCACCGGAGCGCTAGGCTCGAAGTTCGTCACGAACGCCGCGAAGCTCCATGTGGTCGCCGGGGTGTCCGGGAACACGAGCTTGAAGTTTTTCTTTGCCCGCGCTGCGAGCGCGGCTGAAAGCGACTGCTGGCTTGTATTGCCCGGCAGGAAGTTCAGCTCCAGCTTTATCTCGCCGCCGTCGAGCAATCCGCCCGCGTATTCCTTCCAGCCTCCGGCGGAGCCGTGGCTGGTGATGTCCACCGTGTCCATGCTCATGCCGGGTCCGCCCACATTGGTCACTTCGGCTATCGCCGCGAATACTTCCGGCGTCGCGCCGTCGCCGATTTTAAGCGTTGTGCCGAACGCGCTTATTCCTTCGCCCATATTAATCCTCCCTGTGCCATATCAGGATGTCAGCCGTGACGCGGAATATTCCGTCGTCCGCGCTGAATCCGTCCGTTTCGTTATCGTTGAACGCGGCCTGTATGTCGCCGCCCTTCTTGCCGTGAAGCGCGGCAACCGCCGCCAACGCCAGCCGCTTCGCCTCCAAGTAATCCGCCGAGTAGCAGTCCAACTGGAACCGCGACGACGCCAGCTTTGACGGCCCGCCGTGCGAGGCGTACCGGATGCACGACGCTTTGGCGTAGACCATAGCGGGCAGGATTACCTCGTCAGGCAGCCTGACCGGGTATATCCTGTCGGCGACTGTCGCCGACACAGCCGCGTCCTGCCGGAGCAGGTCATACAAGGTCCGCTCAATCGGCATTTTCGCCTCCGTATTTCGCCACCAGTTTGCGGTATTCCGCGTCGCAGACTTGGATTGCTGCTTCCTTCTTCGCATCAAACGCCGGGCGCATGAATGGCTTGGCTTCAACGCGGCCCACGAGCTTGTAGACCCATCGCTTGCCGGACTTATGGGAACGGACAGCCAGCGCATGGCCGAACTCTACGAGGCGGCCATACCAGACGCGCCAGTGAAGCGCGACCCTTGCCCGCACTTCGCCTTTGAGCGGGTCGGTGCTGACCGTCAGCATGATGTTGTCCTTGAGATGCGCCGCCGAGCCCGCTTTCTTGTGGCCTTCAGGGAACAGGTTGTCCGTGCCTGCATCAAGCGGCGCGTTCGCCGCAGCTTGGGCGCGAATCACTTCCGCGCCGTTCTTGGCGGCACGCATGGTGGCCTTACGAAGCTCCGCGCCGCGTATGTTCTTCAACGCAAGCGCAAGCTCTGGTATGCCGTCCAGTTGTATCGTCACCATGTCGCCCATATCACGCCACCCGTTTGCACATAAGCTGCAATTCCCGCTTCCCGTCTGCGGGGTTGATGATTTCTACGATGTCGTATGCGTCCCCGCCGGAGACAACGCGCCAGCTCGGTTTTACGTCCGCGCGGTATCGGATTATCACCCGCACCGTAATTTCGCTGTTCACCTTAGCGGACTCGAAATACTCCCGACCCCGCAAAGGCAGCACCGCCGCCCATACCGTCGCAACATCCGTCCAGACCGACTTGGCTTGGCCCATCTCGTCCCGCGCTGTTTCCTGACGCTGGAGCGTTACCCGCCGGTTCAGCTTGCCGGGGTTCATAATTGCCGCCCCCAGAGCCGGTACGGCGCAAGCAGATACTGCACGCCTAGCGGCAGTTCCTCGAACTTCAGTTGGCTGGCCTCGCCAACGGCGATGCGGTTCTCATACCAGTGCGCCGCCAACAGCTTCACTGCCTGCCTTATCGGCTCCGGCACATTGGTTGCCGCCGCGCCGTAGCCGCAGGTGAACGCTATTTCCACGGCGTTATACCGCCGAAGCGTCGCCGCCGGAATGTCTTTCAGATACACCCGCGCCGGTTCGCCTATCGCGTCCACGGAATACGCTGTCGTCGGTAGGACAATGCCGTTATTCGCCGAATCCCACAAGCGCACCCAATCAACCGACTGCGCGGGCGCGAAGGGGAGGCAAAACTCCGGCGGGGACGGGATTTTATCCTCAAAAACCCGCCATCGCTGCGTGATGAGCTTGCGGTTGGTCGCGGACTCGGCGCACTCGCGGGCGGCTTTGATAAGCCCCGTGATAAGCGCGTCGTCATCGGCAAACTCCACCCGCAGGTGCGCCTTCGTTTCCGAAAGCGTCACCGGCTCCACCGCAGGCCCCGCCAGAAGCAATGTCCCCATAGACTATTTCCCGTTAGGCGCGTCCGCTTTCTTGTCCTTCTTGAGCGGCTCGATGAAGTCCTTGTGCCGCTCCGCGTCGGCGTCGCTGAGCTGTATCACCGCGCCTTCCGCGTAGCCGCCGAACGGCTTTTTCACCCTGTAGAGTTTCGTTTCCATTTTGCTTGCCTCCCTATTTGAACAGCATGTACGAGAACGCCGAGCCCTGCGCGACGTCGATGGACAAGGCTTGCGTGAAGCGCAGCCAGGTCTGGTCCTGCATGAACGCGTTGCTGTTGTCGCCCGCGTCGTATGCGTCCTGCGACACCTTCACCGCCAGTCCTTCGCGCGGCGATATCAGCAGAGCGCGGTTGAAGCGTCCGTATATCGCAACGGTGCAGTCCGTCCCCGCGCCGAGGTTGCCCGGTATCGTCGGGCATATCACATACGGCACGTTCCACACTGTCGCCGGGATATTGCCGGTCGGCGGCTGCCAGATGTACTGGTTCTGGTTGTCCTTGAGCTTGAGCAGCTTCTTGAGGCCGGTGCGGCTCAAGGCGATTGTCGCGCCTTGCGAGTTCGCCGCGTTGAGCGAGAATATCAGCTCCGCGATATCGTCGAAGCTGACCGACGCGCCCGCCATGCTGACCACATTCACGCCCGAAGCCTTGATGATGCCGGTGAACGGGTCGCCTGCGCCTGTGTCGCCCAGCAAAGCCACGCGCTCGATTTCCAGCGCCATAGCCTCGCTGATAAGTTCGGACAGGAACGCCGTCAGGTTGATGGCGCTGTCGCGCAGCAGTTCGTCGGTGCATTTGATGACCGCCGCCATCACTTTTGCGACCTGCTCCAGCTGCCCGAATGTCGGGTTCGTGGTCGGCTTTGTCCCGCCTTCCGTCACCCAGCCGATTGACACGCTGGTCAACTGGCGCGGCAGCTGCCGTTTCCATGTGGACATCGGCAGAATGTTGGCCAGCTGCATTATGGGCGAAGCGTCCTTGAGCAGCCGCATAACCTCGTAGCTGAACTCGGTCGGGACGACATAGCCGCCCGTCGCGGGCGTGCCTTCCGTCATGATGGCTTTAGCGTCCGCCAGCATGGGGTGCCGCTCCTTCGCCGCGAGCAGGAAATTACGCATGCTGCCGAATTTTCTGCCGTACTCGCTCGTCCAAGGCTTTTCAGCCGTGTTTTTGGGCGAGTTTTTGAACGCCTCCGCCCGTTCCATCACTTCTTCCGGGCTCTGGGGCGGGACCTGCCTGCCGCTCGGCTGGGGATGCAGACGCTTTACCACGTCCTCCACCAGCTTTTCGGCTTTCTCCTTGGTGAGGCAGTCGTCCAGCCTGCACTCCAAGGTCTTGCGAAGCTCCGCTATGGAGCCTGCCGCTTCTTGGTTTTCCATCTTGATACCTCCGTTGGGTTTTGCTGTTTCCAGCGATTTCAGGGCTTTGCTCACCGCCTCAGCCAATGCGTCAGGGTCGGCGGGCACCGCCACCAGCGAAATCTCGTATATCTCGGCGAGGGTTAACTGATTCGGCGCGTCGGGGTTCTCATAATGGAACCGCCCGGCAATAGATATGCCTTTGGCGTGGCCCTCGGTGTAAATCTGGCGGGCGTGTTCCACCACCGGGAAATCCGAGGCCGAGAACTTGGCCTTGAAGTAAAGACCTTTGCCGTCCTCGCGGATTTCGGTCATCGAACCCGCAATGTGGTCAACCGCGTTTACATGGTCGACCAGCAGCACCGGGTTTTTGAGATACTCTTTTAAGTCGTAAACGTAATCCCGTTTGGCCTTATAGACCGTCGGGATATCGCCATATCTGTCGGCCTGATTTTTGGTGTTCGCGTAGCCTTCCAAGAAGACCGCGCCGTTTTCCTGCGTTATCTTGCCGCCTTCAATCGGCAGTATTTTGAATTGCCTGTCCATTGTTTCCTCCAGAACCCATATTGAGCGGCACAAGATATTGACCGCCCTGACCGTTCGGCAGCTTGTTCATGTTCTCGCGCTCGCGGATATCGTCCGCCGACAGCCAGCCCCATTGCCGCCCTATGGCGTAGGCCTCGTAGCGCGTCTTGATGTCGCCGCGCAGAAGGCCTTCGATGAGAAACTCCGGGAAGAAGTCGCCGGAAAACAGCTTGAACGAAAGCTCCTGCTCGATATTCACCAGCCAAGGGCGTATCGTATCCGTCACAAATTCAATTGCCTGATGCTCGATGTTGTTGTTCGTCGAGCGGTCAAGGTCCGAAATCTTGTGCAGCGGCATGCGGAAGTAGCGGGCTATTTCCGACACACCGAACTTGCGGGTTTCCAAAAGCTGCGCGTCCTCCGGCGGCACGCCCACCGCGTTGAACTTCATGCCTTCCTCAAGTACCGCAACGCGAAACTTGTTGTCCAGTCCTTCGTGCGTTTTTTCAAAAGATTTGCGGAGCCTTGCCGACGCTTCGTCCGACAACTGGCCCGGATGTTCAAGGATTCCACCGGGACGAGCGTCGTTGGCGAAGAATTTAGCCGCGTATTTCTGCGCCGCCAGACCCAAACCGATAGCTTCCTTCGCCGCGCGCATCGGCGGCAGGCCTATAAGACCGTCATAGGACAAGCCTTTGACATGCAGCATGTCCGCAAACGGCACGTTCACCACGCCCGAATCCAGCGCGACCGCATAGACCAGTTGCCCGTTCACGCGCTTTAAGGCGACCCGCCAAGGCGTAATAGGCCACAATGCAACCGGCTCACCGTTGCGCCGCTCTATCTCCGAATAGTGGTTGCCCCACATGCACAGGTGCAACATGATGGCCTGCCGCCAGCTCATGGAGGTCATCTCAGGATTCGGAGCGTCGTGGAGCAGCCGGTAAAGCGGGTGATTAGCAGTGCGGTTCTTGCCGTCCGCCGTGCGCTGATAGACGTGGAGCGGCAGGCTGCCCACCGTTTGCGACAGCACCTGCGTGCAGGCGTATACCGACGACAGATTCAACGCCAGCGTTTCGTTCACCATTACGCCGCTCTGCGTGTCCGAAAGCGGCAGGAACACGTCGGCAAAGAATTGCTGCATGCTTTGCATCTTCCGCCCGCCGAAACTGAAAATCTTTTTAAGCCAATTCATAAAATCACCATCCCGCGATTCTCGTAGACGCTGTGTCCCGCACCGTGGCGCATCGCCCGGTCCAATGCCATGACAGCGGCTACGATGCCATCTATGCGCTGCGTGCTTTTTGATTTGTCCGGCTTGATATTCCCGGCGGGGTCGCTCTTTACTACGGCGTTGTCCGCCATCCAGCGCATCACCGGATTGCCGCCGTGGTGCAGCTTCCCGGACAGCACCAGCCGCAACAGTTCCTTGCTAGGCCCGGCCATTGAGGCAAAACCCTGACCGAAAGGCACCACAGTGATGCCCAGCTCGGTCAGCTCTTGCACGATTTTCGCCGCGCCCCAGCGGTCAAATGCGATTTCTTTGAGGTTGTATTGCTTGCGAAGTTCGGTTATCTTGGCGACGATAAAGCCATAATCAATCACGTTGCCAGCCGTCGCGTTTATAAGCCCCTGCTTGACCCACAATTCATACGGCACATGGTCGCGATTGGAACGCTCGTGCAGGTCGTCGCCCGGTATCCAGAAGTAAGACAGCAGCTTCACCGCGCCGTCCACGGGGAAAGCCAACACCAGAGCCGTGATGTCCGTCGTGCTGGACAGGTCCAACCCGGCGTAGCACGGCTTGCCCTTGAGCATTTCGGGGATAACCTGACCGCCGCACGCTTCCCACGCCGCCATAGGCAGCCAGCGCGATTCCTGCTGCGTCCACTGATTGAGGTGCAGCCGCCGGAAGGTGTTTTCGTAGGCGGGGACATTCCCGGCCTTGGCGCACTCGCGTTTGAGGTAATCCTCGCTGATGGAAACACCGAGGTTCGGATTGGCCTTGCGCCATATCTTCGGGTCGCGCCAGTCATCCTGCTCGTCCGCCGCGTAAATGACCGGCAAAAAGCTGTCGTCCTCTATAACGCCTTCCTTGATTCTGCGGGCATATTCGTGCAGCTCCCAGCAGATTGAGTTCCGGTCAAATCCCGCCGTGGTAATCGCCACAGTGAGCGGCTGGCTGCGTGCGCCTGTGCTGGTTGCCAGCACATCCCACAGTTCCCGGTTCGGCTGCGCGTGAAGCTCGTCAAAGATAATCCCGTGCGCGTTCAGCCCGTGTTTCGTATATGCGTCCGCGCTTAAAACCTGATATGTGGACGCGGTGCGGGGGATAAATATGGAATTGCGGTATACCTGCCCGCGCGACATCAGCGATTTGGAAGCCATCGCCATGCCTTTTGCAACGTTGAACACTATCGCCGCCTGCTTGGTGTCCGCCGCCGCGCTGTAGACCTCCGCCGAGGCTTCCTTGTCGGCGTACAGAAGATACAGGGCGATGCCCGAACATAGGCTGGACTTGCCGTTCTTGCGCGGGATTTCTATATAGCAGGTGCGGTACTGGCGGCTGCCGTCCGGGCGTTTGCAGCCGAAAAGCGGATATACAATGTCTTCCTTCTGCCAACCCTCCAGCGTGAACGCTTCGCCCGCCCATTTGCCTTTTATATGGACAAGGTAACGCTCGAAGAAGCGCGCCGCTCTGTCAGCCGCTTTCTTGTCAAAATAAAAGTCTTGCGTTTCCTGTGCCATAATCATTCGCCGAAGTACTCAGTGTCCTCGTCTTGCAAATCGCTGCTTTTGGGTATCACCCTGCCGCGCATGGTGGCAGGTATACCCATCTCAGCCGCCAGCTTCGTCATCATCTGCATCCAGCCCCGCGCGATAGACACATGCGGGATTTGCTGATACGCGCCGTTGGGCGTTTTGTAAACCTGCTTGTTGGTCTTGATGACATCGTTCGCCCGCTTCCAGTTGGAATACGCCGAGCAATAAAGCATGAACAGGTCGCGGTCTATGGAGCTGATAACGCCCAGCGCGGCAAGCTCCGGGAACAGCTCGCGCCATTTGGCTTTAGCCTCGTCGTCCATGAATTCCGGCGGTTCGCTGTTGGCGGGTCCGGGCTTCGGTTCGGCAGGGTTCGTCCTGCACCGCTTCAAAGTGCCCTTTTTCCGCTTTATTTCCGTCGGTATCGGCTTTCTTCCGCGCATATTTTCCTTGCCTACCCCCCTATGCGAATTATGGACGCGTTCACGCGTAGCCGCGCATCGGTCTATAACCGAAAAGCTGGGAGGATTTCATAGGCCTATGGCCTGTATCGACCGAATCCTCCGTCTTCCTGCGCCGTCTTGAGGCTGTGGTGTTCGTGGCACAGCCCCTGCAAATTGTTTTCCTCATCTGTGCCACCCTTGGACTTGGGCACTATATGGTCCACGTCCGTTGATAGCTGCCCGCAGCCCGGATGCCTGCACACCGGGTCCAGCGCCAAGATGAGCAGTCTTAATCTCTGCCAGCGCGAGCCATAGCCACGTTGTGTTGAAGTGCCGCGCCTGTCCCGCTCCGCCTTGTCAGCCGTCGCCTTGTGCGCCGCGCAGTATCGCACGCCTTCCTCCGCCAATGCAGGGCAGCCGGGATAGGAGCAAGGCGGCAGAGGCTTATGCGGCATGCTGCACCTCGGCCTTCTTGCCCGTCGCCTGCTCCCAGCGTTTGACTATGACATCGGTGTATAAAAGGTCTATCTCGCAGAGGCAGGCTTTGCGTCCAGTATGCTCGCACGCAATGAGCGTGCTGCCTGACCCGCCGAAGAGGTCCAGCACTGTGTCGTCCTTGCGGCTGCTGTTGCGTATCGCGCGGGCGCAAAGCTCCACGGGCTTCATGGTCGGGTGTTCCTCACTGCGCGTGGGACGGTTGATTTCCCAGACGGTGGTCTCTGCCCGTCCGCCATACCACTTGTGACTTGCGCCTGCCGCCCAGCCGTACAGTATCGGCTCGTGCTGCCACTGATAGTCCTGTCTGCCCAGCACAAAGCTCTGTTTGGCCCAGATAACGGTCTGTTTGACCTCAAAGCCGTTGTCCATGAGCGCCTGCCGGAACAGCATCGTCTTGCCGTCCGCGTGGCACACATAATAAGGCGTCCCGCCATCGCAGACCTTACGCATGGCGCTGAACGCTTTGCCGAGGAAGGCGCTGAAGTCCGCGTCGGACATCGCGTCGTTCTGTATTGTCAGGCGTTTCTTGGTTTTGCCGACATAGGCGATACCATACGGCGGGTCGGTGAATATCATGTCGGCCTTGGCACCGCCCATCAGGCGGGCAATGGCAGCGTTGCTGGTTGAATCAGCGCAAAGCAGGCGATGGTCGCCAAGCAACCACAGGTCGCCGGGCTTGGTGATAGCTGTCTCCGGCTTGTCAGGTACTTCGTCCAACTTGTCCTCGTCCAGCAATGATTCGTTGCCGAGCGCACCTAACTCGTCGTCCGAGAACCCGACATCGCGCAGGAAGTCAGCGTCAAAATCGTTGGCAAGTATATCCATGTCCCAGTCGCCCGCCGATATGTTGTCGCGCAGCATCCGCTTGGCTTCCATTTCCGGGTTGTCCATCACGATAACCGGCACTTCCTTCATGCCGATTTCTACGGCGGCGCGGTAACGCTGATTACCCGCGAATATCACCATGTCTTTGTTGACGAGTATGGGCCGCGCTTCAAAATAATCGCGGTCTTCACAGAGGCTGGCGCACAAACGCTTGAACGCCTCGTCCTTGATAACGCGCGGATTTTGCGGGTTGGGTTTGATTTTGCCGACGGGGATATATTCCGGCTTAAGCATATATCCCTCCGGCGCAAAGAGAGGCGGCATCCGTCCGGGCCGAGCATTTATGTATGTGTGTGCCCGCGCTACCGCCTAAAAAAGAAGCCCTGCGCCCATTTTTCAGGGCGCAGAGCAGGGCGTATATTGTCGAGGTATACGCTAAATTTACGCAAAAAGAAATCGAGGTATTCGCCATAGTTCTCCCGGCGTATACCTCGACATTAATAGTCTAGCGGATGTTTGTTTTTAAGTCACGAGTTTTACTTTGGATAATTTTGGACATATAATTGAAGATAGAGGCTTCTTCTCCGATATAGCTCACGACAGAACGCAAGGCGGAGGTTTTTATGACGATATTACTACTATCTCTGGTTTTAGCAATGATGGCTTACTTGATTTGGAAAGTTGTGCCCGAGTTTCGAAATAATCTTAAAGAAGATATGGATAAATATGCCACTCAAGCTAGCGAATTGAAAAACGCAATCACGATGGGTCTTACAACAAATGTCGACAAAACTCAAGAAAAACTAGATGCTATCCGCAATGTTGTAGACACCAAAATGGCATCTGCGCTAGAAGCAAATACTCAATTGATTAAAACAACTTTGGAAAGCGTTCAAAATGTACAAACAACCACACTCTCCGATATGGGCAAGCAGTTGGGCGAAGTTAAACGCGCGACACAGGAGGCCATCAATAGTTTTCAGACAAAGCTAGATACAAACCTTGCAGAATCGCGAGGCTCGCTTTCCTCCAATTTGAAAACAAACACTGACACGGTTCAGGGCACACTGGATAGACTTAAGGGTGAGCTAAAAAACGAATTGCAGCAGTTGCTGGCATCAAATCAAAAAACAATGGGCGACCTGCAAAAGAGTGTTGAAGAAAAATTTACAGCCATGCAAAAAAGCAATGAGGAGCGACTGGAGAAAATGCGCCAAACGGTTGATGAAAAACTTCAGGGCACTTTAGAGAAAAGGCTTGGGGAATCCTTCAGAACCGTAAGCGAACAGCTTGAAAAGGTGCATAGTGGTTTAGGGGAGATGAAAAACCTAGCAACCGATGTCGGCGGATTAAAACGAGTACTCTCTAATGTTAAAGCGCGCGGAGTTCTTGGGGAAATACAACTTGAGAATATACTAGAGCAGATATTGGCCAAGGGACAATATGATAAAAATGTCCAAGTAAAATCTGATTCTGCGGAACGCGTAGAATACGCTGTTATTTTGCCCGGCAGCGATTCAAATAAAGTTGTTTTACCGATTGATGCAAAATTCCCAAGGGAAAGTTACGAAAGACTTCTCAATGCTTTTGATAAAGGCGATGTCGCGGAAATTGAAGAGGAAAAGAAAAAATTATTATCTGCTGTAAAAAAATCCGCGAAAGACATCCATGATAAATATATAAATCCGCCCACCACAACAGATTTTGCTTTATTATTCCTCCCCATAGAAGGTTTATACGCGGAGGTGTTAAGATATCCAGATATTATGGAAGAATTGCAACGACAATATCATGTAATTCTTTCTGGCCCAACCACTCTTATTGCGATACTCAATAGTTTTAGAATGGGTTTCAAAACTATGGCTATTGAACAGCGCGCAAGTGAAGTCTGGCAGATTTTGGAAGCGGTCAAAACCGAATTTCAAAAGTTCGGTGGAGTGCTGGATAAAGTAAAAAAGCAACTTGCTACTGCCACCAAAACAATTGATGAAACAAGCACAAGAACTAGAGTAATGGAACGCAAGCTAAAGCAGGTTGAACAGTTGCCGGAAGCAGAAGCAGCAAAAGTTTTAGAATTAGCATCTATACCAGAAGAGTTAGAGCCAGCAGTTGAGAACATGGCACCAGAAACTACTCCAGATGACGACATGCCGTTCTAGATTTTTTGAATCGTCTTACGGTATCGTAAGCTATCCACACCGACGTTAGGCCCATCTCATAGGCGACCTCTTTCGGGGCTTTGCCCTGCTTGAGCCGCTTTAGGATTTCCTTGTCCCGCATCAGCGTGGACAGCCGGATGCCCGGCTTCTTGACCCGCTTTTTCCGTTTCATACCCTGCCTCCGTTTTCCAGAATGATTTTGCCGTTGAACATTTCGGCGATATGCTCCACCCTGTCCCATGCGGCGGCGTCCTCCTGCGTAAAGCCCTGCCTCAGGGCCGCCAACGGCTTCAGGACCTCGTTTTCAAACACAGTATGGTCTTGGGCCGTGTCCTTGCCCAAAGCCTCCTGCTTCTTGAGCCAGCGTAGGCCTTCCAGTTTCCGTTTCAACAGCCGCTTGTAATTCTCATGCGTATCCATAACCCTCCCGGCATTTAGTGACGAAACTTAGTGACGATTGTCCTTTTTCCTTTTTGCTATATATTTGTTTTCTTTTTTTCTTCCTAATTGAGCTAAAAAGAAAAGTTTCATCACTTTCGTCACTTTTTTAAGTTTCCTCCAATACAAACCGCAGTGATAATGCCTTAAAAGTTTCGTCACTGAATCATCACTATCGTCACTAACCGGGCGTAATAATGCCCTCAACAGGCCGCAAACCGCTTAAAACGGCCTTTCGTCCGCATCCGGCTCATAGCCGCCATTGTCCATAGGCAGTGTTTCCTGCTCGCTTCCTTTCAGCGTTATGCCGAACCAGCAGGTCTTGCCGCCCGTAATCCTGTCGCGCTTGAAGCCGCGCTTCTGCATGTAATCAATGAACTCAGTGCGCTTTATGGAGCGCATTCCCCCGTCCTTGGCCCATAGCTGTATGGCCTTAAGTATTTCACTGGCGGATACCTGCTGGCCTTCCGCTACAACGCAGTTTTCCGTGATGAAGTTTCCGATGATATCGGACTCCTCGCGGTATTCGTTTGTCGCCTGCGCGATTTTGGCTACCTCGCCAAGCCCGTCCTTCTGCCACAGCTTGAATCCCTGCGCCGCCCACGCCAGTATGCCCTCATATTCCTTGGCGAGCTTGTCGTCCAGCACGGCATCGCGCTCCTCCGGCGTTATGACTTTCTCAAACGGGATAGTCATGATGCGCCGCCAGATGCCCTTGTCTGTGCCGGATATATTCGGCTTATGGTTCGTGGCGAGGAATATTTTGAACGTGGCGAAGAAGTCGAAGAACTCGCGGTGCAGGAACCGTGCCGATATCGGGTCGTCGCCGGTCAACTGTTTGATTTGCGCCTCGGCAAGCGCGCGGCCCTTGCCGGATTCTATGGAGGTAACAAACCGCGCCCCTTTAAGCCGCGCCACATCGTTAGGAATAGACTCGCCGTATTTTTCCATCAGCGTAGTGGCGGGCGTGTTCATCGCGTATTCGCCCAGCAGCCGGTAGATATGCTTGAGGAACGTGGACTTGCCGTTCATGCCCACGCCGTAAAGTATGAACACGCATTGCTCTTTCATTGAGCCGGACAGCGAGTATCCCACGGCTTTTTGCATGAAGCCGATAATTTCCTTGTCGCCGAGGAACACGCTATCAAGAAACTTGAGCCATTCCGGGCATTGCGCTTCCGGCTTGTAGTCCAGCTCCAGCCGCCTGGTGATATAATCCGTCTTGCTGTGCGGGCGCAACTCGCCGGTCCGCAAGTCCAGCGTCCCGTTGCGGCAGTTAAGCAGGTAAACATCGCCGTCAAAAGTATCCGGCGTTACCGTAATGCCGTCTTCACACCGGACAAGGTTCACCATCGCCTTGAGCCGCGACTCGGCCTCGCATCGCACGGCGTGCTTGGCTAAATCCTTGTCGTTAGCCGACTTAGCTTTGCCCCGCATATCCAGCACAGCCGATTGCGCCAGCTTCATGATTTGGAACGCTTCATCTTTCTGCCAGCGCGTTCCGTCCCAAATAAACCAGCCGCCAAGCGCGTCGCAGTAACGCAACTCGCCGCCGTAGCCGGAGTAAAGAAACTGCGCGTTCCAAGTATCGGTAAGCGGGCCGGACAAATTGCCGTCCTTGTCGTAGCGGGACACGCTTCTGGCGATTTTGGAAACCTCGGCCTTGTCCAGCGGCGGCGAACAACGAGCCGCGTTTATGGACTGGAGGTTCTTCTCTATCTCGGCTTGCTCAAGACCCATTTTCCGCAGGTTCACCCCCATCAGCATAAGCGTGTTGTTGCGGTTCTGCGTGATGAGCGCGTCTTTGTCGGACAGGTCGGGCGTTTTATCCTTGGGCGAAAGAATATCCAGCAGCCATGCCGGAGCGTCGGCTATCGGCGCATCCGGCCCGGTGAGCCAGTCGTAGGACTTGCCATCAATAACGCTTGGCGGCGCGACCACATAACCGCCGTCGCCGCGCACGTCGATACCCTTGCGGATGCCGGTCTTGCAGCCTATGCCCTGCTCGGGATAGCGGAAATACAGATGCCGCCCGCCGGAACAGGTCTTGGCCTCCACGGTGGACGGCAACGCGCCGTATTCACGCTCCAGTTCCGCAAGCGATTCCGCGCCGCCCGCGCCGTTTTTGATGTCTATATCCAGCACGAAAATGCCGGACACTTTGCCGGTGGCTATGCCGATATTCGCGTAGTGATTTGCGAACAGCCGCTTCACCGCTTCCGCTTCTTTTGAGGCATCTTTATAGCCATGCGGCGTTAGCGGTATCTTGCCCTTGCAAGGCAATACCGCCCAGCCTCTTGCCGCATAAGCCAACGCTTGCTCTATCATGCGCACCTTCCCGCGAAAAAATGGAAGGGGCGGCAGTTTTGCCACCGCCCCCTTGAGGTTCAGTAAGGCCGGGAGTCCTGCGCTTCCTCGGCTGCGTCATCGTCATGCACCTGTATATCCTTTGCCTTAGCGGAAAAGTCCCGCCACAGCTTTTCGCAGGTCTTGTATTCCTCCGGGCTGGCGCTGCCCGCCGCCGACACTTTCAGCACGCAATAGGTCGCCACGCTGTTGGACTCGGCCTGCGAGTAGAGCTTGTATTTTCGGCTGAACATATCGCCGCCGCAGAACCGCGCCAGCGAGAGCAGTTGCTTGCCAGTTTTGTAGCCAGTCTTTGAGAAGCTGACTATGACGGGCATCGGCACGCCGGGGAAGTACGAGAAGAAGTTAAGGAACGCCGTCGCCACCGGCTTCTCGCCATTGGGTCCGAACCTTGCCGCTTCCGCGATTTTGGAATCGTCCATATCGCCGGATTTCCAGATGACCGCGCCCGGCTCGTAATCCGCATCGTAGTTCGGGTCCTCCTTTGAGCGCGGGTTGAACCGGATGAAGTTCTTGAACATGAACACCGGGATGAACTCTTGGGGAAGCTGCTCTTTGGTCAGCGAGTTGATTATTGAGCCGACCTTTATACCCTCCACGCCTTGCGTAAGCTCCGGCGACAACGCCTGTATCAGCTTGGCGCGGGGGATGATGAGGTCTTCCTGCGTCACGCCCGCCTCAAAGCCGCGCTGCTGCCCGGCGGGCTGCATTGCCAGTTTCTTTTTTACTGCGAGGTCTTTTGCCATTGTGTTGCTCCTATTTGTAAAGCCGTAGCGACGGCTTGAGGTAGTAGCTGATAAACTCCGGCACGGCATTGCCGCTTTCCACGCATTCCGAGATAAAACTGGAAAGCGTCTGCGGCATGACGACCGTCTTTATCAGGTCTGCCCGGTCACGCTCTTTGAGGTATGAGAACAACTTGTCCATGTCCTCCTGCCTGCAGTTGGCGTAGAGCCGGGGTTTTTGCAACTGCGCGTAGCCGATGCCTTCGTAAGTGGCGGTGGCTGTCGCGGAGCTGGATTCCAGATACTCTATGAGCCGGCCTTCCGCCGCCTCGTATTCCTTCTGCGACTGTTCCAGTTCTTTTTTCTGGTGGTCCCGTCGCTCTTTCGCTTCCTTGAAGCGCGCTACCAAGTCTTTTTCGCATACTTTTTCGTCCGGCATGATTCCTCCGTTATCGCTCCGCGAGCGAGATTATGTGTTTGTCTTTGATGCCGAGGGTATTGCAGAGAGTATCGTCGCCCACAAGCGTCACGCCGTAGGTTACGCCGTCTTTGGTTTCGACAATTCTGTATACCTCGACTTTTACCAGCACCTTATCGCCGATTCTGACCATCGCTATCACCTCCTTTCATGAAGTTTCTGGCTTCCTCCACGCTCCGGCAGACTGTTGCCATGCCGCCGGAGGCGCGGATTTTTGCCAGCACGTATTTCTGAATCCTTGTCGGCTGGTTGTTGCCGACCTTAAGCTCTATCGCCATAAACCGCCCGTCCACGCACAGCAGAATGTCCGGGATGCCGGAGGTCCACCTGTCTGCCGCCTTATAGACCCACGCGCGGGGATACTCAGCTTTCAAAAACGCCAGCACCTTCTGCTTAAGCCTCGTTTCGGATAAGCGCATGCACCGCCTCCTGCAATCCCTGCTTTTTCTGCAAAACTTTCAGCAGATGACCGTCTATGGTTTTTTTGGCGAGCAGATAGATGTAAAGACAGCTATGATGCTGGCCTATGCGGTGGATTCTGTCCCGCGACTGCGTGTGGGTTTCGTAGGAATAATCAAGGCTGTAAAACACCATGACAGAACAATTAACGAAGGTAAGCCCGTGCCCAGCCGATTTCGGATGCGCGACAAGATACCGCGCCTGTCCTGTCTTGAACCGCCAGATGGAGTCGTCCTTGTCCTTTGCATCGGCGTAGAGCGTGACGACTTGCTCCGCGCCGTATTTCTCGGACAGCATTTTCTGGACGGCTTCCACCTCTTGGTGAAACTGCACCCATACAATGACCGGCTGGCTGCCAAGCTCCTCAATGACATTTTCCAGCTCGCGCAGCTTGCTGGATTTGCCGATTTCCGCGACCTTGCCATCCGCCGCATAGAAAAAGCCGGAGGTGGCTTGACGCAGTTTCATAAGTTTTGCTAACGCGACCTGCGCGGTGATTTCCGTGCCGTTGATTTCGGCGACCAGATATTTCCGCATGTCCTCGTAGGCTTTGCGCTCTTCGGGGGATAAAACCACGTCGCGGATTTCGTCAATCTTTTCCGGCAGGTCCAGCGCGTCGTCTTTTTTTACCCAGCTTGCAAGCGGGCGGATGCGCTCCATAAGCCGCTGGCGGTTCTCGTCAGTGATTGCGTAACGCCAGCCGGAGCTGAGAATTTCGCGCATATACTCGCGGCTAAGGCTCTGCCCGGACAGCCGCATTCTTTGCCCGTTGCGCTCAAGATGGAAGTAGGTATTGCGAAAGGCGTAGAAGGACTTGTTGAGGTATTCCGGGCGCAGAAAATTAATCTGGCCCCATAGTTCCAGCTCGCTATTCGGCATAGGTGTGCCGGAAGAAACAATCCTGTGTTGAAAAAACGGCGCAAGCTCCAGCAATGTCTTGGTGGTGATACTTTTGTTGTTTTTAAGCCGCGAGCTTTCGTCCAAAACGCACATGAACGGTAGTGCTGTTATCAGTCGGCGGATTGCAGCCAGATACCGCTTGGATATCAATGCCTCATAATTGATAATCACGATATCCGGCACCGCCGCGCCCATTTCCTTGAACGGCACGGAAGTGAAGCCGGTGAATCGTTTTATATCCTCGCCCCATGCGGCGTTGACCAGCGATAACGGGCAGACAACCAAAAGCCGCAGTTGCGGATGGCGGATGCGGCGTTGCCGGAATATCTCAAGGCAAGTCCGCGTCTTGCCAAGGCCCGGCTCGTGGAACAGCGCGCAGTTGCCGCCAACCGTTTCCGCGAAGCTAACCGACTCGCGCTGATGCCGGTATAAAGGAATATCAGTCATGGCGCGGCTCCTTGGCGATGCGTTCCAGCGTAAAGCTGTCCTCGCCCAACAGTTTTATCATCAGGCCGGTGAAGACCTGCGCGACATGCTCGCCGACATCGCTGGACACATCTATCACGGCCTTGCCGTCCGCCGCCGTATAACCGGCGTGCAGCCGGACTTTTGCCTGTCCGTAGACGCATTCCGCAGTGACGATAGCCAGCGCGATGCGTTCCTCCAGCGTTTTCCTGCTGATGTGGTGTTTGAAACTGAATTTGCAGATTTCAGACATAAGCACCTCCACCACAAACAAACCGGAAACGCGGGAAAAGTGACCAAACCCGTAAAAAATCAAAGATAAGCATCGAATCCCTCCCGGCGGAAAAGCTCGCGCATACGCGCCACCTCATGCTGCAGTGTGGTGCGCGGCAATCCCAGAATTTGGGCGGCTTCTGCGATGCTGCGGCCTTCCATGAACAGCACGTTCAGGCGGAGTTGTAGCGAAGAGAATTTGCCGGTTTTTAGCGAAAGGTCTATCCGTAGGTCCTGTGGATGGATTGCGGAAGGCACGCGGCTGCGCCGCACAATCCTGTCGTCTCCCAAAATATCGCCAAACGTGACTTCTTCACCCTCGTGATTGAGTCCTACAGGAGTTTCCAACGAGTCCGTTATTGTTGCGCAGCGCTTTTTTGCGGAAGCCGTTTCGATTATTTGGCGAATGCGGTTATCAAGAATGCGGCTGAGGATTGTGCGGTCTGTGGCAGTGCGCTTGCTCCATTTGCTTGCTACATTGCGCTTGAGGTGTATTTCCAACAGCAATTCCTGTTCAATATCTGGCAGGTCGGCTGCCGTAAAACCGTATTTGCCGACCAGCCCTTTTGCTTTGCCTTGTGCCAGTTCTATTTCCCATTTGCTGAACCTGTTACTGCTTCCTGCCTTATAGGCTTTGTGCATGACGCCCTCCTGATGGCCGGGCGTCTATGCACCTCCTGTTGGCCTATTTTATGGGCGTCGCGCGCCTCTGTTTTCTGTCGATTACTGCTTATCGGAAACTATTTCTGCGGTCTGCGCAGAGTTCAATGCGCCGCAACGCGGACAGATGCTTGTTGCTTTGCCGTCTATCACATAGCGGTGCTTGTCCCCGATTTGAATGTGCAGTTGGTTTCCCTGCCGCTTTGCGAGCAGTTTGCCGCAAGCGTGGCAACGCCAGTCCGAAATGGCAGCGTTTTCGTTTTGCATGATTGCCTCCTTGGCATAAGTTGTGGGAGGGTCTTTGCCCTTCCAAAACTATTTTCGCAGTCGCGGTTTATCTGCCAAGGGAGCGCGGATTTATCCAAATTTATCCCGTCGGAGGAATGGACAAAAAACCGCCCGGATTTTAGGTCCGGGCGGTTGATTGCGTTAGTTGGTAGGGGGAGTCACTCGTTGTCAGGAGGGGCGAGCAGCAGGTATTTGAACTTGGCGGGCGGATTGAATTCATACAAGCCGTCGCCGACTGTATCCGTGGGATTGTTGGTCAGTTGCAAGACTTCCTTTACTGCAAGCGTACTGCACATATTCAGGAGCATGGTTTGCGCGCTTTTTTTCTCGCGCGAATCGCGGTCGCCTAAATACGGTCCCACCTTATACGGCGATAATGGCATGCGCGGTTGCCGCAGATACTCCGCAAGGAGCTTCAGACCAGTCGGCGATAAGACGCTTCGCCGTCCCTTATCTTTTTTCTGCGCCATGTGCGTAATCCGCTTGCCGGAGCGCCAAGCCTTGCAGCCCATAAGGTCTACAACCAGCGCATATTTCTTGGTTTCGCCGGACGCAATGGCCTTTTGATATTCTGCTTCCGATTGGCATGCAGCTTGCTTGCTCCCGCTGGTATATTTCAGGCAATAAGCGTCGGGGGCTGCTTTTTTAAGCTGGCCCAACGCCGTACCGAGAGCCGATTTGTCCAATGCCAGCAAGTCCAAGCCAAACGCCGCGCTGGCTGGGATATAGGCATAGCGTTCGCCATTATTTGGCTGGCTGTTGTCCAATGTAATATATAGCCAGTCGTCAGCTTCCACGGCGCGTGGCCTGTAGTCGTGCGCGTTTCCTTGTGCGTGAGCCGACACAATCGCCACGCCCGCTTTTCTATTTCCGGTTCTATGTATCCCGGCAAATAGAAAACCGGACTCGTGCCTCTGCGAGCTTTCTATAAGTCCGTTCGCGCTGGCCAGAGCGGCCACCCAAGCCTCGGGGGCGAATTTAACCCATTCCGCTTCTTCCGGAAGCAGTTTGACGTGTTTGCCATGCTCTAGACAGAACCCGGTAAAAGAGCCGTCGTTCTGTTTTGCAACCGCCACAAGACCGTCACCTTCATGTTCGCCAAGCGGACACGGCGCGGTATCGGGTTCGGTTTCCATAACCAGCACGCCTTTGTCAAAGAGCTTGTCTGCGGCAGTCTGGGGCAATAGCGCAGACAGCTCTTTACTGCGGAACTGGGCCGAAAAAGCCCTGTCAAGCCGTTGCAACAGCAACAGTGCGGTTTGCGTTGACATTGATAAACCCCCAGCGCATAAGAACTTCTTCGATATGCCGGTCGCGCGGCGTTTCGTCCAGCGTGTAGTAATGCGGTCTGGTCAGCATTACCGTTTTGCGTTTCTTGCGCCCGCCGCCTTTGAACTGAAACTGTATTGCCAGTGATTTGATATCCGCATCCTGTAACCGCACGCCTCCAGTCTGCAATTTGCCAATCACATCCTGCGTGCCTCCAATCGTGTCTTTGCAGGTGATTTGGTGCCGGAAGTTTTTATCGCCCGCATGCGTATAGTTCATGCCGACCACTTTCGCCCATTCAAACTCGTCCGTGGGCCGAACGGGGAAATTAAAGCCGGGGCGCAATAAAGGATTAAAACAGACGATTTCCTCCGCCTTGAAGTGGTCGCCGCGCTGATGCAGTATATTGGTGGCAAATAACGAAGCAATGGCCTCCGCTTTCCGCATGCCCTTGCCGCCCACTTTCAGCTTCAACAGGCCTTTTTCCGGGTAGTAGATAAGCACAAGCTCGTGAACGGGCCGACGGTCGCGCGTGCCAATGGTGGTTTCGGTTTTGAACTCATGTTCGGGTTTCATGAAATGCTCGTGCGGTACCACAAGCACCCATTTATCCTGCGTTTCCGGCAGACTTTCAATTTTTAGGCGCGGCCCTTCGCCGCCCCGGCGCAATATCTCGCGCAGGCTGGTTTTGAACTTCTCAAAGTCTGCAGAGCTGGGGGAACAGGGAGTATTCGGGCGGCCTATCAGCACTTTCAGGTTGTCGTTCTTTTCCACAATGAAGCAGTCGTATATTGAAGCAAAGCGAGTCGGATGGTTAAGCCAAAGCAATAAGGCAAGTTTGTGCAGATTGAGGTCCTTATAATCGCTAATCCCAGCTTCCTGCGCGGCGGCATATAAATAGGTGCGCCCATCTTCGCAGGAAATGTCGTTCATACAACAAAGCGCATCATCTATGGATTCGCGCTTGGCATGGACAAACAGTTGCCATGCGTCGTAAATATCGTCGTTTTTTGGCTTTTCTTTCAATCCCAACTGCTGCCATGCGCCAAACTTATCAAAGAACTGTTTGAACAGTTCAGGCGCGTTCACGCTGCGGAAAAACCCAGCGGTAAGTCTTTTGTGTTCTTTCATCATCGTAGTAACCTCCGCCCTCATGGGGCTGTAAGATACCGCCAGAAGGCGGCTTTTTCTTGCCCGTTGATTTTTTATGCAACACGACGGGCAAAAAAATTTTGTCCGCTACAAGCCTAAGGTCATCTGCCCTTTTGCTTCATCGGCAGAGCCATATAGCTTTTTATCTTCTCCGACGCTCAACAAGTCTAGTTGTTTCAATCGCACCGTAAGCGCGGTGATGGTTACGCCAAACCGCTCCGCCAACTGGTAGAGATTGCGCCATTGTGTCCGGTCAATTTTGAGCGCTTCGGCGCGTAAAAGGTCAGCAGGCATTAACAGCGCAGCCGAGAATCTGTTTACTACCCGCGCTTCATCTGGCGGGTCTGTGCGGGATTGCCGTTCCGCGACAGCGCGAACGCCCTCTTCTGTTTGGATAAGAGCCTTTATGATTTCCGCCAGGCCGCGCCCTGTTTCCCGATGTAGGACCGGCCCCGTGGCATCTATGCCCGGCAATAAGGACCCAAAACTGTGTTTACCGACGAATAACTCCCAATGGCCCAATTCGTGGCCGATTGTAAATCGTTCCAAGCCGGGTTTTTCGTTAAAAAGTTTTTGACGATTTTCGTTCAGCACGATAAGTTTGTCTTCGGGCATTAATCCGCCCAATATAACCTCGCCGGGCAACTCTTGAATTGGCTCCCACAGCAGATTCAACCCCATGACTTTTTCAGCCATCAGTTCAACGGGAATAGGCGCGGACAATGGTTTGCCTAGCGACAGTGACAAGGTCTGTAACTTTTCGTCGGCGATGCGTTCTATTTCCGCGTTGCGGTAAAATTTCATTTTGCTTTTCCTTTCTCTACAGACTCAAGCAATTTTTCCCATTCTTTGTCGCTCAAGTTCGGCGCGTGGCGGCAGATAAACTGCCGCGCGGCTTCGGACGTGCCAATCTTTTCCTTCAATGCCTGCGGGATTTCGCCCGCCAAGCTCAACAGTTCATTAATATCGGCTTCCAAAATCTTAGCCAAACGCGCGATAACATCCGTGCGCGGCGGCGACATTTTGCCATTCTCAATCTTGCTTAGATAGGTAAAATCCATCTCTGCCTTTTTCGCCAAGTCGCGTTGCGAAAGATTTTTATCTTGCCGCAGTTGTTGTAATCGTCTTCCAAACGTCAATTCAGGGCTCATATACAGAGTATAGCAGATGTTGCATAAAAAATCAACATACCGACGGCGGCTGGTCACTTTTTGGGCCTTTCCGGTTTGTTTATGGTATGCAGACTATTCCTTATATCACTATAACCCCGGAAGAACGTGCTGACGCTTTGGCGAAGGCTTTCGCCGAAGTGTTTTTATTCCTAGCTGAGCAGGGATTGCTGGGCGAGTTCCAGGATTCTCTACCACCTGAAGCGGGTTCAGATACGCCTTGATGTTCGGAGACGAAGACTATACCATTCAGGTGCGGAGGATAATTCTATGACGGCGGAAGCCACAAAGACAAAATTGATAGCTATTTACACGCGCAAGTCCAACGACGAGAATCTTGGCAATAATGTCACCTCACTGGATTCGCAAAAGTCCTGCTGCCGGAGCTATATCAATATCCAGCAGGCTAACGGCTGGCAGGAGTATCCCGAAGTGTTTGACGATGCGGCGGAATCCGGCAAAAGCCTGCAACGACCCGCGATAAAGCGGCTTTTGAAGTGCATAGCCGAAGGCAAGGTGGACGGCATTATCGTATACAAACTGGACCGGCTGACGCGCAACAGCAAGGATTTCCACTATCTGCTGGAGCTTTTTGAAAAGCACAATGTGGCGTTCATATCGGCGACAGAAAGCATAGACACCAAAAGTCCGCAGGGACGGCTTATGACGGCGATTATGGTGCAATTCGCCCAGTATGACCGCGAGTTGGACCAAGAGCGTTCCAAAGATTTCCATTTATCACGAGCCAAGAAGGGATTATGGTGCGGTGGCTTGCCGCCTTTAGGCTATGACAGCAAAGACAAGCTACTGGTTATCAACGAAAAGGAGGCCGAGCTTGTCCGGCGCATTGTCGGGCTTTATCTGCAACACCAGTCCACCATAAAAGTAGCCGAAGAACTAAACCGGCTAGGTTTCCGGCGCAAGACATACATGACGCAAAAGGGTAAGCCCTATGGCGGACAGCCTTTTGACATGGACAGCGTGTTGCGGGTGCTTCAGCGCAAGGTTTATATAGGCTTTGTCCGCAACGAGCGCACCAAACAAGAGTTCCCCGGACAGCACACGCCGATTATAGAACCTGCGGTATTTGAGCAGGTTCAGCAATTGCTGGCTTCAAGGAACCATCGCGGGGGCGAAGTGCATTATGCCGCCAACAAATACGGCTTCCTGCTTAAAGGGCTGATACGCTGCGGCGAATGCGGCAACGCGATAACGCCGTATGTCCGGCCCAAGAAGGGCAAGGTTTATCTGTATTATCGTTGTCTTGAGCAGAATACCGGACAAGGTAAGAAATGCGCGTTTACGAGCATCGGGGCGCGTAAGCTGGAAGAGTTTATCGTTGAGAAGCTGGCGGCATTGGGCTGGGACAGGCTGTTTCTGGAGAAGGTACTGACCAAGGCGCAGAAGCTGGCGAAGCAGAGCATCGGCCCGTTTGAAGCCGAGAAACGGCAGTTGCACGAACAGTATCAACGACTTGAAAAACAAATTCAGGCCCTTTTAAGCGTTGTTAAGTCCGGCGGCGCGTCAAAAGAAGCGGCGGAGGAGTTGTCGAAGCTGGAAGCCGCAAAAACGGAAATTACCGCCAGAATCGCGCAGTTGGAAGCCATAATTGCCCATCGGAAGCAGGCAGTTTACGATGTGGACGCAGTGCAAGGCGTGTTCAAACGCTTCGCATTATTCATAAACCGGATTCCGGTGGAAATGAAGGTGCAAATTATCCGGCTGATGGTGGAGCAGGTTATCGTATCCAACAGCCAGATTGAGGTGCGGTTGCACGAGCTTCCCGTCGGAGTTTTAGAAAAAGCATTGGATAAGCGGGTAGTATTTGGCGGAGGTCGTCTTATTGGACAACAGGGGGCAAAAACCACTCTAAACAAAAACTGCCACCGAAGTTCGGTAGCAGAATTTGGTCAAGAGTGGCGGGGCTGGCACGACGCAAACACCAAAAATCCATTCGCTTCCGACGACACAAAACAACATTTCCCCTATAGCGAAACGCCATTCACACCTGCATTCAGCCTGCTTTGCGACATCCAAACCGTCCACATCGCCAACGGCGAAAAGCTGCTTGAGGAAACAGACGACGCATTCAATTTGCCAGTAAACGCATACTCCATCGCAAAAGTTCAAATCCCGCCGTCTTACAGAACGACGGGATACCTACCGGCTTTTTGAACACAAAGATCTGCCCGCTCATCGCCTTTCCCCACCTGCGCTATTGATGAAATCCATTGGCGTGCCGGTAACCGGCCATGCGCAACAAAGTTCAAATCCCATCGTTCTTGAACGGCGGGTTACCACTGGCTATTTCGTAGTTTTAGGGCTGGAATCCGATAACTTTTTTGCTGTCCTTGTCGGGAGGCGACATCAGTTGCCTGATGGCTTCAAATATGGACTGGATTTGCTCGTCATGGTGAACAATTTTCCGTTCCAGTTCCTGAAATTTTTTGGCAAGTTCCTTATGCAATGCCAGCGTTTCCCGCAGCTTCACAAAAGTTCGCATAATCGCGATATTAACCTGCACCGCACGGTTGCTATTGATCACCCCGGACAACATGGCAACGCCCTGTTCGGTAAAAGCGAATGGCAAATATCTCTGCCCACCCCATTTTGAGGTGCCAATTTGGCACCTCAAGTTTTGCAATTCCCTAGAGGATAACTGGAACATGAAATCTGATGGAAAGCGGCTGATGTTCCGTCTGACAACTCGTTTGAGAGCCTTTGTTTCCACGTCGTAAAGCGCTGCCAAATCAAAATCTAAAATAACCCTATGCCCGCGAATCAGATAAATCCGCTGTTCTACAGGCTCAAGAGAAATCAGCGCTTTCATGGCTATATTACACCTAAAAAACTCGGCTTGGCCTCAGACCGGATTCATCTAAACCGACCATATCGCCAACGCGAAAAGCTGCTTGAGGAAACAGACGACGCATTCAATTTGCCCACAAATGCATACCCCATCGCAAAAGTTAAAATCCCACGTTCTTGAATGACGGGATTATCACCGTTTTGAGCATGAGAAACCTATTTATGATTTGCGGCGTTTTGCGGGGAACAATTCTTTGCGGTATTGGGCGATGGAGCGGCGGGAAAGTTTTACGTTATGGCGGGATTCCATTTCCTTGCGTAACTGCTCGTCGGTACAATCGGGGGTTGCCTCAATGATTTGGTAAAGCAATTCCCGGTTTACCTGTTTGGCGCTGGGGATAAGCGCGGAAAGCGGGGCTTCCAATCCCCACGCCAGTTGCACGGACTTATTGGAAACCAGGCGGTTCAGCACGCTGGCGTCAACGCCTATTTCGCGGGATAATTCGCGCTGCGTCAGCGGCTTGCGTTTTGACGGCTCGCCGGAAACGAGATAGGCTTCCTGCTCTTTAAGCAAGATTTCCAAAAGGCGGTAAAGCGTGGTTTTACGCCGCTCTAGAAATTCCAGCCTACTGATGATGGATTTTGCCTTATCGGCTTCATCTGCGGACACCGCATGTAAATATTCAGCTAGCTTTTGTTGGTTCACCGCATATTGCCCTTTCCAGATTTCGCGGTGGAAAAATGACAGGACGGGTTTGCCGTTTTCAATGCTGATACCGGCGACCACGCTCAAGACTTGTTCCGGTTGTGCTGATGGCTCGTTGCCGGGTCGCTCAAACTCGGACTGGATATAAACCTTATCCACAAAGTCGCGTAGTTTGCGGATTTCGTCCAACGTCAAATCGCATTCCTCGACAACTGCAACTTCGGATGCCTCGGATTTCAAAAACCAAGTCTCGAACTTTTCCTGTCCCACACGCTGGATAAGCTTAACCAAATCGCCGTTGCCATCTATCAATCCGCCAATCCCGCTGACGGAACGTTTCACGTCATACCCGGCGAATTGCTTCGTCGCAAACCGCGCGCGCGGGAATTCCGACAGGCGGATAATCCCTGCTGTTTTCAAAAGCGAAAACAGTCGGGAGTTTTCAACCTCGGCCAGAACGGCGGCAAACTTTGCCTCCGAAAGCCTCATCAAGCTGCTGATCTTTATGCCCTGTAAAGTCCGTGTGTATGATTTTCCTGAAGCGCGTATTGAAATATCCATAAGAAATCCCGTATTCCACGGCGCTATTTATGAGCCATTCTGCGGGTTTTAAGCAACTGAATTGTAAAATCCAACACGGGATCGCTGCTGGACTTGAATTCACCTAAAATTTTATCCGTTACTGGAATGTCAGGCAATACGCCATGTGTGTCATCGCCAGGTCTGGGTTTTGGAGGATAGAATTTTTTGTATGAAACACCAAAACGTATCCAACTATTGTTAAGCCTCCGGGATATAACATCCCCGAAAGACGCGGCCACGCCGCCGGTTTCGTAGCCAATTATATCCCCCAGCGAGTAATCGCGAAAAATTGTTGCGAAATCAGTGGCGGATGAAAATGTCCCGTTGTCTATTAAAAGATATGTCTTCCCTTTGAAAAACGCATCGGGAATTTTGGGGGAGACCCCGCTTTCCTCGTCGTCGTTGTCATTCTTGCTGTCAGTAACCAGGCCGATCATTTGCTTGTATTTCCCGTAATACCCATACTGCTCTATAGCTTGTTGCGATATTTTCACTTGCGCGCCGGAAAACGCGCGCAATTTTTCAGGTGATATGTATTTGAGAATAAATATTCCCATGTCAGAACTGCCGCCGCCGTTGTTGCGAATGTCAATAATCAATTCTTTCGAGCCGTTGTTCTTTATATCCCGGAATATGCGGTCTATGGTTTGCATTTCCGCGTCAGTATAGTCAAATGACGGGTATATGAAATGCGCTATTTTCCCGCCGTCCAGAAATTCCACGCGGGTATTGGAATGATCAGATGGATTGCGTGAAGCCGAATACAGCAATCCAAAAGCTTTCGCGTCAATTGTATGCGCCGTCTTTTTGATGAGTTTGCCATCCGCGTTATCCACCGTTATTTCAAACTCATTCGTATCGGCCAACAATCGCGAAAATGCCCACCAAAAATCCTGGGCATCCTGAAAACGGCTGGCGCGAAAAGACAGGGTTTCAGCCGAACAACGGTCCAGAATTGGCGTTATAAATCCAGCGAAAGGAATATTATTGACGGCAACCAGCGCGCGGCCTGTTATTGTTTTGTCCGCAGCTTCGGAAACCATAAATTTACCGTTGACAAACCGGGTTACAAACGGCGGGAATATTTTTTCGCCTCCCGCCAATTTTTCCGCTGAACCGAACATGCCCAATGCCTGCAGCGACGTGTGACCGTCCTTGAATTGCGCGGCGGCGTAATAAAGAATGTATGCCAGGTCTTTCACGCTTATAGTTCCGGTACCCCCGCCCTTTTTCGCTATTTCGTCAGCGGTTTGGCGCTTCAGCTTCAAATAGTTATCGGCTGAGATATTGGCCAGCAGATTTGGATGAATGCTTTCCAAATCGCTGAAAAACTGGTTCATATCCTCGCCAGCTTCGGACACGGAGACAGCGTTTTTTGAGAAATTGTATAAGTCGTCGTAAGAACCCCGCATCATCAGTTTGTCGCCGTCGAAGAGTAGATATGAATAATTATTTTCCTGCGGCAATTTATCCATGCCAATTAATTGCGCATTGGATTTTGCGGCGTACACCGTCGCATAACCGTTGTACATTTCCTCTTTCCATGCAAAAATCAGACGCGGGTTGGCGCATTGATAAATCTCCCCGCCGATCGAAACGCTGGAACTGTATACATGCAGATTCAAAGAATCGCCCATCTGATTAAGAAACTGTGATTTTTCGCCGAACACCGAATAAAGCACGAAATTATTACGGCTTCTCTCCTGAATCATGGAGGTGTGCGCCGTTTCTCCGGCGACAAGTTCCGCTTTGGGCCAATTCTCTTTCCACAAGGAGCTTATATAGGCCGCAGTTTTATCCTTAGCGGAATCTGCGGAAAGCTCGTATATCACACGGAATATGTTTTTGTCTGTATCATTGATTCGCAACACTTCGGCATGCGCTGTTGCGGAAACCGCAAAAATTGCCAGTCCTATTACAAGTTTATCCATAATGTCTCCTCTGATTGTTTCGTGTCATATTCTATATGTGGAGCGCGCTTTCCGCTTCCAGAATCCGTCGCTTGGACAGATATAAAACATACAGGGCCAGCCAGATGCAAATCATAATCCCGTATTCAACAGAATATCGCCGGAGCATGTCCGGCGAATGCGCAAGATTTGCCGCTTTTGCTATCGCCCACTGAAGGAAGGGAACGCCCAATAGCGCGATGTTGGCAAATCGCCGGTCCTTAACCGCCAAGACGCAGAGTGTGAAAAAAAGCGAAAATATAATCGTCAATACCGACAGCCGCGCCAGCATAAGAAAGCCGGCGGCATTAATAAACATCGCAAAAAAAACAGGTTTTAAGACGGCTAGTTCGGCAAATACAATTGCAATTGTTACGGCAAACACCGCTATCGCAATGCCCAGCGCCTTGCCCAAAACCAACTGATGTCCGGTGGCCGGAGAACATAAAAATTCAGACACTATGTTATTCCTCTTGTCCTCGGTAAATATCTGCGTAGCGCATTGATATATGGAAATCAGCAATAATAATGTCAATAAGCCGGGCATCATCCCGGCAAAATCAAGGGCGAGACTGGCCGCGCTCATTTCTTCAGCATGCAAATCTGTCAGCCATATTGCCGGCCATACCGGCAATGCTGCCACAACATAGATAAACGGTATTTTAAGCGTGGCGAACGAAGCTTGCCGCATAAAGAAAAGAAAATTGTTTCTCCCGTATTTTGCGGAGTCGTTAGTTCGCAATGCATTCCGGGGAAAAAGCGCTTGCCACAATTTAACTGCGGGGTTTTCAGCAAATGCGGACAAATTGCGACGACAATATGCGCTGGCCTTTGACATCCGGGCAGTTCCCTTGTCTTCCCTAACAATTTCTTCTTTCTCAATTTTTCGGCTTGCAAATTTGAATGACGCAATGAAAACTGCCAACAAAATCACGGATAGCGCCGCCAATTGCGGCGCGGAAATCCGCATATCTACCCTCAGCGTGTTGCATAACGCCAGAAAAATTATCAGCGCCATGATGCATAGGGCGATGTAACCGTTTAGCTGCTCCCCGCTATCCATATTTAAAGCCAGCCTTGCCAGCACAAACAACAGCGCCATGCCAAGAGAAAAACAACCCGCCAAGGCCAATCCTGTTTGCATTGCCATGGGGAGATGCATATAGCGCATAGCGATAAGAAAATGCATAACAAGGTTCACAGTATTAAACAGCGCGCAAGCCAGTATGCCGGTGTTCATAAATTCCGCAACCGGCATTGGCGAGACAAGCAGAGCATCCATCGTCCTGCTGATTTTAGGTTTTGTGAAAATATAGGAAGCCGAGACAATGGTCATCATCAGCCAGAAAGCTGTGCCGCTAAACAATACGTAAGAATTCCAGAAATCCTGTTTTTTGCCCGCGCCAATCAACACCAAAAATGAAAGAGCAATAAACATCGCGGCATGAAACCCAATCGCCTGAAACCAACTAACCGGATTAGCGAAAAGTTCCTCCAACTCGCTTTTCAGCAAAGCTCGGTTAATCATTCACGCCTCAAGGATTCAAAATATATCTGCTCAAGATTCATCGCGCTATGGAACTCAAGTATCTCAATGTTTTCCTTGGCAAATTCAGCAACTACGCGCGCCAATTTCACCGGCGTTGTGGCGGAGAGATTTATTCTGCTGGCATCTGTCTCGGAGACAGCGCACGCGAGGACGGAACGCAGTTTTTCAAGAACTTCCGGCGATACCGGCTTATCCGGCACCAGTGTATAACTAAACACGGAACGGGCATTCTGCAATTCCGCCAAAGTCCCTTTTTGTTTTATCCGGCCCTTTTCCAGGATAATTATATTATCGGCAAGCTGTTCCACCTCGTTAAGGTCATGCGATGCCAGAAAGAATGAGACGCCCTGTTCTTTTGCCAATTCGCGCACCGTCTCGCGCATTAAAACACGCGCGGCGGGGTCCAATCCTGTCATCGGCTCGTCCAGAAAAATGAGTTTTGGCTTATGCAGCATCGCGCGAACAAGGGCCAGTTTCTGGCGCATGCCCTTGGAGAATGTTTGCACCCTATCATTTCTGACATGATGGAGGGCCATTTTCTTGAGCAGTTCTTCGGCGCGGGAAGAGAACTCAGCGCCGCAGACGCCATACAATTCCCCGAATAAAGCAAGATTTTTCAACGCGGACAAATTGGGATAAAACCCCGGATTGTCCAGGCATACGCCCAGTTGTCCGCGCAAAGCATCAAAATCTCCCGCATAAGTGTCATATCTTTTGCCAAAGTATTTTATCTCGCCGCTGTCGCTTTTAAGCAAACCAAGCAGAGTCCTGATGGTAGTGGTTTTTCCTGCGCCGTTATGTCCGATATAGGCCAGCACTTCGCCGGAGGCTATGGAAAAACTCAGGTTTTCCACCCCGGCCTGCGGCGTATATTTTTTTGTAAGATTTGCCACTTCCAGCGCTTTAATCATACCCACATCCTGTGTCTATATTCTGTTATTCTGCGACGTTTCCGCTGTTGCTACTTTACCATAGTATCAGTTCTCTTGCGCATGAAACACCTGTAGCGTTTTGGGAATATGCAACAATACGGATGCGGGGTTGATTTTATCTCATTTGAAACACCTTGGGGTTGGCAATCGTCGGCTTGGGGTGGGACTTCATGAACATGCTCAAAAGCTGCGGTGCAGGCGGTGGATGACAAAAGTGCAAACAGGTGTAATTGCTCAACCTCACCCTGCGATTTTGCGAAATCCGATTTGCTCATCGCGGACAACAGGCCGATTTTTATGGATTTTATTGCGATACCCGGAAACCTATCGGTTGTTCAATAGATTCCACAGCTCGCCGAACAAACCCAGCCGGGTTTGGCCGCATAAGGCGGACCGGAAGCGGGAGGGTTTGCGGCGCAAACAGCGTCGTAACAGATGCCTTCCGAACACCTGATTTTATCCCCCGGCGCGGAAGCATTGTCGCTTAGCGGGAAAATCGCTTTCAGCACCTCTTTGATTTTGGTTTCCTTCATTTTCTTGCGCAGTCCGCCGATATAGGCGGATACAAGCGTGCAATTCTTCACCATCAGATTGTCCAGAAATTCCGGCTGCAATTTTTCCGGCACGTCTTTAACCAGTTTATTTAGGGCTATAATATCAAAACGGCGCTTGGGCGGCATTGGTCTGTCCAAAGGGGTTTGGGCGATTGTGCGGATTATATCGTCAACCGCGTCCATGCTTTGCGTTCGCTTCAGTTCCGCCGTGCCCAGGGTAACAATGCGCCCGTCTTCAATCCATAGATTTCCGACAAATTCCCGCCTGTCCTGAGGCGGAATGTCTTTGAGGACATCCTTCATAACCATAAACGGGAATGTCTTGCCGCTGTCCGAAGCGGATATGCCGCAGACGCTTGTCAGGAAAACAGCCAGTATTGCGAGAGTCGTTTTCATTTTGCCTCAGCTTCCGGCGGCAGAAAAGCATGCAGGTTTTTGCGGAAATCCTCTTTGCCGTCATTGCCCCAGCCATCCATGCGGGTCACTATTTTTCCATCGCGGATGAAATGGAAATAAGGCGAAGAATCCAACGTAAAACCGGGGAAATACTTTTTGCCGGCGGTGAGATAGACCTCCGGGAACTTGAAATAGTCACGCCACATCGCCACGCCGACTGAATCGAATTTGTCGGTTATGATTATGCCGTATTTGCGAAACGCAGGTCCCAGTTCCGGGTCCGCCAGCAGTTCGGACATGGCTTTTTCTCCGACGGAGCATCCAGTAAGCATGGCCATCACTATTATGGGACCATTCTCCAGCGGCAGGGTTTTGATTTGAACTTTTTTCCCGCCGTCGGACACATCGTAAACGCGCCATAATCCCGCTGCGGGCGCCGTTGACGGAATGATTTCCGGGACGCAGGGCAGCTTGAATTCGGGGAAACGATTCTTGAGCGCCGCAGCTTTGTCAAACGAGCGTTGTCTGACATAGCCCACAATCATGTCCCTTATATCATGGTCAAGGAATTTGCCGCGGCGGATTTTTTCGGCAAGAACACACTCCTGCATTTTGACAAGAGCGGCATTGTCCCGCAAATGAAAAGCGCCATCGTTGAGGGCTTCGAAAAGAATGGTTAAGGTCCTGTCTGAATAGGTTTGCAGACGATCCGCGGTAAAATCCGCAGACTTGTATCGGGACGCCAAATCCGCCATTTTGGCGGGATTATAGTCAACGGGCGTGTTCATGCCAATTATCGCCCCGCTGGTTTTGTTTACGCGGCTCTCCGGTCCCGCGCAGCCGGAAAACGCCGCAATCAGGGCAATGGCAGGCACAATTCCGATTTTTGCGTTCACGTGAGACAACTCCTTCGGGGAGGCGTTTTCAAAACGCCCCCCCGGCAGAAACAGCGTATCTAACAGGGAGCAACGCAACGTTGCCCGGGCCAGTCATGGCATGAATTATGATGATAGTCGCCATAACAGGCGGCTTCAAAGCATACGCCGTCGCCGCATAACATTTTGGAATCATGCGCCGGCGTTGTGCCATTGAGTTGCAGGAGCGGTCTCACCATTGCGTCTATAGCGGCGTCATCATTCATCAGTTTTCTCAATCCGACAACGGAATAGGAAACAATGGCGTCGCCTTTGAAGGTCAGGTTTTCAATGAATTCATCGCGCACCTCTTCCGGCACATCTTTTAGCGCGTCGGCTATGCGGATAGGCAGTTTAGCCGCATTAAGTTTTACGCTTTCCGTCGGTTTGAGCGATTGAAGGATGGCGAAAATCTGTTTATCTTCCATCGTTCGCTTGAGGGGAGCCACATCCGGCGTTACAAGATGCCCGTCCTCCATGATAAGCCCGTTGAGGAACTCCGCGCGGTCTTGCGCCGGGATGCCTTTTAGCAAATTTTTAAGGGTTGCAAGGCGTCTTGCCGCTTTATTTGAAGCATTTGGTTTCTCGGACACCGCAACCGACGCAACCGCCGGTTCATCTGCCGCCGGGATGGCGGCTAGAACCGCCTGAGCATTAGCCCTTGCATAGGCAGTGACTTGATTGAAAGCCCTGCTTTGGTTTTCAGCGTGGCTGACGCCTATAAACAATGCGGTCATAGAACAGCCCAGTATAGCATTTGTGACTTTTTTCATACTTATTCCTTCTCCCTGATTCTGTTTCATGGTACGAGGTCCTGTCTCGTATGCGCCGAAAATCCCTTTCAGTATTCGGCGGGGCTCTTTGTCCGACACAATTGCAGAAGCAATTTTTGTGCCATACTGCGGAATGCGCGGTTAATTTTGCAATTCACGCCGGGGAATGGCAGTTTCTCGGTTTTTGCGCGCAATGAATATTATTAAAATCCTGTTGCACATGAAACATCTGTAGCGTTTTGGGAATATGCTACAATACGAATGTGGGGTTGGGTTTATTTCATTTGAAATACTTTGAGGTTGGCGGTCGCCGGCTTGGGGGGACTTTATGAACACGCTCAAAATACTGGTGGTTGACGACGACAAGCTTGAGCAGAAAGTCATGCTCAAAAGCCTTGCGGGGCAGGAAGTGGATGTCGCCGATGATTACCGTTCCGCTTTGCGCAAACTCAACGCCGGACATTATGACATCTGCTTTTTTGATTTGCTGCTCGGCAAAAATGACAATTACTCCGGGCTGAAACTTATTCCCGCCGCTGTTGAAAAAGGCGCTTATCCCGTCGTGATGTCCAGTTGCGAGACCGAGGAAACCATCAACCGGGCCTACGCGCTGGGCTGCCGCGATTTTTATGTGAAAGGCAACGAGGACTCTAATATCGCCGCCGTTATCGCGCGGTATCTGCGCGGAGGCGCGGGCAGCGCGCAGGATATTTTTTCATCCGGATTTATCACCGACGACCCGTCCACCCGCTCTATGATAATCGAAGCGCTCAAATACGCGCCCGCCGCTTTGCCGATTCTGCTGCTCGGCCCGTCGGGAACCGGCAAAACCACACTGGCGAAAATCATCCACGATAATTCCGGCAGACAGGGCGATTTTGTCGCAATCAACTGCTCGGCTTACAGCGAGGATTTGCTGGAAGCCGAACTGTTCGGCTACAAAAAAGGCGCGTTCACCGGCGCGCATGACAACCGCAAAGGCAGGCTGCTGCAGGCCGACAAAGGCACATTGTTCCTGGACGAAATCGGCGCGATGAGCCAGTCCATGCAGACCAAGCTTCTCAAGGCCATTGAGGAGAAATGTTTTTACCCCGTCGGCTCGGACAGGCCGGAATACTCGGATTTCCGCGTAATCAGCGCGACATTGGAGGATATGCAGCAATTGCTGGCGCAGAAAAAGCTGCGCTTTGATTTCTTCCAGCGCGTGCATGGAATGACGATTACGTTGAAACCGCTTGAGCAGCGGAAATGCGATGTTTTCCCGTTGATAAACGCATTCTGCAAAACCGGCAAGCGATTGGCTTTTGACGACGATGCGAAGCAGTATCTGCTCCGGCATAACTGGCCGGGCAACACGCGCGAGGTGAAGCGGTTTGTAGAGCTTGTCTCGGCGGGCGGCGAAGGCAGGATAACAAAAGAAACCGCGCACCGGCACATAAAGCAGGTCGTGAGCGAAACGCAGCAGCCCGCCGGCGATTTTCTGACGCAGCAGCAATATGATTTTGCGCTCAAACACGGGCTGAATGAGGCGCTGGACCGCTTCGCATACGAGGCCATAAAGCGGAATTTAGACGAGAACAAAGGCAAAAAGGTGCGGACGCGCGGCGATTTGAAAATCGCCACGCGGCTGTTGTATTCCATGCTCAGGAAATACGGGGGCAAATGATATGGCCGGAACGACTGACATATATCACGGATTGGAATCCAAAGCCGCAAGCCTAAAAAGCGCGGTGAGATTGTTGAGGGACTGCCCGCCGGAAGAAAAGCGCGAGATGATCGCGCTTATGCGCGAGGCGGCGCAGGATATTCAGCGCTATCTGGCGGAACTGGAAAAGATACTCAGCGCGTAATCGTGTTCCGGTCAGAACCGTTCCTTCAGCCACACAACTTTTGCCGGAGCGGGTTTCGCCTGATCGGCGGCGCAAGCTGCGGAAACCACCGCGACAACCGCGCGTCCAAAGTTCACCAATTTCCCCGCCAACCGCGCCGCTATATGGTTTTTGCCAAACATAATCCAAGCCTCCTGTGTGTAATGCGGTTCGCAAAACCATGACTTGAGAATGGTTTTGCCTCCGCATATGCACTAGGGCAATTTCTATGCCAGGAAGTTTTCCGCAGGGGGGGATTCAGGCTATTGCCACGGCGGTTCTTTGCTTTGCACGTTTTTTAGGAAGGTCAGGCGCGCGAATTTATCCGGCGGATGGCCGGTTTCCATGAACAGGTTTGTAAAACCTTTATCGTGCAGGGTTTGGGCGATGTCCTCGCCTTTAACATTGTCGCCGAGTTCGGAATCAATGTAAATCGGAATAGCCAAATCCAACATAGCGTAGTCGGCCATTAGCCCGTCAGGATTTTTGTAAGTCTTCAGAGTTATCCCGTTGGCTTTCGCCGCCATTTTCCAAGTCATGTGGACAAGCGGGTCGTCGTCAACCAAAACAGCGGTTTTCCCGACGGCAGTGGCAGATTGCGTTTCTGGCATAACGGGTTTTTGCTCAGTTGCCACTATTGAAATCGGGACAAGGGCGGACAACCCCTTTGGAATCAGCCGGATTTTGAGACGGGCGCATTCTTCCATAATGCGCGGCTCGTCGTAGCGGCTGGTTACCAAAGTAACCTGCGAACCCAAACCGAGTTCATCGGCAAGACTCAATCCGGTTTCCGCAAAGCCAAGCAATTCATAGTCAAACAGATACGCCGCATTGCCAGCTTTCGGATTGGTTTTGACAAATGCGCGAATCTCGTCCGGCGTGCTGAAATGAAATTCCTCGATTCCATTCGCGCGGGCTTGCGCCGATTCCAGCCGCCCTTTCCAAATTTGATGAATGCTGGCATCGTCATCAAGAATCACGACGGCGGATTGAGTGGAAAGCGTAAGCACGGACACAAACCAATCCGGCGGCGGAGCCAGAGGCAACGTTACGGTTACAGTTGTCCCCTTGCCGATTTCAGACGCTATTTCCAACCCGCCGCCCCAGCCTTCAGCCGATTGCTTTGCATGGAAAATCCCAAGCCCGGAGCCGCCCTTCTTGCCATGAGTTTCGCCGCGCTGTCCCAACTTTGCGAGAATTCCCGGCGGTATGCCCTTGCCGTTATCAGACACGCTCACGGATATTTTGCCGCCCGATTGCGCCAGCCGAACCGACACCCGCCCCTTGTCATCCAACACTTCAACAGCGTTGTTGATCAAATTGGAAATCAGACGCTTGAACTCCGTCGGCTGAACGCTTGCGAATAAACCGTAAGAGGCAGTGTCCACCCCGCCGTCAATCTCAATCCCGATTTTGGACCGGAACTGCAACCGCTTCTCGGTAATAAGCGGCTCAATCAAACTCGACAAAAGCTGCGCGGAAGGCGACTCCGCCGATGATGAATCCGCCTCGCCGATTTGCCCGTCCGGACTTTTCATGGCGCGGTTCTGTTCGATGAGATTGTTGGCGATGTCATGTATGCGCGAGGACGCGGCGCGTATGATTATACGCTCATCCTCCGGAATATGCGCCGATCCCTTAACCGCCATATCCAAAGCCGCCAGCGGCGACCGTATATCATGCGCCACCTGCGCGGCGGTCTCCGCAATCGCGGTTTCTTTTGCGTGGGCCGCAATTATTTTCTGATACTCCTCTAATCTGGAGTGATAGATGGCCAGCTTGTCCACCAGAGTGTTTATTTCCATGGTTGTTGTAGGTTGAAAACGGAAATCGTCGGAAGGTTTCATTGAGGAAATATAATCTATGAGAGCTTCCAGCGGCTGCGTTACAAACCTTGTCAGATAGACAATCAAAAAAACGGATACAAAACCTGAAAATAACGAAGCTAAAATTATCCAATTTGTGATACTGTCAGCATTTTTTTCAACGTCATTTTGTGGAACAAAAACACATTGGGCAATGCTCGCTTCTTTAACAAAACACGCTCCGACATGCTCAACTCCGTTAAATTCGGCTCTGAGAGTGCTTCTGTTAATCTCGTGGAGATTCAACGCAATACTTTTGAGCGCTTGTTTACTTATCGAGGCGGGTGATTCTGAAATAATATTTCCGCTCGCCGTGTCGAAAGTGATGCCTGTTGTTCTTGGCGGCACTAAACCATTAGAGTATTGATCCAGCTTCTCGTTTAGCGCATTGTTCAAGTATTTTCTGTTTAACAGATTAACGGTGAAAACGATGACCATCACCGGAATAAGCGATGCAAGAACTAACGTGGCCAAAAGTTTATTGTAAAGTTTCATCAGCTCTATTCCCGTGATGCGTCTTTATGAGAATGCCCATTACGGCAAAACTGATTAAAAAGCCTATTATCATCTCGTAAATACCGGTTCTGGCGGCAAAGAAAATATTCCAGAGAATTGATGAAAGTGCACCCGAAACCAGGCCCGCTATGGCGATGTTTGCCGAGATACGTCTGTTGGTCAGCCCCATAATAATTAGCGGATTGAATGATGAGGCAAGAGTAGACCATGCGAGCAGAACCATCCAAAACACAAAACGATTATCTCCTATACCTGTCAGTATAGCCATCGCGGTGATAACTATCATGGTCATTTTGGAAAAACGAATCGCTGTTTGCGGGGTTTGATTCCCTGAAATAAGCTTTTGAACAGTGTCTTTAACGATTACTTGCGTTACAAAAAGCAAAAGTGTATCGGCGGTGGAAAGAGCCGCCGCAAGAATGGAGCAGACCAGCAATCCCGTTAAGACGGAAGGCAATCCCATTGAAACATGCATAAAAATGGATTCAGGATTCAAAAGATTCGGATAAATAGCTTTCCCCATTATGCCTATAAACACGGCCAAACTATCACAAATAAGCGTAAACAAAATCGGAATCCATGAAATCTTTCTTATATTTTCCGTGCGCTTTAGCGACAAAAATTTGGTGTAAAGATGAGGAATTCCCAGAAATCCCAAACCTATCGCAAAAAAAGAACCGGCGTCTGCAAAATCAGATGGTCTTCCACTGCCCCAAAGCGAAGTTAAAAAAAGGACGGGAACGCTCCCCGTAAGCAACACTTTATGCAACAAAACGCTGAAAACCAACACTAGTCCGCCAAACATCAATCCCGCTTGCATTAAGTTGATCTTGAATATGGCCGTTGCGCCGCCGAGAAATGTGTAAAGGCAAATTATTGTTCCAACCACCGCACAACCCAATGTTTGATTAGTTCCCAAATACATGTGGAAAACTTTACTCACAGCGGAAAGCTGGGCGGAAAAATAAGTCGGGACCAACAATATGACAATAAGCGCGGATATAACACGGATGATTCTCAATTTGTCGTCGTATCGGTTCTCAAGAAAATCAATGATGGAACCATAGCCTCGAGAATTAATTCGTTTTTGGAATAGCGGAGCCAAAAACAGCCAAGAACATGCGCAGAATACCGTTTCGCCAAAGACTACCCAAAAAGCCTTGAGGCCAATTGAATATGCCAGACCCGTGAGACCCACTATAAGCCACGCGCTCTCCCCCGCTGCGCGTTCTGTCAGCGCGACAGCGACGCCCGATTCATTTCTTGTCCCTATGAAAAACTCCTCGTCGCTTGTGTTTCTGGTTTTTGCCGCTATAAAGAACATGACGGCAAGGTAAAGGAGAATAACCGCTATGCCCATAGGTTCACAATTCCTTGTACAGAATGATTCCGGAGAAATCTTTCACTGTTCCGTACTTACTGAACTTCACATCAGCGATTATCCGGTAATTATGTTTTTTGAAAAAAGCCGTAGAGCGAAGATTATCAACAGGGGCCGTCATTATCAATACGACAATTAATTGTCCGTTCCTATCTTCCTCATATTTTTTTAGCAACGCTTCCGCGACTCCATGTCCATGTGCCTCAAAACGAACGCCTATTTGGTCCAGATAATCATACTGTCCAGACATTGCGGATGAAATGAGTTCTTTGTCATTCGTTCTCCATCCAATAGCGGTATCGGGGGCATTAAGTTTGTTTGCAAAATCCTGACCGTTTGTGGAAAGGAGATACCCATTATAAGACTGCATATCCTTCTCGACCGCATATAGCATGCCGCCGTGATTCAAATCCGATTCCAATTGTTCAATTGTGTGTCCGGATATTAGCAACCCCTTTGGCGCAATATTCTCGCCCTTTTTTACAATTTCGTTGAAAATTGCCAATGAACTTTGCACATCTACAACCTTCTGTAAATCGGTTTTCCTATATCCGCAACCAGCGAGCTTCACCACAACCATTGAACATCGCCTCCTTTTCGCATTCCCGCTCATCAGCGGCAGCGAAAAATTGTAGCATTTCACTGTCTACAAATTCCGGAGTTTGAATTCAGCCAGCGTTAAAATTTCGGCTTGGCTTACACGACTCGGTTTTCATTTATGTAAGTATGGTGTGGCACGTGACCTTGCCCGTATTCTCATTCCTGCGGGAATTGCATTTGAAATATGCGCGCAACAGTTTTGCCGTCAGTTCGGTTTTGCCGCCGATGTGCCAGTCCATGTTCTTTTCCGGGATGACGGCGGATTTGTAGTCGTAGATGCTGAATTCCAGCCCGTTGATTTTGCCGACCCATTCAATCTTGCTTTTGCCGCTTGGGAATGCGAACGGGCGGGGCTTGCCGAATACGCGGACCAGTTCGGCGTATGTCGTGCCGTCGGGCATGTAGCCGACGAGGCTTATGCCGGTTTCGGGGCCTTGGCCCATTCTGATTTCCACGTTTACGGATAATCGGATTTTCATGGCGTCTCCGTTAAAATTCCGCGTGTGTGATTTTGCCGGTTTCGGCGTCTCGGACGGTGTAATAGCGTTTGCTGTTTCGCCAGTTGCCATCGGTGAATTGTTCCTCTATCGTGATGCTCCATTTCGCCTTCGGCAGGGTTTTGCGGACGATTTCCAGCTTTTGGAGCGCGGCGGGGATATAGTCCTCCGTCGTGCCGGTCAGGGCGACGTCTTCCACGTACATCTCCGAGCCGTTTTGCCTGAGGCTCAGATAGCGCGACTTCAGTGTTTTGCCGGTCATATCGCCTCCTGTACTTTTATCTGCGCGATTGTTTTGCCGTTGTGCCGGATTATAAACCGTATGCGGCTTTTGGCGTTGCGGACTTCGGGGCGGCGGACTTGCGCCTCGGCAAATGCCCGTGCTTCGTCCGCCGTGTCAAACTTGCCGATTGTGCGGTGTATCGTGCAGCGAAACCTCGTCCCCGCCAGCGTTGTTGATACCGCCGCCACGTAGTATTTCGCCTGTTTGCCCGTCGTGGTTCTCGTCGTCATATCGTTTCCCTCCTCACCTGAAGGGTACAAGGACTTCTGCCGAACATCAAGGCCTTTTTGACGCCATTTCCCATCTGAGAAACAGGCGAAGGAAAGTCTTGATTTCCGCGCGAAGTAGCTGTACCTTCAGTGGTGACGGGAAGCAAAATTCCGAAACGGGAGGCAACATTATGAAAGCGCGCGACGCGAAAATTGGCGAGAAATACCTCTCCAAAACGGGCGCGACAGTGACAATGACTGGCGAGAAAGATGGCAAAATTGTGATGAAGCTGGCCAGCGGAATTGTGTTTCGCTGCGGGCCGGATTACGAACTGAAGCCGATAAAAAGCAGTGCCGGTGCGGTCCATAAACCCGAACCTACCGAGCCGAAGTCTAAAATTGAGAAGTCCACGCCGAGACAAAAACCCGCTGTCAGCGGGGCGTGCATGTCGTTGGCGTCCATCATAGACCCGTTCCTGCTCAGCGGCGGGCATACTGTGCGCGATATCGCCATAGAACTGTCCAACAAGGCGGGCGATGCCGCGCAGGGCAAAAACCTTGAGGCCAACGTGCGCGCGAGGATGGTTACGTACGCCCGCAAAGGCTGGCGCGTCGTCAAGGACGAGAGCAAGCGCGTAAAAATCGTCCAATCGAAGGGATAATTTCATGGAGTCTTGTGAATATGCCTAGCGACGACGTGATGGCACGGTGCCAGCGACAGTTCCCCACGCTGGGCTGACGTCCGACTCCATCTTTGCCATCGCTACTGCGGGCTTTTGTATAATCGGAAAAAGTGGCACGCCGTAAAGGAGGCAGACAATGCCGGACAAGGAAATTCTGGTGGTTTACTACTCGCGCACTGGCTATACCAAAAAAGTCGCGCAGGATTTGTCGCAGCGGCTTGGCGCGGATACCGAGGAAATACGGGATTTGAGCGACCGCTCCGGATTCATTGGCTATCTGAAAGCTGTGCGCGCCGCAATGAAGGAGATTCCTGCGGAAAATGCCCCGGCCTCGGCCAAACCCGGAAATTACAAGCTGCTTGTAATCGGCACGCCGGTTTGGGCCTGGAACATGACTCCCGCAGTGCGCGCATATCTTGAGATGAATACGGGAAAACTGCCGAAAGTCGCTTTTTTCACCACTTTCGGCGGCAGCGGGCATGAGAAAACCGTGCGGCTGATGGAAGGGCTTTCCGGCAAAAAGGCCGAGGCTTCCGCCGGGTTCAGGCAGCGGCAAATCGGCAAATCTCCGGCATACGAGGCGCAACTGGACACTTTTGTAAAAACGCTTATCGGAACCACTGCTGCTAACTAATGGTCTGGAAACCCGAGTAGAAAATTTGGCATAAACGTGCCTGAAGTAATCTTCGCTCATGGCAAAAACAATCGCCAGCGGGAATGCGCTTGATATCATCCTTACTCCCGCTGGACATCTCAGGGTGGAATCCGCGGAAGCGGCAATATCCGTCCGCTGCCCGCTGCCGGAAACGACAGTCCGGCAAATTTCGGACGCTTTCGGAAAAGGCTCCGCCGAGGGTCTTCTCCACCTGGCCACAGCCGAGACGCAGACTACTCTCCCTGCGGCGTTTTCATACTGGAGGGATTTTGCCAGCCGCTTCCTCACTGCGTTATGCCATATTCCTGAAATTACGGGCGAAGAAATAAGTCCCGTTTCTCCGCCGGAAACTTCTGAAATAGACAGGCTCCTGCAGTCCGCGCCGCCCATGCGCGGTGCGGAATACCTGAACGCTGCCGTACTGACGGCTGTGTGGGCGGAGTTGGACAAGTGTGTGCGCGGCAAAATTGTCGCGGGCAAGGGCGGGATATCCGTTTGGCTGCAGAATCATGCCCCCCTATGGCATCGCGTCGGGCGCGTCTGCTTCCATTTGGCGGAGAACAGGCGCGACACCGAACGTCCTTTCGCTTTCCTTGCCACCTATGCGCCGCGCGTATCCAGCCAGGGCAGGGTTCAGTACCAGCCCCTCTCAAGAGCGTTGGAAGAATACGCTGGCGCAAAGAACAAATCCGGGCTGGAGAAGCTTTTAACGCCGGTGCAGCGCGCGTCCGAAACAAGCGCGCTGGCCCGCGAATTGGTGGATTCGGGCGAGGTTTTTCATCCGCTGGCATGGACGGCGGCTGACGCGCATCGCTTTCTTCAGGACGCGCCGATACTGGAGGAAGCGGGGTTGCTTCTGCGTGTTCCCGATTGGTGGAAAAAGCGTCCGCGCCCTGTCGTGCGGGTGAGGGTGGGCGACAAAGTTTCGGGGCGGTTGGGCGCAGGGGCCATGCTGGACTTCAATGTGGAAACCGTGCTGGACGGAGAAGTCCTTTCCGACACGGAGTGGCGGCGATTATTGCAAGCCGAGTCTGGTCTCGTCCTCCTCAAGGGCCGCTGGGTTGAGGTGGACCGGGAAAAACTGGCGCAGGCCATGTCGCACTGGGAGAAAGTCCGCAAAGCCGCGCGGGAGAAAGGCATTTCATTCCTGGAGGCCATGCGGCTGCTCTCCGGCGCGCCGATGGACATGTCCGGCGTTGACAATAATGACGCCGCGCGCCAATGGGCTTTTGTGGAAGCCGGCAAAACACTGTCCGGCATATTGCGGGAATTGCGCGAGCCGCAGGCCCTGGATTATAAGACGCCCGGCTGCGGCTTAAAGGCGGATTTGCGGCCATATCAGCGCGCGGGCGTGGGCTGGCTGCGTTTTCTGTCGCGGCTGGGTTTGGGCGCATGTCTCGCCGACGATATGGGCCTTGGGAAAACCGTGCAGGTGCTGGCTCTCCTGCTCATCCTCAAGCGCGACAGCGATATAAAGCGTCCTTCAATCATAGTGCTGCCGGCCTCGCTTCTAGCAAATTGGAGGGACGAGATTGCGCGTTTTGCGCCGACGCTGTCGGCTAAGTTCATCCATCCTTCGGAGATGGAAGCGGAGGAAATTTCCGCGCTATCTCGCGAGCCGGACAAGACGCTTGCGGGTGTGGATGCCGTCTTTACCTCCTACGGCATGCTCCTGCGCCAGCCGTGGCTAAAAAATGTGTCATGGAGGCTTGCGGTCATTGACGAGGCGCAAGCGATAAAAAATCCCTCTGCACGGCAGACCCGCGCGGTCAAGGAGCTTCGCGCCGACTCGCGCGTGGCGCTGACCGGAACGCCCATTGAGAACCGGCTTACCGACCTCTGGTCGCTTTTTGATTTTATCTGTCCGGGGTTGCTTGGCTCGCTCAAGGAGTTTGATGCCTTTACCAAGGTGTTAGAAGGAAAAACGGACGCCTACGGCCCGCTTCGGACATTGGCGCGGCCATACATCCTGCGCCGCCTGAAAACGGACCCTTCCGTCATCTCCGACCTGCCGGATAAAACCGAGGTTCAGGCTTTCTGCCCGCTTACCGGAAAGCAAGCCGCGCTCTATGAGGATTCGGTGGAGGAACTGCGGCAGCAACTCAACGGCCTGGACGGCATCAAACGACGCGGCGCGATACTCGCATTCCTGTTGCGTTTCAAGCAGATATGCAACCATCCGGCGCAGTGGCTTGGGACAGGGGACTACGCGCCCGGCGAGAGCGGCAAGTTCGCGCGGCTGCGTGAAATCGCCGAAGAGATAGCCTCGCGGCAGGAGAAGGTTCTCGTCTTCACCCAGTTTCGCGAGATGACCGGGCCGCTTGCGGATTTCATGGCGGGCATATTCAGGCGGCCCGGCGCGGTCCTGCACGGCGGTGTGCCGGTGAAAAAACGCAAAGCTCTGGTGGCTGCCTTCCAGTCCGAGGACGGGCCGCCGTTTTTCGTCCTCTCGCTCAAGGCGGGCGGCACGGGCCTCAACCTTACAGCGGCCTCGCATGTCATACATTTTGACCGCTGGTGGAACCCCGCGGTGGAGAATCAGGCCACGGACCGCGCATTCCGCATCGGTCAAAAACGCAATGTGATGGTGAACAAGTTTGTCTGCAAAGGAACGATAGAGGAAAAGATTGACGCTCTGATACGCGATAAAACGACGCTTGCCAGGGACCTTCTGGAAACCGGCTCGCAGGCGCTGATGACAGAAATGAAGGACGACGAATTGCTAAAATTTGTTTCGCTTGATGTCCATGGAATCGCCGCTGGCGGCGACGAATAGGGGGGATTGCAATGGCTTCTTGGGGATATGGATGGCGGCCTTATGTGCCTGTTGCGGAGCGGCGGCGCAAAGCGGTTCTGCAAATGGAAAAGCTGCGCAAGAAGGGGGAAGCGGCTTCACCGGTCCGCATAGAAGGGCGGCAAATCGCCCGCACCTTCTGGGGCAAGGCCTGGTGCGCGCATCTGGAAAAATTCAGCGATTACGAGAACCGCCTGCCGCGCGGACGGTCATACGTTCGCAACGGTTCGGTCTGCCACCTTGATATCAAGAAAGGCGAGATACAGGCCAGGGTGATGGGCTCCCGCCTCTATACTGTCAAAGTTGCGGTGAACCCGCTCCCGGATGACCGGTGGAAAGCGGTCAAAAAATGCTGTGGCGGGGAAGTCGCGTCCCTCCTGGACCTTTTGCGCGGAAAACTGTCGGACACCGTTATGGCGGTTGTTACCAACCGCGACAAAGGGCTGTTCCCTCTGCCGAAGGAAATCGCGTTGAACTGCTCCTGCCCGGACTGGGCCGGTATGTGCAAGCACGTGGCGGCGGTTCTCTACGGAGTGGGCGCGCGTCTGGATGAAAAACCGGAGCTTCTATTCTTGTTGCGCGGCGTCAATCATGAAGAGCTTGTCGGTTCGGCACAGGCCGGCAGCGTCATCGCCAGGGGCAGGAAAGGCGGCAAACACAAGAAGCTCTCGGACAGAAATCTGGAAGAGGTGTTTGGTATAGAACTCGCGCCGCCGCCCTCTCTGCGGAAGGGAAAACAGCGAAAAACTGAACCGCGAAAAATTCATGCTCCCAAGAGCGGCCGCCGCGCAGCACAATAGTTATAATGAATACCGCAAGGGGGGTATATCAACAATTATCTTGCTCGCAGCCTGCAAAACAAACCCAAGCCGGAATGGCAAACGCTGAATGAGCATTCCGGCAATGTCGCGCGCCGCGCTGCCGCCTTTGCGGAGAAATTCGATTCCGCGAAATGGGCGGAACTTGCAGGATTGTTGCACGATATCGGAAAAGCCTCGCCGCAATGGCAGCGATATCTTGAACAATCCAGCGGGGGCCAACCCTGTTCCGTTTATCCGCAGCATTCTATTTACGGGGCGTGCCATGCGGTTTCCAAATATGGCGATGGCGTCGGGAGAGTTCTTGCCTATATAATCGCCGGACACCACGCCGGTCTTTCCGATTGGCAGACGGCCCAATCCGGAGCCAATGGATTGAAATACAAATTAGATGCGCAGAAACAGTCCATGCAGTCTTCTATTACTGCTTACGCCGATGCCCTTGTTCCTGGAAAAAATGCGCCGGTTCCTCCCTTAAAAGCATGTCCTGACGATAAAGGCGAGGCATATATTCATTTGTGGATACGTCTGCTTTTTTCCTGCCTCGTGGATGCGGACAGGCTTGACGCCGAGTCCGCCGAAAACAAAGAACGGGCCGGTCTTCGTGAGAAGTTTGAGCCTTTGGAAAAGTTGGCGGAGCGCTTTTTCGCGCACATGGCGAAAATGGAGGCAGACCCCAATCCCGGTCCGGTCAACATTATCCGGCGGGAAGTGCGCGGCTATTGCGAAACGGCAGCGGAACAGCCGCCCGGTTTTTTCAGCTTGAGCGTTCCTACCGGCGGCGGGAAAACATTGTCCGGCATGGCTTTTGCATTTCGCCATGCGTTGCGGCATCAAAGCAGCAGGATAATCTATGTCATCCCTTATACAAGCATTCTGGAGCAAACAGCCGACACGCTAAAAAAAATACTTGGGCCTGAAAATGTGATTGAACATCACAGCACTGTGGAGCCGGAAAATGAAACCGAACAATCCCGTCTCGCCTGCGAGAACTGGGATGCCCCTGTAATAGTTACCACGAATGTGCAGTTTTTTGAGTCGTTATATGCCGCCAAAGCCGGGCGTTGCCGCAAGCTGCACAATATCGTTAACAGCGTCGTCATACTCGACGAGGCGCAATTGCTTCCGCCCACATTGCTTCACCCGTGCGTTACCGCGATGAAGCAATTGACGCGTTGCTATGGCGTAACTTTTGTTTTGTCCACCGCCACGCAGCCTGCATGGGATGAGCTTGAAGCTGACACACGCGAAATCACACCGGCATCCGCAAGACTGTATGAACGTTTACGCAGGGTGCAGTACAATATTGCCGCCCACGATGCTGCTCCGATTTCATGGCAGGACATTGCAGGAGAATTGCAAAAGCATGAACAGGCCCTTTGCGTGGTAAATACCCGCCGCGATTGTTACGACCTGTTCCGACTTATGCCGGAGGGAACCATACATCTTTCCGCTCTTATGTGCGGACAACACAGGGCGGGAGTGATAGCGAAAATAAAAAAATTGCTCTCTGACAAAAAGCCGGTGCGCGTGGTAAGCACTCAACTTGTGGAAGCGGGGGTTGATATAGATTTCCCCATAGTCTACCGTGCCCGCGCGGGGCTGGATTCAATTGCCCAATCCGCAGGGCGTTGCAACCGGGAAGGGAAATTGAAGGTGGGAGAAGTTAATGTATTTATCCCCGAAAACGAACGCCTGCCACCGTTACTGAGAAAAGGCAGAGATACAACAATTGAAATGCAATGCTCATCTGGTTGCAATCTGCATGAGTCGGAAACATTCAAGAAGTACTTCAAAAATTTTTATCAGAGAGGCACCAGCAACGGGAAAGAGGAATTTCACGATTACTTCGTCAGGAATGTCGGTTCCGTTGACTTCCAATTTCGAAAGGCAGAGGACTGGTTCCGTCTTATAGACGATTACAGCCGCCCCGTGATAGTCCGCTACAGCGGTAATGAAAAGTTGATAGCTGCTTTGCGCGCCGCAGGGCCGACGCGCGAGATAATGCGGAACCTGCAACGTTATATGGTCAACATCCCCGCGCGGCTGGTTCCTCAAATGGCAGCCGACGGCAGACTTGAACAGTTGGAAGACGAAATTCTTTTACAGGGCTTGCTTTCATATAATGAGCAAACCGGACTTGATTTGAACGGCGAAATACCGCCGGAAACCTTGATGGCATAGGAGGATTATGAAAGGATTCTGTCTGGAAGCGAGCGGGCCGTACGCCTGCTTTACCCGTCCTGAAATGAAAGTTGAACGGGTGAGCTATGACGTTATCACCCCGTCCGCCGCGCGCGCCATATTTGACGCGGTGTTGTGGAAACCGGCCATACGCTGGCATATCAAAAAGATAGAGGTTCTCGCGCCGATAAAATGGTTTTCAATAAGGCGCAACGAAGTGGGCGGGGTTGCCTCCCCCGGCAAAAAAGGCATATATATAGAGGACGACAGGCAGCAGCGCGCGGGACTTATACTGCGCGACGTGAAATACCGGCTTCATGCCGAGTTTGAGTTCATCCCGACGGAGAAACGGCAAAAAACCGTAAACCCCTTGCCGGAAAACTTTTCCGACGAAGATGAGCGCGCGGAAATGCGCAAAGACGAAACCCCCGCAAAATACGCGGCGATGTTTGAACGCCGCGCGAAAAAAGGGCAGTGCTTTAATCAGCCATACCTCGGCTGCCGGGAATTCGCGGCTGATGTGCGGCTGGTTGACCCTCAAGCAGAGTCGTCCACGCCGATAAACGAAACCCGCGACCTCAGCATAATGCTCTACGATATGGATTACGCCGACCCGCAAAACCCGAAGCCGTTGTTTTTCAGGGCGATGATGCAGTACGGCATAATCACGGTGCCGGACCATAACAGCGCGGAGGTGATGAGATGATTCTTCAAGCGTTAAATGAATATTACGAACGAAAAGCCGCGCTGCCGGACAGCGGCATTGCGCCGTATGGCCTTGAGTGGAAAGAGATTCCTTTCATAATAGTTCTGGATTCAGACGGCAATCCTATAAACATTGAATCCACCTATGAGGGAGAGGGCAAAAAGCGGCGCGCCAAACGTTTCCTCGTGCCGCATTCCATAAAGCGCTCCAGCGGGATTGCCTCCAATTTACTTTGGGATAATCCGGAATATGCGCTTGGAATATCGGAAAAAGGCGATGCAAAACGGCATAACGAATTCGTGCGCCGCGTTTGTGAACTTGATGAAAAACGTATTCCGGAAATTACGGCGCTAAAAAAATTCCTCATGCGGGACAACAAAAAGGCCTTGCTGGAAAATTTGCCGTCATGCGCGGAAACCTTGAAACAAATGCTGGAAAAAGGCGGCAATGTATCTTTTCGGATTGCCAGAGCCGATAGCATCATCCCTGAAATGCCGACAGTTCATGCCGTCGCGCAGGCTGATGCGAAAAGCGATGATGCTGTTGACGGTCTGTGTCTGGTTTCAGGAATCCGCGGGAAAATAGCCAGAATGCATACGGCGATAAAAGGCGTGTGGGGGGCGCAGCCAAGCGGCGGCAACATAGTTTCATTCAATCAGCCGTCATTTTGTTCCCATGAGAAGTTTGGCAAGCAGGGCGAAAACGCCCCTGTTGGCGAAAAAGCCGAATTCGCCTATACCACAGCGCTAAATCAGTTGTTGCGAAAAGATTCCGCGCAACGGCTTCAGGTCGGCGACGCCAGCACAGTGTTCTGGGCGGCAAAAGACACCGCGTTTGAGGGCGGTTTCGCCGCCCTGTTTAATTTGCCGCCCAAAGACGACCCGGACGCCAATCTGCACGCCATTGAAGCTTTTCTGACTTCCGTTCAGACCGGCGTTTTTTCCACGCCGCAAGCGCGGGAAACCAACTTCTATGTGCTGGGGTTGTCGCCCAATGTTTCCCGCATATCAATCCGTTTCTGGTTTGCGCAAACTGTCGCGGTTATGGCTGAAAATATTGCGCGGCATTTTAACGATATCAAGATAACGCATGGCCCGAAGGAAAAAGACGCATTGCCGCTTTTCCGATTGCTTGTTTCAACCGCGGCAAACAGCAAATCCGAAAATATCCCGCCCAATCTCGCAGGAGAAACCATGCGGGCCATACTGGAAGGGCTGCCCTATCCGCAAACACTGTTGCAAGCTGCCATAAACCGCATCCGCGCTGAGCATGAAATCAATTACCCGCGCGCTGCGCTTATAAAAGCCTGCATCAACCGTTCCGCAAGATATAAAAATCCATCAGCAGAGGAGGAACTCAAAGTGAGCTTGGACAAAGAAAACAGATCGGCTGGCTACCTGCTCGGCAGGCTGTTTGCCGCGCTGGAAAAAATACAGGAAGAGGCAAACGGTTCCGCCACAATCCGCGAGAGGTTTTACGGCGCGGCATCGGGAACGCCGATAGTGGTTTTTGGCAATCTGATGCGCCTCAAAAACCATCATCTGGCGAAACTCTCCGATGGACGGCGTATCCAATTCGAAAAACTGCTCGGCGAGATACATGCCGGCGTGGACGCAAACGGCTATCCAACCCATTTGCCGCTGGCCGACCAGGGCCGCTTCGCAATCGGCTACTATCACCAGAAGCAGGACTTTTACACCAAAAAGGAAGACAAATAAAGGAGACCGCTATGACCGACACAATCAAGAACCGCTATGACTTCGTTTACGTATTCGATGTGCAGGACGGCAATCCCAACGGTGACCCGGACGCAGGCAACCTGCCACGCATAGACCCCGAAACCGGACGCGGCATTGTCACCGATGTCTGCCTAAAACGCAAAGTGCGCAACTATGTGCAACTCGATAAAAAATGTTCCGATGGCCATGATATATTCGTGAAAGAAAAAGCCGTGCTGAACAAAAATATCGCTGATGCCTACGCCAAACTCGGCATTGACCTTGAAAAAGAACCCAATGATGTAAAGGATGGCAAAAAACGAAACAGCAAGGGGGAGGCACAGGGCGGCGAGGTGGAAAAGGGTCGTGTGCAGATGTGCAAAAACTACTATGACATCCGCACCTTCGGAGCTGTGATGAGTACCGGTGCCAACGCCGGTCAGGTGCGTGGCCCCGTGCAGCTTACTTTTGCCCGTTCAGTGGACCCTGTGGTTACATTGGAACATTCCATCACCCGCATGGCGGTGGCGACCGAGGCCGAGGCCGAAAAGCAATCCGGCGATAATCGCACTATGGGCCGCAAAACCACCATTCCTTACGGCATTTATGTCGCGCATGGTTTCATCTCCGCGCCGCTTGCTTCCCAAACCGGTTTTAACGACGCGGATTTGGAACTTTTCTGGAACTCGCTGGTCAACATGTTTGAGCATGACCGCTCCGCAGCGCGCGGCCTTATGTCCGCCAGAAAACTGGTCATCTTCAAGCATGATGACGCAATGGGCAGCGCTCCCGCCAGCAAGCTGTTTGATTTGGTTAAAATAACCAGAGCGACAGATGCGGCAAAACCGGCGCGGGAATTCACGGATTATAAGGTAGACATCAATCGCGCGGCTGTTCCGCCCCGCGTAACCGTGATAGACGACAAAATCTGATGTACTCCGACGAGGAATTGCTGCCTTTGTCGGCGTTGCAGCATTTCATATTCTGCCGGCGGCAGTGCGCGCTTATCCACATAGAGCAGTCATGGACGGAGAATGCGCACACTGCCGAAGGCAGGGTTATGCACGAGCGCGCGCATGACGAGGGGCATCAGACGCTGCCGGGCGTTCGGGTTGAGCGCGGGCTGGCGCTGGTTTCGCGCGAGCTTGGCTTGTCGGGAAAGGCTGACATTGTTGAATTCCGCGACGGCGGAACCGGTGTCCCCGTTGTTTTCCCCGTTGAGTATAAACGCGGCAGGCAAAAGTCAGACGATTGCGACAATGTGCAGCTTTGCGCGCAGGCGTTGTGCCTTGAGGAAATGCTGAAAACGGCGATACCGTCGGGGGCCATATTTTACGGCAAAGTGCGCCGCCGTCACGAGGTGCAGTTCACCGCGCAACTGCGCGAAAAAACCATTGAAACCGCCCGGCTTTTGCATGAGTTCATCTCCACCGCGGCAACGCCGAAGCCGTGTTACTGCCCGCAATGCCAGGCTTGCTCTTTTATCGGCGTTTGCCTGCCGAAAACCATGTATGCGGCAAAACCGGTGGCCGGTTATTTCAACGAGGCTCTTGCTGACCTGTGAAAAAATATCTGAACACTTTGTTTGTTACCACTCAAGGTTCGTACCTGTCAAAGGAGGGGGAAACCATTGTCGTCAGCGCGGACAGGGAAAAACTGCTGCAAGTTCCCGCCATCGCATTGGGCGGCATAGTGTGTTTCGGCAATGTGGCTTGCAGCCCTTTTCTGCTGGGATTTTGCGCCGAAAGCGGCATTACGGTCAGTTTTCTGACCGAGTACGGCAGATTTTTGGCGAGCGTGCAGGGGAAAATATCCGGCAACGTGCTTTTGCGGCGCAAGCAATACCGTGTTGCGGACACCGAAACGGAATGCCTTGCAATCGCGCGCGCATTTACCATCGGCAAAATTTACAACTGCCGCAGCGTGCTTTGCCGCGCCTTGCGCGATCACGGCGATAAAATAGACAGGCAGGCGGTTGAAGCTGCCGTCAACGCTCTTGCCCATTCGGTGAAAAAAGCGCAAAGCTGCGCGACGCTGGATTTCCTGCGGGGCGTAGAGGGCGAGGCGGCAAAACTGTATTTTTCCGTGTTCAATAACCTGATTCTGGCGCAGAAAGACGCTTTCAATTTCGACGAGCGCAACCGCCGTCCGCCGCTGGACAATGTCAATTGCCTGCTTTCGTTTATCTACACTTTGCTTATGCACGATGTGCGCGCCGCGCTTGAGACGGTGGGGTTGGATTCCTGTGTCGGTTTCATGCACAAGGACAGGCCCGGCAGAGCAAGCCTTGCGCTGGACATGATGGAAGAATGGCGTCCTGTTATCGCGGACAGGCTGGCGCTCTCCCTGATAAATCGGGAACAACTCTCAGGCAATGATTTTACCAAAGCGGAGACAGGCGCGGTTCTGCTTTCCGATAAAGGCAGGAAGACGCTTCTGACCGCCTATCAAAAACGCAAGCAGGAGGAAATAACGCATCCCTATTTGCAGGAAACGGTTGAGACGGGTCTACTGTTTTATATTCAGGCGCTTTTGCTTGCAAGACATTTGCGCGGCGATATTGACGGGTATCCCGCTTTTCTGTGGAAGTGAGGTTGTAACATGATGGTGCTGGTAACTTATGATGTGGCTAAGGATGAAAAGGCCGGCGCAAGACGGCTGCGCCGTGTGGCAAAAGCCTGCCAGGATTACGGCCAACGTGTACAATTTTCGGTATTTGAGTGTGTGGTGGATCCGGCCGTTTGGGTAAAGCTCAAAAATCGTTTGATAGATGAGATAGACCCTGCAAAGGATAGCTTGCGTTTCTACTATATGGGTTCCAATTGGCAGCATAAAGTGGAACATGTCGGCGCTAAATGTTCCATGGATTTGGAAGGCCCGCTGATTTTATGAGCGGGTGCGAACCTGAAGTTGGGAGACATGGCCAGTGGGGTTCGCGGAAACAGTTTTGTATTGTTGCAAATCGCACGGTATGCGATGCGGCAAGAGCAATTTGACGGTGCATTGCCCAAATTCGCAGAAATTGCTGAAAATACACTTGCAGCATAAGCAGAATTCAGGTGTATGTGTCGCCCCCCATGCGGGGGCGTGGGTTGAAACCGCCGCAACGCGTGCCATGTCGCGTTTAACCGTGGTCGCCCCCCATGCGGGGGCGTGGGTTGAAACCGTAGGGACCGGGGGATTTATAGCACTGGGAGGTGGTCGCCCCCCATGCGGGGGCGTGGGTTGAAACGCGCTCCCGCGGGAAGTGCTGGCGGCGCGCTTACTGGGTGTCGCCCCCCATGCGGGGGCGTGGGTTGAAACGCGGCTATGACCAGTACGTCGGTGTTTGCCCCCGGTGTCGCCCCCCATGCGGGGGCGTGGGTTGAAACTGGTCCTCGTAATAATAAGCGCTATCCACGCCGGGTGTCGCCCCCCATGCGGGGGCGTGGGTTGAAACACTCAACCCGGATTCCGCGGATGGCTGGATAGCGAGTGTCGCCCCCCATGCGGGGGCGTGGGTTGAAACTGCTTATGGCCTGAAATAGACTGCGGGCTATTTCGTGTCGCCCCCCATGCGGGGGCGTGGGTTGAAACCAGTATCAGCAGATAAAAAATCTCGAGGAACAAAAGTGTCGCCCCCCATGCGGGGGCGTGGGTTGAAACTGGCACCTTGCCAGACGCTTCGCCCCCGAAGGCGGGTGTCGCCCCCCATGCGGGGGCGTGGGTTGAAACTGGCACCTTGCCAGACGCTTCGCCCCCGAAGGCGGGTGTCGCCCCCCATGCGGGGGCGTGGGTTGAAACTGCAAACTTGACTTTACACGCGCGGCGGACTACGGTCGCCCCCCATGCGGGGGCGTGGGTTGAAACCTGTTCCGCGTCGGGAAAAGCTATCTGGCGCGCATGTCGCCCCCCATGCGGGGGCGTGGGTTGAAACTCGTCGTAATACTGGCAGGCCAGATGTACCCTTGTGTCGCCCCCCATGCGGGGGCGTGGGTTGAAACGCTAGGCATTTTGCTCAGGCCGGTGTGCCGCTGTAGTTGCCCACCATGTCGGTATCTGCTTGTATGGAAAGGAGGCTGACCAAGGCAAACAAAAAAAATCCTGCAAGTTGTATAGCTGTTGACCGGATAGGCGGCTCATTTCCTCCCAACTTTTATGATATAGACCGTACCCGGCCTATGCGCAAACGCGTCCATAATTCGCAAGGGGGGGTGCCCCGCCATTTTGCGGGTATTTCCATATCCGGCCCGTCTGGAATCGGCACAGATGGCGTTTTTGCAACATATTCATTTTCTTCGCTCCGACGCGCGCGCGAACATGTGCCTTTTTACAGTTTTGCACGCGCGCGCGTTTAGGCATCGCGCGGTCTATAGTCAAAAAGCCGGGAGGAAATGACCCGCCTATAGGCTGGGGCAGTCGGTTTTGCGGGTTGGATGTCCTCAAATCCATAAGCCCCTTGCCGCTTTGCGGCTGCACATTATCTTTGGATTTGGTGTTCTCAAACGATGGTGTCCAAAAACCACCGTTAAGCAAGTTGGGAATACCGTGTCTGACCGGGTTTGACCGGGAAGACCGGGTATTTTCCACTGCGCGACTTCTTCAAAATACGGGGATATGAGGCTGGATGTGTAAAAGTAGGATAGTGGCGCAAACCCGGTCTTCCCGGTCAGTTGGTCCGCCACACAATACAAGTTAGCGGGTGGCTTACCGCCTCGAACCCGGTCATGGGCAGCATTTGCCGCCGGCCCCTGAATTTTGGAGAATCTTTAAACGCCAGCCGTTCAGGCCATCGTTTTGATGCGCGATTTCAAGTGAGGGTTTAGCAATGGGAACTGACAACCAATATCTATATTCGGTGACCACGGACTTTTTTATTTTCCTGCTTCACAATGCGTATCAGGAAGCGTTCAAGTGCTCGTATATAAAGGCCGGTTACCTGAATGCTTTGCTTGCGGATTTGGACTATACCGAAACCGGCAAATTCATTTCCATCCGATATACCGGCGCAGCCAAGGATTGCCGGTATCCGGCTTTGCGCAAAGGCAACGTTGTCCCGCTGACAAAGGATTTTCTCGCGCTGGCGGAAAACCCCGGCAAGGGCGGATTTTCGGCTTACGAATTACAACTGCGCGACCGGAAAGGTCTTGAAGCCTTTCTTGCGCGATACTTGCAGGCCTATGAAGCGGGGCAATGCCATTGTCGGGAGATAAACTATTTTCCCTACCAAACCGGCATGGATGTCATAGAAAGCCTGTTCGGCCCCAGCTATATACGCTTTGGCGCGACATTTTACGTCACCGCCAAACTGGAGCATGCTGATTTTGAGCAACACCGGCCTGCCATTTTGGCGCGTGAAGACCCGTTCCACTTGCTCCAAGAGTTCCGCGAGCGGCTCCGCCTGGGCGAGTTGCTGCTGAGCCTTGCCGGCAAAAGTTACATAAGCATTCAGGACGCTGATTACGACGAGGATAAGCCGGGGCTGTTGAATATTCTTGTGCGCTTTGAACGGAGTCCTCAGGAAATAAAAGATATTGAAGGCTACTGGCTGGCATATGGCGGCTTGCGCGTCAACGAAGCCGACGGTGTGGCGTTTTACAAGAACAACCGTTACCCATTCGCTTCCAACCGCACTTTGGAATTCAAGCTTTTGTGCCATCTGATAAAAAACCACGGCAAAAAACTTAGCATTACAAAAACCTACGACAGCCTTTCCGGCGGCGAGGAAACTTTCGGTACGGCTAAAGAGACCATCCAGTGCAAGAAATCGCGGATGAAAGATTACGTCAAGAACCTGCGCCATAACCTCGGAATCGCGGCTGATAAAACCCCCTCTGTAGACATCATGCTGACCGGCGAAAACGTGCTGCTTATAGCGACCCCTCCGGTACGCGCCTGAAATCCCCCGGGTAATTACATAAAACCCCTCCGCGAGGCGGTATTTTATCCCTCTCGGGACGGGCGGTAAACTTAATGGTGAAGCGTTACAGCTTGCGCCACTGAGTGTTTTTTCCATTGTCCTTGTGGCCCGCAAGCCCGGAGAGTGCGAGTTATGGCAGACACGGAAACTTTTTTTGCGGGTCATATAGAAGGAATCAAGCGCGGGCGGAACGGCCAGCGTTCCGGCAAATGCCCGTTCCATGACGACCGGCAGGCCTCGTTTTCTTTCAATGTGGAGGATGGGGTGTGGACCTGCCATGCCGGCTGCGGCAGCGGCGGGCTGAAAGAGTTTGCCCGAAAGCTCGGCTTGCCAGCTGAATCAATCCCGCATATTGCCAAAGTGCGGCATGAAATACTCGCCGCCTATGATTATAAGGACGAGCAAGGCGATTTGCTTTTCCAAATGGTTCGTTATGTGCCGAAGGATTTCCGGCAGCGCCGTCCGGATGGCAGCGGTGGTTGGATATGGAACCTTGAATGCGTGCGCCGTGTGCCTTATCGGTTGCCGGAGCTTATTGAAGCGATGGACCGCGACGAAACCGTATTCATCGTGGAAGGCGAGAAGGATGTGGAAACTTTGCGTTCGCATGGTTTCACCGCCACCTGCAACCCCGGTGGAGCCGGCAAATGGCGCGACGAATATAGCAGCTTCTTCACTGAGATGTACATCGCCGTTATCCCGGACAACGACGAGGTGGGACGAAAACATGCCCGGCAAATCTGCAAAAGTCTAGCCGGCATTGCCCGAAGCGTAAAGCTGGTGGAACTGCCGGGCGTTGCCAGGAAGGGCGAGGATGTATCAGATTGGATAAGCGCAGGGCATAGCGCAAAAGAATTGATAGCGCTGGCTTTGAACGCGCCTGAGTATTCCGCGCAAGCAGCGGAGGCAACCCAAACCGCAGAAGCAACCACCGGCAAACAACAACCCGACACAAATATTAAGCGTTTTTTCAGCGGCAAAGAATTCCTGCCAAACAGGCTGGCCGAAGAATTGCAGTCGGAGCATAGGTTTTTATCCACGCCGATTGACGATGCCGGACGCGGCGTGCGGCTGCTGGTGTATCGTGACGGTGTCTATGAATCCGGCGAATCGTCAGCCCGCAACATGGCGCACCGGTTCTTGCTGGACAGGTCAAAACCTGACAGATTGGAATCAGTCTGCGCGCTTATCCGCGAAAGCACAAAACAGCCTGAACCGGCGTTGAACACACATGTGCAGCGGCTTGTTTGTGTCGGCAACGGCATGGTGGATTGGCGGACGGATGAATTATTGCCGCACTCGCCGGATTATCATTGCACCTTCAAAATCAACGCCGATTATCTGCCTGATGCGCGCGACGCAATCGTGGGCAAGTTTCTGCAAGAGGTGTTTCCTCCGGACGCGCTTGTGCTTGCCGAGGAATTGCTGGGCTATCTTGTCCGGCCCACCACAAAGTTCCAAAAAGCGTTCATGCTGACGGGTTTCGGCGCGAACGGGAAAAGCACATTCCTTTCCGCGCTGATAAGTTTCCTGGGCGCTGAAAACGTGTCCCATGTCGGGTTGCAGGACTTCAGCGAAAACCGGTTTGCCTTGGCGGAATTGCAGGGCAAGTTGCTGAACTGTTACCCGGACTTGCCGTCGCGCGGGTTGGAGCAGAGCGACATATTCAAAGCCCTGGTATCCGGCGACACGATAAAAGCGGAGCGCAAACACGCGCATCCGTTTGTGTTGGCCACGACGGCAAGGCTTATATTCAGCGCCAATGAGTTGCCGCGCAGCAAGGACACCACCAACGCATTTTTCAGGCGTTGGCTTATCATCCCGTTCCCCAACACTTTTGAAGGCGTGCAGGCCGACAGAACGCTGGTGGAAAAACTCACCACACCGCAGGCGCGCGCCGCTTTGCTTGGATACGCGCTGCGCGGTTTGAGACGCCTTGAAGAACAGCAGGGGTTCAGCGATTGTGTCAGCGTGCGCGAAGCAGGAAATCGTTACCGCAAGGATTGCGACAGCGCGTTCCAGTTCGCTGAGGAGCGGCTTGAAAAAGCAGAAGGTCGTGAACTGGGCAAGGCCGTTGTCTATGAAGTTTACAAACAATGGTGCGAAGCGGAAGGTTTGCGTCCTGTAAGCGTCCGCAATTTTAACAAGCGGCTGGCGGACAGCATGAAGCTCGCGGAAGGGCGCGCAATGCTTGACAGGCAACGTCAGCGCGTTTGGATTGGCGTGTGGTGGTCAGATGAACAGCCGGTCGCGGTAGTCGGGCAAGCCGACGCAGATTTGCCGGAGGACGAACGCTATGCAGATTAACAGGATTCCAAACATGCCCATAACGCTGGAAGAACGAATGGACGCGCTGGCGGAAGCCTTTGCTGAAGGCTTTATATACCTCGCCGAGCATGATTTGCTGGGCGAATTCGCCGATAATATGCTGCCTGAAGCGGGTTCACAAAACCCTTGATGTTCGGCGGGAATGACTGTACCCTTCATGGTGGAGGATAATTATATGACAGCTGACAAAATCGCGGAAACTAAAAAGATTAAGCTGATTGCGGTTTACACGCGCAAATCCAACGACGAGAACCTTGGCAACAATGTCACATCGCTGGACAGCCAGAAATCCTGCTGCCGGAGCTACATCAACATTCAGCAGGCAAACGGGTGGCAGGAATATCCTGAAGTGTTTGACGACCCCGCCGAGTCCGGCAAGAGCCTGAAACGCCCGGCCATGCAACGGCTTCTTAAAATCATCGGCGAAGGCAAGATAGACGGCGTGATCGTCTACAAGCTGGACCGGCTTACGCGCAACAGCAAGGATTTTCATTATTTGCTGGAGCTTTTTGAAAAGCATAATGTCGCGTTTATCTCGGCGACGGAGAGCATAGACACCAAAAGCCCTCAGGGTCGGCTTATGACGGCGATTATGGTGCAATTCGCGCAGTATGACCGCGAGTTGGACCAAGAGCGCTCAAAGGATTTCCACCTGTCGCGGGCGAAGAAAGGCTTGTGGTGCGGCGGGTTGCCGCCGTTGGGCTATGACGCGAAAGATAAGCTGCTGGTGGTGAACGAGAAAGAAGCCGAACTGGTGCGTCGCATCTTTGCGCTCTATATCCAACACCAATCCACAATCCGCGTCGCAGAGGAATTGAACCGACTGGGCTTTCGGCGCAAAGCATACCAGACGCTGACGGGTAAACCCTATGGCGGGCAGCCGTTTGATATGGACGGCGTGTTGCGTGTGCTTCAGCGCAAAGTCTATACCGGCATTGTCCGCAACGAGCGGACCGGACAGGAATTCCCCGGACAACACACGCCCATAATCGAAACAGCGCAATTTGAATATGTCCAGAAATTACTAGCATCGCGCAACCATCGCGGCGGGGAAGTGCATTATGCCGCCAACAAATACGGCTTTCTGCTCAAAGGCATGATTCGCTGCGGCGAATGCGGCAGCGCGGTAACGCCGTATATCCGGCCTAAAAAGGACAAGGTTTACCTGTATTACAAATGCCTCGGACAAAAAACGAACTTGGGCGACAAATGCGCGTTCACAAGCATTGGCGCGCGGAAGTTAGAGGAATTCATCATTGAAAAGCTGGCGGCTATCGGCTGGGACAGGCCATTTCTGGAGGATGTGCTGGCCAAGGCGCAAAAGTTGACAAAAGCGAGCATCGGCCCATTGGAAGCCGAGAAGCGGAAATTACAGGAGCATTTGAACGGTTTGCAGACGCAGATACAAGGGCTTGTGGAAATGGCAAAGTCAGGCGGCGCGACGAAACAGACAGCCGACGAGCTTGCGCGGCTGGAAAGCGCAAAGGTTGAGATTACGGCGCGAATCGCGCAACTGGAAGCCATCATAGCGCACCGCCAACGAGCGGTTTACGATGTGGACGCAGTGCAGGGCGTATTCAAGCGATTCGCGCTGTTTATCAACCGGATTCCGCTGGAACATAAGATGCGGATTATCAGGCTTTTGGTGGAGCGGGTGATTATATCCACAAACCGCATTGAGGTGCGCCTGCGGGAGCTTCCCGTCGGGGATTTGCAGAAAGCGCTGGATAAACGGCTGTTATCCGGCGATATGCGGGAAGTATTTAGGGGGGACGGTTTTGCAGAACGGCGGGGGCCAAATGCCACTGCAAACAAAAACTGCCACCGGAGTTCGGTAGCAGAATTTGGTCAAGACTGGCGGGGACGACGGGATTTGAACCCGCGGTCTCTGCCTTGACAGGGCAGCGTGTTAACCAAGCTACACCACGTCCCCACGACGTGCTTTCTATTTTAGCTGAATTGACGGGCAAGTGCAACCTCCGCGCATGCACATGCCAGTCTAAACGACGGAGGCAGGCGGCGCGGCGGGCGGAACATCGGGCGCGGCGGCCTGAGGCGGCGGGCAGCGCCGGGTTCCGAATCTGGTCAGCCAGACCGAGCCAAGCCCCGACATCACGCCGAAAGCCACCACAAAAAGCGCGGGCAGCGTCAGCAGCCAGCCCATAACGGGAATGATATGCCCCAGCAGCATGGCTGCCACTATCAGAGAATACCCCGCCGCCACCCGGGCGGCCAGCCTGCCGGGGACCGGCCTGCCGATGCCGTCAAAAAACCTGCGCGACAGCACGTCCATGAAAGCCGCCGCGCCCAGTATCTTGGCCGCAACCAGAACAAGCAGCGCCAGCGGAATAAGCGGTATCCCCAATATGGACACCAGCAGCCCCAGCAGACAGGGGAAAACCGCCAGCACAATCAGAAGCCCGGCGCCGGACGCCTTCCAGAAATCGGCGCGCAGGGCTTGCGACGCGGCCTCAACATTTTTGGGGAAAAATACCGGCGCGATAAGCATAAGCAGCAGCATCGCCGACGCCGCCGCAATAAATACCACAAGCCCCATCCCGAAGGCTCCCAGCAGCGCGATTTTGCCGAGCGGATTGCCTTCCATGCCGCGCAACCGCGCCATATGCGGCAGCAGCCGGCGCAGCAGCTTCAAATCAGCCTGGTCAATATCGCCCTTGAGCCGCACTCCGCCCGATTTTTCCACGCGCCCGCCCAGCGCGGAAACGTCCCCGCTCACCGTGGCAGAAGACAGCATGGTTACTCCGCCGCCCAGGGAGGAGATGTCGCCTCCGGCGGAACCGCTCAGTTCCACCGGCGCGCCGAAAGCGGTTATATCGCCGTCCACCGTCCCCGACACCGACACCGGCCCGCCCATGGAAACCAGGTCTCCCGTTATCCTGCCGGAGGGCGACACCGTAACCGGCCCGCCCAGCGCGGCGCAATCGCCATCCAGCACTCCGTCAACCTGCACTGATTTGTCGGTGGTTATGTCCCCGTGCGCGGTCTGCCCCTGGGCTATGACTACGGGCTCATGGCTTATTTTGCCCGAATGATGGCTGTGCCAGCCCCAGGCCCGGCAGGGCGCCGCCGCAAGCAGCAGCGCGGCCAGAATCATGTTCATTTTCATACACTTGCTCCTTTGTGATGTTGTTTTGAGAGGGCGGCTATCGCCGCCGCCGCCACCAGCGCCGCCACAATAAGCCGCGCGGCGCAGCCGGCGGCGTCAAAACCGCACAGGCATAACTTGAGCGCGGTTCCGGCCAGGCCTGCGGCATGGCCGGCAAAAGCCAGGGTGTCAACCGCCAGCAGCTTCAGCCGGGCGGATAATACGCCCGGAGCGGCCAGCTCCGCCATAAGCCCGGGGCGCGAGGCGGCCAGCTTCGCCACCCAGTAAACCGCCAGCGCAAGCCAGCAGGCGGAGGCCGAGACGGATATTTCTTCCGCCAGCATAATCCAGCCCGGAAATGCGCTGCGCCGCGCCGCCAGCCCAAGCCGCCGCAGCACCTTCGCGTTGAAATCCGGCGAGGGGGCGCGCTCCGGCAGCGCTTTCATAAGGGTTATTATGTCCCGGTCTCCGCTCATATCAAGTGATACGTCCTCCCGTCCCGGCGGGTTGCATTTTTTTCATCAGCAACGCACGCGCCCGGAACAGCCGGGCTTTGACAGTCCCCTCCGGCACACCCAGAACGGCGGCGATTTCGGAGCAGCCCATCCCCTCCCGGTATTGCAGCAGCAGCGCCTCCCGGTACAGCGGCGGCAGGCGGGCAAGCAGCGCCTCGGCCTCTTCATGCTCAAAATTCCGGGCCGCCGCCGCTTCCGTGGAGGAGGAGGGATCCTCTATTTCAAGCGGGCGCTCCTCATCATCCAGCGACAGCTGTTCCGGCCTTTTTTTCCGCAAATGGTCCATGCAGCAGTTATGCGCTATCGCAAACAGCCAGGTCATGAAAGGCCGCCGCCTGTCATAAGAGGCCAGATTGGCGAAAACCTTCAGGAAAACAGTCTGGGCAATATCCTCGGCGTCCTCCGGAGCGGCGGCAAAGCGCAGTATGAAGCTGAAAATCCGGTTTTTGTGAATATTCAGCAATTCCTCATACGCGGCTTCATCGCCCCGAAGGCAGTTATCCAGCACCCTTTCATCCATCATTAAATATACGGCTCCCGTTCACTTGCGGTTGCGCTTTGTGTATAATCTAGGATACTATATGCGAACACCGGGGGCACTATGTCCGAAGTCAAACGAAAAATAGCGGTGGTAGACGACCATCCGATGATGCGCAGCGCGCTGGCCGACATGATCAAGGCCAAGACCAGCCATATATTCGCCGGAGAGGCCTGCAACCTCTCCCAGGCCAGGGCGCTGATAAAAAAGACTTCCCCCGACGTGGTCATCCTGGACATTTCCATGCCGGACGGCAGCGGGCTGGAGCTTGTGCGCGAGCTTAAGGCCATGCTGCCCCGCACCAGCTTTCTGGTGTTTTCCATGCACGACGAGCAGACCTACGCCGCCCGCGCGCTGCGCGCCGGCGCCAGCGGCTATGTGATGAAGACCGAGCCGTTCGACACCGTGCTTGTCGCCATAGACAGGGTGCTGGCCGGGGAGATTTTCATAAAGGAAGAGCTTAAAAACGACGTTCTGGTCAGCCTGCTGGATTCTGGCGATTCAAGCCGCACGCCGGACAAAAGGCTCTCCGACCGGGAAATTGAGATTTTCCGCGCAATGGGGCGCGGGCGCACGACACGGGAAATAGCGGAAAGTTTCAACCTCAGCGTGAAAACGGTGCAGGCATACCGGGAACGTATCAAGGCCAAGCTGGGCATAGCCAACGCAACCGAGCTTATACAGCGCGCCGTCCAGTGGATTCAGGAAAGCGAACAGCCGGACAAGTTGTAGGGCTTTTCCCTTAAAACCGCGGGCGATTTCCTACAAAAAATTCAGTTTTTTCCCGATTACGGGAAATCGTCCGCCGCAGTATCCTATCGGAGGGGATAAACGGAGGCAGGCTATGATGTTTCCAGACTACGGCAAGAAGCGGCGCTACGCGCGGCTGAACCCTTCCTATGTGGCGTCCTGCGCCAAGACACGCCAGGGCTCCATGAACGAGGAAGAGCGCCGGCATGCGGCCTCCGCGCACGGGCGCAGCGGCGGTTTCGTATTCGCCAGCAAAGAGCTGTTCGGAATTGGCGATATACTCCGCCTCGAGCTGCGCATCCCCGGCTGGGCCAAATTCCTAGCGTCGCAGCCGCGCATGGCCAAGCCGCAGGAAGACGACAAGCTGGAAGTGCTGGGCAAGGTGACTCTGGTGGAAATGACGCTTGAGGACGACTACGACATAGGGGTCTGTTTTGTGAATCTGGACAGCGGCAGGCGCGAGCTGTTGCTGCGCCACCTGATAGCCGGAATGCACGCGGCACTGGGGCCGGCGCAGGCGTCTTTGGCGAAAAGAGGACGAAAACCCCTGTAATAAAAATTGTCCGCGCGCCATGCGCGGGCGAAAAAAGGCGGATGCCGGAACCTATCCCCCTCCGGCGTCCGCCCCTGTGTGTGCAAATTCTCCGCAATTGGATTTCGGAAAACGGGTGTATCAGCGCGCGAAAGCCGCCAGCAGGAAGAACACGCCGGCGAGCAGAAGGAACACGCCTATCTTCCTGCGCTCCAGCGCGATGTAGGAATCATTCAGAACGGTGTTTTTTATGAGGGTGTTTATGCGCGAGACGACATCCGGTCTCGCCAGATAGCAATAACCCAGCGCGATAAGCAAAAATCCCAGAACGATTTCGGTAATCATTTAGGCTTGCCCCCGTCCGGCGCGCGGTTGTGCCTGTTCATCGCCGCCTCCACGCCGTTCTCCACTATCTCCAGCGCGGCTTTGGCCGCCTCGTCCAGCATCTGCGAAAGCGGCTCCCGCTCGGTTTCCGAAAAACGCTCCAGCACGAAGGCGGCACCCTCCATCCACGCGGGGCGGGGGCCTATGCCCATGCGCAGCCGCGGGAAATCCATGCCGCCCAGATGGGCGATGACGCTTTTGACCCCGTTATGCCCGCCGCTGGAGCCGCCGCCGCGTATCCGTATCCGGCCCAGCTCCAGCGCGATATCGTCGCAGCAGACCAGCACGTCCCCGCGCGCCGCCCCGTGATAATCCGCGAAGGCGCGGACCATCACGCCCGAATCATTCATAAACGTCTGCGGCTTCACAAGCCAGAATTTCCTTCCGGCGTGTTCGCCGCGCGCGCACTGGCCCATGCCCCGCCAGGACTGCCATCCCTCCGCGCCCGCGCGCCGCGCCACCTCGTCGGCCAGCATGAAGCCGGCGTTGTGGCGCGTGCGCGCGTAGCGCGGGCCGGGATTTCCAAGCCCTGCGATAACCAGCGCGCCGCCGGACAACTATTTCTTCTCCGGCTTGGCCGGCGCCGCTTTCGCGGCGGGGGCCTTGGCGTCCTTGCCTGCGGGGGCCGCGGCTTTGCCGTCCTTGCCCGCCGCCGGGGCCGCGCCTTCGGCGCCTTCCTCTTCCTTCTTGCCCTTGGCGATAACTTCCGGCTCCGCCGCGCCGCCTTCCGCAGCCGCGGCCTCTTCCACCACCTCTTCCTTGGGTATGACGAGGTGGACAACCAGAGTCGTCGGCTCGCCCAGGGATTCCACGCCGGGCGGCAGCTGCAGGTCCGCCACGGTAACCGCCTGGTTAAGCACCAGATTGGCAACATCCACGGCGATTTCGGACGGGATGTCCGCGGGCAGGCAGCGCACGTCAAGCTCGCGCAACGCATGTTCCATAAGCGCGCCGGTCTCCTTCATCACCTTGCTGTCGCCGTGCAGCCGTATGGGCACGGTTATTTCCAGCTTCTTCTTCATGGAGATGCGCAGGAAATCCACATGCACCGGATCAAGCGTGATCACATGGCCCTGAATCTGCTTGATGATAACCTTGTCAGTCCAGTCTTCGGCGGACAGGTTTATTATGGAATTGCTGCCGGACTTCTGGAGCCGCTGCAAATCCTTTTCCGCAACCGAGATGGTTACCGGCGGCTTCTCGCCGCCGTAGACCACGCCGGGAATTTTCTTATCGCGCCGCAGGGAGCTTAAGAGCCCCTTGCCGCCCGTTTTCTGGCGGAGCTGCGCGGTTATGCTTAGTTCTTGCATACTTCCTCCTGTTAATCAAAAAGTTCGCTTATGGACAGCCCGTTATGGTTGCGCTGTATCGCCTCCGCCAGTATTTTGGCGGCGGACAACACCTTTATTTTCCTGCTGCCGTTGACGCGGGGCGGCAGGGTGTCGGTTATCAGCATAAGCTCTATGACGGAACGGTTGATTTTTTCCACCGCGTTGGCAGACAGCACCCCGTGCGTGCAGGCCGCTATCACCCGCGCCGCGCCGCATTTCTTGACGGCGTTGGCCACGGCCACCAACGTGCCGGCGGTGTCCACGATATCATCCACGATAATCGCGGTGGTGTCGGACACGTCGCCGATGACATTGTAGACGTGCGCCTCGTTGGGGCGGGGGCGGCGTTTGTCTATGATGACAAGGCCGGCGTTCAGCTTCTTGGCCGTCTGCCGCGCGCGCTCCACCCCGCCCACGTCCGGCGAGACCACAACCGGATTCTTGTAGTTCTGCTTCCTGAAATACTCCACGAAAGCCGGCGCCGCCTGAAGATGGTCCACCGGAATGTCGAAAAATCCCTGTATCTGGCCCGCGTGCAGGTCTATGGCCATGACGCGGTGGGCGCCGGCGACGGTAAGCAGATCCGCCACCAGCTTGGCGGTGATGGGAACGCGGGGACAGGTTTTGCGGTCCGCCCGGCCGTAGCCGTAATAGGGAATCACAGCGTTGATGCGGCCCGCGCTGGCGCGCTTGAGCGCATCTATCATTATCAACAGTTCCATCGTGTTGTGATTCACCGGGGGGCAGGACGGCTCTATCACATAACAATCGCAGCCGCGCACATTCTCAAGAATCTGGACATTGGTTTCTCCGTCGGCAAACCGCTCCACGCGGATTTCGCCCAGCCGGGTTTTGAGCGCCTTGGCGATGTCCGCCGCCAGGGGCAGGTTAGCATTGCCGGAAAACAGCTTCAGGGAGCCGATTCTGCGCAGTTCCACGGGTTCACCTCGCCTTTGCCGGAGTTTTCTGCTTGACTATCTGGCGGGCGCGGGCTATGGCCAGCGCGTCCGCGGGGACATCCTCGGTTATGGTGGAGCCGGCGCCTATTTTCGCGCCCCGCCCCACCTCAACCGGCGCGACGAGGTTTACGTTGGAGCCTATGAAAGCCCCGTCGCCTATAACCGTTCTGTGCTTTTTTACGCCGTCGTAATTGCAGGTGATGGTTCCAGCGCCGATGTTGACGCGCGCGCCAATCTCGGCGTCGCCCACATAGCTCAGGTGCGGGACCTTGGAGCCTTCGCCTATTTTCGCGGCCTTAAGCTCGCAGAAATTTCCGGCCTTTGCGTTGGCCTCCAGCCGGCAGCCGGGCCGTATGCGCGCGTACGGGCCGATAGTGCAGCCGCGGGCCAACTCGCTTTCATACACCAGGGAGCCGGAGAGTATTTTGCACCCCTCGCCCGCGCGGGAGTCTTTTATGACGGCGAAAGGGCCTATCTCGCAGCCTTTTCCGATGACAGTGTCGCCGTAAATATGGGTGCCGGGGTAAATGACGGTGTCGGCGCCGACGGAAACGGAGTCGTCTATGCAGACCGCGCCCGGATCGTAGATAGTAACGCCGCAGTCCATCAGCTCGTCCGCTTTGCGGGCGCGCAGCAGCTTGTCCGCGTCCGCCAGCTGCCGGCGGGAGTTTATGCCCATCGTCTCCGTATAATCGGCGGCGCGGCTGGCGCGGACCCTGCCGCCGGAGGCGGCAATAAGCTCCACCGCGTCGGTAAGATAGTATTCGTTCTTGGGCGGGTTGGGCCGGAGCTTTGGCAGCGCGGCCAGCAGCGCGGCGGATTCAAAAAGGTAAATGCCGGAATTTATCTCGGTAATGGCGGCTATTTCAGGGGAGGCGTTCGCCTCTTCCACGATTTTCTCTACGTCTCCGTTTTGTTTGCGGACAATTCTGCCGTAGCCGCCGGGGTCGGGCACGTCCGCCGAAAGCACCACAACGGAGCCGCCCAATCCCGCCATCCCGGACAGCGAGGCCGGGCGCAGAAGCGGCGCGTCGCCGCAGAGTATCAGCACCCGGGAGAATTTTTTTATGAAGGCCCGCGCCTCTTTTACGGCCGTGCCGCTGCCGGTAAGCTCTTTCTGCTCTATAATCTCGCAGCCGGATTTAACGCCCCACTTCGCGGCGTTGGCGGCAATCTCCGCCCGCACCAGTTGCGCCTTGTGTCCGGCCACCACGCACATGCCGGCGGGGGACAATGCGTCCGCCGCGCGCATCACGTGCGCGAGAAGCGGCCTGCCGCCCGCCTGATGCAGCACTTTGGGCAGCTCGGACTTCATGCGGGTGCCAAGCCCCGCGGCCAGTATCAAAACACCGGTATCGTCAAAACGTTTTTTTGCCATAGCAATTCGGAAAACAAAACAACCCCGCGCGGCAACGCCGCGCGCGGACGCCGGGCCTGTTCCGGGACAACAGCCGGTTGGCGCAGAATACGCAGGCTCCCGGCAGGCTCATATGATTGTACCAAAAAGGCCAGACGGAAAACCCTGTTAGAATTATCCAATGCAAGATGAGCCTGAAGGAATGCTCGTTTCCAACACAAGATGAGCCTGAACCGCGCTGAAATCGTCCGTTTGCGCTCCGTCGTTCGTAAACTAAGCCATGACGCTGGAAATGGA
>Ga0265297_10000586_pt1 | contig 105263 bp, 127 predicted proteins | sample Munlanlwell13791_FD_192502 | JGI IMG/M metagenome (GOLD analysis project Ga0265297, IMG submission 192502) | Leachate microbial communities from a municipal landfill in Southern Ontario, Canada - Leachate well 137-91 | ecosystem: Engineered > Solid waste > Landfill > Unclassified | place...
AATCTTTAATGGGCAAGAATTTATTTTAACGTCCGTTGCGGCCAGCGTCACACCATCGACAACCGCAGGCTCAGGCCAGCCCATAGCCTCAGCAACCGCCAACAAAACCAAAAACATAATCATTTTCTTAATCATATACCCATTCGTCCTTTCCGCCGAAAACAAATAAAAATACTCCAGAAGTAACCACACCTAAAATTTTTAAAGCTAAAATCATTTTTTTAATCATCTTTTATCTTCCTATTAAAACATATCCGTTGGGCTTTGATTTTTTGTAAACAACTTCTAATTCTTCATCTGATAATGCTTTATTAAAAACCATAAAGTTGTCAAGCGAGCTTCCATCAGGTCTACTCAAGACTAAACTACCTTCACTTATATAATCAGCCATAACGCATTCATAAGGGTCAGAGGTGTCACTGCGTGTTAAATTAAATCCAACTTTTGAAATAACATCACTATCGTTTTGTTCAAATGTTGCCCAAGCCATAAACCAATGAGTCATATCAGGCTCGGTATATGGTGCAGGTTCAGTTTCTGTCCAGCCACTTCCGTTTCTTAAGCCATTAGCTGAATAAAAACTCCAAACGCTACGCCAAGAAGTATCTATACCAAAATTAACAAAATTATCAGTCCCAATAGGTGTGATGATATTTGTGGCTTGGCCGCTCCCCGGAATATCTGTTTCTTCTTTAACCCAAACCACAATACTAAAATTAGCTTTAAAGGTATCTTCCAAGCCAGTAAGACAGTTGACATCAACCGTGCCATCAAAAGCAAATCCTTTACCAACTTTACCTGCTGTCGATAATTGATTTGTGTTGACAGAAGCTGCACCGTTATAACCATTACCACTGCTGTCAAGCACAGTGGTATTGGGACAGTTATCCTCGAACTCATACCAAAGTACGAGATTAGGTTCGATTTCTGACCAAGTAACGGCTAACAAAGGTTTACAGCCAACAAAAAACAGCATCAATATTATCAACAAGTTTTTCATTTTATACAGTTCCGGTTAGAGGAGTAGAAGCTAGTTTAACCGCTTTTGCTTCTGTACATTTCTTACATAACTCTGATTCTTTCGGTTTTACCCTACCACAAGCACATTTTGAAAGTACTCTCTTCGAATTAGTAACAGAAGGATTACTAGTATTGACAGAAGAACTCTTATTATCCTCTTTATTAATATTTTCTTCTTCTGAAGTTTGGTTTTTCTGAAGAACTTCAGCTACTGTAATTTCTGTACCACATTTTGGGCAGAAATAGTATTCAATTTTAGCTGCATCGGTTGTTATTATCATTCGCTGGCCATCTTTAGGGCAAATCATAATATTATTTGGTCCTATTTCTTGATTATTTATCTTGTTTTCAGGCAATCTAACTACACCTAATCCTTCTTTCTGAGTAATAGCTGGCGCCTGTGTATTTTTAATCTGATTTATCTTTCCACCTGAATTTACAGGAACTTGATTTTGTTTTGGTATAGAATTAATTTTCACTGGTCCTGGTTTAGTTCCAGCTGGTACCTCAACAAACACCCCAGATACTAGATGATTTCTAAACTCCTGTTCACTCGAAAACTTCAATGTTCCAACCTCTCCTCTATTAAATTGTTTTGAATCAACTCCTGTACTAACTCTAACGTCTCTTGTGGCCTGAATTGTTTTTTGAACTTGCATGTGTTCTGCCCTTTCTTTCTCTTTTTGATTTTCAATAACTCTTTCTTTCTTTAACATTTTCTTTAACTAAAGGTGTGGAGTGTTTGCCGCTCCACACCTTATACTCTACTCAACAACAAGCAGCAAAAAATTACACGTTAGTAACTTGACCGTGACAATACATACCTGGATTGATAATCTTAAATCCAGCTGAACTCATAAAGCCTTTCTGGGCCATCAAATCCGAAGTCACTAAAGTCGGGGTTGTATAAAGTGGAATGTATGGAGCATAAATAGCACCAGCCATCAAGAAATTATCCCCTTTATAACCCAAGATATATCTGTTCGAACCACTAACACTGGTACCACTAATTTTACGTGTTCTCAAGAACGGATCCATAATAACAGCTCGTCCATTGAGATCACCGATCTTCACAGGCCCGGTAACAGTCATTTTGTTCAAGCCAGATACTTCTTTAAATTGACTATGCTGACGAATCACTTTAGCAACATTCATACCAGCAAGTATAAACGTCGCAGCACCACGTAATGTAGCGGTAATAATATTATTATTACCTTCTTCAATGTACTTCGTGAATTCTTCTTTCTTCCAAATCCACGGTTCACCTGCACTCGGAGTACCATCCCAAGTCGTAACTGCTGTGGCTGGATCTACTGTAGCACCTTCAATTGTTGCACCATCTGTCGAAGCTTGATCAACAAGATCAATACCGTAATGATCAATAGTCCAACGCACTTCTGAGCCAAGAAACTTCACTAATTCCGACTCGAGATCCATACCATGGGCTTTCAAAAGATCCATTGCAGCACCAATTGAATACTTTGTACGAACTGGAAAATCTATCGCTTCCAAAGTATCTTGTGATACATCAATATCAATTTCAGGAACACCCGATGGATTGTTATAAGCATCAACTGGAAGATCATACTGATAGCTATAATCAACTGTTACGCCATCACTATCAAAAGCTTCGCCAGCATCTGGAGTAATAGTTAATACACCAGCAGCGGTTACTGTACCAGAACACCCACCTTGAACAGCTGAGCCTAATGTTGTAAGTACACCAGCTGAACATGTATTAAGTGCATCGCCGGCACTGTTTCGAACAATAACTGTATTAATATCGACGCCAGGAGCAAATCGAAGCGAATACGATACTGCACCTGTAGCGCCTGCTGCTCCAGTTACTGTTTCTTCTCGAACTGCAGCCATTGTATACCGACGACCAGCTAATGTTCTATCATGACCAGTACGAGCATCTAACATATTCGTACCAGACGAGATAGCACCTTTATCTGTACCATACAATACATCCAGATAAAATACTGCGGCTGTTCGTCTATCCATTGCCTGCATAATCATAATCTCATTTAGTATGAGACTAGGAATTAGCGAGGCAATGATTGGAAGTTGTACCCCCAAAAAGTCAATGTTGTCTTCAGTTGTTGCCTCGAGAATTCTCCTTCTCTTAGCTTGCTTACTTTGCATAACAGCTGAAATTGTAGCATTTTGACAACACTGGGCAATTGTTCGAGCTTCATGAATTGTAAGTTCACGATTCTGCGTCTTCTTAATATGCTCGTTTATCCCTTTAATAAACGGAGCCCACGTCTTAAACAGACGGTCTTGTTGCATTTCTAATTCCCGCAGCTGATTTCGAGCCAGCTGCTCCAATAATTCTACCTTCATTGAAATTCTCCTTTTAGTGGCGCATACCACTTGCTACTACTGAAATCACTTCGTTTACTGCAGTCTGCATTTCATCAGCTGCACCCACAATTGTTTCTTGCTCGACCTTTATTTCGTTTACTTGGTCAGGACGAAGTGCGCCCCGTCTGAAGGCTTCTCTGATATCATCGAAGACTTCATCTACTTCTCCAGTAGTACTACATTTCTCAAGAAGTGCTTGAGAATTTCGAGGAAGAGTTAAACCCGACATCTTAACTTTCAAACCTACATAAGCTTCAACAAGTTTTTTGTTACTTGCTGTTTCTATTTTCTTCTTCTCTTCTATTAGTCTTGTATTGACTTGGCTATTAATCTCCTTCTTAATCCGAATTACTTCGTTGCTCTTGCTTTCTACAAGCTTGGTATGAGTAGATTTCATTTCGTTAATTTGCTTTGTCCTGTCTTCCACAACTTTACGAAGAGCTACAATTGTTGAATTAGCTCCTTTCAAAGCTTCTGCTTTTTCTGAAAGTATATTTATTTGCATTTCAAAATTGGCTCTCTGTTCTTTTAATTGCTTCTTCTGCTCTTCAATCAACTCGAGAGCCTTATCCCGCTCTGATCTAACCGAAGCTTCGTTAACCTTTAACTGCCTTATTTTCTTTATATTCTCTCTAATACTTGTATTCTCTTGAAGCAATTGTTTGTTAAACACTGTAGCTAATTCTTGTTTCTTATCTTCAGGCACGCTTTCTATAAACTTCGTAAGATGGTCAACTAGATCAGCATATGACTCGAAGACTGGAAGTTTGGAAGTAGCTGAAGCTAGATCCACATCAGTATAAGCATTTACTGTCATCTCACAATCATCTTCATCAAATTTAATAGAAAGGAAAGATGTATTGTCTTTACTTGTAGCAACAACAGCAGCTTGTGCCCCAGTTTTCCATATTTTCTTATTATCTCCTGATACAATATCATGAGTAATTATAACTTTGTCTCCTTCTTTAAAAGGATTATCTTTTCTAAGAACTTTTAAATCTCCTTCTTTAAGCTTCGACTCCTCAACTTTTACATTCTGTTTACCTACAACAAGCCTTTGTCCTATCAACGCAGAAAGTAATTTAGAATTTACTTCTCCATTTTCTTGATACTCAACCTCTCCTTCAAGTCCTGAACTTATAAGCTCAAGTATTTCCGATTCGTTTGTTATCCAATTTTTGTTATTCTCATAACGAGCTTTGGTAACTGTCTTAACTTCTTTAATTTTTAATTTACTCTCATCTATATTAGATAAATCTTCTGGAAGTGTATTATATCCATCAAATTTATCAGAATTTACTATCTTAGTAATTTTATCAACCTCTTCAGAATCAAGTTTTTGCTTACTAACAACAATTACGATTACATCAGAACCATACATTTTATCTGACGATTCAAGTCTATACGCATGAACAAAACCTTCTTTACTTTTATCTAAAACCAGTTGAGGAAGATCGCATTCATTCTCAAATGATTCTGCCACAAATGCAATCTCTTTACCATTTATTTTCCAAATATTAGAATTATAATCCTCTTTAAGCTTCGATTCTTTAATTAATTTCATTTCTTCTGAAGTAGCTTTTCTAATCTTTTTAAGCTTATCTATCCAAAATTCATCTTCATTTCTTGAAACCAAATGCTTAACAAAAACATTAGCCCTATCACTAGATTTATCATCAATACCAGCTACAATCCACTCACCACCAAGGTCTGCCTCAGAAGCAGCTCCAGCAACACTTACTATATCACCAACAGATATATGTATAAGCGATTCTTCAACCTCGTCTTTCTTCTCTTCCTCATCTGTAATTGCTGGCATACCTTCGCCTGTATTTCCAGCTTTATCCATATCTTCAGCCGGTGTATCATCAATCTTAGGTTCTATTTCTGTTTCAGCAGGAACAGGAGTTGGTTCAGGAACTGGTACTGGTTCTGGGTTACCCTTAGCTACGGTAATAGCTTCTGGAGAAACAGCAATCAAAGTACCATCACCAAGTGTGATAGTTGCGTTTATATCATTACACTCTTTGATTGTACCTTCAATCTTAGTTGCTGCAAGATATCTACTAGCTTTTCCTACAACACTATAATCTCCTTCTTTAACTACTACCCTATCTCCAGCTTTAAATTGTTTCTTCTCAACAGCCTCAAGTAATGCTGTTGCAAATTGCTTTTCACTCTTATTGAGTTTGCCACTTTGTAATTCTTCGCGTAATTCTCTAACTAGATTTGGCCCAGCCTTCGCTGGCTTTGTTCCATACGTCGATGGGTCAGCTGTAAAATCAGTTGTAACATAAGCATATGAATCAGGAATAACACGCTGATAAGGTGCTATATCTCCTTCTGTAACTTCTTCTAAATCACCTTCTGCTCTGGTAGATACACCAACTTGACAACCTGCTTCAATTAGTGTATTAATAATCCTACCACAAGGCGTATCTAGAATATCAATATTCTGGAAGAATACCTTATCTCCTTCTTTAATCCCTGGTATGCCCTCAAACAACTGATCTCCTTGTTTATATTCTCTAATAAACGAATCAGTAATTATATGAGACGTTAACTGCAAATCAGATTGTGTCTTATCAGGATGCTCTGCTTGGCCAAAAAGTGTCCTGGCTTTCATCTTTTCAGCAATAAGCTGATTGCCGATTACCTTTCTCGTCCATACTTCTTCTTCGTACATACGTTTATTGGCATTAAGTTTACCAATATTACACACTGGCCATACTCCTCTATAAAGTACACCAGCTGGTAATTTAGAACGATCCGATTCAATAACTCGTCCTCTTGTAATTAGTGTTTCGATAAGTCGCATCTGATCTATCTCCTATAAGTTACTGTTATATACAGATTCTGTTTATTTCTGTATTACTTCTGTATTTGTTTACTATCACTAACTTCTTTATCAACTACCTTTGCTTTTGTAGCTAATACCTCGAATTGTTCGTCGTCTATATTTGCTAAAACATCAAGAGCTAATTCTCTCAATACATCTTCTGTTATCTTTCCATCTTTTCGATAAGCTGTTAGGAAAGCATTATTTAGTTTAAAGTCTTTACCACTTATACTAATCGTTGCATCTCCACCTGTCTCGTCAAGTAAATGTACATCAAATTCTCGACGATCAAGTGTAACTTTTACCTCATGCAGTTGTTTACTTTCAACTGGAGCTGCTACTGGCTCTTCATCTTCAACTGGTGCAAATTCATCTTCTGTGTTGTCTACACCAATACTTTCTTCCTCCTCTTCTTGTTTGAGTTCTTCAATCTTCGGTGCAATGAATTGAATGAATATATCGAACGATATCATCTCAACTTCTAACTTCTTCACTGCTTCAAGTATAAAATCATATACTTCCTCACCTTGTGCCTCAACATCTTTCGATGTCAATACAACTTTACCTTCAGCATCAATTATTTCAAATCCAGTCTTACTACCTTCTTCCTCTCCACCTGCTGGTTGAATGTAGTAGAACTTATCATTCTTTTTACCAAAAAACATTTTATCTGTTAGTCTTGGTATACCTTCATCCTCTTCTTCATCTATACCTGGATCTGGATCTAGTTCTTCTTCTGGTGGGAGTTCTTCATCTGCTGGTATGTCATCAAATGGTTGTTCTTCTTCTTTCTCATCACCAAGAGGTTCAAAATCTACTTCGTCTTCTTGCTCGTCGTCTGCTTCGCGAAGCTTTCGTTCATCAAGTCCAAGAGATTCACCCAGTAGCTTTTCAAGAAATTCAACTTCCCTTTCCGACCACCGTCCAACCCTAGACATCCTTCCACCTACAGCTTTGGCAAGCTCTTCTTTTGAAAATTTCTTTAGCACTTTTTGAACAAATTCAGTAACACTATCTTCCCAACACATTCCCCAATCATCAGCATCCTCAATCAAGTCTGCAATCAATCTAGCACAATCATCTGCACTTGTTAAAGCCCATTCATCATCGTCTGCTTCGCGAAGCTTTGAAGCAATTTTTTTCTCTGTAGCTTCAAATAACTTCTTTAGCTCCCTCTCAATCAACGACCCACCAAATCTTGTATTAATAAACTTTAACAAGTATTCTTTGTCTTTGCCAGCTCTACCTCGTTCAAACAACTGTCGAATAGATAATCCAGCGTAAGGAATAACTCTACCATCATCAAATTTAGCTTCGCTTTCAATTAGCTTTTTAATCTGTGTCTCTTCGTTGTCTTTAGACCAGTCTGGTATGATGCTTTCTCCGACAGTATTTTGATAAAGAAGTGGCTTTTTTGATTTAAGCTGCTCTAATCCTACACTCTCTGCTTCTTCAGCTGTATCAAATTCATCACTCTTAAATATTTGAAACATTCCATTCATAACCTGTAAATAGAATTTTTCATTTTTTCCTTTAACAATATCATATCCTTTTCGATATACACCAAATGGTAAATAATCAGATTCTCCACCTTTTACTATTTCATCTTCCACCAACTTCTTTATCTGTGTCTCTTCGTTATCTTTAGACCAGTCTGGTATGATGCTTTCGTTAATCTTAAACCTCAAGATCTTACCAAAGCCTGGTGCAACAATATGCCCTTCTTTTAGACCAAGCTTATTAATTGCTACACTCTTTGCAGCTATGCCTTTACCTACTTTAACCCGAAGCTGTTCTCTTAGTGCAACGATAGGATAAGATCGACCATTCCCTACAACCACATACTTAGCTTCTCTGATTGATTTAAGCTTCTTCAAATGAGCATAAAAAGCTTCTTTTACTTTTTTCTTCTTGCCTTTTGATTTAGTTGAAGCTTTACAATTCTGGAAAGGCCAATGCCTCGATCCACATTTCTTGCACTTCGGTGCCGTCTTCTCATTTAAGTTTCTTGTAGCATATTGTTGATCTATAATAAGCATTTCAGCTGCAGCTTCCTCATTCATCTGCTGCAAGTCGCTAAAGTTCTTATTTTTTAGTAAAGCATTTAGAATATCCATCAATTATCCTTTCTATTTCAATTTGCTTGATAACTACTATCGGATTGATTATCAGTAGATACTTTACGTTCTACCGTTGTCTCTTGTCTTTCTACTTTTTCTTTTCGTTTTCCTGACCATTCCCCATACACTAATAACATCCAGCATATAAAAGCAATAATAGCCCAACTTACTACCTTTTCTAATAAACTCAATCCAAATTCCCGCCAAGTCTGAAGTTGTTTTTTACACAACTCTAAAAATTTTATTCTACTAATCAATCCTTTTTCTTCGTCATATAATATATCTTCAATTTTTTCTGTTTTTTCTCTATGATTCAAACAAATTTGCTCTAAACCACTCTTCCACAATAAGAGTTTATCTACTCCCGTTTTAATTTCAGTTGTTGTTTGCTCAATTGATTCTATTCGAGTCAATAACGACATCTTCATCTCTCCTTTGCAAGTCAAGAACATCGGCCGTTAAACATTCAATATTTTGAAACACTAGAGGAAGAAGAAGCTTATATTCTGTTCTTCCTTGTTCTATTTCAATAACAGCATGAGTACCTAGACTAACCAAGCCTTTAATCGAGTAATAGAATTATCTTTTTCTTTTTTTGTTAATTGAAAAAGCGTTTTATAAACCGGTTTGCCTTTAAGTGATTGAATTAATTTCTTCATCAATCCTTCTTGAGTAGGCAAGCGTCTAAATATATTCATAACTTTTATATAGTCTTCTTGTTTAAAAAACACCCAAGCTTTATCTATGTCTTTCTGATACTTTGTATGCTTAAGATGCTTTTCAGTGTCAACAAGTTTTGTAAATAATTCTTGGTTCATCTGATTAAGCTCTTTGCTATATCTGATAAAAACTCCATATCAATTCCTTCAACTACATGTTCAACTAATCGAGCCTTCTCTTCGCTATCCATCTCTAGATCATTTATACTATTCTGTACTACTTGATCAAACGCTTCGTCTAAATTACTAGTACTTTTACTATCATCAGCAGTAGATCTTTTGTTCTCCTGCGTGCTCCTTTGTTCTTGAATAGGTGCCACATGCTTGTCTGGTTGATTACTAGCTACAAACTGACTTATCATACGATCTCGTACTTGATCTACACTAGCCATCTTCAAGCCCTATACTAGAATTATTTTCTACCATAGCTTGTGCTTCAATTATAGGAAATCCATTCCATACTTCTAATTTATTCATACATCCTTCTATTGCTACATACTCTGGTATATCAGGAGATATGATCAAAAACAAAAAATATCGTTGACCATCTATAACTGTATATTCTACATCTTTAATCACAACACTTCTAATACCATGGGTAAAACATAAAGTGAAAGGCTTCTTGAAATCAACAGTATTACTAGCTAAAAACTGTTCAATTGCTTCAGCTCGAACCCGAAGCCAAGCAGTTACTTTTGGTCCTAATATTTGACTTACATCTACATCCATTTTACTTTACCAATCGACTCTTCAATCTTACCTGATTGTATAAGTGTTATATACTTTCTGGCCCACTGTCTATCAAATTCTTTCATCTCTTCTGTCAACTCTTCGTATGGTTTAAAGCATTCTTCTTTCCAACGATCTGCCCGTTCTTTGCTTATTGTTTCTGTTTCAAGTATATCTTTCGCCCACTTCATCCACTGATCATGAGCCAAAGCTGCTACTTTTTCTACAAGTGGATCTTTTTCTTCAACTGGAATTTCATCTTCTTCGTTAACTATAGATAACATTTTTTCTAGTAGTTCTATCATTATAAGTAGTCTCTATCAACTGTTTTCTTTAGTTTAGCTACCGAAACTGGATTGTTGCTACAATCAAAACTACCACCAACTTCCTGTGGAGCACCTTCTAGGGTGGTGAGTTGGTTGTTGCTACAATCAAACCAACCACCAACCTTCTGTGGACAACCTTCTAGGGTGGTGAGTTGGTTGTTATAGCAATAAAAACCACCACCAACTTCCTGTGGACAACCTTCTAAGGTGGTGAGTTGGTTGAAGGAACACCAAAAACCACCACCAACCTCCTGTGGACAACCTTCTAGGGTGGTGAGTTGGTTGAAGGAACACCAAAAACCACCACCAACTTCTTGTGGACAACCTTTTAAGGTGGTGAGTTGGTTGAAGGAACAAACAAAACCACCACTAACCTTCTGTGGACAACCTTCTAGGGTGGTTAGTTTGTTGTTGTAACAGTTAAAACCACCACCAACCTCTTTAAATTTAACTGGGAGTTTAGTTAAACCTAAACCCGATAAGTCAACGTCACCATCGCAAGAATAAGTACCGTCTGGATTTTTAGTACAGTTTTCTAGTCGACGCTGGACTAATTCGTCTGTCGAAACTGGTTTAAATAACGAATCCAAATCCGAGTCTTCGTTAACTATAGATAACATTTTTTCTAATAGTTCTTTTATTTTAAATACCTTTTTAAAAATCTATTATATCTTTAACTGACCAATAAAATCAATTATATCTTTCAAACAGCCTTCATCAAACACAGCTACTTCTTTAAAAGTTACTGTGTATTTCTTCCACGGTTTGTAAAAATATACTTTTCCTAAAACATCGCCCGACTTATTATTCTTAATCAAATACCAAGACTTCTCGTTATGCTTTTCTAGCTGCTCTTCAAAATTAATATGTTTGTACTGCATTGTTATATTTTCTTCTCTTAATATATTTTCTAATACATCATCAAAGGCAGTATTAAATAGCAAGGACGCAGAAATTGCTCCTTCTGAAATATCTATATATCTTTGTTGAGTTTCTAGCATCTCTACACTCCATACACCCTATCTGACGGAAATGCTTCTTTCAATAATCTATCTTGTTTGGAAATAGATAAATCAAACCAACTTTCTAACAACTGAGGTTTGAATTCTCGTTCTTTTAATACCTGGCAATATACAGCACTTCGAACTTCATCTGCTGTTATCTCTACTCTTGCAATATCATTTAACGATATATTCTCTGTGCATAAACGATTGCTTAATATACTTCGACAGTAATCAGCAGAAATATCTCTCCATACTTCCTGTAGCATCTCAACAAGCTGAACATCTGTCGAAGCTAATTCAACTAATCTAATGCTTTCAAATAATTGGTTAAAATCACTCATTTTTTGACTTCTGATTTGCTTGCCACTCTTTTTACTTCTACAATTTCTATTTTCTTTCCTTTGAATTTACCCGACCATTCATCTGCAGATTCAAAAAGACCAGTAGTACTTTTTTCTTTCAATGGAACAGCAGCATAACAATCAGTATTAAAAACAAGTCTCCTTTTTGATTTGCCCTTATCTTGCTGTTCTTTGAGCTCTTTTACTAGTCTATCTTTTATTGCTCCAATCGATTCTGGCAGTAATGGTGTATCACCAATAACATATGATTCTAAATTAAAATCTGATAATTTAAGAATTTTCTCAACAAAGTAATTAAATATTCCTACTTTATCAAACTTCTTCTCCTCAATACCAGCTACTGTATCCATAAATTTATCAATTACATCAACACCTTTTTCTAACGAATCTCTTAATTCTTGTTCCTCCGCAACTGATGTTTCACCCATATGTAGGGTGAATAAATTAGGATCAGGATCCATATTCATGTAAGCTAGATGTATCTGAACGAGTCGAGTTACACCTTGTATTAAAGCTCTTTGTACTCGTCTGGTACTTCGACCAAATCGTAAATCAAGTTTACCTAGGGCTTCCGATCCTAGTGCCCCTGTTGCGTCTTTTACCCATCCACCAAGCAACGATAATGGAACGTTTAAAGCACAAGCTAATTGATTTCTCATATCCTCAATATCTACTATCCATCGAACGTCCGCGTTGCCACCTAGTGTCTCTTTTGTTATATCTCCCATATCTCCAAACACAGGAACAAATATATCTTCAAGTACAGTTAATGGTGAAAATTTACTATCAAATTTTGGATCTGAATTGCTTATATTTAATGCAATTGTTCGCTTCATTAGATTTTTGTATTCTTGAATAATCTCTGAAGCGGCCCGAGCACTACCTCCAACTTTTATCTTGTATAGATATCGTTCTACACTCCTGCTTACTCGAGCAAGCAAAAGTGAATCTTCTGCTAATTTTAATTTCTTGTATATTGGTAATCCATCATTAAGTAAACTCACTCCATATTTGGTTGACATCTGCTGAACACCCGGCCCAGTCAACCAAGCAGATCGATATTCAGAATATGAATTATCGTTAAATATACTTCTGCGCTTCCTGGCCCCAAGTATTCTAAAATGTACCCAGTCCCAGGGTGGACAAATATCTGCTTTACCAGATGCGTTTGCTTCCCCACCTAGGCCAGATTCGAAAGGAGTATCAAAAAATCCAACTAAAGCACCTTTAAAATCTAATCTTGATGTGCTTGCTGGATGGTACGAGTCGTCTATACAAATTACCCCTACACCCGGCTCCCCTATTACCTTAACAAAAAGATCTCCATATCCTGCTAACGAACAAGCCCAATCGTAAATTTTCTCTTCTATTCCTATGTTGTTTAAAAACTGATTAATCTTAATATTATATTCTTTAGCATCAGATGTAACCCAAATTGTCGAATCTTGTAAGCTATTATATGTTGTAGCGTAATCACCAAATAACTTTATTGCTGCTCCCATCGCCCAGTGATGTAAACTTCGATCCACTTCCCTGTATAAAGTCATCCTCTCATAATTAACTGCTAAGGCCTGGGCCAACCCCTCTTCCACCTCTCCTCTGCTTACACCCAGCATCTGCAGTTGATTGAAATCCCCTTCTGACATCCCTGCTGACATAACAACATCTGGTGACACCGGAATCCGCTTCCGCACCAGATTTTTCAACAGTTTTAGGAACATTTCATTTTTTCGCATTACTCGGGACCCAAAAATTAGTACAGTACCTCTGCCTTTCTATAATTAATATAAATTGAACTTCTGAACTTTTATACAACCAACTTCTGAACAAAATAAAAAAGCAGGTGTCCAACGAGAACACCTGCCAAATCAGTTTAAATCTGTGGTAATTTTTAATCTTTATTATCTATATACCTACTTTTAAGTAAATCCACTCCAAAAGCTATGCTTAGCACGCTTTGTCAGGAGGTATCTAAATACGAACAATTTCAAAGTAATAATTGGCCAGTACAACAAGAGATAGTCTTCACTCATAGATGCTTTAGAATAGCACCAGCCAAATACAGCAATAGAAGAATATACCAAGCACATTATATATTTACAAAACTCCGTTTAAATCAGCTGCGATAGAATAATTTATAAAAGTATACACCCCTGTGAACCATGCCTCTAATATATCTCGTATAGTAGGCGGTGGAGAAGTGGTATATTTATTCGCCAATAAAGCAAATGTTTGCAAAGGAGAATTTGGGTCGTTAGGGCGAGGCTCAAGCCAAGTATCAAAACAAAACTTTCGCCTGCTATGTATTGTTACAGGAATAAATTTGTTAAACCACTGAAAAACTACATCACCATTAAATTTTAATTGAGCCACATAACCTCTATAACCAAAGCAAGACGGATAATAACCAACAATATGAAAACCATCTACGTCTTTAATAACATCCAAAATCACACCAAAATATTTCCCATCCCACTCCGGCCACCATTCTCTATACCAATCAATCTGCGCTTTGTTTAAATTTGGCCAACGGAAAATAGTGCGACCTATATATATCTCACCACACTGAACACCTTGATATAAATCATAGTTATACATAGCCCCAAACGGACGATTAGCAATATACTCACCATAAAACGGTGAATAACAATCCCAAGTTATTCCAGCTACGAGGAAATTTTTATCTAAATCGCTACAACTATCATCAAAAAAATAACTCCAATATTCTTTCGATTCCGGCACGACAGCCCAGAAATATTCATGATTTTGTATCAAAGCCCAAGGTATTAAATCTTCTGGGGTAATTTTGCCATCTTCCACCAAATCATAAGTTGCCAGAAAACACTCATCCGGATAACTGTGCATATAATCTAATACTCTAAAAAATCACTTGTGGTAACATATCCGTCTTTATCGCCGTCCATACAAAAGGTATAGTCCTCACCACATTCTTCCGGTGGGTATTCGTACCCTACACAAGGAAAGAAGATTAAAAAAAGAATTATTAGTACAGTTTTCATTTTTGATTCTCCTTATAAAAAGTTTATAATTGCGAACCAAAATAATGCAAACCTAAGTGCTTATCTATTTGGTATTATCTCTACTAAACATCTGTAAAACTAAAAGTTATATTAGAAAAAATATCTGTTGCTTGTACTACAAATTGTTGATCCATTTCCCAGTGTATAGTTTTTAATCTCAATTTATCGCCTATTTTCAGATTTTCCAGACTCTTTCTATCAACAGATAATTGAATTTTTTTATGTTGTTCATCCTCAACCTCAATACACTTATCAACTGAAGATATTGCTGTAATTGTTATAATGCTATGCTGTGAATTAGAACTTAATACTGATTTCATCCAATCTTTGTGTACATCAACTACTGATTGAGTATGGCTGGCTATTTCTTTAGCTTTTAATAATTCTGGTGTTTCATATGTGTTACCAAGAATTTCAAAATCGTCTGGCTCGTCAGTGTAAAAATGAAGCATTGGAACTACTATACCATCATCTGGAAAATCCAACATTACTTGCAAATCGCCAATCACGACAATACCAATAGCCTCTCTCTCTATCCCAAGCAAATCTTCGTACTTAACTTTTATTATATCCCCCTCAAATATTCTACTACCACCAAAATAACCAATACATTGCATTATATCAAATTGCTGCTGAAAGTAAGGATTATTAAAAGGATGAAGTTGATTAGCTACTTCTTGAGGAGATAACTTTTGCTTGTCAGAAATAAAAATTATCCAGTCATTGCTTTCTTCACCACTCTTGATAAATTGAAAATCGTAATGCATAACCTTGTTCTGTTTATCCCACGCTCTAAATTCATGATTTTCCATAATTAGTCCTTTACTTCAATAATTCGGGGTTTTCGCGAATATTACCTTGTTTTTTAAATCTTACTCTTAAATCTTGTAATGCGGAGTACAAAGGAAAAACTGAAAAATTTTCATTCTGATATAAATACCATTGTCCTTGTTTTTCGTGCCAATCTATATAAAACACACCATCTTCAACATTACCTGAGCCTAAAATATCTCCTTGATATAAATCTTCTCCCTTGCCATTCTTATCTTTAAAACCAGTATATTCTTCAGGTATTAAATGTGGTAAGTAATTACTAAGTACTGTTGATACACCACTAACATTTATAAAACCTCGTCCATCAGGACTGAGTGTTAATTGATCTTTTCCCATCTCCTGGGCAGACCAGTACTTCTTCTTCTTTTCGTCCCAGGCCCTGAATTTATGTTCTTTCATTTTTATTCTTTCTTTATTCTATATTAGAATTTATTTCATTGAGCTTTGACTAATAAATCCTCTGCATGAAAGATAAGGTATATCTAGTCTTGTGCATACCTTCTTAAGAACTCCAACTAATGCATCTTTCTCAACCCATACCTCAAAATAATAATCTTGATCTGCTCGAGTGTCAATATGAAATTGTCTTCCTATTGCTGTAATAATTTCTTCTGGTGAATCCCAATGAGTAATACTTTGACTTGGCCTTGTTCTATCAGTAATAGCATCCCAATCAATAAGACCAGCTAATCTCCCGTTATTTACAACTGAAAGAAGCTTACCATACTCTTTATCATTATTGAGAACAAGACCTCTTGCAACAAATTGGTAGTATAACGTTGTTTTACCACTTTGTCTCTCTTTTGCTATTACTTTCATTATTTTATTTTCCTAATTTGTTGTTCAAAATAATTAGAAATTTCTTTTTTATTGAAGAAATGATTTTCGTAATTAATTGACACTGGACTAGATGGATCAGACATTGCTTGTCTAGTAAAAGTAGTAATTCTCAATTTGTCTCTATCCATAGCAATTTCAAACGCCTGATTTTTCTTTACAATATCACTTAAACACAGATCTACTTTATTTGGTGGATTCGGTGAATTACAACAGTTTTTATACTTTCTTCCACTTCCGCAAGGACACGGAGCATTTCTCAAATGACTCTCCCGATCATGAACAAGCTGTTTTTCAACATCTTGCACAGCTAGATCAATTGCTGTTGAACATAAGTTACTATCATTTGCTTTTTTCAGCTCTGCTTTACGAAAAACTTCAGATTTTTTGTATTCAGTTGCATAAAATTTAACAGCAACATATCGACCAGTTAATACTTTAAAGGCATCAGCGAAGCGTTTAAAAAAAGTACTATTATCAGCTGGTCTAGCTATAACCCACTTGCCTGCTACTTCACACTCAGTATTCATATAACTATCAATTAAAGATGCCATTTACTCTCCTTTGTACGAAATATACTCTTTAAATAATTATACGTATTTGTTAGTATTATAATACAAATTTTATAAAAATCAAGAAAAATCTTTTAGTTTTTTTCTAATTTTTTCAAGTATAATTTTTAAATCTTGTTGAAACGCAGCAAGAGTCCTCTTGCCTTTGTACTGCTCAGACAATGCTTTATATGTTTTACCATTTAAAAATTTCTCTTTTATTAAGTCAAGATCTGATTGACTTATAGAATTATCAATAAGCATTCGCTTGATAACACCAATTAAATCAAGAGTATTTGCATTTTTATCTGCGCTGTCAAAACGTTTTGTATCTAAAGTATATACTGCTTCTTCAGAGTCTAAAGATTCATGTTTAGAAAAAAACTGAGCATCCTGTGTTGCAAAAGTTGCTTTTAATTCACATTTTACATAAGCTTCGATTCTAGCAATAATTTTGTAATCTTTCTCTTCTTTCATCGTTATACATGCTTTGTACAATCCAATAATAGCTGTATGATAAAGATCACATAAATCTATACAAGCTATAAATGATCGTCTTTTTGTGTATGAGTAAATTATATATAAAAGAAGACTATCTGTTCGACGAAGAATTTTCTCAAACAGCAAAGGATTTTTCTCTTTCTGATATTCTGTTATAAGCTCTCGAAGTATACTTTCTCTAAGACTCATTTACTAAGCTCTTCTATTTATTTCTCTCAATGCTTTTAACACAGATTGATCATCAGAAGAATCTTCAGTTATAGCTTCAGCATTTTTATCCCCTGGATGAAATGAAACAGGATTATCAACTTTAATAGGAACAAGATTTAATGGCTTGTCTGAAAAAGGACCATTTAAGTTAGGTTCACTATCAGCTGTTCTTGTATATATCCAATAATAATTCTGTAAGTCAACAAGCAAATAAGTTTCTACACCAGATGTATTAATTACTTTTGGTTGATCTATCCACCAAAATTCTTCTACAAATTTCTTACTAGAATCTCCTTTACTAACTTGTCTTAGTATAGCTGCTCTATCGTCACCATCAATAGATTCATCACCTAAATCAACAATAGCTCCATAAACAGATCCAGCTACCCCATCAATAACATCTTTCGATCCTTCCATCACAGCTTCTCTAGAAGAACCATCCTCAATAAAAACAATCTGTGTAACTTTATCTGGGTGATCTATTTTACCTGTTTTTGGATCCTTCTCAAGATTTATAGCTTCAAAATGAAAGAAAGGATCAAAATGTCCCATCCATCTTTGTTCAATCACAAGCTCTCTAAAAATAGTATATGGCTTCAAATCCCTATCTAGAGAAAGACCATCACAAGCTATTTTTCTTTTAGTAAGAAGTTGTTTTGTATCTTCGCTCAGTAAATTCAAATCTGCTGTATATTTAGCGATGTTAAATCCAAGTGTTCGAAGATCTAGTATTAATTTTCTGACAGCAAATAATGGTATAACATCCCCTGGTTTAGCTTTTAATCTTAACCAAAAATCAGTCTCAACAACTGGCATTTTCCTAACACTGAATGTACCATCTGGATTCATCACTTCTTGTTTTTTATATGTTTTTACTCCAGACATAGCTAATGATAAACAATCTCCTCCTGAAGCATAAGCAACGTCTGAATGTAAAAATCTTCGTGTACTCTTTGGCATTCTTATCTTCTTCAAATCAAGATAATGGATAAGATCTATCTCATCATTCAAACCAATCATGATAGTAGGTTTAGTCACAGGATTTTGTTTTGTTTTATCATAGCACTGCTGAATAATTTTTTCTGAAGGAAAGAACTTAGATTTTCTTCTTCCTTCTACTGAAATACCTGCTATGTCTCTCAATGCACCTACAATATCTGCAGTAAAAGGCTCAAGAAATTCGATTGGAATATCCTTAACTTCTCTTCCATCTAAAATTGCTTTTTCCTTTTCTGCTGGTAAATATATAATATTTGAGGGAGTATACATATCTCCTATAGCTACAGAAAAAGTTCGGCCACTTAATTCTCCTGTTTTTATTGCCCAGAATGGAATATCTACTATATGTACATTTGGCGAGCCTTTTCTTTCGGTGATAAATGTGTTAAGAAAAGATAATTCTTCTTGTTTAGATGCAACAAGAAAAAACTTTCCTAAAGATTCTTTGAATAGCTGAACACCACTCTCTGTTTCCCCATATGAATCATAAACAAATCGAGATTCAAATCTTCTAACTGTGTTATCATATGCCTTAAGAACTCTTTGTTTTTGATTAGTTGTAGCATCGGGAGCATCTACTTCATCCATTATTGCTATAATTACATCAAGTCCTTGCGTATTATGAACAAAAACTCCTGCGGAAGTAGCAAAATTATGATAATTTTCAATTGTTAAATCATACACATCTTGCATTATATCTTCTTCTACAGCAACAACAGTATGATTATTAGGATTATTTGTCTTCATTCTAAGAGATTGTTCTGCTTTCCACTTCTTTCCTGCTTCTGTTTCTAACCACTTTTTTCTTGATTCTTTCTGCTTTTTCTTGGCTTCAGGAAGTTGAGCTAACAAAGCCATTTTTTTAGCATGACCTGCTAAATTAAATGCCTTTGACCTAATAGAAGCTTCTTTCCTCTTTTCTACTCCTTTTTCTGATAACCAGAACTTCTTAAGTGCTTCAACTCTTTTTTGATTAGCTCTAGTTTTAATATCTGGTTTAGCATTATGAACAACAAAAAAAGTTTTGTTTAAATTTGTCTGTCTTAAGCTTTGTGCTTTTCTTCGCTCAGGTGTCCAAGAAGCTTTTAACCCATCAGATATTTTCTTCTTTATCTCTGGTCTTTTCATCACTTCTTTACAAGTCATTCTAGACTTTTCTCTTGCTTCAGGTGTATGAAGTGTTTTATGAGCAAGCATTGCATGAAATTTATAATGTGCTTTTCCAGTCATATATTTCAAATTATCTGGATTGTTATTATACTTATTAAAATCCCTGTGATGAACTACACACCCTCCTTTAAACTGACCTTTCTCATTTCTAAACTTTTGAGGAATATCCCCTGCCATTCTTCTATGTGTAAAACACCAGCATTTCTCGTCAACCTCAAAAAATTGCTCATAACCACCATTTCCTTTTCTGCGGTATAAAGGCATTAAACTATCACCAAAACTTAAATTTTGTGCTTCTTTATATTCTCCATTTCGAAGTAAAAAAGGATGATCTGGAGTACATACAATAAATTGATCATTATCAAGTTTTACTTTAACTGTTTTTGTATTTAGTTTTGTCTTCAAAGCATTAGCAACTTTTCCAGAAACAACTTTTCTTTTCTCTATATCATAAGAATATACCCAATGCTGCTTACCTTCTTCTCGCTCTTTTATTATCTCGGGTATAGTTAATTCTCTTCCATCTAAAAGAGAAATCTTAGTATCTGCACTTAAACAACCAAAACCTCGTGCATTGGGACTTGCTAGAGCATAAGAAAATAAAGGTATATCTAACCATTGATTAGGAACAGTACCTTTAACTACACCATGCTTTCTAAACCACGGAGATGCTACTAAATAACTTTGTAATGTGCCGTAGGCTTTTGATTCTGAAAGTGATTTAGTGAGATTGAAAAAAACAATTGACATTCTTCCACCAGCTGTTTTCTTGAAAAACTGCCATGGATTTTTCAAACATAATATCTTATTCATAACAGCTGCAATACCTAATACAGCTGCCGATGTCTTTCCTACACCAATTGCTCCAGTTAATACAACAAGATATTTTATATCTTCCGCCATTACCTGAGTCAGTTCATCTTTCCATACTTTATATATGGTCTTTCCGTTTTCTGTAAGACTACCGAAGAACTGATCAGAAGAAATAAGAGTATTTATATTAGCTGGATTTTCTTTAAATATCCGCTTGTTACAATAATCAGCATATGTTTCTATTCGCTTATGTAGGGCCATCTGGTTTATTCTCAGTTAGTTGTTTCATTAGAGAATTGCGCAGTTTATACGCATCTTGAATAGGCAATTCATCAATCCTATTCAATACTTCTTGTTCTTCAGCTGAGACTGGTTTTCGATTAGCTGGAATGTGCCGTTGATCTACATACATAAAAGGTGGAAGATCAGGCTGGAGTTTTTTATCTAATCCCATCTTTTCCATACATGTTAACATGAATGTGTCTTCTTCTCTTAATTTATCAACTGCATCAAAAACAAGTCTGATTGTTGATTGTTTAGTTGATTTAATAGAGTAACAAGAATTATGACATTGAGTACATTGAAAAGGACGAGAAGCTGGCAAACTTGGATTGTGACTAGAATTTGGAACAATAAATGCCGAACAACAACTTGATACGTCTATATCTATACCTTTTCGAATTTCTTTCAAAGCTTCTTCTAGATAAGATATTCGTTGTTGTCTGCCTTGAAATAATTCGCTGACCATGCAAGAAGCTAACCACAAACTTGAATCTCTCTTTAGTTGATTTTTAAGCTTCTTTGCAGCTTTCTCAATATAATCAATAGGATATCCAGTTTCTTCAGCCACAAGAGAAATATCTCCTCTATGTCGCATAAAAGAAAAACGAATCCTGTGCTCAGCATTAAGTCTTTCTAGTCTGCCAAGTTTGTGTGAATCATACTGATTATTTGAAGTATTTGAATCTGCCAATCATTGTCATCCTTGACTTAATCTAAAACACCTTTTATATCCACTGCTGACATATATTTAATAACATACATCTGTCCATCTGTTCCTCGATGCTGATATTCCCACAGTACATTCTTATCGTATACAACTCTTAATCCTATCTTAAGACTTGGAGAAGTTGGCCAGAACCGACCTTTTTTATCATGATAACCTTTTCCAAATCCTATGAGTATTCCGTCATAAGGAAGATAAAATTGTCTACAAACTTCTGGTATTTCAATAAGTTGATCTTCCCCGTGATGTGTTGGACATGGAAGAGGCCAGATAAAAACTAAATCTCTTAGTGGATGAATAAATTTCTTGATCGCCCCACATATCTCACAATAGAATGGAACTTTATGAATTTCTGAATCAAGTAGAATATCTGTAGGCCTAAAAGGATGATTTGTTTTTCGAGTCTCTGCAGCACAACTTATAACTTGAGTACCGCAATTCCAACAACAACTAGTATCCTTTGAAAGATCTGTATGTTCACTTATCATAGTTCTAATCCTGTGGATAGTATGTTGCACTATTTCCTGGAGTCTCTTCAAACGAAACAGATACTAACTTAAAAGAAAGTTGACTTGAATTGATGTACTGCATTAAATCCTGAGCTATCCATAAACAAAAATTCTCAGCGGTTGGAGTAACTGATACACCAATAAGTCGAAGAGCTGGAGTGAATTTCATCAGCACAGACTGATCAAGAATTACCTGATAAAATGGATCGGATTTCTCAAGAACAAGAGAATGATCGTAAATATCAATAATTTGTTTTGCCCATTTCAGATCACCAAAATCCACTATCATTCCTGTCGAAGACTGTACCTCCCCCTCAAACACAACAGCTACTTTCCCCGAATGCCCATGAATATTTCGACACATACCAGGATGATTCATCAGCCGATGAGCATACTCAACTCGATATTCTTTTCTTATCTGCATATTACACTCCTTGTTCTGTTTCAGTAAACTCACATATATGAGGAATACACCTATATCTTTCTCCTAAACCCATCCCACAACCAAGTAAAAAATAATCTCCTATATAATTAAACCCTTTTAATGTAGCTTCAATGTTTTTAAAATTAACTATTCTATTACGGGGCTTATCAACTAATGTACAACTTTTTATAGTCATATTCTTCAACTTAGATTGCATTTTAATATACTCAGATACTATTGATAATGTTTGACCTGTATCAAGTATATCATCAATAATCCATATATCTTTACCTTCAAGATTTATAGAAATATGTTTATAAAAATTGATTCTAACTTTACCTTCCTGAATTGCAAGACATGCATGAGTACTATTTCCATAAGTTGAAACACCAATAAAATCGTACTCAAAATCATAAACACCTAAACGAACAAGAGCATCTATTAATCTACTTCCAAACCACTCTCCACCTTTTAATACAATGAGAAAAACTACGTTTTTAAACTCTCCTTTCTGATCAACATAAATCTGAGCAGCAAGAGACTTAATTATACGTTCCACTTCTATTTGTGAATATAAAATTTTCATGTTTCTTGGAACACAATCTTCCATCATTTTTATACTACTTTCTCTACTTGACTTGTATCTTTAGCAAGTAGCTTAACGTAATATGCTGTATCAGCTATCTCAATCAACTGTTCTTCATGAGTGATAATTATCAATTGCAATCCTAACATCTCTGATAATTTCTTTATCATCTTTCCCATACGTCGCAATCGACCTTCATTCTCCAGATCTATCTTATCTAATTTACTAAAAGGCTCATCAAAAATTAGTGTAGGAGTAGTTCGAGGCGATTGTATAGCCCAAAGGATAATACGAAGACAAAACGAAATTACTTCTTTAATTCCTCTTCCTTGTTCTCCTTTTAAAGCTCTTAATTTTCCATCAATACAAACAAAAAATTCAGTTTCAGGCTGGTTTCGCTTTATTCCATCTTTCATTACGAATTCATGCTTTTCATCAAAAACAGCTTGCAGCGCCTGAGTCACTAAACTCTCTATCACACTCTTAACTTCTGCTTGAGCTACTATTCCAACCTCACTAAAAATCTCTCGAGCTTCTTTATAGAGTTTAAGAGAATTTGCATCCACATTAACACTCGCTTCAAGCTCTTGATGCTCTTTTCTGCTTGTAGTTAATTGAGCTCTCTTTTCTAACAAAAATTGTTCACAGTCTTTTATATTCATTTATTGTTCATCTTGTATTCTGGGTATAGTAAAATTAACTTGCTCTGCAGGAGGATAATTTTCAATTGCATGAGCTTTTACAACATGTACCTCAACTAACTCAAAAAATATTTCTGGTATATTATTAGTTATATTAAAAATTTTTTGTAATAATAAAAGTACTTTATTAGACTTTCCACTTCTTATCTCTTCATCTAATTTATCTCTATCAACAACACCATCTCCAAAACTACAAAAGCGATACCCATTTATAACAGTACCACCAGCACTTCGAGGTTTAATACTCAAAACCTCATCAACAGTCATTTCAAAATTGACTTTCATTATTTTTTTTCTCCTGTAGGAAAAGAAATATAAGAAGGCCTTTTTATCTCAACATTCAAAGCTATTCCACCTCTTGCTTTCATTGTGATTGAAAGCTTGAAAGTTTTAGGCTCACATGCTTTTGTCCAATCATCAGCTATTCTATTAGCAAGAGCTTCGATAAACATACCTTCATTTCGAAAGCTCTGAAAATAGAATTTCATACTCTTACTTTCAATACATGCTTTATTTGGGGTGTATTTTATAACTATATAATACAAATCAGGATAACTTGTCAATGGACACACAGCTGAAAGCTCATCAAATGGAACAGTAATTTCAAAATCATTTTTTGAATTAGGATTATCAAAAGTTTTAAGTATTCTATAATCTGGATGCTCGAATTTATGAAAAGAAATGCCTTTTCCTGGCGCAATTGCATCTGGGCTGTCTAGAAGTTCTTGATCTGTATTTTTAATTTCACTTGTGTGTTTTTTATATGCTTCTATTTCAAGCATAAATTTTTCTTGTACATCTGGACGCATTGCTTTAAGAAAACTTATTTGTGTGTCTATAGGCATACAAATAAACATTTCACAAGCTAAATCGTGATCTAATATTTTCCCAGCTTCCATACTAATCCCTTTCATCTGCTTTTTTAACAATTGCTTCAGCTTCTTGTAATAAAGTTTCAGCTTTTGTAGTTAAAGTATTATCTTCTTCTACAAAACCATCTCTTAGTTTCTTTGCATCTTCAATAGTATCAACAGCAAAAGAAGTCTTCAATGAAGTAGAAAGCTGTTCTTTTCTTCCAGTAAGTCTGTCTTTTTCTGATTGAATAGTAGTAAGTTTACTATCAACAGCTTTCAATCTTTCAATAAGAGTCTCTGCCATTAGACTAACCTTTCAGTTGTTGAGAATATTTTTTTAATATTTCTTCTACTGTTGCTTTCAGTTCATCACTTACATTTTTCTCTATAAGAAGCTTTTGCAAAACTTCTGTCCATTTTACTCCAGTTCTTTCACTCTTTTTTAAATTTTCAATAAACTGAAGTAATAAAGCTTCTGCTTGAGCTTTGTCTTTATCTTCTTCTTGCTCTTTTCTGTGTAAATCAAAAATCTCCTCTGGCGGAATGACAGTAAATTTGATAATATCAAATTTGTTTGAATCAGTATCAAATACCACAACTCCGGGCTTATGAGCTAGATCTCTCTCATTGATTGTTAATCTTAACAAAGCTCCTGGATTAACACAATATCTACCTTTATACTCAACAACAAATCTATAATGATAATCCCCACACACCACCAGTTGAAATTCTGGATGTTGTCTCAAAAAAGCTTCTGGATATACAATATCTTGGCCTGGATACAAAAGATCGTTACCTATCATTGCATGTATAACAAGAATATTGTATTTAGTTGAATCTAAAACTTTTGGAATTGCCTCTCCAAACGAAGCACCATAAATATGAATGTTGTTCTTCATAACAGGATTGAACGAAAGAAGCTTCGTGACCTTCGCGGAAGCTAAAACTCGATGAGCACAATCATCATATGTCTTCATTGTATGACCTGTTATATCATGCTGACCACATATTGAGTAAAAAGGAATGATAAATCTAGATAAACATTCAATTAACTCTGCAATTGCTCTTCGACTTATTCGAGGAGTCTCTCCTATATCTCCGACTTGGATTGCTATATCACAATTATTTTGCTCTCCAATCATCCGAGCTTGATCTATTTTACTCAAACCTGTAGCAAGAAAATTCTCATCTTTCCTTCGCTCAGGTTTAATATCTGTAATATGACCATCACCTATTAAAAGTAGTTTCATATATTCTTATACGTTTAAAAGTTAATATTATTTAAAAAATATAAACTTTCATCCTAAACTCCTAACCACCCAAAAATTGGAAAAAGTAAATCTCTCCCAACTTTTCTTTAATTGACATTCAATATGTAACAAGAGACTTACTCTTGCAAGCATACTTAGTTCTTGCATTGTGTTTGGATGTGCAAGGATGTGTTTTTGTCTAGAAGCACAGAAAAATTTCAAGCCTTTAAATTTTGTCCACGAAGCTCTATCTACTATTTTTAAGCTAATCCCTTTTATATCAATTATAGGAATATCTCCTGGTCCTTGAAATACAATATAGAAATCGGTATATGCTTCTTCTGGAAGTAATACTCTAATTATACTTTTTATCCATTCAAACATTTTATTTTGTGTTTTCCAATAACTTAATTCTAGTTTCCGTTGTTAATTGAGACTCACAATAAGGGCATACTTCAAGCTGTTTTTGAAGTTCTATTTTCTGTTGCTCAAGCTCTTTACAAATAATTAATTTTTCATCTATCTGTTTATTTGTTTGTTCAATAAACTCAATCAGAGAATTTAAAGACAAAATCTTAATCATTACCTTTTCTTTAGCTTCTTTTACTTCTTTTAATTGATCCTTTATATTCTGAACATTTTCTGGTAATTTTATTTGTCTCTCCCATGTCTCTTCTAACTGATTAATAAGGGTAGTAATATTTTCTTTGTCTCTTCGAATTATATCAATATCTTTTATAATTCCTGAAATATCTTGATTTATGCATCTGACTTTATCTAAATCTAGAATTTTGAGTTTATTTAATCTCAAATCTATTTTACCAAGATCAGAAATCAAAGTATTAAGTATTGTAACATTACTTTGAATCTTATCCTGCTGTAATTTAGTATTTTTTATTGAAGTTATAAGCAGCTCTAGTTGATCTAAATCAATAGCTTCAAGCTTCTTCACCTTCACATCTAAAGCTTCAAGTTTAATTTTATCCTTCTTTAATATATCTTCCTTCTCCCGAATCTGACTAGCAGTAAAAGATATAATTGCATCTATCTCATCTAATTTTGCAACAGTACGAATGTATGAAGCAACTTGACCAGGAGTATCCAGTACAAGAAAATATGGTGAATCTTCATCATGAATATTTATCTCATCAATATTCAAAGCATCCCTTACAACCTGTGGTACATCAGTACCAAAAGCTCTGAGTTCTATAGGATCAGCTTGAACACCTAATACTTCATAAAAATTATCTGGATCTTTTCCTCTTGTTACTGCAATACCATTATCAAATTCTATACATGAAAAACAATTTTTCTCATCGTCTCTAAGTAATCCATCGCCAAAAGGACGATTTCGAATAACAAAAAATACACCTCGAAGCAAAACAGTTTTGCCAGCATTAGACGCTCCCCAAATTATATTCACTCCTTTCGAGAGATTTATTTCTGAATCTGGGTGTGATTGAATATTATGTACTATGAGTTTGTTTATCATTTTTCTTTCTAAAATCTAGTTATTCTACTCTTATCTATATACTATAAACTTAGGAGCACGCGTGCTCCTTAATGATCTTCTATTGGTTAATACTAACATACTAATCAACATTTCTACAAATAAAAGGTTTATCAAAAAATGTAATTTTCTCATCTTTAGCTTCACTAATAAAAGCTTTTGTCTTATGAGAAGGAAGATTATCACAACTTAATTCTTTTCGTTTTAGCCTTAACTCCATCCTTCCCATCTGAGCAATCCACATTGCGTCAATGACGTCTGTTGCTGGCCCTGTATAGTCATGAGTATATTGCTTTTCTCCTATTGTAATAGGATCAAGAAATTTCGATCCTTTCTGAAAAAATTCTTGCGGAATGCCTTGAGGTACTTGAGACAAATCACCTTCACTAGCTTCTAAAACCATATGAAGCTTCTTAGCATTTCCTTTGCTTGTAGCCCAAAACTTTATATTTCTTGGATCATAAATACGAAGAGGAATACCAATTGACCATAACTCTGATCTTACACAACCAGATAACTCAATCATATCATACAATCCACGAGATTGAGATGCATAAGCATATCCTTCTAAACAAACTAGATTGTAACCTTGATTTGATTCAGCAATAAAGCTATAAATGACTGTTTCTATAAAACATCTACGCCGAGCTAAATAATTATCTCTCGATTCAGCTTTTTGGGAGTTGCCAGATATAATCTGTGTTGGTAGAAGATAAGCTTTTCCACAATCTGGAAGTTTCATCCCAGCAAATTTTTTTGTTCCAACAATACAAGCCCACCTCAGTACCTTCCCTGTACTAACTTCTACTTCACACATACCAGCTGTATTTGCTGCTAAATCCAAACCAATAACAGATTGTATTTTAGTTAAATCCATATTCGTTGTTTTCTGCCTGTCTCTGTTTTATATACTTCTTTCCAAACCTTAGCCACTTCTTGTTTAAGCTGCTCTTCAAGATTATTTGCTTCTACATGTTTTACCATTGTTGAAATCATTTTACTTTCGCCTGCAAACTTAACTTTCTTCTCCCCATCTGCATAACCATTATCTTTTAAAAATTGTAAGTTTGAAAATATATCATCTAATCCGTAGTCAAACAAGATTCGATACATACCATCTCTAAAAGGGGGAGCTACTTTATTTTTGGTTACTTCAAATTTTATCCACACACCTATTTTCTTTGCAGCTGAATTTTCAATCTTAGAACTAACTTTAAGATAAATCCTAACTGATGTATAAAATTCAAGAGCCCTACCTCCACTTGTTGTCTCTTTTGGTCCACGTGTATCAACATTATCTCGAGTTTGGTTTATATATACTATACTAATATTATTCTTCGATAAAACGATTGGATTATATTTTCTGAAAGCAGCTGACATCTGTTTTGCTTTTTGTGTCTTATACGACCCTTCATCTAATTTCCTGTCTACTTCATCTTTAGCAGCAAGTGGCGTTAAACTATCAACCACAATTATTTTATTTCTCTTGTCTTTCTTGCTTTCTTCAATCACACCAGCTAAAAAATCATCATAAAACGCTTCTATAGTTGATGGTGCCTTCAATCCCCCAAATAATCTAAATGTATCTTTATTAGCTATGTCAATGCCAAACATGTTAGCCCACGAAGGAAGAAATGTATCTTCTACATCAACAAAATATCCTACTCCTCCTGCTCTTTGACAAGATCCTATAGCAAGCATACCCAATACTGTCTTACTTGTTGAGGCCGCACCCATTATCTCAACTGTTCTTCCAACTGGAAATCCGCCTGGCAATATATTTGAAATAGCTAAATCAAGCTGTGTACAGCCAGTTGATAAATACTGAACAGGAGAAGGCAAATCATCTAATAGATCTGTATCTGCAACTTCAGCTGCAACCTCAGCTATTTTCTGTTGGTTTTCCTGCTTGCTCACTTTCTACCTCTAATTGTCGTTCGTCTTTCAAATCTTGATTTCTATCTTCTTGTTGTTCTTTCATTCTAAGTGCAGCAATTTGTCTTTCTCGTTCATCAGCAGCAGCTTCTCTAGCTACATTAGTTGAAATAGGTGTTTGAGATTGATAATTATATGTGTATAAAGTAACAATATCTCTTAACATTGATTTTCGTTGACCAGCTGATTCCATTAAACCTTGAAGAAGATCTACGAGATACAATGAAGTAAGATATAAATCTTCAGCTTCTTTATACACTGCTTGCAATGGAATAAGCTCAAGCACAGCTGAATCTGTGATCTTAACTGCTCCATAATTTCCTGGATTGGTTCTAATATCTCGAGCGCAGGCTGATCTAACTCGTTCGAGATTAGCTTTTGCTTTCTTAGAAGCATGTCTCACTTCCGCCGATACCTCTGATATATCCTCGTAGAAAAATGCTTGTTCAATACACTCTTGAAATATATTAGCCGAATTAATTTTAAGTTGACTTTTAACTTCTTTCACAAAAGCAAGTATATCATCAACTAACGTAGCGTTCTTAATATCACTCATCCTAAAACCTTTTCATTAATAAAGTCTTCTAAACTATCTAAAACTTCTATATCTTCCGCTGCAAGATTTAATACATATACGATTGATACTTTCTGTTGCATTAGAGTTACTTGATTTTTAAATCTATTAACAAGCCAAGCAGCAGGAGAAAGACTTGTTAAAACATTGTGAAAAGCAAAACTCATACATCCTTCTGTATATGTAACATAAGTTATCAAATACATTTTCTATGCTTTTCCTTGAGATTTTGCTCGAATCTTATCTCTAATACTACTAACTCTCGATGCTAAATCATTTTCCTCTGGAATAGACGGAGTTGGATTAGCTTTCTTTTCTTCTACTGGTTTAGCTGCTTCTACCGGTTTAGCCTCAACTGGAACAGCTTTTGGTTCTTCTTTTACTGTATTTGCAACAGCAGCTGATTGAGTAGGTATTGCTTCTCTTTTCGGAGCTGAATGTTCATCAACTACATCTGTTCTTTGTCTGCTAACTCTAGTCGGAACAGTTTCACTATCTCCTATATCAAGATCATCATCAACTTGTTTTGAATCAACGCCAACTAATGCTTCTTGCATATCTTCATAAGTTCCTATTCGAAGAATATCCTCAAACTTTGGTACATTTAACCATGATTTTGGAAGAGCTCCTCTATCTTCAATACCAAATCTGGTATATCTAGTCATAGCTTTTTGTCCAGTTCGAGTAAAAACAATAATTTTTCCTGTATCTGGATGACTTATATTAATTAATCCACCGCCTCTTCTCAACTGACACTGCCCAGAAATCTCATCATTTACCCCACTTGCAGCATCCCACCACATCAATGGTAAATTCGCTTTTTCCATCATCTCAGTTGTCGGATTTTGAGGCAAATCAGCAAGATCAACAATCCAGTATAAGTATCTCTTAGATGCACTTAGATTTACAAGCCTATCATCTTTTGCATCTTGTGCAGCAATCACATCGCAGCGTTCACAACAAGCACACTTTTCATTAAGAGGTTCTTTTGTTATGATATCGGGTGTTTTCCTCAAACACAAGAAAGTTAGTCGATCAGGCCCAATATTTCCATGAACCCACACTTTCCGAGCAAAATACATCTCTGGAGAATCACTCGGAGGAATTACAGCAATAAAATTATCGCCCACCCTTGCTTTAAATTGTTTAATACCAAGTCTATTAAGTTTATCAATATCAACATAATAAAACCTTGATACATCTTTCTTTTTCTGCTCTTCTCGCTCTCTTTGAATACCAGCAAGCCTTGGATCTATCGACTCTGTCATTTCTTATCTCCTTCATTGTATATCATACAAACATCCACCACAAGAGCGGCCAATGCAGCTCTACCATGATAAAATGTACTAACACTTAGTTTTTTAATGATTGAAGCATAATCTCTTATATCTGCTATATTAGTTGCTTCCATCATCTTCCGCATCACAAACTTCATAACAGACATACGAATCATTTCTGAATCGCCTTGTATTGAATTTAATAATTTCAATATATATGTAACTTTATTAAAACGATTTTCGGGTATTTCTGACAATGCAAGACATAAATCTAATACTCCAGCTTCTACTTCAGTATTCTTTAACAAAAGGTCTAGCATTTGCTCTTCATCAGACAAATTTCTGATCATATCAATAGCATTAACAGCAAGCCTTGGAGCTCCATCTGATATCATGCTAACTGCTTCTACCATCTCATCGCTAATATTAAAATTTACTTTTTGGGCAGTTGATTTAATAAACTCGGGCATTTTCCGAGCATTAAGTTTTGATACTTGTAAACATAAACACCGTTGTCTTAAAGCAGCAGAGATACTCTGAAGATCAGATGTACAGAATATAAAATAAACATGCACAGGAATATCTTCGGTTGGCTTTAATAATAGCTCTTGTGCTGCAGAAGTTAATTGATGCGATTCATCAATAATATATACTTTTGGTGTTCCTGAAAGTGTTCCATATTGTATTTTATCACTAATATCTCGAGTAGTATCTATACCTCGAGTATTAGAACCATTTATTTCAATTACACCCATATCATCGGAGCCAATCATCGAAGCATAAATCCGAGCAAGAGTTGTTTTTCCACACCCATAGGGACCATGAAATATCAAAGCATGCTTTCGATCTTCAGGTTTGCGTCGAACTTGTTCATTTAGAGAAGATATAACAGCTTCATTACCAAATATATCTTCAAATTTTGTTGGTCTTAATTGTTGATATAACATTTATTATGCTCTCAAACAAATAACAAGTATAAAAATATATACGAACTTTTTTATAAAATTTCTTATAAATTATTTTAATTTTTGCATCTCATAATAATTTTCTCCCCACTCCCACGATATGCTAAAATTAAGACCTCTTTGCCAATCAAATACTTTAGTCTCGAAAATTTTCTTAACATTCATCATCACAGTCTCTAACTCATCTAAATGTGTATCAAATAATACACTATCGTGTGTTTCAGATCGAATAATGGTATTAAATCTTTCTCTTGTTAAAAATTCATTTATTCTACGAACAGCATCAAAAACAAAATGAAAAGCTGGACCTTGAACTGGAGTATTATAAATTTGCTCTATACTTAATGGAGCATACCGCCTAAATCCTGTAACGCATGTTATGAATCCATATTGTTGGTATTCGGCTAAAGTTCTATTCTGCCATTCTTTAACTTCAGCATACTCCTCCCAGAACAACTTCTGAACTGCTTCAATATGATCTCTGTTCATACCTATAGCCCCAGCTATTGAAGCAGGAACGGCTCCATATAAAGAAGCAAAAACAAACATATTTTTTGCATTAAATCTCTCTAAACCAGTAATTTCTGATTCTGGTTTTTTATATAATCTTGCTGCCCATCTTCTATGTACATCAACTCCTGCAAGCAGCTGTCGAATAAGAGTTCTATCTCCCGAAACCATTGCAACAGTTGTTACTTCAATACCATTTACATCTGATTCAAGAAAAATATGGTTGGGACGAGGAATAATAATTTTTCTAAATTTCATTAACTCTTCATCATGTTTAAACATATTCTGAACATTTGGATCAGTTGTACTTGAACGAAATGTCTCTGCAATATTCATAGTAAAACAAGGATGAAGGTAGCCATCTTCTTTCAAACATCCTCTATACTCTTTAACTCGCTTTTTAAAACTCACAACTTTCCTATATTCTTTCACAAGTTGTGCTGATGACAAAACAAGAGGATCTTTATCTTTTCTTAATATGTCTTCTATTACTTCAGCATCGAGACTATAATTTCCTTCTTTTGTAACTCTTTGTATTCTTGTTCTAAGTATATTGTAAAATAAATTTGGTAAATCTACATTAGATTGAATATTAATATCATGCTCATACTTTTCTTTAAATTTTAATCCTATTTCACTCTGAACCAATTCTTTCTGATATCTCACTATATCTGCATTTGCTTCTTCTTCAAAAGTATCAAGTTGTTTTCTATCAACTGGAAATCCTCGTTCTGTCATATCCACAAACGTCGAAAGGCCTTTATGTAAAAATTCATAAAAATCTCTCTGACACTTATTCTCTGGTCTATCAAAATACTCTTTAATAACCAAATATAACATATACTGATATCGAGCATCAAGACAGTTATATGGGTATAATCGCTCAATTGGCTCTTGATCCATCTTCTTAATGTTTACATCTCCTTTGTAAACATCTCCGGTCATCTGAAATACCTGATACTCTAATGATGTAGTTCCAGATTTGCAAAATCTAACATGAGATGCAACCATCGTGTCCATAATAATATTATTAACTCTCGTGCCAAATTTAGCTCTTGACCAAGTCTCTTCCATATTAAAATTCTGTACAACTTTAGGAGTAGAACTTGCAAGAAATGCTTTAAATGCTTGCACTACATAAGCTTGACAAGGAAGAGACCAAGTAGGATTATCAAGCCATATACAATACCCTTCATCTATACTAGACGAAAATCCTATTGATAAAGGTCTTGCCCCTACCTCGTAAGGACTTAATCGATTTGCTTCATAATCAAAAGACACAACAAAATTAACATCAGTTATTGATTTCAAAAACTCAATAGCATCATCTGGATTATCTATTAGATAATTACCTGATCTATCTAGTGGTTTGGGCAATGGTTTATTGAGATATTCTTTGAGTATTGATGCTATATCCCTCTTGAACACAGGATCAACCGAAGGATCATATAATGTACTTGCTGGATGATATGTTAATCCTACCCACGATTGATAATTCTGATAAGGATAAACATAACCATGAATTCTGCTAACAGCCAGTAAATCAGCTCTTTTGCCTTTAAAAACATCGTTTTTCATCACAGCTTTCATTGCTACATCACCTAAGCAAATAATAAGCTGTGGTTTAACTTCTTCAATATCTTTCATCAAATTAGCAAAACAACACTTAATTTGATCATTCGTAGGAGTTGCATTTCGAGGAGGATGACAACGTATAACGTTTGTTCTAACACAATCTCTATCAATATTAATTCCAGATTGTTGTAAAACAGAAGATAAGTACTGACCAGATTCTCCTACAAAAGGTTTACCTTCCCCATCTTCTGTTCGGCCTGGAGCTTCGCCTATTAATAAAATTTTCTTTTGTCCTTGACCATACCTCTGCATCTTCGGAGAATGACACCTTTCCGAAAGACCACAAGTTGAACAATTATAAACTTCAGGAGATGGAGTTGATGCTTTTCTACTTCGGCCTGTGCTTGATTTTGAACTACTTCTTACAGTAGATTTATTCTTCTCTTCTTGTCTCTTCTGATACAGAAGTTCGTTCTCAGTATAGAAAAAAGCTGGTTGACTACTCATAATTTAGGCTGCTTTTCTATCACAACATAAATAAGCTTCTCTGTGACAAATAATATAGCTCCTTTTGTTGTGTACGTAAGAGAATTACAAATAGGTGCAATTTCTTTTAAGAATAACGGATTAACAGAAAATTCAATTCTCTGCTTTACTGGATTAGTTAATTCCACTTCCTCTTCTAACTTTCCTAAATCTTTATCAACTGATGTAAATATACATTTTGTGCCTTCAACTACTACTCGTATCTCTTTATCAAGAGTTTGAATGTTTTTAAGGAGAGTGATATGCCTATCTAAAATCTCATTAAGAGAAGCAGGAAAATCTAAATTATCTACAATTGTTTCTTGTGGTGGAATAAATTGAAGAAGATTTTTATACTCTCCTCTTAAAAGAACAGAAGAAAGAATTGTCCCATCATTCATCTCTATCACAATCTGATTATCTTCAATTAAACCGATTTTCATAATTTCTTTTTTGAAAGACAAAATTGTCTGAACAAGTTTAATTGGAAGAGTACAAGGATTAGCAAGAAGATTTTCTTTAGCAGTAAAATTAGCTATTCTATATCTATCTGTACTAAACATATCTTTACCGTCTACTCTTACTCCACATAGTGGCCCTACTGAACTATCTTTTGAAACACTATATTGACAGAATTGAAAGCCTTCATATAATTCAAGTGAAACTTCTTGCATATTCTCACAAACCAGCAGCTGAGGAATTGATGATAATTGAGCAAGAGTAAATGTACCTACAATCTTTTTGTCTTTTATTAAAACTCTTGTATCCTCCAGTTCTAATTCAATTGTATCTGAAGAAAGACTCTCGAGTAAAAACAAGAAAGAAAGTCCTGGAATAGCAAAAGTAGCTTGAAGATCTGGACAAGATGCTTTGATTATCATTGTTCCATCGGTTGCTACAACTCTATCATTTTGAAAAATAAAACATTGAAATGTTGGAACAAGTACGTTAATTCCTAATGCTGGCTTTACTCTATTAAGTGCTTTTACTAACTCCTTACGATCTACTATCATACCACTATCCTTTCCTTATTTTTTATAGTGTTTTAATAACTTTTACTAAATAACACCCACAATCAGTTTGAATAGGAAATTCAATTTGATCTGCACCCATAATTTCAAGATGCTCTACTAAATTCTCTGCAATTTTCCTACCTTGAACTTGTTCCTCATTTAACTCTTCACACATTTTTACTTCTCAATATAGCTTTACATCTAACTTCATCTGACCATACAACAACATTAGGCATTTTCTATATTCTTAACTTCAATAGATTTAGGAACAATAAAAACATCAAAACAAGCTTCTTGTAAACAAAGTATTGAAATTAATGCTGCTCTATGAATTTCATTGGGAATAACACGTAATGCTATATTAGAATTGTTAGAAAAAGCTCTGTTCAAATGCTCTTGAACTGTTTTAGCAATATTAGTTCTCAATTCAAAACTATCTTTCTCAAACAAATAAGATTGCAAAATAGGCTTTATAATACTTGAAATCTCAAGGTCAACACCGTCTTCTCTAATTATCAGTATATCTGCTCTTGCTTTGAATCTTTCAATCCTATCTTCAACACCTTCTCTAACACTTTCCATTCATTTCTCCTTGCATCAAAATAAAGTTTTAATGGCTCTAAACTCTTCGATTGACGGAGCAATGCCTTTTGCTAATAACTGAGAAAAATACATTACATTAACTTTCTGTCGCTCGTGATGAGATGTTTCTAAAGCCAGTAAATCGATATCTAATCCTTTCAAGTAGCTTTCTATCTTTTCTTTCTCTTCTTCAGTATAAGCTGTTGTATAATGAGGATTAGTAACATTAGGTCTAATCTTTGCTTCTTCTGATACAACAACAGCTAATGGAGGTAAAGTAAAATCAAACTCTCCTTTAATATTACATTTAGGTACAACGACATTACCAAAAGCAGCACTCTTTAACCACGACGTACTATCTACTGAATAAAATGGAAATCGCTGTATCATATCAACAGATGTTACAGCAAAACCATGTACTTTAAGTTGAGGATTAACTTCAGCAATTATTTGAAAACACTGATACGCAAATGTAAGAAAATCAGCTTTCCTCAAACCAGTAGCCATTCCACCTAAACCAATATACTCATATTCTTCAGCATATTTTTTCAACCACTTAAAATCTTCAAGAAAATGAAATACTGGAAGAGGTTTTAAACCATTTGACTCCATATATTTCTGATTTTCCCATGATTTTTCAGCATTGTAAATAATATCAAGATTAACATAAGCATGAAGCTGATCTTTGTATTTATGTACAAATGCAATGTACTCATCAAGGTACTTCCTAACTTCTGTATTATCAGCAAGGGAAAAATCTGCCATCCCCTGAACCATGCTTCTCTGTTTTTCTGCAAAAAATATTTGTGCATTTGAATCCAGCCTTTCTCTAAACTCCTCTTCTGAAAATGTTCTTATTCCTTCCACCTTTTCTGAATTAACTGTTGAATTGCTATTAATCAAACCTGTCATTGCATTAAGCAACGAATGTGCTCCTGAGTCCATAAATATACTTAATTTAGAGTTGCTGTCTAAAAGCTTTGCTACATCTTTTCCTTTCCAAAACGTTTCAAGCGAAGCAACTTCCCCTGACAACAATTTATCAGTCCAAAATCCTTCTTTATTAGATGTAGCAAGATTTGCCATATAAATATATTTCATTTCACTAATTGCTCCTGTCGAGAATCATAAATTAAAATAGCTTGTTTTGGTATATTGTTATTTTTTAGCATACTATCAAGATTTTCTAAATAGACTAATATTTCTGGCCACCAAGTATCAAGATCTAAAGCTTGAGCCAGATCACAAAGCTTTCTAAGCAAAGGCAAATCCCAATCTCTATATACGTTATAATCAAAAGAAGTTTCTTTAGCTTTACAACCAAACAACCAATTCCTTCCATATTGCCTTTTAGTTAATCGAGCTATGCCTTGCTTATTGCCATCAATATGCATATGAGGCAAGGCACAATGCAAAGGCTTAATAGAATGAATCTGGCATAAATTATCTTTTAAAAACCGACATCTTTTACTATCATTTTGATAAGCTTTAATCTCGTAACTCTTTTCATTTATCTTAACCACAAAATTATGGCATTTTTTTATATCAAGAACAGTAAGGTCATCAACATAATTATCAAAACAAACAGCTTTACTTGCTAAATACACCAACGAAACAGGCCTTTTTGAACAACACTCTCCACAAGTACTACACTTAAAATTACGAAAGAACTTTTCAGAAATTTCAACCTTTTTTGGAGGACTAACTTTTAACTTATAATTCTTTGCAAAAGTAATTGTAATATCATGTTTGGTTAGTCGATAAATATATTGAAACATATAAACAACTGAGCCAAGCAAATTCTCATCATATTTCTCAAGAATCATCAGAAAAATCCTTTTTGTTCTTCTTTTACTTTAATTTGTGAATACATATAACTCTTCACTTCATATGATGGATAATGTGTTTTAAATAAAGACAAATTTTTGTTCAATTGAGCACCACAATTAAATTTCTTCATGCCTCTCTGATACAAATCTCTCAGTACATAAATATCAAGCCATTCCATCATATTAGATGGAAGTTCCCAGTACTTACCAAAATTTGCTAAATCATAAGCTATGTCTTTTTGTATACCCACAACACGAACTGCAATTAACTGCTTAGCCATACAAAAACAATAAACAAAATAACCTACATGTTGAATTGCATAATCATAACAACGAATATATCGATTAGTTGGAAACATTATTTTAAATGTGTTAGGATCAGCAAGTTTATGCTCTACCCACTCATCATGTAGAAGTTTTACTGCATTACTATCAACTTCGCTTGACATGAATGATCTTGTTTTTACTTTATATCTTTCTAACTGTTTAAACGGATATATTAATCGTTGATATCTTTTTTTCTTATTTGGATACGAATTAGGATTTAAAACTTTCTCAAGATCGTATCCAATTTCAATAAAAGAGTGAGCACCAGACAAAAAAACTTCAGGGTAGAGAGAATAAATAGGCCCTAATTTTATCAAGTAATCAATAAGTTTTCTTTGTATTTTATCATTCTCTGGATTGAAACAGAAACTTTTAAATCGGCCCTGAACAGAAGGAAGAAGAAGTATATTTCCTTCAAAAACAATCAAGCCATACATATTTCTTATTTCATCTAAATTGAAGTATGTATTCAACACTGGAAGAGAAAAATTATGTACTCCCTTATTATCAAGATCCTCTATAGAAGTTAATTTCTTCTTATATTGATGAAGATCGCTGAGTATTGTTTGTATTTTGCTCAATTAAAAACTCATACAATATTATATTTTTCTACTATGTCACAAATCCACTTAACTCTACCTGGTGTCATTTCATATTCTGGATGATCTACCATATCAATTATAAATTTCTTCTCTTTCTCAGTTAATCGAGTAGCTAGTAAATCAATAGCTTTTAATAATCTTTTTGCTTCTTCAATATCTATACTATCGCTCATGTGTCGCTCCAGGCCATAATACTTTATGTATTTGTAGAGAATAACTAACATCAGGTATCATATGAGCTTCATCTATCATCATTTCAGCTAATGCCTTTGGCCAGCCAGTAAAAATATCTGAATATTTGATAGCAGGACTAAATACTTTCCTGGCCTTCCATGTATCTCTATTAGCTAAAACCAACCCCCGAGCTATGTAAAAATCATTAATTCCATCAATCACAAATTTAATAACATCACAATCCCGAAGTTGAAAAAAAGTCATAGCTCTCATTTGATCTTCCATTTTTGATGATGGAAGTTTATAATCAACAATCAAACGAAGATTTTCTTTAGCTAGCATATGATTAAATAAATCGTGTGAAACACTTAAACTGCCATTTGTCTCGATCGATACTCTATGTTTTCTATCAAGAAGACCAAGTACAAGTTGGGTAGTTTCTTCTTGAATTAAAGGTTCTCCACCAGTTATTGTGACTTTTGGTAAGATATTGAGTTTTAATATATCTTCAACAGATTTTAACTCTTTTGCCTTCTGGTCTTGAGCATATTTTGTATCACAAAATTCACACCTTAAGTTACATCCTCTTAAACGAATAAATGTACAGAGCTCGCCTGCTCCATTAAATCCATTAACTTCACCATCGATACTATCAAAAATAGCCTGAATATTTAACATATCTAACCCTCAAAATAAAATACTTGTTTTATCAGATATATACGTAAAATATTTTAAGATTTGTTTGAAATTTTATAAAAAATTAATCGTATAAAATTAAAAATACAAATTAAGATTTTGTAGGATATTAGTATATGATAGAAAATATTGTGGTTAAAACAATGCAGGAACTAATCAATCTTCTCTATATATACACTAAAGAGAGAGATACATTAGATGAAGATTTGTCTAAATTGAATATTGATGATTTTGAAAGACTTAGAGCAGTAGTAGAAGTGCCTTATATCAAAGCAAAAATAAACCACATCGATGAGAAATCAAAATCAATCGATCAGACCACGTCCCCACATCGATCAGACCACATCGATGAGAAATCAAAATCAATCGATCAGACCACGTCCCCACATCGATCAGACCACATCGATGAGAAATCAAAATCAATCGATCAGACCACGTCCCCACATCGATCAGACCACGTCCCCACATCGATCAGACCTGTAAACTGCTGTGAGGATATTTATAATAAAATAAATAATAATAATATATATAATAATATCCCCACAGCAAATCAATCTCACAGCAGTAGTCCCCACAGCAGTTGTGATGATCAAGTCGATGTGGTTACAGCTGCCCCTCCAGCGATCGACCAATCCCACATCGATGAGAAATCAAAATCAATCGATCAGACCACAGCAAAAAAGAAGTCAACCACCGATGAGAATTCTATTGCTTATCAACTTACACAACTGCTACTTGATTTGATTTTAGAAAGACGACCCACCAGATTTGGCGGAGAATTAATTGAAAAGGGTGAAGCATATAAGAAAAAAATAAAATCATGGGTCGATTATATGGATTACATTATTCGAATTGATAAACATGACCCAGAAAAAGTTCTTAATGTAATTTTGTGGTGCCAAAAAAATGAATTTTGGCAGAAAAATATTTTGTCTACAAGTAAATTGAGAGAACAGTACGGCAGACTTGAAGATTTAATGGATGCAGAAAATCCAACCACAGCAGAAATAACTGAAGATAAAAATTCACAACTTACTATAGAAATTACATATGAATATGAAAAAGAAGTCCTTAATTCACCAAACCCAAATAATTGTCCAGTTGATTGGTCAGCTGAAAATAAAAAGAAATTCATAAAAGCAGCTGAAAAAGCAAGAGAATTTGCAAACAAGTTTAAAATTAGACCAGAAAACATGGCTAAGTATTTAATCAGAGCATTAAAACAAAGTAAAATAGGATCTACACCTCTAGCTCCTGGTCATTTATGTTCAGATCATATGTGGACAGTAGTTATGCCACAATTTATTGATGAACTTGGATTGATTAATTAAATGGCCTGTATAATTAAATTACCTTTACCAAGATCTAATATAAGTGAGATAGATCTCAATATTCATAAAATGACAGATCAAGCTCTCACAATCGCTCTTGCTATAGCAAATGGAGATAGAAACAAAGCTGCAGTAAAACTTGGTGTTTCACGAAGAACAGTAAATAGAATGATTGAAAAAAGATATAAAGAGGAGCAGAGACTTGTGCAAAAAGAAAAAATATCTCAAGCCCGTTAAAGCAGGAATTTTTCCTAAAGAAATGATAGAAATACAAAAAGAATTACATACAGAAATAGCCAAGCATTTTTCACTTCCTTTTAGTATTTTTATTTCAGATGAATCAATAAGGACTGCGTTGGAACTAAAAGGAAGACGTGCTTGAATACAAATGTATTAACCTATATGAAATCATTTAAGCACACGCGTGCTCCTAAGTTTTTACTATGTATAATAATTAGTGATAATCATTGTTAATTAGGATTTTTTGAAATGAATATTCAAGAGATAATAAATAGCTTTAACTGGCTAGTTGAAGATTGTAAACATAGATTTGATGAAACTGAAATAACTCCTGAAAACTATAGCAAAGAATTAAAAGCTGCTATAGAAATTAAAAATAATCTCTTACTTAATCAAGACAAATTCGTATTAGTAGATCAAGAGTTTATACAAGCAGTTGCTACAATTGTTGAAAACAAAGAAATGCTTGATGAATTAACAAAAATTAAAAATTTTATGGAAAGCAACAAATTTGTTGATATGCTCAATAGTGGAAGCAAATCGTTAAATAAGCCTACTTCTCATGAATAATGATACTGTAAGTCAGCATCTACAAGATTGTTTTGTACTACTAGCAATTACTGATAATCATTTTCTTTCAATAGCTAGAAAAAGTGTTAAACCCAGCTACTTCTCTACCATTGTTACAGAAGACATAATTCAAATATGCTATAGATATCATGATCAATTCAAGACAGCACCAAACGATCATTTTCACGATGAATTAGTTCGATTTTTAGAAGGCAAAGCTCATAATGAACGAAAAAGATATGTAGACTATCTTGATGAGATTGTTAAACTTAATCTTCCAAGCAAAGAATATATTATATCTAGATTCAATACATTTATTAAAAGTCGAGAATTTACAGAGGCAGCTTTAAATTTTGTTGATCTAGTTGAAAAAGGAGAATTTGAACAAGGCCGAATGTTAATAACAAAAGCACTTAGAGCTGGTATGGGTAATACAGAAAAAATCCTTCGATACTTATCTTCTTCAACCCCTACTTATTACAATCCAGATCATTATGAAGAACTTTTCACTGCTGGTTTTGGAGATATTGATAGATTTATAAAATTTCGACGAAAACAACTTATTTGTATTCTGGGTGGAGGAAAAGGAAAAAAGAGTTGGATATGTCATCATATATCTGTAAGAGGATTGTTGGCTGGGTTAAAAGTTTTATACATATCTCATGAATTATCTCAAGAAGAAGTAGAAATGAGACATGATATGATGATAGGAGGATTAACATCTTCTCCAGCTTCAGAAGAAGTAGAATTTAATGTTTATGATAGATCTGGAGAAATTGTTAGAACAGAAATCAAAACAGTTGATTCAGTGTTTAATAGAAAAAAAATTGAAGATGCTCGGGGCATAGCTAGAAAATTTGGTGGTGAATTGATAATCAAAAAATATCCAATGGGTACGTGCACAATAGGAGAAATAGATAGACTTCTTGATCATCTGGAAGTGTTTGAAAAATTCATACCTGATATAATTATTAATGATTATCCAGATATTATGAATATGCCTCATCCGTCAAGCACAACAAGAGATAGATTAAATGAAACATATATTGAACACAAGAGAATAGCTGATGAAAGAAATGTTATAGTATTTGTACCATCTCAGACAAATAGAATAGCTCTTGATCGGCCGAGATTAACAAAACAAGACATTGCTGAAGATATTCGAAAATTAGCAAATGTAGATATGATTCTTGCAGTTGCCCAAAGCAGTGATTTAAAAGCAGAAGGTAAGATGCGAGCAATGATAATAGCAGCTAGAAGTTCAGATGATGGAAAAAGCTGTTTATTTAGTCAAAACCTGAAAGCAGGATTAGTGGTAGGCGAAAATTGGCTTGAAGGATATGAAAAGACACAGCATTGATTACAAATCATTAACACTAGATGACTTGAGAGAAATATTTCAGGGGGTTAACTTTCATGTCGAACCTTATTGGCATCAGTTTGTTACACTAGCTCATACAATAGGACAAAACCTGAATAGAATAGGATGCTTTCATCCAATAGGTTCAGGTAAGACATTAACAGGATTATGGATTAGTCAGTTATGGAAAGCTCAACGGATATTAGTTGTTTGTCCTAGATCTGCATATAGAGCTTGGCACAGAGATGTTAAACATACAAATTATAGTATCACTGAAATAGAAGGTGAAGCAGATGAAAGAAGAGCTAAAGTTAAAGAAGATAAAAATATATTTCTCATCAGATACGAAGGATTAAGAGTATTATATGGAATTAAAAACCCAGAAGGTGGATATAGAATAGGCCGAAACGCATTTAGAGATCTTCCAGGATTTGATACCATAATATTTGACGAAGGACATAGATTCAGAAATTACAAAGCTTTACAATCTAAAATAGCACTTAGATTATCTGCTCAAAGCAAAAATGTTATTGTAACTACAGGAACTCCGATCGATAGACTACTTCAAGAAATCTGGAATGTAATGCGAGTTGTTGATCTTGGAGATTGTTTAGGAAGTAATCCGCTATTTTTTAGAGATAGATATTTTTTTCAAGCTGGTTATGAGTGGATACCAAGAAAACGAGCCGAAGAACAAATACTAGATAAAATTTCTCCTGTCGTCACCACATTTAAAAGGGAAGAATGTTTTGATGTACCACAAGAAACATCTTTAGTTCGGCCTATACCACCATCTAAAAAACAAATAGAATTATTGAATGTAATAACAGATAGTCTAAAAAATGAAGTAGATAAACCAGGAGATATACTGGTAAAAACAATAAAATTAAGACAAGTTGCTGGAGGATTTCTTCCAGAATTTGGAATAATTAAAGACAATCCAAAGCTTGTAGTCCTCGAAGAACTTGTAGGAGAAATAAAAGGAAAGATTGTCGTTTTTCATCAATTTACAGAAGAAGGACATATTCTTGAAGATTGGGCAAGAAGTAAAAATTTAGGTTTTGCTTCTGTTAGAGGAGAGATTAAAGATAAAACTAGAGATACTGAAATTGAAAAGTTTGTAAGTGATAAAAAAGTTGTATTTCTTTTTGCCAACACAGCTTGTGCAGGAGAATCACTTGATCTAACAGTTTCTAACACAATTGTATTTTATTCTAACGGATATTCGTTACTTCAGCGCAAACAGGCTGAAGGAAGAATATGCAGAAGAGGCCAAACAAAACCGTGTACATATATTGATCTTGTGATTGAAGGAAGTATTGATGAAATAATAATATCTAGAATTGAAGATAAAAAAGAATTAACTAATCGTATTTTAGAATATATTAGAACGTATGGCCAGAGAAATAACTAACAAAAAAATTATTCAAATACTTGAAAGTCTTGATATTGAATACTGGACAGCTGGGAATAATGTATCGCTTGATTCTGTAAATATTCAGTGTATATTCTGTGATGATCATTCTAACCACCTTGGTATATTCTTTCCTTCTGGTATATTTCACTGTTGGAGATGTAACAAGAAAGGGTATTTTGAGATTATAATTCAAAAAATTAAACAATGCACATATGAAGAAGCAGAAAAATTAATAACAGAAGGACAATCGTTTAAAAAATCAGCAATAGAACAAATAAAAGAGAAAATGCAACCAAAATTAAATACCACAGAAAATAAAAAGTTTGAAATAAAAGGAATAGCACTTCCCAAAGAAGCAAAACCAGTTGGATTTTTTAAAGGCGAAGCACTGCTCGAAAACTTTCTTCGAAGAAGAAAACTTACATTAGAAACATGCACAAAATATAATTGTTATGTATGTGAAGGAGGAGAATATTGTAGTCGAATGATAATACCAGTTTTCTTTCAAGGCATAATGGTTAGCTTCCAAGCAGCTGATATGACCAAAACATCAGCAACTAAATACAAATCACTTGGAAATGTTGATTTGAATAGCTTTCTCTATAACTATGATAATATTACAGACAGAATTATAATTACTGAAGGTGTATTTGACTGCTGGCGAGTTGGAAAAGATGCAGTTGCAACGTTTGGAACACATATAACTGAGAGACAGCTTGATCTTATTGAACAGAAAAAACCAAAAGAGATTATACTTGCTTGGGACAACGACGCTTATGTGAAAGCATTAAAACAGGCAAGAAAACTACCTCGATGCAGTAAAATACGAGTATTGAGATTGCCTCGAGGAGAAGACCCAGATAGTTTAGGAAGTGAAGCAATGTGGAGACTTATTGATGCAGCTAACTAATGCAACTAAAATAAGAATTGGTATAGTTTTTGAAGGAAGAACAAAAGAAACAGCAGAAGGATTAGCTGCCACACAAGAACTTCTTGACTATCTTAAGCTAAAATATGATATATTAGGCCTCAAAAAAGAAGTAAAAGATACTTTAAACGGAATTCAAATCATAACTAAATCTTGGCTTGAAAAAGGAGAATATCAAAACACTATTCAAAAAATACTTAAAGCACTTCAACCATATATTAACTTCGTATACACAGATATTTTGCAAGAAAAATACACAACCAAAACAAATAAAATTGCTAGAGATTTTATTGTTTATATACTTATATTCAAATTTGGATATTCAAGAACTGAAGTTGGAAGTATTTTTAATAAATCAGAAGTTTTAATTCGTCGTATATTACGTAGATTTGATACAACCGACACAGGATTATGCAAAGATGTAGAATTAAAAGATATATATAATTTTGTGAATACTAGATATAAAAATGAATGCTGAAATAATTCAAAGTCTATTAACTGCCAGATCTGATAATGATATATACATCGCTGAATGTTGTGTCAATGAATGTCGATTAGACGGCTGGGCTATACGAAAGTCTTATTCTAATCCACTCACAATAGGTTATGAAATCAAAATAAGTAAATCAGATTTTTTGACAGATAAAAAATGGACTGGCTATTTGTCATATTGTAATGAATTGTACTTTGTTTGTCCGTCTCATCTTATACAGCCAAATGAAGTGGGAGAACAAGTAGGATTGATGTGGGTAGCATCAACTGGAACAAGAATTTATACAAAGAAAAAAGCTACCTACAGAATTGTAGAAGATAAGTATATTAATCAAATTTTGAGATCAGTACTTTTTAATAGATGTGTAGTTAGAGAAAATTATTGGGGTAATGCACAGCCAGACAAATCAACGTTTTGGAAAAGATGGTTGCAGAAAAAAGACGAAGATAAAGAATTAGGCTGGAATGTTAGTGAAAAAGTAAGACAATTAGTTGAAGAGCGTGTTGATAAAGTGAAAAGGGAAAATAGTAGCTTAAGAAGAAAAATTGAAGAATTTAAACGCCTTGAAGAATTACTAATAAAACTTAATTTTAATCCTGAATATTTTGATTTGAATGAAGTTCAAAATCGTATTAAAGGAGCAATACCCAAAGATTTACTTTGGACAATTGATCAAGTTATAGATAGACTTGATCGAACAAAGAAAAAACTATTACTTTTAGAAAGGACAAAAGCAGATGGACAAAACACAGATGACCCAAGGAATTGAGATGTTTCTTAAAGGCGCAGGAATTGATTTAACAAATGAACATTTCCAGAAAACTCCAGCTAGAGTTACTAAAGCTTTTGCTGAGACATTTTTATCTGGATACGAAATGAATATTCAATCAATCCTCGAAACAACATTTACTGAAAATAAATATGATCAGATGGTAGTAATAAGTAATATACCATTCTGTAGTATGTGTGCACACCATTTGCTTCCTTTCTATGGTCATGCGAAGATCGGATATTTACCAGATGGTAAAGTCTGTGGCTTATCAAAATTAGCTAGAGCATTAGAAGTACACTCGCGAAGATTACAAATTCAAGAAAAGCTTACCCAAGATCTTGCTGAAGATCTAATGAAGTATCTCAAACCTAAAGGCGTTGGAATTATTTTAGAAGCTGTTCATTTGTGCATGACAGAGCGAGGAGTGATGAAATCAGGAAGTTTAACAAAAACATCTTGTTTACTTGGTGCATTTAGAGACGATGCATCAACACGACAAGAATTCTTGTCTTTCTAAAAAATATTCATAAAATAAATAAAATTCTATACTTATTTTCTTGATTTTTATAAAATATATACTATAATATAAGTATGAATAAAAATAATAATTTTAGGGACAATAAAATGACAGAAGAAAATATACAACCAACTCAAAGATTTAAACTAGGAGATAAAGTTGTTGTTGCTGCAAGTGGAACAGGTTGGAGAAAATGGACAAAAGGCGAGGTTACAGGTCTAACTCAATCTAATGATTCTCCTCCAGTACAAATAGAATGTATAATTAAAGATATCAAAGGTAGGTATAAAAGGTTTTATCCTCATCAACTTGAACACGATCGTACTCCAGGCTTGAATGAAAAACAAGCACCAAAAAACGATCTCAAATCTTACTTTGATATTATTGAAAAACAAGGCAAAGAAAAGCAAGAAGAATACAACGTGCTTCGACAGCAGTATCAAGAATTAGAAAAAACGGCACCTGCTTTCATACTATCATCTGATGTTGATGATACTTGTAAACTGAAAGGTTTCAGAGTTAAGGGTGGTGTACATGTTATTCCACTAGTTAAGGCTAGTAATAGACTAAACATGACCCAAATAACATCATATTCTGATGAATTTATTGAAAAGTTACACAGCTTAATTCATACAGAAGATGAACGACTTCGCAATGCATGGGAAGTATTAACAGAAGCAATACATAATAAAGAATTACCAACAAGAGATGCAACGATGACCAGAGCTTTACAAGATATAGGAGTTTATCTTGGAATTGTAAAATGATTATTGAAGACTTTATGAAAAAAAGTGAAAATATTAGACTCTCTAGTATCAATCGATGGATGGTTTTTGATAGTAACTGCTGGATTGTATATGAGCACAAGCACAATGCAAAGCAAACCCAAATCCTTATTAAAACTCCTAATCTTGATGAAGCATTAACTATTTTAATAGTAGAATAAAATAGGCTAATTTACTTGATAGATTATTTTCTTAATTAAATAAGGAGAACTAAACATGATAACCACGATTATAGCAATAACTTATAGTATAGGTTATATAATAACAGCAATCATATATAGACGAACACTAGAAGAAGATCAAGCACAAAGAATAGAAGAAATGCTTATGGTATTTGTTGTAAGTCTTATGTGGCCAATAACACTTCTTGTTTTTATAACAAACCAAATTTCAAAATTAGGTATGAAAACAAAACAATAAACTTTTTGAAAGGAAAAGAAATGTACAGAACAACTCTAAAACTTCTTAGTGTCGTTGCTTTAGCTCTTGTAATTGCAGTATTAGCTCAACACATCAACAGCAATCAAATATTAATGCAAACTGAAATACAAAATCCTCAAATCAATACTGTCTATCCTGAATGGATAGTTGTCAAAAATGCTGTTGTTACAGCATACTGTCCATGCAGTAAATGCTGTGAAAAATATGCAGATGGTATAACAGCTAGTGGTCATAAAATTAAATATAATGACAAGCTTGTAGCTGCTAATTCTAGCTATGAATTTGGAACTCAAATTTACATACCAGGATATAGTTCAAAAGCTGTGGAAGTTCAAGACAGAGGTGGAGCTTTTGAAGAGCATACTGATCGATTTGATGTATTATTTTATGAAAAATCTCGAGATTCTAAATTAACAGATTTAGAATGGTCGCATCAGAAAGCTTTGCAATGGGGTCGAGTAACTTGTGATGTTTTTGTGAAAAATAAATAAAATGCTAAATTATATAACCAGAAAATTACTTAATCGATGCACTATACAACAAAAAAATAAGCAAAATACTAATAACTGTATTAAAATATTAGAACAAATAAAACCAACCCACTTTATTATATATTATTTTATTAAGAAAACGCGAATTGGAAAATGGCTTGAAAAAAGATGGACAAAAAATATACATAAACAAATAGCTTGCAATATAAGATAAAATATTTTTAAGAATTTTCTTGATTTTTATAAAATATATATTATAATATAGTTATAATCAAAAGTTAATAACAACTATATAAAGGGAAATAAAAATGGAAGCTGTGAAAACGTATCTAGAAAAAAGAATTTCACTTATAGAAAGTCAAATGTGTGAAGTGAAAGAAAAGATCAATACAAATTCGTATCATTATATTTTATTCTGGAATGTAATTGAAGACGCTGCAGCACTTGAATATGAATTAGCTTTTCTCAATAGTTGGCTTGATTATATTAAGAATAAAAAAATCATGCTTAACCTATTAACTACAGGTATTACACAGAGAATAGATGATATTGAACGTAATCTGCTTGGAAATTGTTTCGGAACTACCTTGGGTCCAGGAGAAGGGCCTTGGAAATCAAATTCAACAAGTCCAGGATCAAATAGATGGAATATAATTCAATGTGATTGCCAAAGACAAGAAAGATTCATACTGAAAAAAATGCTTGTAATTATTGAAGAAAACCAGGAGCCAAAATGTCAAACTGTATAATATTTGATAATCCAATAATACAAATACCAGTAATAGCAGTTAATCTACATAAAGTTAAAGAAATACTGGCACTCGGAGATGTTACATATAAAACATCTCCTAAACAGAATGAAATTGGCACAATTGCTTATCTTGCATGGTGGTTTTTTAATTCCTCAAATGTTGATCTTGCTGTTGATAGTGTAGAAATTACGCTTGGAATAGCCAGATCAAGCCACACTTGGCGAGATTTCAAAGGTTTGTTAGAATGTATTATTAAACCATTTATGATCAGATCATATGTTGTTACACTTGAAATTCGAGATGAATGCGATGATTTTGAACAAGTATCAAAATTAACTATTGACTTACAAAGCCCAGAGAAAAGCTTATGAAAAAAATAAAATTCAAATCGTTTTCATTGAAACCAACAAAAACCAGAAAGACAACAGTATTAAAAGTTGAATACGAAGAAATAGAATGATACAAGAATATTCAAAAATTGGATTTTCTGGAACACAAGATGGAATGACATTAGAACAACGAAGCAAGTTTGTGTATTTGCTTAGTGAACTTTTTCCAGACGAATTACATTATGGTGATTGTATTGGGGCTGATAATGAAGCTGATGATGCTGCAATGACCAGAAAAATGAAAATTGTTGTTCATCCTCCAATCAATCCAAAGAAACAAGCTTTTTGTAATTTAAAGCTTTATTCAAATAGAATCGTCTTATCACCAAGAGATTATATTGATCGAAATCATGATATAGTTGATCAAACAGAATGCTTAGTAGCTACTCCTAAAAACAATATACAGCTTAGATCAGGAACTTGGTCTACAATTAATTATGCTAGAAAACAAAATAAAGATGTATTTGTTGTATGGCCCAATGAAAAATAACCTTGAATAGTGAAAGCTGGCACAAGGAGTACAGATAATGGGAAATGGCTTATATGGACAAAATCAAGGTAATGAAAAAAGATCTTCATCTGAAGTTATAGTAGATAGGTTTGAAGAAAATCAACAAATTGAAGGAGAACATGTTGAAAAATTAAAACAGCTAATCAGTACACACAAATGGTCAGAAGTTGAAAAATATATACAGGAATTAAAAGACTTGCATTTTTCACAAGATAGAATCCAAAGTATCACAACACAAGCACAGGCATTAGCAAAGATATAGAAAGGCAAATTATGAAAAAATAACCGAGTGTGATAGTCACATCAAAGTTCAATCACTTTCCTTCGCCAAGCAATAGTATTGAACACTCTTACAAGCTATCACACTCGACCTTTTAAAAATAGAGACTTTTATGAAAAATTGGAATGATTATGAAGTAGCAAAAAGATGGGGCAGATGGTCCATTCAGCACAAGAAAAATAAGCAAGTGTATTGTACGTTCGATACAGAAGAACAAGCTAACAAAGCTTTAGCTCATTATAAGGAAACGCAATATACATGATACTCTATCACGGAACATCTGAAGTATATTTAAACAAGATTCTAGAAAAGGGTCTTGTTCCTCGAAGAGATCAGAAAATACCAAATTCAAATTGGAAAGAATATCCCAGCCAAACAGATATGATCTATCTATCCACAGCATATCCATTTTATTTTGCATATACAGCTTGCAATCAAGTAAATCAATCAAAAGGAGTTGTATTTGAACTTGATTTACCTGATGATTCTACAAGTTTTTATCCAGATGAAGATTTCATATATCATTGTATTAAAAATCAATATAAATATAATAAGTCGAAAGAAGCACTAAAACAACTTCATGAAGATATAAAAAATAATTTGCAAAGTTACCAACACTATTGGGGGCACAGTATAACTAAAATGGGAGTTTGTGGTTATAAAGAAACAATTACACCGGAACACATCAAACGATATTGTGTAGTTGATTTTAGAAAAACTCCTCACATAGCTCTTAGTTGTCTTGATCCCAGCATCTCTCCAGATAACTTTGCAATTAAAGGAAAGTACTATCAAGATCTTGTGAAGTGGTTTTTTGGTGATCGAGAGTTATTACCACAGGTTGATGAAGCTAATTTAATAGTTAAACTTTTTCAAGAGAATAAAAAAGAATTTGAAAAGGGTGTGAATTTTTGGGCAGAACAATCGTATAATAGAGAATATATACAGGTGATTAATTTATAAAAATAGAAAAAATGAAAATTTTCTTAGGCACATTTTATAGGAATGACAGCTAGTTTATATGTTTTAGGGCCTTTTAAAAAAGAACTTATTACGTATCTTGATGCAAATTATTGGAAAAATGTAAAAGAAGAAACAGAAATTTTTGCTAAACTCTTATACACACCAACAAATAATCTAAGCCAACTGATGGCAGATATGTTTGGTATTAATATTAACAATCCCAGTGAGTTTGTTTTTGTTCCTGATGAAGCTAAAATGGATTGGGTATTAGGCCAACCAATCAGCGCACAAAACGATATTGAAAATGTACAAGAAATGATAGAAGCTTTTAAAAAAGCAGGATATATCTTTATCTTTGATCCTTATAGTTAAATTGATTAGTAGTCTGGTATTAATCAAACTAAGATCATTGATTCTCCTGCGTGCTCTTTAGATAATTTTGTAGAAGAAAGACTAAAGAATGAATGTTTATATAAAAACAAAATACACCGATGGAGAAGTAGAATTAAAATTTGGATATTACTCAAACGGAAGTATAGCTATAAAAGGATACAGTACAGATGGACTTCATGAATGTGTATTCATAGCTACAGTTGCTCTATCTACCATACCTGCTCCAGGATTTGTCTTTTTAAAAGGTTGGTCAGAAAATGAAGGACTTCCAGAAGCACTTGTTAAAGCTGGAATAGTTGAATTGACAGGAAAAAAGATACCTACAGGATATTGTGAAGCTCAAGAAGCAAAATTACTTGTAGATATTAAATAAAATATTTTTAAAAAATTTTCTTGATTTTTATAAAACATATATTATAATATATTTATGAATAAAAAACAACTATTAAAAAATAGTAAAACAAGCAAAATTAAAAATAAACATTTTACTTCGCCCGGTAATACTTTTTACGGCATTCAAAATAAAACAACTAAAGTATTATTAAGTTTATCAGTATCAGGAACAGGATCAACTGAAAGTTATGAATGTAGCCTTCAAGAAGATAGATTTACTAAAACTCCTTGGCTTACTACTTCTAAAGAAATAGCCAAAAAACTTTTAGAGGAAGGAATTGATTGGTATAATTCAAATTTAGAGTGCCCAGGAAATGCTTGGATGTTTAATGATGGTAAATTTAAAAACTATGAAATTGTAGAAATAATACTACAAATAAAATAATTTTTAAAAATCAAATTTTTTACTTTTGTATTTTATAAAAACGTATATATTAAAAAGAAGAAAGGGCAAAACAGATGATTGATATTACAAAAAAACTCATTACAAAAGAAACAATGCTAGAACAGGGCCAAAAGCTCCGCACACTCACGGCTGAAGATATTACATTTGGAGAACAAACCAAATTTGCTTATGATGAAAAGCAAGGTGTAGTTCTTCAAGTGAAATCAAACGAACCTCAAACACTCGAAGCAACAGCAGTTCAACATCTTCTTCAGAATATTGGACTGCCTCAGAAGTTCTTTAACGAAACAACATCAGATTTAGCAATACAACTTTTGAACTATTGGTATCAAGACAAACGAAATGGCCTCAAAAGCAGATTGTTAAAAGAAACAGGAAAAGTTACCGGAGTAGCTTTCAATCCAAGAGATCAATTTGTATCACTTGATCAAATGATTGAAACAATCGAAGCATCTCTTGGGCAAGCAAATATTATTGGTTATCACAATCCATATTTCGATTGGTCTCACAGCAATATCAATGTTGTGCTTAACCAGGTATTTGCAGTAAACGGAAGAGAAGATTTACTTAACATTGGAATCAGATTTGTTCATTCTTTCAACGAAATTGAACCAACTCGAGCTTTTGCTTATGTCTTTCGTCAATTTTGCTCTAATGGAGCAATAACAGAAGATACATTCGCTTCATTCAGTAAACGATCAAAAGGTATGCCATTTAGAAAATGGGTTGATTCAGTTGTTGTTGAATCAACAAAAGCAGCAGGCCTCGAACAACAGCGATTGCAAAAACTCTTGCAGATGCCAACAAATCAACATACATCTGATATACTTAATCATGTAATGGAAAGATCATTCTTACCAAAAGATGTACAAGAAGCAATTCGAACAGAAGCAATTGATGCTAACGCAGAAACAATGTATGATGTCTACAATATACTTACTCGAGTATCTACACATCATCCAATCTTTTCTGATCATCCAACTGCTCTTCCGACAGTTGAAAAACTTGCAACAGGCCTTTCATTCCATTCTAGTTTATGTCCAGTATGCAAACACGAAATTGTAACAAAAGATTAACTAACTAGCTAATCATCGCCACGATCCAGACTAAAAACTGGATCGAGGCCTTGATTATCTTTCAGAAATAACATCAAAGTCTAAAACAAGGATGGTTATGAATAGCAGCAAGGATGTTACTCAATATCTGAGTATAATTCAGATAGAAGCGTATAAGTGTTATATGAAATTAAAAAAACCACCTATTTATGATGTAGAAGATTTAGAACAAGAAGGGATAATTGTATGGTTGTATGCTTGTATGTTTAAACCTGATTACACAGAACTTGAGTTCAGGCCATACTTTAGAATAGCTCTTATAAATAGATTTAATGATATTCTAACAAAGTCTTATCGATATATTAATCAAGCTGGAGAAATAGATATGCCTTGTATTGGAGCATTAAAGCCCACTATATCTCCTCTAGCTAAAGCACAACTAACTGAAACATTATACACAAATCTATCTCCAGTAGAACTTAATTACATATCTACACTTTTCAACTTGTCAGAAGAAGAAAAGAAAGAACTAACAAACGACCGGCGACATAGATTTTCATTAATGCAGAAAAAAATGAATTTAACGACCGAACAAGATTTTCAAACTAGAAAAAATATTGAACGGGTTTTAACTAATGCTTAATTCTATATATACAAAGATATTAACCAGTAGAAGATCATTAAGGAGCACGCGTGCTCTTAAGATCTTGATATAGGAGAATAATATGGGCAGTAGTGTAGTAGTAGTTTATTCAGGCGGATTAGATAGCACAGTATTACTAAATCATGCTGTAAAAACAATTGATCGAGTGTTAGCAATAAACTTTAATTACGGATCAAAACATAATAATAAAGAACGAGATGCAGCTAAAGCTGTTTGTGAAGAACTTTCAGTTCCACTTTTTCTTGTTAATCTTCCAACTGATATAATTTGGATTGATCCGACCTATCATTCTGAACGACTTGGGACTTTACTTAAGTCAAATCTAATGGCAAAAGGAAACGAAATACCAGATGGTCATTATGCTGAAGATGTGATGAAAAAAACAGTTGTCCCATTTAGAAATGGTATTATGCTATCAATAGCAGCTGGATTTGCTGAAAGTCATGATTGTAAATTTTTATGGTTAGCTAGCCATTCGGGCGATCATCATATATACTGTGATTGTAGACCAGAATTTACAAATGCTATGGCTTCTGCTGTACATTTTGGTACATATACTAATATTGAATTGAGAGCTCCGTTCAGCAATAAAAATAAAGCAGAAATTGTGAAACAGGGAGTTGAAGAAAATGCTCCAATGCATTTAACTTGGAGTTGTTATAAAGGTGGAAATAGACCGTGTCTAACTTGTGGCACATGCATTGAAAGAACCGAAGCATTCAAATTAGCTGGAATAAAAGATCCAACTCTATCCGATGCTGAATGGAAAATAGCATTAACTCATCTGGAAAAAACAAACAATTTGATGAAAGAACAATCATGAAGATAACAAAACAAAAAACAGAAAGACTCATAAAAAAACTCAGTCCTATTGATAATGTAGAATTTTTTCAGGCCAATCCAAAATACGTCCGGGTAAATGACTTTGCTAAAGCAAATAATATCACTGTACAAACAGTACTAAATAAGGCACGGAATGGAAGCATTGAAGCAAGGATGTTCATGAACTTAATTGTTGTGAGAAATAAAAAGGAAAATATCACATGATTGCTGTAATTCTCATAAGCCTTGCAGTATTAATGATTTACCCCCCAGCTTTTCTTCCCGTTTTACTTATACTCGGGGCGTTGTGTATAGGAGCTAAATGTAGATAAACTTCACAGTGTGTGAAGTAATAATAACTTAACTCTAGAAAGGGACAAAAAATGAAGTTAGCATGGTACCGAATTATTGTATTGATCTTACAATTACTGACTGGTAAGACTGACAGAATATTACCAAGAACAGAAATCAATTGTAAGCCAGAAGCGCTGTATTTGTTGAAGCAGCTGAAAAAAACTGCAGCAACAACAGCTAACATCGAATTCTGGATGTGGTTGGTCACGAAAATTATTGAACTTATAAAAACGATGCAGGAAGAAACAGCTACGGAAATACCTACTTTAGTTGGTTTACCAGACGTAACACTTGGTCTTGCTAAAATAGTGGGAGATCAACCTACACAACTTCCGCCAGCAATGGAAAGTATTGATGGGGCTATTGCTTTCTTACAACCAGCACCAGCTAAAACAGAAGAACCGGCCAAAACAGAAACAAATCAGCCAGAACAGTCGTAATTATATAAAGACCAGTGGGGCTGTAGTTTAACTGGCAAAACGCTTTATTACGGTAAAGAATTATAGGTTCAAATCCTATCGGCTCCAGTAAATATATTAGGTAATTTCAATTGAAAGGATTCACTATGGACCTCAAGTTTGGATGGCTCAAAGAACCAGATGATCCTCGTGACTACACAGAGCAAAATATTCAAACTAAAAAACCAGAGTTTGCTAGACTCAAACTTCCGTTTTTTAAACAGGAAAAAGTTATAAATAATGACCGATACGTTATAAAAGGCGTATATCAAAAACGCAATGACTGCGTTGCCCACACAGGTTATCATCTTGTTGGATTTATCTGTAAGAAGATTTTTGGTAAAGATGTTAAAATATCAAGAAGACATCTATATTACTTACTTCGATTTCTGATGCTAAATGATGAAAAACCAGTCAACTCAGAAATTGTATATCCATCTGAAGATACAGGTGGGTGGATTCGAAAAATGATTCAATCTATCTCTCTTGGCATTGTACCTGAAGACTACATTCGATATGTTGCAGACAAATATAATGAAAAACCTGATCCATATCTTGTAGCACAATTCGCTGGATCTTACAAAGCTTTGAAAGCAATAAAACTCGATTATCCTGGAATAGATAGAGAAGAACTTATTGTAAGTATGAAAAAATGGTGTGAAGCAGGTTGGCCAATTGCTTTTGGAACACTTCTTGGAAAGTCATACTATGAAAGTTTTGAGAATGGTGGTATAATTAAAGCACCTAATTTCTTAAAAGAAGGAATACCAATAGGTGCTCACGCTATGATGATTCCGGCTGGCTTCGACGAAAATACAAAGAGATTTCGACTTCAAAATTCTCACCTTGGTTTCGGAGATGAAAATTGTTGTGGCTATATTGATGAAGATGTATTTAGAATGAAACGAAACCAAAAACCAATTGCTCAAGATATCTGGGTTGGAATTGACTACCAAGCTCTTATAAAAGAACAATTCAATTAAACTAACCCAAAAAATAATCAAAAGACAAGAGGAAAACTAATGGATACAGAAATGTGGGATCTATTATATATCGCTGATAAAAAAGATAGCCATGAAGCTGACGACTTTATAGATAACTACACAGCTATATTTAACAGAAAGCTATGGAAAGAACGCTATCCAGATATTCCATATCCACATTATTCTCATGCTGAAAAAGTATTTCCATACCGAGCTCGTTACGCAGAATGGATTGAAAGGCACTGTGGAATTGTCATTCCAGTTGGAAATAATATATGCTTTAGTTCAACATTAAGAGACGAAGGAAAAGGAGTAAGATTTGCTGATTTTGACATAATCACTCGAAACAAACATAGATGGGATTTATATCTTGAAATCATAACAGAAGAAGAAATGGATATTCGATTTGCTCGGGCTTGTAAAATAGTTGGTCGGCCTTATTTCAAGATTGGATTGGTTCTTGATTTTGGTTTGCCTTTCGGTAAATTAGGATGGGCAATTGGAGCTTTACTTAATCAATGGTATTGTTCGCAAGCTTGTTTTTATGTAGATACAGGAAAACGTGCCAGACAATCACCAATACGAAGAGGAATTTGGATAAGACAACAAGGACGAAAGTTTTTAGGTAATTTAGGTGAAAATGAAGTTAATTATCAGATTATAAATGATGGAAAAGTTCAAATTCAACTTCAAAAAACAGTATCAAAAATAGTAGCAACTGATTGTGAAGGAAGAAAGTGTACAGTAGTAGAATTTGAACACAATCAAGATATAAATCAGGAAATACTAGAGTTTATATTTATGAAAACTCTTATATATACAAAAAATGTAGGAGCAGAAAATATCAAAAGTATTGATATTGAAAACAAATCATGAAATGGCTTTGTATAATATTTTGTGTTGCATTTATAGCATTTGGTGGAGTTAAAGTAGAGCATCATGTAATTGTTGAAGTAAATGCTAAACATGTAGTTGAATCAATCTTAAATTTCTTTAGGTTTCGAAGCAGGAGTAAACCAGATGATAATAACAAGAGAATACCTCAGAGCTAATCCAACACATATATTTGTATTTGGTGATAACATGCTTCATTCAGGATATGCTGGAGCTGCTGCTTTAAGAGATGAACCAAATGTTTTTAAATTTATAACTAAAAAAAGACCTACACAAGAAGATTCAGCTTTCTATACTCCAGAAGAATACAAAAAAATCTATTTACGAGAAATTGGCTTGTTGATAGTAGATATACAGATGCAGCCAGATAATTTATTCTTAATATCAAAATTAGGATCTGGTCTTGCTAATAGATTTGGTATATTTGAAGCAATAATCGAACCACACATCAAAAATGATTTAGCCAGTTATTCTAATGTAAAATTCTTATGGTAATCCTGCAACGTATGCCCTCACCGGGTATACAACACTTTCGCGTAATGGCTGCTATCCGACGGCCATTTTTTTATCAAATAAAAAAGTGGACACCACTAAAACAATCAGCAGTGCCCACTAAAGAGAAAAAAGAGTTTCTTGAAACTTACTTTTTTCCTAATATCTTATTATAAGCATTAATATAAAATTGAACAAGATTTTTTGGGTGCCAATTTTGTAAAATCCATTCGCGGCTTTTTTGTTGATATTCTCTGAGCTTGTCTGTATTAACAAGTAGATTGTCCAGCACTGTATCAAGAACATTCAAATCAGCATAAACCCAAGCAGGATGAAAAAAGTTATTAATAACTGCTAAACCAAAACAAGACCCTTCTAATGATGTCCGATGAAATGTATTATTTATCACATCATCTACTAGAATGTCACTATTTCTCTTCTCTAGTAAATTATCTTCATAAGAAAAATTTGAAAAAACTTTTACTATAGCTTTATCTGTAAATTTAGATAAAATTTCACATACCTCAGGTTTTCCTTTTGTTCCAATCTGATTTACTGGAAGAGAATTGGTTGGAGCAAATGCAATTATTGGCTTTTCATTTTTCTTTAACAAAGGAGTATATTCTTCAGGATTGATAAGATTTGGTAAGGTCATGAGTTTTGGATACTGTCTCATTTGTAGTGGTTGAGATATACAATAAACATATGGTGTAATTCGTGCATACCAATCAAGAGGCATTCTCTGTGGTACAGAATGAAGCTGAATAATTATTTTCTTTTTCCTTATCCATTCTTCTGGAAGTAAATTTATTTCATTATGAAAATGAATGATATCTGCTTCAGCAACTAAATTTTGTATTTGCTTATCTTCAGTATTGAAAATAATATCAGATGGAAATTTCCGGCCATCTCTATACTGAGTTCTATGAGCAATCCATCGAACTTTAAGATCAGTATAATTATTCAAACATTTGCAGATCTCATAAGGAGCAGCGGCCAAAGCGGTTTTTGATACATGTATTATATTCATTTCTTTATAATATCCACCACGAGAGATAAAGGACGTTTTGGATTTTGAACTCTCTCATCAAAATCTGATGTTCTAGTTACCATTCCTTTTGAATAATCAATAGCTTTAATAACTGGAGTTCCATCCATCTTATAATATTGTAGGTATTCAATTCTTGAATCAGAAAAAAGACTTTTTTGAATCAGATAATCAACACAATCAAACCTAGGAAACCATTTATGGCCTCGAGTTCCATCTGCATTTACACCTCCTACTGGATCAAATACAACATCCCCATTCTCATTTTTTACTGATCGATTTTGATAAATATCACAACCATAATCAGGTAGAGATAATCTAAATAATCCTCCAGGCCGAAGAACTCTATATATTTCATCCATAACAGCTATTAATTTTGGATTAAAACAAATATGTTCAAAAACATCTTCGGATTGTATTGAATCTACTGAATTATCTGGTAGAGGAATTGGATCAGTAATATCATGATGAATACTTGTGCATGAACTCTCTTCTAATGTAAGTCCGATTAAATTATCATATTCTGGAAGAAGAGGAACAGTTCCAATATAAAGATGGATATCTTTTTTCTGTTTTATAGCAGACCAAGATAAAACAGGAAGTTTAGACCATGAATTTAAAGCCTCACAAATACAATTAATTTCATCGTCTGACATTTCAGGATAAAGAGGAAGGGTAAGGATTTGATTGCAAATTTTTTCAGTATTTACTAAATTATCACTTCCTTTTATTCTATTCAAATAGCCAGATTGAAGATGAACAGGAATAGGATAATGAATAGCAACCCCAATATTGCAAGATTTTAGAAAGTCTATTAATTTACTCCTAGAATTACAGATATCTCTTACAACGCAGAGATGCCAAACGGGCTCAGAAAGAATATCCACTTTCTGAGGAAGTAATTTTTTAGGATCAAGAAATTTAGAATATTTATAAACTATATTTCTTCTTTTTCCATTATCTTCACTTAAATAAGTAAGTTTTGCATTAAGTACAGCAGCCTGAATTTCATCCATTCGAGAATTCCAACCAGGAAATAAACTATTTTGTTTTTCTTGCCATCCATATTGTCTTAAGCTTATTAGTTGTTTAAAAACTTCTTGATCTTTAGTAACCACAGCTCCAGCATCACCTAAAGCACCTAAATTCTTAGTAGGATAAAAACTAAAAGCCCCGGCATCCCCAAATGATCCAACTCGTCTACCATTGTATGAAGCACCATGAGCTTGACAACAATCTTCCACAACTTTTAAATTCAATCTTGAAGCAATAGCACAAACAGCTTCAATTTTACAGGGTTGGCCATACAAATGAACAGGAATAATTGCTTTTGTCTTAGGACTAACTGCATTTTCTATTTTATTTGGATCAATAGTAAGTGTATGTTCTTCTATATCTACAAAAACAGGAATTGCTCCAATCATTTCAATTGCAGCAACTGTAGCTACAGAAGTATGAGATACAGTTATAACTTCATCGCCGGAACAAACTCCCACAGCTTTTAAAGCAAGGGCTAAAGCTTCTGTTCCATTACTTACACCAACACAATAATTAGTGTTACAGTAATTTGCAAATCTTTCCTCAAATATTTTTACTTCTTCTCCCAGAATATACCAGCCACTATTCAAGACTTTATCAATTCGAGAATTAATAATATCCCTGTACTTATCAAAACTTGCTTTTGGACAAACAACTGGAATAACTTTATCCATTTTTATTTCCTATCATTTCTTCAAATGTCAAGTAGTCGTTAGAATCATATGAATGTGAAGCAACAACTAACAAAATTGAGTCTTCTTCAGCAAAAATTTCCTTTGTCCATACAAAAGTATCAACAAATAACGATTGTCCTCTTTCCAAGCATACCACATTATTTGATTGATTAGTTTGTTTGATTTCAATCTCAATCTTTCCACTTATACAAATATAAAACTGTTTACATAATTTATGAGCATGACCTCCTCGAGTATGTCCTTGAGGCACATTTTTTATTATGAAAATTCTCTTTGGAATAAAAGGGATATTCGAGAATTCAATTGGAATAAGATCTCCTCCTCGAATACTATCTTGCAAGATCGGAAAAGTATGTATATTCATATTATCATTCCTTATCTAAACACGTTTTTGAAACATTTCTCTCCATGTTCCTTCTAGTAGTAATACCATCTCTGTTACTTCTTGATCAGACATTGCTGAAAAATTAACTTTATATTCTCTTCCTGAATGAAAGAAAATATCATAAAAGTCTCTGTGACTCTTTATCCTATGCTTTGCAAGTATGTAATCATAAAGAGGAGAACCAGGATATGGACAAGTATAAGTACAAGCAAATTGAATTCGAGGATCTATTTTAAGAATTGTTTTCAATAGTTCAAGTGAAGCTTTTGCATCAGCTTTTGTTTCAGTCAACTGACCTACCATAATGCTTGTAGTAACAAAAATTCCTATTCGAGCTAATCTTTTAATAACACTAACAACCATTTCTGTAGTATAATTTTTTCCTATCGTTTGTAATATTCGATCTGATCCAGATTCAATACCAATACCTATAACTCTACAACCCGAATTTTTCATATCAATAAGTGTTGAATCATCCATCCTTGACAATATATCAATTCGAGAAGATACTGAATAACCTACTTTTCTATCTAAATTTTCTATTCCTTTAACAATTTGCTTTGCTCGATTTGGAGAACACAAAACTGTATCATCAGAAAAGTACAAAACATTGCCATCAAATCTCTTCAAAGCATCTGATGCTTCTTCCATCATTATATTAACTGGCCTATAACGAGGTTTACTGTGATGGTAACAAAAATTACAATTATATGGGCATCCTCTTCCTCCATGAACATTTATAACTCTATCTGCTTCATCCCAATGCCATTGAGTATTTCTATAGTATTTTCCAATTGGTAACCATTTTTCAGCTGGAAACAAATCATACTGAACAGGCGGAAGTTTAGTAAGATCTTCAATATAATCTCCCACTCCTGTATTTGTAAATTTATTTCCTTCTTTTATTACAAGTCCTTTAATATCAAATATACTGTTATTTCTGCGTAAAGCTTTTACAATTCGATCAAGAGTAATTTCTCCTTCGCCAATCACTCCTATATCAGCACCTGTAATTTCAATAGCAAATTCAGGAATAGGTGAAACCATCTGGCCACCAACAATAATTGGAAAATCTCTTCCTGCCTTATTCAACATTTCAATCATTTCTCTATTTTGTTTCAACTCAGGATATAAACTTCCAAATCCAACAACAAGGGGTTTTAATAACATAATCTGATTAACTATATTTTGTAAATTACCTTCTTTAAAGAATACTCTTACATCTTCTCCTTGTGCTATTAGATAACTAGCTAAATAAGGATAAGATAAAGGAAAAGTATAAGTAATATCACAAGATACTAAAACAACTGGTCCATTTTTGTTTTTGCTTACAATCATATTTTAAACTTTCTTAAACAGATACGAGGCGTGGTATTCATCATTTTTTACATCTACTACATATTCTACTTTATCTACTAATTCAAGTTTATTCAATTTAAACATCTCAAGCAGCTCGTTTTCATTATAATGAATTTCAAAAACCGGAACTTCATAAGCAAGCTTCTTTAAATATTGAGTAGGTTTAGATTTACAAGCTATTGATCTATGTAATATTACATATTGTTTTGATACTCTAGTTGCTTCAGAAATATGCTGAAGTGCATTAGAAACATGAATAAGTATACTTCCTAGAATAACAAAATCAAATTCATTATCGGAAAATGGAAGATTTGCTCCGTCAGCAACAATAAAATTAGCAGTTGAATAATATTCTTTAGCTTTTTGAATCATTGCTTCTGAATAATCTACACCGGTATATTTAAGCTTTGTTTGAAAAAGTATAGATAATACCTCATAGTAATATCCAGTAGAACACCCGGTTTCAAGAATTGAAGAATCTTGAGTAAAATTTCCTTTTCTCAAGAAATCTTGCACAATTGTAAATAATATATTTGGTTGATTTTTGTGTGCTTCTTGAATTGCTTGATCTGCAAGTACCCGCTGTCGCAATGGTATGTTCTGATTTTTCCATCCATCTAACAAATCAAGAGGTATATTAGTTGGTTTAATTGAAGTATGTCCTGATGAAACTTTTTTCATATCCATGTTATTTCCTTTGACCAATTATATATGTTAAAAGATTTCCGTATTGTGCTACTGGTATTGATTTCCAAGTATATTGACTATTCTTTGTAATTAAATTGGAAAAATATGTTTTATTATCATAACCATACCATTCATCTTGATAACCAAGAAGAACATATTTAGTAGATTGAAAAACTTTCTTAAAAATCTCATCTCGAAGATCAAATGGACTTTCTGATATTGACCATAATGCTATGAATAAACTATTTTCTGCAATCAATATTTCAGATGTTTGATTTCTATCCCACAAAAAATTTATATCTTTATCTTTTTGATAATGATTAAAAGAACTTGTTTTATCTAATGTTGAACTTAAGTAATATTCTTGAAGAGCTAAAACTTCTGGAAGATCAAATATTGTATAATTTCCACAAAATCCAAATTTAAAAATCAATTTGCAGAGCATTCCAAAACCACCACCAAACTCAAAAATAGTTTGAAGAGTATTAAAATCAAGGCCTGTTTCAACTATAAGTGTAGCAAGATGACAAGCATGATTTACACTATTTCCACATGATTCTGACAATGGTGGATATGAAAGAGGATTACCAACTGATGATCTCGTGAGAATTGATTGTATTTTAGGCCAAAATGAAAGGGTTTTTAGAAATTGTACTGCATTTTCAGATGGCTCATATGTCATTCGTCCTACAATTACTTGCCAATTCAAAAAATTATCTATATTATCAGTTAGAATATGCTTTATAAGTTTGAGTCTGTTTTCATTCCATGTATTTGAAATTAGAAGGTTAGAATAAACATCTTGAACTCTTCTTTTCAATTTTTCTTTTAATTCATTTTGATTCATTTTAGTCTAATCTTTCCTTGTAAACAACAATTTGTAAAACTATGTTTGCATTCATCGGTATTAAAAACAGCTTGTGTTTCATCAGTAAATAAATGTTTGAATTCTAAAACAACACTCATCATAGCTTTTCCGTTTAGTCCTTTTCTTTGATTAGTTAAGTACATTCCACCCTCAGAAAATCTATGCCAATAAAAAGTATTAGGCAGTATAGCTATTCTTGATCCAGTTGCAAGCTGTCTAAACCCAAATGACCAACTACCCATTACATTTCCTTCTGGATATCTACCAGCTTTTTCATAACTTTCTCTAGTAAATAAATAATTACCTGACGCAGGAGGAGTTTTTCCTCCTTCTTTTCCTATCATACAAGCAAGATCAACAATATTATTTGGAGCTTTGAAAAACCACGAATTAAGATGACTATACTGACTGTTTATATTTTTGAAAAACCTCAACTCTTCAAAACAAGCAGCTTCACATTTTGTATTATCAAGATGTTCAATTAACTTATTAACCGAATCCGGCACAAGTACGTTATCTGTATCAAGGCAAAAGAAAAGATCACCTTGAGCATGAGATACAGAAAGATTATTTGCAATACATTCTCCTCCTGATTCATCACGATAATAAGCATGAAAATTATCAACTGCATCATCCCATTTTCTCAATATTTGCTTTGTCTTTTCATCAGTTGATGCATCATCTGTACATATAACTTCAAAAGGAATAGATAAATGCTGTTTATAAATTGAAACTAAAGCCTCTTCTATTATATCTGCATAGTTGTAACAAGGAAGAATAAAAGATAAAAAATGCTTCATAATTACCTCAGTAATTCTAATTCTTTCAAAATATACTTGCACCAATTTCCATCAGCTAAATTTGTATCATAAAAACTTTTTGCATTAATTCCCATCTGTAATAAAAATTCATTATCAAATTCATCTATTATTCTCTCAATCTCGTTAATAGATTTTGTATAAAAGCTTACTTGAGACCAATCTAAAAATTTCTTGAATGGTCGATGATCAATATCACCAATTAAAAAAGGTATACACCCAAGCTGCATCGCTTCATAAAATCTGTATGAAGCTCCACCATAACCTCTTGGACACAATGCAATATAAGATTGAAGCATCATTGAAACAAAAGCTTCTGTTCCGCCACCTCCTTGAATATTAATATCCCGTCTATGTGCTAGTTTTTGTAGCATTTCTTTTCGTGATGGATGAGTAGTTAAGCTTCCTACAAAATTTGCTTTATATACCTTATTTTCATTATATCTATAAGGATGTTTAGCACAAAGAAGAGGAATATCTAAACCATCTAGAGCTGTTCTGGAACCAAGAAATACAATAGTATTACCTAAATTTATTTTTGGCTGTTCTGCATACTCATATATAGTAAAAGTTTTTGAACTATCTATTATACTTCTATTTGCTTCTGCTTGTAATTTATCTAAATCTACTGTTCCAAATTTATGATTTACCAGCCAATGAGTCCAGAGAATGGGCAGATAATGCCAATCTGCCTCTGCAGGATCTGGTGTGATTAAATTATGATGGTTTTGTAAATAGGAAAGAAACAGCTCTTCTGCATCTTTAAACCCTTTATTATGAGCTGGATATGTAACCGAAATAGTTGATGGCTGAAATTCAGATTTTACTGGTAGTATATAAATTTTCATTTAATTTTCCCTTCAAATACATCTAGAGAAAGAGCCGCCACAAAAATTGAATATTCAAAATTCTCGTCAGATGCTTGTAGATTATTTTTTAGTATAAAATGAGTTTTCTCAACCTTCAAAATATGATAATCTTTACTTCGAAGAATTGAATGAATTTCAGCTAGTGTGGTATGTGAATCAATATACGTTCCACCATATTCAAATTCAATAAAATCAATTGCTTTGTTGTTAAGAAGACTATAGGCTCCTTTTATTATATCAAATTCACTTCCTTCAGCATCAATTTTCAAGTAATTGATTTTTGGAATTTTTCGTATTTCACAGTATCTTTCTACAGTAATTGCTGGAACATCAATAGGGGTATTTGGTAAACCAATATTGTATTTTGTTTCTGCATCAAATCGTCTGTATGTTGTATTTAGAGTAAGATTTTGTGGATAAATATAAAAAGGTCTTATTCCAATCAAATCACTCACCAAAACTTGAGAAATAAAAATTTCTGGGTAAGAAATAAATTTATTTTTCAGAACAGAAAAACAAATAGGGTTAGGCTCGAATAAGTGGATTTGACCAGCATTTTTATCTACTACTAATTCAGTCCAATCACCTTGGTAAGCTCCAATATCAAAAACAATATCTCCCGATCTAATACAAGTATCTATTAATTTTTTTTCTTTTGCTACTTCAAATAAACTCATTTCAATACCTCTCATCTCTTAATACTGTATGACTGTTCCACGGATCATATGAAATTAATTTTTGCTGGGATAAACGAGGACGAAAGAACTCTTTTCCTTGTGTACTTAGCATACTAGCTACAAAAGAAAAAGAACTGTTTGATATAAGATGAATATTACATTGAGTTAATGTATAGAAATCTGGATAAAAAGAAGCTTCGGGTAATTTAATATCTTCTGTAGTAATAGGATTGTATTTTTTGAAATCACTTTTTACCTTATCTAGTTCATCACTTGCTATAAATAAAACTGGCTTATCTAACTTTTCCCAGTTTTCATCTAACCAGCGTAAGTACCATATACTTGGAGCAACGAAAAAACACTTAGCAGAATCTCTTGTAAACGTTCCATAATCTCCTCGTCTTAAATGACATCCTATAATAGTATTTCCTTTAGTCCTAAGAATATTAATCGTCTTTCCCACAACTGATACTATTTTTGAGGTTGGATTAAAAAGTTTTCTAAAATAAGCTTGGTGCTGAGCATAGAAAGATGTATGATACTGAAAATATCCAATTATATCTATATTTCCTCGAGGATTTTTATTTCCTGCTATGGTTGATTTAGAAGCATCATATAGATGATTATTTAAACTATCGTTAACAAGTGGAAGAAATTGATCAATTGAAGGATCATTATGCCCAAACAAATACTGGCCTATCCAAGGTGGTACTTGATAGTCAAAATTATTTATTGCTACATATATTCGAAGAAAAGCATACTGAAATACTTGATTTGCAAATCTACCCCAGTGTCCTAATTTTGACATTGTAATAATTGGCTTCATATTTTTTCTTTCACATAAAAAGCATCACCCCAAGAAGAACATACTCTCTTTTCTTCTCTACAAACAAAGTTAAACTGAGCTAAAAATTTATCTAATTGCGTTTTGAGCACACATCCTTCATACATTTCTTCATAATTAACTTCTGTATTAATAGCATCGATATGATTTTCTAACAGATTAATAGCTCCTTGAAATGCAAGTAACTCTGCTCCTTGAATATCAATGTTAATAAAATTAAAATTGCTTGGAGCTCTGATTTTGAAAAATGTATCTAATGTAATACAAGGAACAGTAATAATTTTTGTTTCAACAATATTAGGATATACCACTTTATGATACTTTAATGGAAGAATTGAACTACTCTGATCCATCGATGTTACGTGAAATTTACATTCTCCTACGTAATTTGATATTGCACATTGAACTGCTTTTATATTTCCTGTGCTTTGAATTTTCTCAACTAGTCTCTGATATACATCAGGATTAGCTTCGAACAAAACAATTTCTGGTATATTCATAGCTAAATAAATTGAGCACTCTTGTCCTTCATGAGCACCAATATGAATAACACCTTTTTTTAATATTTTATACTTTTCATATAATTTTGGTAAATCAAAATACATAGTTAATTCCATCCCCAAATAAGATTATTCTTCTCTCTAAATATTTTGAGTTCAATATCTTGAGTTTTTCTAATCCTTGCATCTACATAAGTTAAATCTCTAAAAGTGGGCTTTTCAATTGTACATAATGAATCGATGTACAAAAATTTCTTTTTTTCTTGCTGTTCAAGTTTTTTGCAGAACTCTGATATTTCTTGACAAGCAAAATGAAAGTATCCTGGATAATATAATTGTTTATTAGGATATCGAGATAAGAAAGTACTTCCTATCAACGGAATGGCTGTACACGAGCCTATTCCTTTAAAACTGAATGCAAATACACCATCATCATCAGGAAACTCTTCTTCAAATATTTTTACTGCCCTTTCAATTGAACCAGGATTAAACCAAATACTATCTGTTGCACAAATTACATTTCCTTCAATACATGAAAGATACTTATTTCTACAAACAACTGTTCCACTATGTGGCTGAACAAGTTTTACTTGTATTGGTCTAAATTTTTGTTGTGATAATACTTCATATGTTTTCATATCATCATCACACACAACAACCACAGAGATATTTTCTTTAATAGGAATACTATTAAGCATGCTAATCAATCTATCTAATCTATTTCGTGTAGGTATTAATATTGTAACGTTTTTCATTATAACAAATTTTTATACTCAAAATCTTCTGAAACACCAATATTACAAAAATCAAACCATTTTATTCTCAATTCTTCTTTAGTTGATAATAAAGTAGCTCGAGTCTGTCTAAAACCATCTAAAGAATAATCTCTCTGTGAATCTGTGGAAAATAATATTCTATTTCTATTCTGATCTTCTGATCTGCCTCTTTGATAAGAATGATGAATATGACCAATCACACCTTCAATTTTTTTGAGCTGAGCTCGTTTATTAAGTATATCATCTTCCCAACCCCAACCAAGACATAAATTACTATATCCACCACAATCTTCAAATTGTTTTCTTGTAAAACATACAAGCCTACCAATACAATGATTTACAGATCTGTGTTTAAAAACAGTATGTTCTTCAGACATTTCATATGAAGAAGTAAATCCTATAAATGGATGAGCTAGCGTCGACTGATAGAATTCAAAATCAATAAACTTAAGAAATCTAACATCAACATCAATAAAAATAACCATATCTCCTTTGCTTACTCTATAACCAAGATTACGAAGCTGTCCATGTTTAAATATTTCATTGTCAGCTTGACAGGATATAATAATTTCATAGTTTGTATAATATTCTCTAATAGATTTAATTAGTCCTTTTATCTGAGTATCTCTACCACGAAATGGAACTATAAAACTAAGCATTCAAGCATTCTTTCATCCATTTAACAATATACCCTGGAGAACAAGATCTATCAAATAGCTTTTGAGCTTCACTTCCTACCTTCAAACAGATATCTCTATTCTTTTCACAAAAATCAATCTTTTCTACTAAATCACTAAAATCATCTTTGCACTCAATATAATGTTGATTTGCAATAACATCATTTCCAAATGCTAATGTGGCATCAATTTTAGGAGAAATAGTACAACAACCAAATCCCATAAATTGTAAATGACTTCTATCCAATATGTTAATCCTTGCTCCTGGAACACTAACTAAAACCATACAATTGTATATTAGATCAAAAAATTTAGTTTGTGGAGATCTGTGATTAATTTCAGCCCTACTTTTATATACTTTTTTCAATAAATCTTGAACATACTGCCGTCTTTCTTTTGCATTTCCTCCTGGCCGATTTGTACAAATAATTTGATTTGCTACTTTATACCTAAACGTACTTCTCAAAGTATAAAAAACCACCCAATTATAAAAACTGACTGGACCAATCGGATAAACATTTTTTAACTCTCCATTTCGTTGCTTAGAATAATGAAATTTGAAATATGGTTCTTTCTGATCATATAAATGACAAATATGATAATGATCGCTAAAGTCAATCCAAACTCGTTGCCCATCTACAAATATATGAAAACAAACTTCACTTACGTACTTTGCATTAAACATTTCAATCTCAATACCAGCGTAACGCAAAAGATTTAACAAATACATATAATGAGTATTATAATATTTTATATTTCCTGTATTAGCTGGAAATAATATTTTCATTTTAATACCTTATTTATATCTTGATATTCAATTATATTATTCAACCGACTTTTATCTGACAATGAAATCACTTGAATATCTGTTTCTTGTTTTAGCTGCTGGAGACCTGAAACAAAATATTGATAATATATTTCAAGTAATCCACTAAATTTATCTATCCTTGTTGTGTAACATCTATGGTAATGAGTACGGTTATTATCTGACATGCACATATCATAACCAAGAAGATAAATTGTTTTATATCCAAGCAATATAGCTAGTTGAAGAGCACAATATCCACTGTTTAAACCCGTTCGAAAATCTTTGAAAGTATAACCAAAACCATCAACTTTTCTACTCTTGATTATCATATCAAAATTAGAAAGGTCATAAATTAATTGATGTTTAGTATCTATTATTCTTCCATCTTGCTCTTCCATAAAGTTAAAATACATAGCTGCTACAAATATCTTAGCAGTATTGATTGGTTTGATATTTATATTTTTCCTGGAGAAAAGGAAATCAGTAGTAATAAAATAATCAGGATTAGGTACATCTACAATTGCTTTATTTACTACAATTGTCCATCGATCTTGAAGCAAGGAGAAGTTAAAATTGCTTAACGATGGTCCTCCACCAACGAGAAAAACCGAATTCTCTAATTTTTGCTCTTTCATTCTCTTTTTAGTATATACTTTGGTATTAACCAGTAGAAGATCTCTTAGGAGCACGCGTGCTCCTAGGTTCTTAATACCTGGTCTAGAGTACTAAATCTAAAACACTTAAGATTACTGTTAAGATTTAAATTTAACACAAATTTTCCATTTTCCCTTAACGTGGGAGCAATAATATCAAAACTATTTCTAAAACTATCAAGTTTTCTCTGAAATTGAATTCTATCGTGGCCATATCCTTCATGCCAATGAGATCTACTATCTGATTTGAAAGGATTACCTTCTACTCGCATATCATAGCCAAGAAGATAAATTGGATTGCAGCCAAGTGCTACAGCTAACATCAAAGCACCATATCCTGAATTACTAGCTGTATAAATACCTTCTTCAACAGAATTACTTAATCCCTCAACCCCTTTTCTTCGAATCACTTTAACTCCATCTAATTTTACATTTGCTCCCGGATCAACTGTTATCTGAATTCCATTAAACTCTTTCCAAGCTTTATTCATTTTCTCCCAACTATTATTTTTACTGGTTGAAAGAATACAATTATTGTAGAATTTAATATCCATAAAGAAATTAATATCTACAGAATATCTTGAAAATGCTTTGTTTGTACCAATTGTGTTCTCATTTTGAATTAAAGAAAAATCTAAGTTTAATAAACTTGGACCTCCTCCTAAGATAAAACATCTTCTACCTTTCCATTTATTTAAGTCAAAATCAGTTGATTTTAAGTAATTAAACTTACTCATTATGATGGAATAGTCCTTAATCTAACAATAATAATTCTTCGCCAGGTACACCATAATGAGCCATTATTCTTACAATACTGTAACTTGTAGGTATGATTCCCTACTGACGGAGTAACATAACTCATAACAGGAGGTGTGCCGTGAGCATAATAACCTGATCCCATGCCAGATTCATCAAGAACAGTTGAATCTTCTAATAACCTACATTTCCATCTCGCACCACTATGATCTGCCCACAAATCTCCTACTGAAGCATGTATAGCTGAAGCCATAGAACCTAGTATTAGCAATGATTCACCAGATACAACTGTTATTGTTTTTGTTACACCAGACAAATCAGTCCATACTTCATCTGCAGCATTAAGATTAATTGCTGACGAAAGCACAACGTTTTCTACAGAATGAATCATTTTTCCGGCGAAAGAAGCTAATAAAGCTAATTGTCCAGCTGTATTAAAACCAATAGTTGTCCGATCAGGAGTAAGAGCAGCAGATAAAAATGGACGTGTATCTTTAATCATTGCTTGAGTTATCTCTGAAGTTCCAGAAGGAATAGCTATCTCTGCAATAACTTGTTTTCCAGCATACGCTGGAACACTAGTATTTCCTGCTGTATCAACTATAGCAATTGTTCCTGTAGGAGTTATATAAACAAGTCCATAAGCTGTACCAGAAGTAGGAACACTGAATGCCGATGGAGTTTGATCTGTAGCTATATATACATAACCAGAATTTGTTATCCACCACCCTGCTTTTACTCGAACTTTCAATTTATCAACCATGAAAGAATCTGGAGCTATAACTTTTAGAAATGATTCTTGTGTATTAGGTTCGCTTCTATACAAAACAGAAGCACTACCATAACTAAATCCCCAAGTAGTAGTCCAAGTTACCTTTCCAACAATCAGATCTGTAGCAAGAATATTAGCTGAGCTCTTTAATGATACTTCAAGATAATCATCAGCAGCCACTCCTGTATAAGTCCAACTCAACACTACATATTTACCACTATCTCCGGCTACAACAGATATTGAAATAATATCTGCGGTTTCAACTCGTACTTGATAGCCATTCGAATCAGCTATTTCACAAACAAATTGAGATAGCTGTATTGTGGAAGCATTAATATGTTTAAGATAACCACCTCTATATATACCTACGGGCCAAACCTCATGCTGTCGTTCATTGAGATTTCTAGAAGCAGCTTCTGTGTAATACAAAAGTGTTACGGTTTGTGATCCTGTATTTGCGCCCATAATTCAAATCCTTTATACTAAAGATTTCTTATACAACCTAACTTTAACAACCATTTCAGTACTTGAATCAAGATCTATTGAAGGAAATTCAGATAGTATTTCAAGAACATCTGGAGTTCCTGGTGTGTATAAACCTAATTCATTTAAACCTAATCCAGCTAAAGCTTTTGGTATTGTAAATTCAAATTGATAATATTCTCCTTCATCAGTTATTTTAGAAGGATCAATTGATCCTGTGAGTATAGGATTGATAATATCTGTAAAACCACTACCACCAGGTAAAATATGAGTGGTATTACCATCTCCTAATACCCATTTGGTTATTCCTTCTATATAACCTGAAATTGATGTATCAAAATACTTTCCTTCGTCAAAATACCAATTCAAACCTGATCCTTCAGCTTCTCCATCAAGATGAAGTGTCCCTTCCGGAAAAGTTCCTACAAATTTTGTATTTATCTCCCCTTCTACTTGATATACATTCGCTGGAATATCACACCAAGGATTAATAAAAAGAATGTAGTGTGGAACAGTATGAACAGGTCGAGTTTTTTCCACATATAGTCTTAAATTATTAGCATAACTTGCATTCCAAAGATGTCTATATGCTATTGTAGCTGTGGCTTCATATACATGATTTAAATTAATCCAAGCACCAAAGTGAGGACTTTTATAATAAGAACTATCTAATCCTAAAGGATTATCTCCTCTTGATTTTCCTGAAAACCATGGAACATTTATAAATGCTATATAATCATTAGTATACATATCATAAAATGTTATATTCAGATTTAACATCAGCCCTATAATTTGTAGTGAGCGATATGTTCCTTTTGCTTTATACCAATCAATTGTTTGAACAACTGATGATCGTAATTGAGAAACTTGAATTTCATCAGTAGAATCGTAATCACTACTGACAGGAAAACCAAGTAATTTAGAAAGATGAGGAAGATAAGCAGCAGGGCACTTTGCTGGATCAAAGAAATTAGCAATACCATCAATCTTGTCAATCCATTCTCTTATTAATATACTTACAACGTCATTAAAATCAGATAATAGACTCATAGTCAATTACTCAAAAAATCTAGGTAAATAATTAGTAAGACTAATAGGTTTTCCTGCAACAGTTACATATATTGTATCAAAACTAAAACTATAATTATTAATAACTTGAAGAGAAAGCTTGTGTCGGCCAGGGCTTAATTCAATTATAGGTGTAGCACCTAATGCAATTATTTGTCCATTTTCATACCATATATAATCAGTTATTATACCAACTGGTGAAGAAGAAGCTTCAGCATTTAATTGTATTGAAGTTCTATCAGAATAAGCAATTTCAATGTCTTCTCCGGCATTTGCAATTGGTTGAGTTTCAGCTGTATTAGAAGCTACCTCTGAATAATCTGAATATACACCTATATCTGATTGATATTCAGAATTATTATAAGCTCTTATCTTATAGTAGTAAATAATATCTGCTATTATATCTGTATCATCGTAAGTAGTTTCATTGGTTGTATTGATAAGGGTATATATATCTTGATCAGTTGATCTGTATATTTCATAACCATCTGCACTTTCTGATGCTATCCAAACTAATTCATTTTTTAAAGGAGAAGTAGCAGGATAGACAATAAGATTAGAAGGTGTGGTAGGACTAGAAGGAAGAGTGTAGAAATAAAATACCTCAGACCAATCTGTTTCAATTAATGATAAACTATCTCTTGCTTTAATTCTAAATCCATATAAAGTATCAGAATCAAGACCAGAAAAATTATAAAATTTATTAGTTATCCAGCTACTAGCTTCAACATCAGAATCTATACATTCAAAATAATATTCTGGGGTATTAACAGATTCTGCTGTTGTTGCTGATATAGTAATACTACTTGAAGTTATGATAGAATCTTCTTCAGCTGTCATTGGATCAGGACTTGGAGGTAAAGCTTGAGTAACTGTATTTGAATAATCGGAGTAAGAAGTTAAGCTAGAAGAAGCACTCAAAGTGATTGTTTTAATTTTATAACTATATGTTCCACCAGGTAAAACAGTGGTATCATCATAATTATCTACTTCTCCTACTGTATCAAGCAAGGTAAACTCAGCATCATTAGCTTCTTTTCTATAAATTTGATATCCAGTTGCTTCTGCTATTTCTGTCCAAGTTAGTACTGTATGACTATTATCGTATTCATCTACAGCCAAATCTGATACTACATCAGGCACAGCGGGGTAAGTATAAGCATAGGCATAAGAAGACTGCGCAGTTTCTTCTAAAGTAACTGAATTTCTAGCTTTTACCTTAAATCCATATTGAGTATCTGAATCAAGACCAGAAGGCTGATATTCTCTAGAAGCTTGCCAAGCAGAATCAAAGCTATCATCGTCGCAGTCAAATTGATATTCAACACTATCTGGCGCAGTTGCTAATGAAGCCGTCATAGTTATTTCATCACTGTCAACAGCAGTAGGGGCAGAGGAAAAAGTCATTGGATCTGGACTGGGTATTGTAGTAGTAGCAGCAGAAACCTCGTCGCAGTAATCAGAATATGAAGTTAATCCAGAAGGAGCATACGTAGTTAATGCTTTCAACTTATAATAGTAAGTAACACCTGGAGTTAATCCACTATTCTCATAAGCAGCAACATCCCCAACTGTATCAAATAAACTATATGCTCCTGCTCCTACTTTTCTATAAATTTGGTAGCCAGTAGCTCCAGATGATTTAGTCCATGACAGATCTATTCTTACATTACTAATAACACTAGGAGTTAAATCAGTTGGTGCATCAGGAGTAGTAGGATAAGTATAAGCAGCAGCACCAGAAGAAGCTGTTCCTTCTATTTGTGATACTGCTGTTCTTGTTTTAACTGTAAATGTATATTGAGTACTTGGAGATAACGTATTAGGAGTATAGGTAGGATTTGCCTGCCACGAACTACTTTTACTTCCATCAGTAGTACAAGTAAATAGATATTCTACAGATTCAAGTGGATGTGACGCTGTCGTAGCAGTCATCGTTACAGAAGTACTACTAACTGGAGCAGGAGCAGAAGAAAACGTAGCAGGATTTGGTGTTGGTGCAGCTGTTGTGGTAGCACTAGCGAAAGGCGTTGAATAATCTGAATAAGAAGTTAAACCAGATGATGCTCCAGTTTTCTTTGATCTTATTATATAGTAATATGTAGTGTTAGACGATAATCCTGTATTATTATAAGATGCAACATCGCCCAGAGAAATTAATAAACCCCAAGACCCACCTGAGCCTGTTTTACGATAGATATCATAACCAGTAGCGCCAGAAGCTTTTGTCCAAGATAAATCTATTTGAGAAGAGCTAACTCTAGTAGCAGTAACACTCGTCGGTGCTGCTGGAACGGATGGATAAGTATATGCATATGCGTATGATGATTGTGCAGTTTCTAATAAAGTACTTGAATCTCTAGCTTTTACTCTGAAACCATATTGAGTATTAGCTGTCAATCCAGAAGGAGTATAGATAGGATTTGCTTGCCAAGAAGAATCAAAACTATCATCGTCACAATCAAATTGATATTCAGCTGACCCTGTATCTGGAGTAGCTGTAGTAGCAGTCATGGTAATTTCATCACTATCAACTGCAGTAGGAGCAGAAGAAAAAGTCATTGGATCAGGAGTAGGAGGAGTAGCTGCTGGTTTAATAACAAGAGTATATCCCAGATTCTCTTCAACAGCTGTTAAAGCAAACGTCGCATATCCTGTTCTTCCTGCAAGAGGCATTGCTATATAAGCAGCTCCACCAGAAACAGTATCACCAGATGATCCACTTTCATCAATAATAATACCAGTATGACTCATTGGCAAGCCTGCACCAGTGCCGGGATAAATATACACATCATCATCATCAGCAGCAAATAAACGTAAAACTATACAATTATCAACAGGAGTTAAAACACTCGGTAAAGCTACTATGGAATCAACGGTAGTGGTATATCTAGCATAACCATAAAACGTACTGTTTGACAATCGTATAATAAAACCAAACGCATCTGATGCCTCACCACCCCAGACAAAAGTGCTTGATCCTTCACTGGCTGATGCATATTTATAAAGCAAGTCACAAGTAACTCCAGCAGAATCTGGAGCTGGGCTTGGATTGTATTTGTGATCTGTATGAGTAAATCCACTACAAGTTGCGGCATAGGTAGTAGATTTATTTCTAACAATGAAAGCAATTAAAAGATCCCCTTCTTCAGTACCATATGGTACAGGTATAGTTAAATTATTATCAGCAGTACTTTGCTTTGAATAACTAAAACTTTCATAAGCTGGAGTTATCATGTATTAACTTTCTCTAACAACTGATATAAAATCAGTATCATACAATTTACATATTTCATTGAAGTCTGTTACAATATTTCTATCTTCGTCTTGCTGATATCTAGCTGAAACAATATAATCACTAACCCCCTCAGCTATATCTATAGCAATTAAACCTGTTGTATAATTAACTGTTCCTGTTACAGTATAATCAGATTCTAAAACAGTTGTAAAAGATCCAGTACCATTTCCATTATCTGTATCAACAGAAACTTGAGTATCATCAACAAAAATTCTAACAGATCCTGGAACTATATTTGTTGCTTCAAGTGTAGCTCCAAAATCAGTATCTGAATCATATAATGAGGTAAGCTGTTTGTAAATTTCAAAATACATATTTAGATATGATACTGAAGCAAGAGCATCAAGAGCTTGAAGCACATTACTATATTTAATCATTGTTCCGAGTTTAGTGGTATCCCCAAGTAAAAATTGATTTGCTAACTCTGTTTCAACAGCAGATTGTCCCTCTGCTAATGAATAACCACTTGTAACTATTAATTCAATAACAGGAATTATATTTAATATAGTTGCTGCAATAAATTCATATTTTACAGTAAGCATTGATTGATTGCGTATATAAATAGAAACAAGTTCTTCAAAATTATCATCTGGTAATTGCCACTCTTGTAAAACTAATGAAATGTAAACTTTATTTAGTGATTCATAATCTGCATCTTCTCCAGCTGCTTCAGCTTCTTCTAGTTCGCCCCAAACATTCGAATCTGCAACTCCTGGATAATTATCAAGTATTGCCATAAAATCGTCTTTAGTTACAGCTCTATCTCCTGTAGCAAATACTCTTGGTGCCTCATAAGCTATTTCTTCAGCTGTTTCTGCATCATCACCACCTAAAAATAAACCAGGATTAGTTACAGTAATATTTGAAACAGCTTCATTGTCTTCATTATAGATTGTATTATTTAATATTGTTACATTATCTGTATTATATACATTTCCATCTATACCATCAGTCTTTATGTATTTAACAATTATTGTTTCACCGGAAGTTGGTATTGCTCCTTTAATTCCATTTCCAAACCTAATTGTAATTGTATCATCAGTGTTTTGTGTTACAGTATAATGTTTTGAAGAAGATATACTTTCAATAAATGAAGTTACAGGTGTCCATTCTTCGTTATCAATAAGTATACGTAAACTCGGATTATTTGTATCTGCTGAATTTTCTACATCTATATCAGATATATTAAATTCTTGATCAGTTGTTCCATCCGAAACAAAATTTACTTCAGTTAATTCTCCTTGAATTGAAAGTACGTCAACAAATGTATTACCCGGATTAATAGCACTTTCCTCATTTGTAGTATATTTTCGTCCATTTGCTGTTTGGCATTCAGTGTATTTAGGAATGTATACAATTTTTGAACTTGCAGCAGAAATTGTAAATCGAATATACCCAATTGCAGATGTCTGTCTTTTTGGTAAATAATTTATTAATTTCACGAGATTTACAATACTTGATTTTAGTTTAGCTGTGTGAATCGTAGACTCTTCTGCTCTGCGATTTATCATGTAATTTACTAAATTTTCTATATAGCAAAAAGCTTCAATTAATTGTTGTCCTGTACCAGATCTATATGTGTCTTTCCAAGATGCTTTTGCTTTTACTAGATTTTGTAGTTGAATAACTAAAGCATCAAAATCGTAATTTGTATAATCTAAATTAGGCATCGTTCAATTCCTATACTGCACTAATATTACTTCCGGTTAAAGAAACAGTACGCTCAAATATTTCATCATAACTCTGAATACTAAAATTCAATTTTATATCTACAGTATTTCTATCTGGATAAGCAAAAAATGCTATTTTATTAATATTCACTCTATCATCATATAAAGTAATTGCAGTTCTAATTTCATCAGCAATCTTATCAAAAATAACACTTTGAATATTCTCAAACAGTAAACTTGATAATCTACACCCAAAACTCCTAAACATTACCCGCTCTCCAGGAGTTGTACGAAGAATATTTATAACAGAAGATATAACTGCATCTGCATTTATTACTTTTTTTATGCCTCCTTGAGCATCTAAAATCAAATCGTGATGAAGCTCTGACCATATTTCAGGTATAGCCATATATTACTCCACGTATTCTTTTCTATCAGGAGGTGTAATCTTTGCACCACATCCAGCTGTAGCATCTTCAGTTAATATTAACTTATTATTATGATAACTCTTAGTTGTAACAGCTGTAATTGGTGTTACACCATGTCCTATAATAGGACAATCATGCAAAGCATTTTCAACAGCTATTTCATCCCCAGCGGAAGTTCTACTACCATCTTGATTGGAAGTAATTATCGTTCCACCATGATCTGAACTATCACCAACACAAGCTATTTTCTTTCCCATATATCCTCTTATGGATTTGTACTTACAGTAGCACCTTTTATCGTTATGTCTCCAGAAGCTTCAATATTAGCATTACCAGAAGTAACTAAATTTACATCTCCTGTAATTGTAATATTTAGCTGGCCTGGACTATTTATAGCTATATTTCCATTCGAATCATCAATAGATATTTCAACACCATTCTTAGTTCTCAATACCTTTTTAGCAGGATAGTTACTTAGCCTAGAATCTGGTAGTCCTTTAGTTGCAGTTGGTGCCTCAGCAAATACAATAGGCTGATTTATATCTCCGGCCTCAAAGAAAACAAAAACAAAGGTATTAATTTCTGGTACAGAAAATGCACCATATCCAACTCCAGATCCTACAAAAAGATTAGGAGCCAAAACAGCCCAAGGAAGATCTTCTGTTTCTATTCCATCAATAGGCATCTGAGAAGCTCTGGCTGTTTCTCTACTAATCAGCATAGGATAAATTTCTACCTTCACTCGACCTAGATATAAAGGATCGTTATTATCTAAAACTTTCCCCCTATAAAAGTATTTGTACTTTATCATTCTTTCCTCATTCTTCTGCTAGACCGAATTAATGTTGGTGACGATCCAGTATTAATACCACTTCGGGTAAGAAGAAGCCTGGTGAGAAACACTTTTCCAAGGATATGAATAACTCTTTCTACTAACCAGTATCCTTGATATGTATGTATATTATTTGCACTTCCAATATATGATCTTATCATAGGAAGCTCAACAATATCTCCAGGATATAAATCATTCACTCCTATAGTAGTTATCCATATCTTAGATAAATTAATAAGTTTACAATAATGCTCATTGATAGCTTGAGCCTTTGGAATAGCCATGAAATCATTATTTCTGCCATAATAGGGTGCTGAAATATTATTTTCTGCTTTATCTTCTATATCTATTGAAAAATATTCAGATAAAGACAAAAAATGATCAAAAGCAAAACCATCTACTTCTTCAGTCATTTGATAAGATTGTCTAATAAATTCACCACTCATGTAATCAAAATAAGAATAATCTTTTCCTAATAAACCAGTTGTTCCTAGTAACATTCCACTGTCAAACATTCTATATTCAAGAATAGGCAGATTTATTTCACTGGATTGTAAATCTTGTTTAACTGTATTTCCAAGTATAAAACTATATTTTGAATTTTCTTGACACATATCTAATAAATTTTTAAATACAAATACTTTATCTGATTCAACACATTTAAAGAAAGAATAAAAACCAGCTTCTCCTTTGCTACCTAGAAGATTAGTTTTTAAAAAATTAATAAATTCTCCGTTAGGCCAATTTGCTTGTAATAAGATTTTCTCAGCAGTTAAAGAAGGACTAATTTCTGATAAATTAGCTCCCAACTCTTCTCCTAGTGATGTTAAAGAATTTCTAATTACTCCTGAAAATGCTCTTACTTTACTTGGAGAAAATAAATTATCCACTTTAAGTAATCCATTAAGGATATACTGTGAATCAGAATTAGGCTTCCGTCGATATATATCAAATTCAAAAACAGTAGCATTTTCTCTACCTTTTCCTAACAAACCTGAAACTTCAATAAATAATCTACCTAAATCTCGATCAAAAGGAACTACATGAGTAAAAAATCCAGCCGAATCTTGAAGAGTAAAATCAAGAGTAGGAAGGAATCTATTGATATCTTGAGTAATGTATAACTCGTCTATTTGATTTGCATCAATAGCAAGAGGTGTTCTATCTCGAGATTCCCTACTTCGACGAAAAGTAATTGTCAAGTAATAAGGTAAATTTGTCATCTTCTTATCTTGTACTTTTGATAAAATTCGGTTATATCATGTAAATTAGGTAGCATTATTATATCTCCAACTTCCAAATCATCAAAAGGAGATATTATTTTATTAGCAACAAGTATAACTTGCCAATACCTTTCAGTATTATAATTTTTCCACGAAATCAAATCAGGAACTCCAATATCTTCTTGCACAACTCTGTAATAAGCTGGAGTTCTTCTCATCTCAAAAGAAGAGATTGGATTATCAAGAAAATCCAATTCTTTAGCACCATCAACAGTAACAATTTTATGTATTTTAGTTAAATTCATACATAATTCTCATAATTCCCTGCTCCAGATGCAATGGTATCTGGTTGAGAATCAATTCTAGTATATATATTATCAAGCGTTTCTTTAGTTATTATTTCATAAGTCTGAAATTGTATAGTAGCAAGAGCTCCAATTGGCATACCACCACTCAAAAATTTATTTGGTATTTCAATAGATATATTTTTAACAATAACATTCTTAAAGGTCAAAAATCGACCAAAAAATATGTCAATTTGTTCTTCAATGGGTATACTCTGCCCTAGATTTTCTAGTACATATCCTCTTAATCCAGCATATGGAGTAGGGCCAGGAGGAGATAGTAAAGATTCAAGCAAATATTTTTTTGCATTGCTTGAATCAGAATCATGACCACTAAATGGAAGACTAAGTCTCTGTAATTCTCTGCATGGAGCAACAACTTCTCTCTCAGCATTGTTAACAGCTTTAAATTGCATAGGAATAGAGAAAGAAATTGGATCTGTGCCTGTCCATAATCGCCTTGATGTGTACTTTCCAACAAGGGATCTATATACTCCTGCGGTTGAAAGTTCTTCAGCAAGCTTAGTTGCAACAGATGCAGCAGTAAGCGAAGACCAATGAGCTTCGGTTTGCATAGAAAGTTTATCTTGAATTAATGCTGATATGATAACAGTTTTAACACCATTTCCTATATATCCAGATGGTCTATGATCTACAACACGAAGCATATACTCAGGAGCAGCTTCAGATTCTAAAACTCCTACAAACTCTATATCACTCTTTGCTTGAATACCAGAAATAACCCCAGTTTGATTTGCCGAAGTAAATATTTTTTCCCAAGTTACAAAATCCATATTACGATAATTTGGCACTTATATATCTCCCATCACACCAAATGTATTCAAACGATTCAACAATGGATCAGATGAATCAAATGGTGGAACTAAAAACCCTCTTCCCAAAACAGGTTGTGTAGATTGAGATTTATTGATACCTTCATTAATTTTTTCAAGTAATTGAATTTGTTTTATTGCTAAATCTTCATTTGCTTTTTCAGTTAATTTTCTTTCAGAATTGACTTTCTCAACAGTCTGAGCATAATCTGGTGAATCCAGCACTTTAACAGCTTCTCGAATATCTCGTTGGTTAAGTAAAAATAAATCTCGTTCAGCTTGTGTAGATAAATTAGAAGGAAAAATTGTTTCTGGTACAAGTTTACTAGAAAAACTATCTTCTTCACTAGTCTTCATAAAAGGAAATTTTTGTGTTTTCTTAAACCATTGCCATAAATCCTTGATAGCTCTAAACTGCTGTTGAGTTTTTTGTATACCATCTGTTGAAGACTTTGTCATACCTAAAGATTTTTCTAAATTATCTGTCTGCTCAAAAGTTGTATTAAATACAGAATGAGTATAATAGCCGAGTCTGTTCCAAAAGCCTTTTTTGCCTTGTCCTTCTGAAGAATTTAATTTATTTGTTAATTTTTTCCAAAAATCACTGGCCCAAACTACAGTTCCTGAAGCTAAAATTGTTGCTCCTCCTACTATAGCTATTGTTGTAATTCCGGATAAAAATCTTGTTAATGATGCACCTACTGCCCCTCCAATTATTGAATCTACAATTCCACCTTCGCTTCCTCCTGTTCCTCTCCCACCACGAAGAGCTTTCAATACATCTCTTGTCCATCCAGCTGTGTATGCTCTTTTGTTAAAGAAATAAAATAAAGATTCAGTTGATTCTTCTTTTTTCCTGCGACTGAGTAATCTAAAAGGTGTTCTACCAGAAGTAGATTCAGATAAACTAGGTTGATTAAATTGTGAAGTAACATTAGGAGAACCACCAATATCTTCCTCTAAACTTGCATCTCCTCCTGATCTACCCATAGCCCAATTATATCCTCCTGCAAAAGGTCGACCCATTGCTTTAAATGGAGCAGCTATTCCTCGACCTAGTAATCTACCAGTACTAAGTAAACCACCACCGAAAGTGCTCCAAAATCTTTTTTCTCTGAGAGGATTGATTATTCCTCTCATTGCTCCGCCGCCTAAAGCTCCAATGCTTCTTGCTCCCAGACCTAGAATTTTAGGTAAAGCTAAACCACCACCACTTAAAACAGCAGCAGGGCCAAAAGCAGGACCAAGTAAAGGTGCGGCAATTTGAGAAGCAAGACCAGCCCCAATAGCAAATCTTGGACTTATTCCAAATGTGTGAAGAGCTGATCCTACTAATCCAGTTGCTCCATAATGATGAGACGATACTTTTTCTTGCTTTTGTCTTGAACTTTTATTTTTCAAAGTAACTAAAAAATTTAATTGTTTTTTATCGATTTGAGAAGTTTGATGTGCTGCATCAATAATATCTAGCATAGCCTTAGCTGTAGCTGGATCATTACTAAATACTTGTTGTAGATTATCTACTTCTACTTCAATTGTAGAAAGAGTTTTGTATAACTTCTCAACATCAACTTTTCGTGGAACGTCATTTGAATCTTTAGAAAAAACAACATCAATCAAACTAAGAGCTATTTTTATAGAAGAAAGAATTTTTTCTACTTTCTTAGCTTCTTTATTTGCATTACCCAAATGCTCAACAAAAATAGAATGTAGAGTTTCAAGAAAAGGTATATAAAAATTCTGTAATCGAATTTTATATACTTTTGCTTCTGCCACACCAAAATTCTTTAGTACTGTTTTTGCCAATGTATTGGACCTTGTCTTTCCAAATTATTTTTTTCGGTTTCTTTTTTCTTCTGCTTAATACTTACTAATTTATCAAAAATCCACCACAACTCTTTTATTGTTGTTTCTTTTATATCGGAAACAACATGATAATATTGAAGATAAAAATTACGAGTTTTAATATTTTCAAAATCACTATTCAGTAAGAATAAATCTGTCGAATCGAAAGGGTATAAGCACTTCGCTTTCATACTCACATTTAGGACATTCAATACTAGCTTGCATATCGGGCCCATGAGTATATTTTACTCGCCAATCTCTTATTTTCTGAATTTCTGATCCTTTTGCTTTTCTCAAGAATTCTACTCGTTCAACAACATTAAATTCAGGATCATCTGGTAAGATTGTTAATGCATAATCATATAAATGTTTAGATTTTCCTGAAGGATCGTAATCTAAAATTTCTATTTCATCCCAGAGCGTAGGCAGTCGCAATTTTAACTTCTTTCCTTCAACTACAACTTCACCAGGTGGAACAAATGTTGTTGGTAATTCAACTGAATTTATCTTGTTTAAATCAGCCGATACATCGGAAAATTTTCCACAATTCATACATGCAAATCTAAACGGATATTTATTTGAATACGAATTTATTACTAACCATAAAGCAATAAAATTTGCATCCCCCGAAGTAAGAATTTTTGGGTCAACACCTTGTAAAACACTTTGAAATACTTGAATTAATTTTTTCTTCACATTCTGCTTTAACACAGCAATTAATTCTTCCTCAGCTCCAGTAAGAGGCTTGATCTTAACGGTAGAGGGGTTGATTCCGTAAGTTATGCATCTCGAAGGTAGTTCAATTTGAACAAAATTTGCACTCATCTTTTTTCTCCTTGTTTTATTTATTTATAAGTTTACTAGCAACAGATTTTACTCCACTTTGAACATCACTTATTACTTGACCTAAAGCTTCAAAATCAAAACTAATATCATCAAATCGAAGTGTAATTTCATGCTTCTTAACATCTTCTGTAGCATAAGCTAAATCATCGTATTTTGGAAAAGTTATTGGCCAAGCTCCTTTTAGAACTATCATATTTGATGGAATGCCGGTTCTATCAAAAAGAATAACATACACACGTTTCTTATATTGACTTGCTAAGCCATAAAGTCCTTTTTTATTAATTATCAAATCCCGCCAAGTATTGAAATATAAAGAAACAACATCTGGAACAGGAGCAACAAAAGTTAAATATGCTGGCTGAAGTACAGCAGAATCAGGAAAGAATAGATTTCGGGCTCCTCTCTTTATTTCAACACTATTCAAATCATACTGACCTACTTTTACAGACTGACAGAATCTTGAAACAAACCATCCGTCTACAAGCATGTTATATAAAGAAGGAAGAATAACCTCAAAGTTATAAGTCCTTTGTATGCCCAAGTAAGATGGATATTTAGATGTTGTCTCAAGTAAATTCATTAATCAACCTTCAACCATTCATTGAAAGCCATAACTACACTAAAATCTAATTCTTTCTCACTACTCTGATCAAGAGTTTTCTCTTCAATGAGTTTAGGATAACTTCCAGTCATTTTATATCTCATAGCAACCACTCCAGTTGTATTCAAAAGATTAAGATATAGGTCTCTTCGATATCCTGGTTCCCCTTGGCTCAATCCAGTTTTGATATCAACTATCATATTCATCCACTGATAGAAAGTAAGAAAGATTGCTCTATCTTCACCTTCATGGAATGTTAATGGTAAATGATGAGAAAGATTGAGTTTACCAGGATATATCACACCAGGCCCCTGTTTAAAGGGAATAATAATATCCCCAAAATCTCTTCCTGGCAGCACAGAACTTTTACATCGAAGCAATAAGCTTTGAACACTACCAAAAGGAGGATTAGGAAAAATCATTTCAAACAAGTACTCTCTTGCTGGATTGAGAAGATTATTACTCAATGCACTTGTAGCCATTTCAGCCATTTTTTATACTCCTTGTATATTAAAATTTAATTTTTAAAACATTACACCTTTAGCTATCAATTCAGTAAACGAAGCACCAGTTGTTGTAATAATTGTTTGAAGCTGAATTATACGAGCAACTCTGATAGGCTTGACAAATATATCAACATGTAATTCAGTTCGATCTATAACAGTTGGTGTATTATTTGTAGTATCACAAACAACTAAAAATCCTTCGTCTCCTGCTTCTACTTGGAAAGCTCCTTTAGATGCAAGCATACTTAAATATTCATCACACACAGCTTTAACTCTAAATCGAGTCAACTCATTATTTGGCTCAAACAAGAAGTCTTCCAGTGCAATTGAAATTGCTTTTTCCATGACAATCAATAATCTGCGTACATTGATCTGACTCAAAGCTGAAGTCTTTTTCTGTTGTGTTAACTGATCAAATATTGTTGTTCCTCTTCCTCTGAAAAATTGAATTGGATTAATACCAACAGCACACAACGAATCCATTTCACCTTGCGTAAATGGATCATCTTCTACTATCCCCAATACATCAAGCTTTCCTCTATTATGCCCAGCAGGAGCAGTCCACGGTTCTCCAACATAATCATTATAAGCAAACTGAGCTGCAATATAGCCGGAGGCTGGAACTTCAAGTACCCTATCATTATAAGGATCGTTTATTTTTACCCATCCAGCATAAAGAGCTGTATAACTTGAATCATAAGCTTGAGTTGTATTTCTATATGTAAGCATCTTATCAATACTATCAATTTCATCATAAGGAATATCTAGTATTCCCATGCAATCTTTTCTATACTCAGCAACTGCTTTTATTGCATCCTGTATAGTTTTGACGTCATCAGTTGTATGAGATGAAGTAAAACATCCACCAATAAGTATTCGAATATCATAGTTAGCTGGATTGTAGAATGAATACCAACCAGATCCAGATGCTTGAACACCAGCAATTTGATTAGCTGTTGGAATTGATCCATCACTACCACCGCCAAGACTTACAGCTGTAGTATTGCCTTTTGGTACTTCTGTATCTGCTCTGTTTGTATTATCTGCCACAACTATATAATCACTAGCATCATTAATTACAGATTCAAGATAGAGTTGCTTACCATTACCATCTATTTTATTCTTCTTCGATACTTTCCATTTTTCAACCAGAGTTGTATTTCCCTCTGAATCTGTGAAATACACGTTAATAACAAAGGTGTATTGATCTGTAACAACTTCTTCTGTTCCATCTTTTATATTTGTAATTGTAATGCTAATATTCTCCCCCCAAACTCCTGGATCTTTTGCAAAAATTGAAAATAGCTCATCAGCAAAATCTGAATCCACAAAATATGTGGGTGTTGACTGTCCGATAGAAAAGGCTTCACTATCTCCAGATGCTTCATCAGTCATAACATGCATACCTGGATATAATGCACCATTTATTACTCGCCTGCAATACAACTGAATACCTTTAGTAAGAAATGCTAGTGCAGAATAATGAAAGTAATTTCCAGGCACAGGTTCACCATATTCAGCAATAAACTGCTGTTGAGTAGTGATCAACCTAACACTCGTGCTGCCTTTTACAGAATATCCAACCAGTGCACCTGTAGTTGTGGATATTGCAGGAACAAGAGTTGACAAATCTTTTTCTTTCGAATAAACACCTGGGCTAATGTAAATTCCCATTTTAACAATCTCCTAATATTTATTAAGTTACAATTTTTGTAAAAAGCTTTAACGCAGCTTCTAGTTCTATATTTTGATCTGAATCCACAACAATAATTTCTTCATAGTTTACAGTCTCTAGATCATCTTTGTCATAGCAAGAAATATGAATAGAAGTAATCACTCCTTCTTCAGATGGAACAGTAAATACCATACCATCTAAAGATATAGAAGTTTTCTGAATATACATCCTGCCCTTCTCAAATTGTTGATCTACTGTTGACTCATCTATAATTCTATTAAAATGCAAATCGTAAGATAATGGATATATCTCTCTGTATTGCATGTACAAATTTGGATCATCTTGTTGCCAGAAGAGATAAGTTTCAATAATGCTATTCAATTTATCTCTATCATGAGTCCAGAACCAAACATCAAAAGTTAAAGCCACTGGAATAGCTTTTATATTTGTATAAATAATTCTTTGACCTTCATCAGTATAATTAACATCAACACCTCTTCGGGCAGCTGGCGTACTCATTCTCTTCCAATCTAAAACTACGTCGGTTCGCCAGATATTAATAAACTCAAGTTTAGTTTTATTCTTTTTCTCAGCAAGTTCTCGTAATGCAGTTTCTTTTGGATAAAATACAACACTTTTATTTACACTCTCTAGACTGAGTATATCTGAAAACTTTGTAAACAATAAAGTTCTCAATCCTACATCAATCAAACCTAATGTTGTTGTTGGCTGTGGCATTGTTCACTTAACATTCTAATAAACTGATCTGAAACTCTTTTTACAAAACTTTTTGGTACCCTTGTTATCATACTTTTAATAACTTTCTCTGGAAAAGATTCAACTTCAAATACTACACCCAATTCTCTATATCCTTTATATTGAGAAAATATAGCATTAGCTAAAAGTTTTTCTGATGCTTGATTGGTATCAAATTTCTTAGCCATCTATTCTCTGCTTTCCACTTGGTCTAACAATCTCATTCAGACTTGGTGTTATTTCTACACCACTCCATTTTTGATCATCAGCTATCTCAATATTCTCAGCTTGACTACCAGGAGGTAAATTTATAGTTCCTCCACTTTTAAGTGCAACTGAAACATTATCAGTTAACGATTTATTTTTTACTTTTGATGCAAACATCTTTTTTCTCCTTGTTCTAATACTTGAATAACTTAGGAGCACGCGTGCTCCTTAATGATCTTCCGCTGGTTAATACAAATACACTAATCAAATTAAAATTCAACTTGCTATTCTCCTTGGCACTGCTTTCCACCGCTCAACTGCTACTGCATCATGAGCATTATAAATAATCGGAGTAGTTAATATAAATTCTTCATTACCATCAAAACCAGTATTAGTCGGAATAAAAGCAATATCAACTTTAATATAGCTTTTTCTTAATATATTAATCTTCACTAGATTTCCATTATCATCTACAGCTTCAGTTGGCATCCACACAATTAAAGGCAATTCATTTTCAACGTAAATACCTAAAGCTTCTAGTCGATGTATATTAGGAGCCCATTCAATATGAGCTTGACAGGTATAATGAATATATTCAATATCGTCAGGTGTCTCATAAACATCATAAGCTTCGATAGTGCCTAAATTAGATGGAATATACAAGTCAATGTCTATGCCTATAGCACCAATTGAAATGTTATTTACACCCTTCAAATAATTAATTGTTTCTCTAGGTATTATCTTTGACATAAATCTTTCATTATAAGTAGTCTCTATCAACTGTTTTCTTTAGTTTAGCTACCGAAACTGGGTTGTTGCGACAATCAAACCCACCACCTACCTTCTGTGGACAACCTTTTAGGGTGGTTAGTTTGTTCTTGCGACAAATAAAACCACCACCAACTTCTTGTGGACAACCTTCTAGAGTAGTGAGTTGGTTGTTGCGACAATCAAACCCACCACCTACCTTCTGTGGACAACCTTTTAGGGTGGTTAGTTTGTTCTTGCCACAATCAAACCAACCACCAACCTTCTGTGGACAACCTTCTAGGGTGGTGAGTTTGTTGTCATAACAATAAAAACTACCACCAACTTCCTTAAATTTAACTGGAAGTTTAGTTAGACCTAAATTAGATAAATCAACGTCTCCAGAACACGAATAAGTACCGTCTGAATTCTTAGTACAGCCTTCTAGTCGACGCTGGACTACTTCGTCTGTCGAAGCTGGTTTAAATAACGAATCTAAATCTGAGTCTTCGTTAACAACTTCAAATACTTTCAATAACTTGTCTATTAATTTAACTTGATGATCTGAAAAATGCCATCTGACGTCTTTCTGTTTATCAAACCACTCTCTTGCAGAATTCTTTTTTAGCTCTTCAGACATTGCTTGCCAATCAGCTATCATCTCAGCTATAGCTATATCTGGCATGGCCGAAGCATCTATACATATATCTGATTTGTTTCGATCTTTTGCACTAATATTAGCTTTACTCTTATCATCAAGCCAATATTCTGGATGATGAGAATTACCAGTAACATGATGTAATGTTGCTTGATTCTCATCTTCTTTAGCTAATAATCCAGGAGTTTGATATCCTTTTCCATTAATTGGATCATAATTATTTTGTTCATTTTCTAATTTATGTCTCCAAGTTAGTGAAATATATGGAGTCTTTTCTGGATCTTCAAATTTAGATGCATCGTGAACTTGAACATTTGATAATAATTCTTGAAACTCTGGATAAGCCTTAACAATTTTCTCAGCTGCTTGCTGAACAAGATTAATATGTTTGTTTGTTCTTTGTACAAACCATTCATATTTTTCATCTGCAGTATTATCAACAGATGGAGTAGCAATAATAGCTTCTAGTGCTGTTGGCTGTTTAACTACTTGATGTCCTTGTCTTGTTAAATTTTTCATTACCTGCCATCCTCTACCATAAGCTTTTTTATTTGCCCATGTTTCAAGTCTTTTGGCTAAAAAATTTGGTACATCATCAAATGCATATTCTCCACCAGAAGATGATTTTATAGTTAGATATCCAGTACTATCATAGCTAATAACTTTATAACTATAATCATCAATACTTTCATTTCTTATTCCTACTTTCTTTTTTGTACCTGTTGTTTTTAGAATATCTGTTGGACGATCCGGATATCTTAGTTTATTAAGAACATCTAGTATTTCTTTAACTTCAAATATTAAATCTTCAATGCCTTGAGCTTCTGTTGTATCTGGATCATCAAGAGTTTTAGAATACTCAAGCCATAAATGGTAGATAACTGGATAATCATTATGCCATTGACCAACTGCATTATCTAAAGCTACTAACATCTGCTTTTCATCATGTGATTTAAAAGCTCTTTCTATTTCATTCTTTCGTTCAGCAAACTCACTGGCTATAGTCAAGTACACTGTATTTTTTGTTATATAATCTGTGCCTTTATTAAGAAAAATATCTGTATGCCACTTGAGATAATTCTCATAAAAGTCTTTCATTGCATCAAGAGCAGTCCAGAGATTATTCTCGTCTATATTTGGTCTTTCAAGTAATATATCTCGATAAACCTTATAAATAGCTTTAATACCACTACTGGTTACACTTTCAAACAAAAGATCGGGTGTATTGGTACAAGAAAATACACCCGATACCGGAGGAGGGTAATGAAAAGCTTTTATCATGTTTTCAAGCAGCTGGTTCATTTAATTTGGTTTCGAATAAATAGCATTTATTGTTACTTTTGATACTAAACCACGCATATCCATATCAACTTCAAGATCTTCAATTGTATAGGCATTTCCATTTATCCAATTGAATTCATAACTAACTTCTAACCAATCAATTTTACCAGATATAGTATTCACAACTTTATCATCTGTATCTGTAATTTCTATCTCAAAATTAACCACACCTCGAGGAACAATTGAAATATCTTTTATTCCCCAACTTCGATATTCCATTTCAATCTCAAATGAAACATTAGCTTTGATAGAACTAACTTCATGATCCACAGGAAGATCTGTTATATTAAAGTTTAGAGGAATATTAATTCTATAAAAATTATCTTCAGCTTCTTCATTCAATTTTATATTCATTAGCTTTTCAACTAGATCATCCATTTTTATTGGCCTTCACAATAACTGCAAATTTCTTCTCGTCTGTACTATCTTTAACAACCTGTCCTTGTTTCTTTCGAGCTAATTCATCCGCATCTGCTTTGTCTTCAATACCTTGAGCAATTGTTTTGAATTGCTCTTTTTCTTCTTCATTAAGCTTAGATTCATCACACTCTCCAGCTTCCATCTTCTTAAGTTTAGTATAATACTGTGGATCTTCAGCAAGATGATCCATAGCTATCTTCTTAGCAATTTCCGGATCATCAGTATGTTCTTTTTCAACCTCAACACCCATAGCTAGTTGTTGTTCAAAACTCGACTCGAGTTTAGATAAATCAGCTTCTTCTCGAATACTATTCACATCTGTCGATTTGCAGTGTATACAAGCAGCTATGGTCGATTCAAATGTCTTAGCACAAGCATTGCAGATGTAAAGAGCTGATTTGGATTCATTTTTCTTCTTCATTAATTCAATTTTCTTCTCTACTTCAGCAAGTTGATCTACTATATCACCTTCTTCATCTTTAGCCTGATCCCAACCACCTGATCCACTAGCTGCTATTCTCTGGCACATTCTTTTTGCCGCTTTAAGATCTTGTTTAAGTTCTGCCTTTTGTTTTTCAAGATCTTGTAAAGTCTCTTTTCTTTCGTTTGTTTTCTTTTTCTTCTTACTGTGTTTTTTACCACACATTTCTTCAATATCTTCATCTTTCTGAACTTCATGTCCTTTAATATCAAAAGTATCAACAAGAGGTCCACCAGGGCCTGCAGCATACTCTATATCAACTGTACCATCATTCCAAATAGCTGTAATAACTCCTCGACCTTCATCAAATATAACTCTATCATTTTTCTTTATATCTTTTCCATAAATATCACGACTAACTGGTATCTCTTCTAATTCTTCTTCTAATAATACACTTCTCTTATCAATCGAAGACAAACCACCTTCTACAATTCCATTAACTCTTTCAAAAATTGATTCAAATGTATCTTTAATCTCTTCATCTTGAACCGGTATCATTGTAGAAGGTTCTTTATCGTTTGGTTTAGCTTTGAAGTCAACTGGAGCTAATCCAACTGCAATAGCAGCTATATCTTCAGCAGGATCGTAATCTTTGTTATCTAGTGCTGGTTGATCAATCTCAGTCTTCTTGGCCGGACTGTCAGTTGATTCGTCTGCTCTACCAACCGATTCAAGATTTGAACTATCACAATCTGGACAACAACCATTCCATGATATGGCTTGTACATCAGCTTCTTCTCCTCTACCTACAGAGAAGATTCTATCACACGTTTTGCATTTGTATGATTCAATTACTGTTTCGTTAATTGATTCATCAGTAATATTAGAAGCATTAATTTTTGTATCCAACATCTTTTCTATAAACTCAATTACTTCTTTGGTCCAATGATCTTGATTTAAAAAAGGCACAATTTCTTTTGCGAGTTCTTCTTTTGAATACTTTTCTAAAGCACTTCCAATAAATCTGCGCATAGTATATTTCCAAAGCTGATCATCAAGATCATCTCCTGGCTCTTTATCAACAAGACTAATATCTATTTTATTAATAACATCTTCAGCATCACCTGCCCAATCATCTACTTCATAAGAAGCTTCATCGGCTGGATCATCAACTTCCCAGAGTTCTTTTCCTAATTTTTTAGCTAAAGCTTGCCAGTCCTTCATTTTTTTATTGTATTGTTCAATTGCATCAAGTCTACTTTTATTCAATTCCGGATTTTCCTCTTCCCATTTTCCTTCGTTGAGTTTTGATTCATCAAGAAAAAGAGAAGCTTTTATTCCAAGAGCTTTTGACACTAACTTAATATCATCAACTTCCCATCCTTCTCCTTCTTTCACTAAGCTTAAAAATTCTTGTTGTATAGCTTCTGCACCAAATTTTTTAACTGCATATTTAATAGTAGTTTGCACTATCTCCTTCTTTTTCTCTCCCCAAAACCCAGCACCTTCACCACCACTCCAAAACATATCCACAATAGTAGCAATAGCATCTACAACATCTTTTGCTTTATCTATCTCTTCTATCTCTTCTATTTCTTTCTCATTGAGCTTTGATTCGGTATACCTGCTTTTCAAAGTTATGTTAGCAATCTCTTCATCAGACATATCCTGGGCCTTTAAACTAGATTGCTTGATAGCCTCAATAAATTTAGGTGGATTTTTATGATATAATGATCTTGGTGATCTAGATGAATTAAGATCTCTAAAATTTCTATAACCCATATACTGAGCAAAACTATCTAAATCTACCATACCTACATCAAAAGCTTGAGCAAATTCAGCCCAAATAGATTTCCGTGGGATTGAATTAGAAAAAGTATTAGCTTCATTTAATCTCTTCTCCGTTGCACTATCACCAACTAACGAAGCAAATATCTTTTGTGCTTCATGTTCCATACTTATTTCTATATCTTCTTCCTCTTCCTCAGGAGTCTCTTCTGTCTTCAGAGCTGGAGGAGGAGTTTGTTTAGCAACTTCTTGAGCTATAGCTAAAGCTTCATTATACTCAACTTTAAACATACTACTAGCTACTTCAGCCAATTCTTCTGAAGTCCAATGATCTCCAAATTCTTGAGCCTTCTGAGCAAAAGTTTCCATATAGCGTCTGGTTATATCTTGTGGAGTCTTGCCTTCCCCTCTCCATTCACCTTCTGTAAGTATAATAGCATTTATCTTCTCGTAAATAGTTTGATCTGCTTTTCTAGTTGCTTCTGTTATAGCTTCAAACATTTCTCTGAACATTTATATACTCCTTGATATACTCTAAATTCTAAGTTTTGATTCGTTAGTATCGCTGCCATAGCTTTCAGCTTTATCTTTTACAGTCATTCCTTGATATCCATCTTCGTTTGCTATCTCAACATCAGATCCAGCTACACTATCTGCTTCCTTCTTGCCTTCTCCTATCGTAATCTGAGGTTCAGGATCACAAGTTAATCTATCAGAACCATCCCCATCAAATGACATAGCAAACAATCCTGAATGACCACCATTAAAATGTAGAAATCCCAAAAAGTTTTCAAACCTCTTCATAATCATATCAGAACTTGCTGTTATCTTGAATGTCTTTGTAACCTCAGTTTTCTCTTCCTCTTCTTTAAGCTTCGATTCGTCCAGATCAGTCGTATCAATTAATTCAACTTTCTCTCCTTTAGCATCTGACCAATATCCTGACCCCGACAAATCTCTGAAGTTAATCAAATCCACAATCTTGTCAGACATCTGCTTATCAACACACCAAAATGCAACTTCGTGCCTTCTGCCACTTTTAGTTATTGGTCTCAGATTAATAGGAAGATCTCTAAATCGTAAATTCAATAAATTAGTAATTGATTCAGGAGAAGTCTTAAGTAATATATACTCAATAATTGCTAGAGCTCTTTTGTCGCTGGGTAGTATCTTCTTACCTTGTGCAACGAGTATATCAAATAGCCTATCTACTGATGTTGCTGGTGCCTCTTCACAATATTGATTCATCGCCCGAAGAAGAGCTTTGTAAACTTTCAAATCTTTCGCTTCAAATATTGATTTTTTATGCATTTTTAAATTCCTATCAATTGTACCTGCCTAAAAACTTAAGAGCACGCGTGCTCCTTAATGATCTTCTATTGGTTAATACCAAAGTATATACAAAATTTACTTTTTATTCAAAATTCAAAACTTTCTATCATTTTAAATAGTCTCTATTAACTGTTTTCTTTAGTTTAGCTACCGAAACTGGGTTATTGTGACAATAAAAATTACCACCAACTTCTTGTGGACAACCTTCTAAGGTCGTGAGTTGGTTGTTGTGACAATAAAAACTACCACCAACCTTCTGTGGACAACCTTCTAGGGTGGTTAGTTGGTTGTTGGAACACCAAAAATCACCACCAACCTTCTGTGGACAACCTTCTAGGGTGGTGAGTTGGTTGTTGTGACACCTAAAACTACCACCAACCTTCTGTGGACAACCTTCTAGGGTGGTGAGTTGGTTGGAGGAACAATCAAACTCACCACTAACCTTCTGTGGACAACCTTCTAGGGTGGTGAGTTGGTTGTTGGAACAATCAAACCAACCACCAACTTCTTGTGGACAACCTTTTAAGGTGGTGAGTTGGTTGGAGGAACAATCAAACTCACCACCAACTTCCTGTGGACAGCCTTCTAAGGTGGTGAGTTTGTTGTTGCTACAATCAAAACCACCACCAACCTTCTGTGGACAACCTTTTAAAGTCGTAAGTTGGTTGGAGGAACAATCAAACTCACCACCAACCTTCTGTGGACAACCTTTTAGAGTGGTGAGTTGGTTGTTGCTACAATCAAAACTACCACCAACCTTCTGTGGACAACCTTTTAAGGTGGTGAGTTGGTTGAAGGAACACCAAAAACCACCACCAACTTCTTGTGGACAACCTTCTAGGGTGGTGAGTTTGTTGCCAGAACACCAAAAACCACCACCAACTTCTTTAAACTTTACCGGGAGTTTAGTTAAACCTAAACCCGATAAGTCAACGTCTCCAGAACACGAATAAGTACCGTCTGGGTTTTTAGTACAGTTTTCTAGTCGACGCTGAACTACCTCGTCTGTCGAAGCTGGTTTAAACAACGAATCCAGATCTGAGTCTTCGTTAACTACCGATAACATTTTTTCTAATAGTTCTATCATATTAAATAATTTTATTGTAATATTATATTTCTACTCAAAGCTGTGTTCCTCAACAATACAAAGCTTATAAAATGGTAATTTATTCAAACAAACCTCAGCATAAGGCTTAGAAGAATATTTTATAGCTAAACTAACATTAGGAGTAAACTTATGAATAGTCTGAATACTACTATCAATACAAACTCTCTCTTCTGTTCCAGAATAATAAAGAGGAGCCAGTAAATCTTTCAACTCTATCAGATACTTAACCTCCATATTGATCTCCTTGTTTGCCCAAATCTTCTTTCTCATCTATATTTTCAATCACCATCTGAATTTCTCTGAATGTAGCATTACCAAAACTGTTGCCCTGTGGAAATATAACATTCTTAACTACTTTTATATCCCTTACCTGCTCTTCAATTGCATCTACAACGTCCTGATCATCAATCATTATTGATAATTGAGGCAAGTAAGTAAAATCAATCATAGCTTCATAAATCAGATTAATCTGATCTAACTTGCTATACAATCTTGTTCCATAAAGAAATGAATATTTCTGAAATACCTTAAATGCTGTTAAAGGTTCTTGATTTCTCAATGCATTAATAAGCATTTCAAAATTGCCTCTAGTATCTTTGAATGACTGTTGTAACATAGCATCTAATGCTTCAATATCTTTCTCTTTATATTCTACTGAAACAGCTACTTTATTAACTGCATCTCTCTTGACAACTCCAAAGCGAGCCTTCCAAAGATCAACATCCATATTGAGAGCTTCGAAAGGCTCACTGGAGAACATCCTAGTCAAAGCTACTTTTAGCTCTGATTGAAGCATCTGAAGATCCTTTTCAAATGCTTCAGCAAGATAACGCTGCAGGCCAACGACTGTTTTCTGGTCATTCCAATCAAATAAAGTAGAAAAATCATTCCAGCAAGTATGTGGAACATATATTGATACTGCGTCTTCAAATACAACTTTCTTTCCTTCTTTATCCTCAAGTATTTCTATGCCCCAATCTTTTTTCATCTTAGCAAGCGATTGTAAAGCAGCTTTAACTGCCCCAACACTTGATGGCAAATAAGCTATGTCAGATATTGTTGTTGCTTCGTTTAGATCTATTTGTTCAAGTTTTGTTGCTAAGTCATACATAATTTGAAGTTCTCTATTTATTTTCTGTCTTCAACAATTTATCAATTTTTCTCATCATTACTTCAAGCGCAGCTTTACTAGAAGTATATGTCGATCCAACTATAGAATCTGGATTCCCTTCAAATAGTTCCTTTTCTCCCACCCAACCAAGATAGCCCGCTGAACCACTGCCTACACCTACTTTTGACTCAAAAATAACAACTAGATTTTCAATTATGCCTATTGATTGTAATCCTGATTTAATAACAGCAGAAGAAGATTGCCGTGGGAAAAGTAATTTTAAAGTTAAAAATCTAATCCACTTAACACCACGCTGTTCTAATATACGTATAACTTCTCTACTAGCCTTGGCCACAGTAGGAAGCTCTTTAATTGGACTGCTAAACACATTATAATTATATCTATGAGAAAGAATTGGAGATTTTGAAGAAAACTCCATACCTTTGTATTCATAGTTATTAGTACCCAAAATTCTCTTTATTCCAAGCCTTGCTAACACTTCATCTTTACTGGCTGGTTTAAATAACGAATCTAAATCCGAGTCTTCGTTAATAATGTTTAACATTTTTTCTAGTAGTTCTTGCATGTTAATTATAAATTCAACATTTTTACAAATCTTTCGTACGATATTGCCTGATCAGTTTCAGTATAAACAGTTTTACTACCATTGGGGTTTACTACAACTGCATATTTCTTATTTGTTGGCTTATGAACTATATAATAGAGATTGTTTCCAGCTTTCCAATATCTTTCCCAGTGATCGGGAATTTTCATTGCTGTGCACCATTTTGTATTGGCTCCATATTTACAACTTGCTTTATGAGATTTTACATGAACAATAAAAATAGTATCATCATCTCTAATTACCTCAGATTCACCTTTAATTTCTCTTTCCACTTCAGATCTAGAAACCTTTTTACTAGCTTCACTTACTGCCTGTTCAATTTCATCAACTGTTTTATAGCTATATATATCTTTTCTCGTTATTTTTTCTGTTCTAACATACTCATCAAATAATAAAATATTATCAATTAAATGATCTATCCTATCATAACCATCAGCAATTTGTTTCAACATCCAACCAGTGTACTTACCTTTACCAGAAGGATCACTGGAAACTAATTTATCAAACACTTCATTCGAAACTTTTCCTGTATCAACATACTGTATTCTAAGATCTTTAATACCTTCAACTAAATCTCGCGATTCAACAGTAAATTCATCTTTAGATCTTTTATATTCTTCCCATTCATCTTCAGCAGCAATCAGTAATTTTTGAATTATAGCTTTACCTTCCTTACTTCCAGCTAATATTTCTTTAATTAATTTAGGATTAACATCACTAATAATTTTCTTTTGAATTAAAGGAAGTAGATTTTGTTTATTAGTAGGTATCATTTTTTGAATAGTTTTAAAAACAGAAGATCCTACCATCAAATCAGTTGTTTCACTCTCAACCCCTTTTCTTCTAAGCTCAGAAAATTCAGGTTTTATAGAAAACCAATCATAAATTCCTTTAACTAATTCATGTAACAGGAAGGGAAATAATATAGCTTCTGCATGAATTGTGTAGATCTTATCAGTTGGTTTAACTTGCTCAGCTCCGCCAACAGCACCACTTTTAACAGCTACCTTTTCCATACCAAACGGAGTTAACCAATAACCTAGATATGCAATAGTAGTAGCTATTCCATATAACTTTGGTAAGTTTTTATCAATAGCTTCTAATTGTGATTCAACAAGATGAAACGAAAAACTCTTTAAAACAGCTCCACCTTGTATTAAAAGAGTTGATAATCTTTTTCTCAATGCTAAATCAGAAACTTCTAGTTTATTAGCTAAATCCATATTTAGCTTTTCATCTGGATATAAATCGATATTCTCTTCACCAACTGGCAATTTTATAGTAGGAGTTTTCAATGCTACTTTAAGAATTAAATGCCCATTTTCAATAGCATCTTTTACCATCTCAAACTCATCTAACGAAAGTATTGTATTAACTGCTAACTGCTCTAGTTTACGTTTATTTTTTGTCTCTATATCAGTAATTTTATTAATAGTTTTAAACATAATATCAACTAGTTGTGGAGTATTTCCATTTGTGGCGTTTATACCTGTATATCTTTCTAATTTTGCTACCAGATCAGTATATGAATCACTTGATATCATCTCTAGGTATGATCGACCTTTTGTTGATAATTTTGGTAGTAATTGATTTATTTCATCATCTCCACTATGAATCCATTCTTCTTTTGATGGATCAATATTTATAGCTTCTTCAAGTAAATTTTTTCGACGCTGTTTGAATAATTCTACATCTAAATTTTCGCCTTTTGGCTCAGGATCTTGATGAGGAACAGGAACTAAAGGATGTCGTACAGGTTTAGGTTTAACATCAGGCTCTGTCTCAGTATCAGGCTCTGTCTCAGTATCAGGCTCTGTTTCAACTCCTTCTCCTACTAACCTTGAATTTGTATCTCCTTCTTTAGCTAAATCAGCTTCAGATTTAAGTGCTGGTATCTTCTTCTCTTCCTCATCTGCTTCTACTTCAACTTCCTCTTTTTTCTTGCTTAGTTCTTCTCCTGCTGCAGCAAATCTTGATGCTATCTTTTTAGCTTCTCTTTCCGCATTCTCTATCTCACGGCCCCAATTATCTTTCAACCAACTAGCCAAATCATTGATATAAAATGGATAGGCTTGCAACAAAGCATGTAAATGTTTGCAAATCATACCCAATTCGCGTGGATTTCGAATACGCGGACGTCTATGCTCTTGATCTCCAAACTTAGCATCGTACTTAGCTTTACTTGTAATATACGAAAATCCATAATACAAAAATGAAGGGCAGCTACATTCAAGCTGCAAATCAGCTTTATACAAAAATTCCTTAGCCAGCTTTCGTAAATCTATACTTGTCTTGTCTTGTGTCCATAGTCTACGATCCTTAACTAACTTATTTAACAAAGCTCCTGTATCTTTAAATCTAATATATCCATCGTACCAAACACCATTTTTTGTACCACTATGTAACTTAAAGTGCCAATATGAAGGACGTTGATCTTCTAACCTCACTCCACCTCGATTAGCTACTGCTTGTACACGATCAGGAAAACTAGGAAATAAATTAGTTATAGACCTTTGCTTGCGTTGGATACCACTATATCCAATCTCATCAAGTCTTAACATTTTTTCTAATAGTTCTTTCATTATAAGTAGTCTCTATCAACTGTTTTCTTTAGTTTATCTTCTGAAACTGGATTGTTGTGACAATAAAAATCACCACCAACCTTCTGTGGACAACCTTCTAGGGTGGTTAGTTGGTTGTTGGAACAATCAAACCAACCACCAACTTCTTGTGGACAACCTTTTAAGGTGGTGAGTTGATTGGTGTGACACCTAAAACTACCACCAACCTTCTGTGGACAACCTTCTAAAGTCGCGAGTTTGTTGTTGTAACAAATAAAACTATAACCAACCTTCTGTGGACAACCTTCTAGGGTGGTGAGTTGGTTGTTGGAACAATCAAACCAACCACCAACCTTCTGTGGACAACCTTCTAGGGTGGTGAGTTGGTTGTTGCTACAATCAAACCAACCACCAGCCTTCTGTGGACAACCTTCTAGGGTGGTGAGTTGGTTGAAGGAACACCAAAAACCACCACCAACTTCTTGTGGACAACCTTCTAAAGTCGTGAGTTGGTTGTTAGAACAATAAAAGCTACCACCAACTTCTTTAAACTTTACCGGGAGTTTAGTTAAACCTAAACCAGATAAATTAACGTCACCAGAACACGAATAAGTACCGTCTGGGTTTTTAGTACAGTTTTCTAGTCGACGCTGAACTAATTCGTCTATTGAAGCTGGTTTAAACAACGAATCCAGATCTGAGTCTTCGTTAACTACCGATAACATTTTTTCTAATAGTTCTATCATTATAAGTAGTCTCTATCAACTGTTTTCTTTAGTTTAGCTACCGAAACTGGATTGCTGGAACAATCAAACCAATCACCAACTATTTGTGGACAACCTTCTAGGGTGGTGAGTTTGTTGGAGGAACACCAAAAATCGCCACTAACTTCTTGTGGACAACCTTTTAAGGTGGTTAGTTGGTTGTTGTGACAATAAAAACTACAACCAACCTTCTGTGGAGACCTTTTAAGGTAGTGAGTTGGTTGCCAGAACAAATAAAACTACGACCAACCTTCTGTGGACAACCTTTTAAGGTGGTTAGTTGGTTATCGGAACAATCAAAACCACCACCAACTTCTTTAAATTTAACTGGAAGTTTAGTTAGACCTAAATTAGATAAATCAACGTCTCCAGAACACGAATAAGTACCGTCTGAATTCTTAGTACAGCCTTCTAGTCGACGCTGAACTACCTCGTCTGTCGAAGCTGGTTTAAACAACGAATCCAGATCTGAGTCTTCGTTAACTACCGATAACATTTTTTCTAATAGTTCTTGCATATTAACTACGCTGAGCAAACGCTGCCCACCTACCTTCATCTCTCAATTGTTCTTGTAATATCTTCTTTTCTTCTCGGCCTTCAGATACTAAATCTGAACCATCTGTTTTAGCATTTATTAGCTGGGCCCCTCTTAACGTCCGACCCTCAGCTTCTTTCAAAAGAGCTAACGAATAAGCTAGTATCCAATCAAGAATATAATCATCATCAATATTATCAGCTGCAGTTATCCTCCGAGTTCCAACTACAGCTAGTTTAGACGAATTAGTTGGTGAATGTGTAACATATAAATATCCACCCACTGCTGGATCTTGAGATCTTTGAAAATGCCATTGCATATTAGTTCCAACGTAAATCTGGTAATTTTTAAATGCTTCGGATATTAACATCAAATCACCAGTTAAATTATCTATTATTGAAATGCCCAGCAATGACCACATAGGATGATCATTCCATATTAAAGTAGTTTTATTAGCTGGATATACACTTATAACATCTTTAAACGATGCATTTAATTGTACTCTTGTCTGAGCTGTTACAAAATCTACCATTGTAGTTGTTTTCACAGCAGAATGGGTATTCCAATATCTAACACTATTATCAACTATTTGTTCAATTGTTCCATCTGGAGTAACTGTTCCTCTTGGCAGTAATTCAGTCTTCAGCCAGTTAACAATATCAGATTTTACCATTAACTTAGCTGAACTATGAAATGCTGCAGCTACTTCTATTTTTGAAGGAGAACCAAGTCTTGGATCTGATGTAAGAGGATCATTTCCTTCTCGATGTAAATAAACAGCATAATAAATACCTGTACTTGTAATACTTGATAGATGATTGTTAGCATCATAATATAATCCACCACCAGCATCAGTAAGAACAATATCACAAGCATCTACTCTAGCATCATTCCAAGTTCCTATAGCTTCAAAAGCAGAAGTATCAACATTCTTTATAAATGAATCCACTCCTCTATACAATAAAGTATACAAATCCTGACCTGGCCTAAAGCTTACTAATATTTTATTAGCACTAATAATCTCATAAGTTGAACCATTCCATAGGATTGTAACTAACCCACCAATCCTATAATCGGTGGTAGTAGGAACAGATCCATCTCTAATAAAATATTGAATATGATATATTCCAACTGGAGCAGTAGTTGGAAAATCAGCTTCATATACTCCACCATTTCCTGGTAAAACAATATCACAAGCATCTACTCTAGCATCATTCCAAGTTCCTACTACAGCTAATGTACTTGAACCAGGCTGCCAGATATAATAATTATCATCGTGCCACATACATGCATATGCGTTATAGCCCGGCTTAAAACTAACTGATAATTTTGTTAACATCATTTAATCTCTTAAGAGCACGCGTGCTCCTTAATGATCTTCTACTGGTTAATACAAATACACTAATCATATATTAATGTCCACTATATATTTTAATTGTATTTATAATATCTTCTTCTGTTTGAAGTAAAGTTGCTTCAAGTGAAATCTCGGCTAAAGCAGCTTCTAATAATACTTCCATCTCTGATTCTGACAGATTATTCAAAGCAGTTATATCACCTCTAACATTATCACTAACATCAAGCACGGTTTGTTGTAAAGCTAAAGCAGAAACATCTGCTTTAGAAGCTGTCCTGCTTGCTGAATCTGTTGTAACTTCTTCACCGTCAAGAGTTACTTGAACGTCTGTACCGGTGAAAGTAAGTTTATCAGTTTGTGCTTTTATCCCTGTTAAGGAATCGCCGGCTTCAATATCAGCAACTATTTCGGAAGCCGTTAAAGGCTCTTCGCCGTCAATGGTTGATACATTAACTCCCGCCTTTAATATTGTTGTATCTGCCAATATTTCAGCCACGACTGTATTGAGGCCGTTAACATCTGCCTGTAACACTGACAATCTGTACTCGCGAAAGACTTCCGCCGCCAAGATAGAAACAGCTGTGACTCCATCATCTGGGTAAAAACGCAGAGTCAATTCCGCTTCAT